>Ga0180435_10000331_pt1 | contig 48912 bp, 44 predicted proteins | sample SS_ome_3_FD_132467 | JGI IMG/M metagenome (GOLD analysis project Ga0180435, IMG submission 132467) | Hypersaline lake sediment archaeal communities from the Salton Sea, California, USA - SS_3_S_1 metaG | ecosystem: Environmental > Aquatic > Non-marine Saline and Alkaline > Hypersaline >... | reverse complement strand
CGTCACCCGACGGTCGCAAAGTCAAGGGAACGATCCACTGGGTATCGGCAGCCGCCGCACTCGATTGCGATGTCTACCTCTACGATCGGCTCTTTAACGTCGAGCATCCGGCCGGGGATAAGGACAGTGATTTCAAAGCACATATTAACCCGGAGTCGAGAAAAGTCCTGAAAAACTGCAAACTCGAACCGTCCTGTAAAGACATCGATCCGGGCACCCAGGTGCAGTTCGAACGACAGGGTTATTTCAGTCCCGACCCGGTATTCAGCAGTCCCGGCAAACCGGTGTTCAACCGGGTCGTGACCCTGCGCGACTCGTGGACGAAAAAAAAGAAATAGACGGTAGGGAACAGCTTACATAAAGTGTTTGAACAACAGGTAGAGCAGGAGCAGTACGGCAACCCCGGCGGCTGCGGACAGCAGCCTGATGATCGCCGGGGAAACGCGTGAACGGGACGAGTAGGTACTGCTCAGGTTCAATTCGGCCAGGCGCTCGAGATGTTCTTCCATGGTCGCACCGCGGGTTGGCTTGGCTGCGGCATCCGGGGCCGGCTTCTCGCCCCGTTTTTTTCCCGTATCGACCATCGTTCCAGGCGGCTGCCGCGTATTCGATTTCTGCCCGTCCATCCAGAAGCTCCCGTTGTCCCGTTCCTAGGTTACAATCTCGACGCTGCCGCCCCGTCTCGGATCTCCCGCTCCTGTTTCCCCGGGAATCACCGCATGGACCCCGCCGAAATAGACGTCCAGGGAGTCCCAGCAGTTGAGCGGAACATAACGACTCAGCGCCTCCAGGGATTCACGGTCAAGGCCGGGCTCCACCTGCACGACCTCGCCGTCCCAGTATAGCCGCGGCGCCTCTACCGCGGTCTGAAGATCCCGGTTGAAGTCAACCATCTGGCTCAGGACCTGGGAAATCGCGGTTCTGATCCGTTTCGATCCGCCGCTGCCGATAACCAGTTTGACGCGGCCGTCACGAACCAGCAGCGACGGCGACATCATCGACCCGACCCGCTGCCCCGGGGGGCTGGAGTGAAATCCGCCCGGATGCAGATCGTCCTCGCCCATCATGTTGTTGAGCATAACCCCGGTCCCGGGGGCGAAATAGCTCGACCCCTCCCCGTTGGAGCAGGTCATCGCCGCACAGTTTCCGTCTCTGTCGGCAATCGAGATATGGGTGGTTCCCCTGCTGAAAACGCGCAGCTCCGCAACCGGTCGTTCGTAGGCGCCGTCTTCGAAAAATCCGTTCAGCCGCTTAAAATCGGTGATGCCCGAAGAACGGATTTTCTCAACCTGCTGCATCAGCGCGACGGTCCTGCAGAGCTGCCCGCCGTCCCCCCACGCTCCGGGATAGGGCCCGGCCTTTTCGAGCAGCCCCAGCGACAGGGCGATCAGCGTCCCGCCGACGGACGGCTCCGGAGCGGTTAAAAAATCGTAGTCGCGGTACCTGATTTTCAGTGGCGGGCGTTCGATTACGGTATACGAAGCAAGATCGTTTCTGGTCAGCAGTCCGCCGGCCTCCGTCATTTCCCGGTCGATTGCCGCCGCGATTTCACCGTGATAAAAACTCTCCCCCTGATCATCAACGATCCGATCGAGAAATTCGGCATAGAGCGGGTTGGTCAGCAGATCCCCGGTTTTTTTATACACCCCTCCAGGCTCATAGAGCGCGCGCCCGTCTTCGTGACGGGTCATGATGGGATACAGCAGCGCCAGAAATACACCCTGCTGGTCGTTGATCTTATGGCCGCGGGCGAGTTCTTTCGCCGGCGCGACGATGTCGGCCATATCCATCCTGCCGAGACGCTGCTGAACATGGATCAGCCCTTTCAGCGTGCCGGGCACTGCGACAGATCCGAGACCGATATGAAAATCCTGGTTGGATCCGGGAAATCGAACCGTTACCGGAAAAAAATCGTCGACCTTATCGACCCCCGGGCGGCCAAGTCCGGGCGTATCGACGAAAAAGTCGAAAAACAGATCCTGTCCGTGCTGCATGCTGTGACCGATCAGCAGCCCGCCCCCGCCCAGGCTCGTCAGCGCGGGCTCGACAACCGCCGACGCAAAGCCGGCGGCGACGATCGCATCGAAGGCGTTGCCGCCGGCCCTGATGATTTCCGCCGCAGTCTCACTTACCCGGCTGTGCCCGGACGCCACGATTGATCGTACATAGCCGCTCACCGCCAGAACCCCTCCTGAATATCTCTGACTACGGCACAAAAGTCATTCTCCCGTCGGTATATCTCCCGCATCTGATCAGCTCCGGTCCCGCCGGAAATTACCGTATCGAGCTGCTCGAGATATCGTTCCGACCCGAGTTTCCCAGCATACGGTTTCAGGTGCCTTTTCAGCACCATCGCCGCGAGCCGGAAGTTCATCGCATTGTTCCCCAACCGGAACAGCGGGTCGATGAAACGTCCCTCGAAACCGTGTCGTACCGCCTGCCATTTATTCGCCTTGATCAGGTATGGCCGGAGCGGTCCGGCGTCGTCCACTGCTTCAGCGAGCCAGACAGCGCAACCTTGAATCAGCGCGACCAGCGCCAGGATATCGGAGAACCTCACCGGTAAGTCGCATACTCTGATTTCCACGGTTCCGAGGTCCGGATTGGGCCGGGCGTCAAACCACAGGTCCCTGAAACTGCCGATAATGCCATGCGCTTGCAGGTCTTCGACTTCGGCGACAAACTGCTTCCAGCCGTTGCAATACTCGTAGATTCCGGCAAGCGGCAACACCTCAAAAAGCTTGGTCCGATACGACATCAGGCCGGTATCCTTACTCTGGAAAAACGGTGAAGAACAGGAAAGCGCCAGGAAAACCGGCAGGTACGCCTGGATCAGGTTGCACACCTTTATCGCCGTTTCTCCGTCCGGCATGCCGACATGCACATGCAGCCCCTGGGAAATAAAGCGTCTGCCGATGACCTGGAGCTCCTCCATGATCCGTGCATAACGCTCATCCTCAGTCAGCTCCTGCTCGGCGGCACGCGCGAATGGATGCAGACTGGCCGCATAGAGGACGAAATCATTGGCAATCGCCAGTTCTTCAGCCAGCGCAATCGTCTGCAGCAGATCATTTTCGACATCGCGCAGGTCAGCGCAGATACCGGTCTGGATTTCCAGGATCGATTTGATGAATTCCGCTGACAATCGCGGCCGCAGGATATCGGGAGACAGTTCGAGCAGCATCGGTGCAAACGGGACGAGGTTGAGTTCCCGCTTGTCCAGAATCTGGAATTCGACCTCAACGCCTAGAGAATATGAACTGCTCGCTGCAAATTCCATAATCCTGCCCGCCGTGGATCTGGTTTCAGCTCATTGGTTGGTCGAAGTGAGCCAGTGCCATGCGACGCCTGCAAACCAGGCAGCTCCGTATTTCAGGCACCGTTCATCGAAATTGAATGTCTCGCTGTGAGCAGGACCGGCGCCGTCCGGCAGCATCGCACCGAAGCGTACCATGCATCCGTCGATATACTGCTGATAAAATGAGAAGTCCTCCCCGCCGAGGCTCGGGTATCCCTGGGAGATAACCCCGTGCTCCCCCACGACCTGAAGCGCGGCATTTCTTGCTATCGCGGTGGTTCGTGGTGCATTGATAACCCCCGGCAGGCCATGCTCCATATCGATTTGTGCGGTGACGCCGTACATGCTCTCAATGGACTGCACGACCCGCTTCAGGCCGTTGATGGTGTGCTCACGGGTCATCTCATCGGTAGACCTGACCGTGCCCTTCAAAACGGCCTGGCCGGCAATGATGTTGTGCGCCGATCCGGCCTGAAAGCTGCCGATGGTGATAACCTCGGACTTATTGGGGTCCACCTCCCGCGACACCAGCGTCTGGATAATCATCACCAGGCTCGACGCGGCCACGATGGCATCGGTGCTTTCATGGGGGCGGGCCGCATGCCCGCCGCTCCCCTTGATCGTGATCGTAAACGGATCGGCAAAAGCGCAGATCAGCCCTTCGTCAACCGTGATCTGGCCGGTTTTGAAATGGGTGTCGATATGGCCGCCGAATATCGCCTGCACACCGTCGAGTATTCCTTCCTGAACCAGTTGCGCAGCCCCGTTGCCGTGCTCCTCGGCAGGCTGAAAAATCAGTTTGACGCTGCCTGGCAGCGGCGCGTTTCTGGTCAGCAGCGTTGCCGCCCCGAGCAGCATGGCGACGTGACCGTCATGCCCGCAGGCATGCATAATGCCTTCATTCACCGAGGCATACGGCAGATTGGTCCGTTCGAATATCGGCAGTGCGTCCATGTCGGCCCGCAGGCCGACACAACCGCCGTTCTCGCAATCGCCTATCGAGGCGACAATACCGGTGCCGGCATGGCCGTCGGTATAGGCAATACCGAGCGTATCAAGCTGCTTCTTGATAAATTCCGAGCTGCGATACTCGTCGTACGAGGTCTCCGGATGCTGGTGCAGATATCGGCGGACCTCCACCATCTTCTGTTCCAGCTCCTGATCAACGTGCAGCACCGGTATACTGTTTTGTACTATGCTACTCAATTCTTATTGCTCCAATTCCGGTATCGATATCTTCAGCTTCTTCGTTCTGGTTTTCGGACTCGGCGAATTCTCCCGCGTCCGCTTCGTATTCCGGTTCAGGAGGCGGCGCGTCTTCCACGATTTCCTCCTCGTACGCTGCATAGGCGTCAATTTCCTGCCCGTTCGGCAATTCTTCTTCGATATATTCCGACGAAGCCATCCGTTCCGAGTCATCCAGGTCGGGCTCCACCGTCACCGCCTGCGGGTCAGGTTCGGTCCAGTGGTCAGTATAATCATCATTTTCGTAGGGACCGGCTGCATGCTCTCCGGTATCGAACTGATCGGGCTCTTCGTCGAGGTCGCGGTAAGGATAGACTTCGACTTTGGAATCGTCCCACGGTTCTGAATGGTCGTCCAGCACACTCGCTGACAGCGGCTGTCTGAAGAAACAGATAATACCGTTGTGCACCTCGATAACGGAAATCAGTTCCCAGCCGGCCTGCCCGAACTGGTTCAACTGCTCTTCGATCTCATGCTCATCGAGAAAGGGTCCACCGAGCAATCCTTCTTTTTTCAATTCAAAATTAACGGTCTTATAACTCCACCTCATCGGACACTCCGTCGCTTCCATCCCGCCCTATTGCTTCTTCAGCTTGTCGTTTTCGAAGATCCCTTCATACCGGGTTCCGTCCGGCATTGTCAAAACGCCGTAGCCGTTTCTGCGGCCCGCGGCAAATTCCCCGACATATTCTGATCCGTCACTCGCTTTCAGCGTCCCTTTCCCGTCCGGCAGATCATTCTTGAACAATCCGTCGTACTCCGAGCCGTCCTTGTACTGCATCTTGCCCTTGCCGTGAAAGCTGCCGGAGCGGAAATGCCCCCGATAGCGGCTCCCGTCGGCAAAGCGATACTCGCCGACCCCGTCGAATTCATCGTCCTTGAACTCGCCGACATAGGTCGTCCCGTCCGGATAGACGAATGTACCGTCACCGTCCCGTTTTCCCATCAGGTACCAGCCGGTATACTGCCTCCCGTCGTTAAACGTATACGTTCCCCTGCCGTTGAACGAACCGAGTTCGAACTCCCCGACGTAGGCATCTCCGTTGGCATATTCAAGTTCACCACGGCCGTGTTTCAGCCCGTCCTTAACGGTGCCTGAGTAGGTGCTCTGGTCGGGAAAGACAAAATCGATTTCGCCGTTCATCGGTACGCCGTCTTCCCCGCCGCCCCAGATAATACCGTCTTTGTAGACCGGCTGAGCATTTTTTTCGACACCAGCAGGTTCCGGTTGAACCTCCCGGTCGTCGCCGGCAGGCTCAGCGGCTGTTGGCACCGCCTCCGTTTCCTGCCCGGTCCGGACGGCCCCCTCCTCGATTTCCGTCCCGGCAGCCGCTTCAGCGTCTCCGATATCCGTTTCAGCGATCACTGCCGCCGTGCCCGCCGCTGCTGCCGCAACGCCCACCGGCGCTGCAGCCTGGGGATCGGAGCGGGGCACATCCTGCTCAGTTAGAGGGTCAGCGACAGGTACCACCGCGGCACCTTCGATGAACTCACCCTTGAAGATGCGTCCGTCGCTGTACTCCATTTTTCCTTTTCCGTGCAGCCTGCCGTCTTCAAAATCGCCGGTGTATACCGACCCGTCGGCGTACCGGTACACACCTTCCCCGTGCATCTGGCCGGCCACAAAATCACCGTCGTAGCGGCTGCCGTCGGCAAACACCATGACGCCGGTTCCTTCTGCCAGACCGCCGCTGAATGAACCGGTATAGACCGAACCGTCGGCATAGTGCATTTCCCCGATACCGTGAAACATGCCTCTCTTGAATTCACCGGTATAGGTGTTGCCGTCCTTATACGTGAGCGTACCGATGCCGGAATACTGATCATTCCTGAATTCCCCCTCGTATACATCGCCGGAGGACAGCTCCCACTTGCCGTACCCATCCTTGGCGTCATCGACCAGGTCTCCGGAATACATGGAGCCGTCGGGATACGACCGCGTGCCCTTGCCGTGAGGCTTGCCGTTGCTGAACATGCCTTCGTACCAGCTGCCGTCCGTATAAACAAGCCGGCCGCTGCCGTCGATCATGTTATTGCGGAATTCACCTTTATACTCCCTGCCGTCCGGAAAAAACAACACACCTTTACCGTGGAAGCGGCCGAGCCTGAAATCTCCGCGATACCTGACCCCGTCGGTTGTGGTCAGGTATCCCTGACCCTCTATGACGCCGTCGTTGAATTCGCCCTCATAGCGGCGCCCTGCGCGATTCTCGATCGTCCCCAGGCCCGAAATTTTCCCCCGCCTGAACGCCCCTTCGTATACCGTCCCGTCCGGATACGTCAGCTTGCCGGTCCCGTGCGCGGTGCCGTCGAGAAAACTGCCGTGGTATCGCTTCCCGTCTTTTGAGACGTAGGTTCCGGTGCCGTTTATACAGTCGCCTTCAACACATTCACACCAGCCGGTTTCTGCATACAGCAGGCCTGCCAACAACAGAAAGCCGCCGGTTTTGATCATCGTTCTCATCACTAGCACCCAGCCGTTCAATTTCTCTCGTAAATGGATCTCAGTACCCGTCCGATTACGGCAATCCCCTTTTCCACATCTTCATCGTCCTGCGAATAGGTCAACCTGACACATTCGCTCCGATGTTTCCAGTCATTGTTCAGCCCCGGGAAAAAATAATGCCCGGATACAACCAGCACACCGTTGACCTTCAGCAGTTCATACAGTTCATTCCCGGTTATCGGCAAATCCTCGAACCACAGCCACAGGAACATCGATCCTTCTGGTCTATGCACGCGGTACGGAAGCCCGTCGAGTTCCCGGTGTATATGATGCAGCGCGTTCTGGCACTTGGCGTAGTAGAAAGGTTTGATGATACGCTCGCCAAGGGCGAGAATCTCTCCGTCGGCAACGAGTTTTTCCACCAGTTTCGGCCCGAAGCTGCTCGGGGCCAGGGAGATGATCCCATTCACCGCTGCAATCGCCCTGACGACATCCTCCCGGGCGACGATGATGCCGGTGCGGACGGCCGGCAATCCCAGTTTTGACAGGGACATGCATGTAATCACGTTTTCGTGCCACAGCGGTTTTGCATCTGCGTAGATGATCCCCGGAAACGGAACCCCATAGGCGCTGTCGATGATCAGCGGTACATCATGCCGGCACGCCAAATCCAGCAGCCTGGAAATCTCGTTGTCGGTGATCACGTTGCCGGTGGGATTGGTCGGCCGGGACACGCAGATCGCCCCGGTCTCGCTGCCGATTATCAACCGGTCGAAATCGACGCGATACTTGAACATCCGATCTTCCAGATATTCTATTTTCGGACGCGACGCCGCAAAGATATCGTGTTCGAGCCCGAGATCGCTGTAGCCGATGTACTCGGGCGTCAGCGGGAGCCTGATGTATTTTTTACTGCCGTCTGCAAAACGGCCGGCAAAGATATTGAACAGGATGAAAAACGCGGTCTGGCTGCCGTTCGTCAGACAGATGTTTTCGGGGCCGATATCCCAGCCGTATTCGTTTTTCAGCAGTTTTGCACAATGTTTCACAAAGCTGATATTGCCCTGCGGCGGATCGTATATGCCGACGAGGTCATGGACGGACGGATCGCTTGCCGCTATCTCCTGCAACCGCTTTTTAAGCAGCACCTCGATCTCGGGCAGCTGGCCGGGATTGCCGCCCCCCATCATGATCACGTCGTCTTCACCGCCGAGCGAGCGCCCGAGATCGTTCATCAGCGAGATTATCCCCGCCCCGGAAGTAAATTTTTCCCCGAATTTACTGAGCTGCATACGTTCTATTAATCAGCCGTGAAGTTTGGGATAGTCAAATCGAACGAGCCGGCCTTTGCCGCCGGGAAGATCTTTCCAGTCGTCAATATCGAATTCAATCAGCACGATGCCGCAGGTTGGAATATTGCCGAGTTCTTCATCGCATAAAAATTCGGCACAATCGGTCAGCCCGTAGTTGTGGCCGACCACGGCGAGTACGTTAACGGTGTTGTCCACCGATTTTATGACGGTGAGCAGCGCTTCGCCTGAAAACGTGTAGAGGGGTTTCAACAGGAGGATGTCATGCTTTTTGAATCCCACGCCCTTACCGATACCGCGAGCCGTCTTCCGGGCCCGCCTGGCGGTACTGGAGATGATCATATCCGGCACCGGCCCGGAGGAGGCGAAGCACTGGGCCATAACCGGGACATCCCGCCTGCCGCGCTTGTTCAGCGGCCGGTCATGGTCGGCCAGGCCGGGATCGCTCCAACTCGATTTGGCATGCCGGATCAGGTAGAGAGATTTCATTTCGTTAGTCTACGCTCGACAATTTCCTGCCAGAGCAGTTCATAGGCCTGGGCCGCCACTGATTTGCGCTGGGTCGAACCGACCGGGCGCCGATACAGGCCCATCTTTTCTATCTCGGCCATGAAGGGAACATAGGTCTGCATGAAAATCGGGTACTCACGGTACTTATCCATGATCGAGGTATGCATCAGCTTGCGCCGCTCGACCATCGAAAAGAATGCCAGTATCTTCTTTTTTTTCGCAGCGACTTTCTTGACGAGCTTCAGGAGCTGCTCGAGGGCGAGCAGCGATAGGGTCGTCGGGACTACCGGCACCACGACGCAGTCGGCGGCGGTGATAATATTTTCGGAAAGAAGCGTGACATTGGGGGGGCAGTCGAGAAACACAATATCGTACTCCTCTGCCAGTGGAGCAAGCAACGCTTTTAAAACGATCCGGTTTTTTTCCCTGTTCGTGTCGTTTATGGCAATATCGAGGTTTCTGAAGGAAAAATGAGCCGGCAGCAGGTCCAGGCCGTCGAAATCGGTACCGCGGATGAAGCCATAGAATTCCCCGTTCAGCAGTTTCGAACGGTTGAATTTCTTCTTCGGTTTGATGCGGTAATAATACGACGCGGCTCCCTGGGAATCCATATCGCACAGAAGCACCCGGTTGCCCGATTTTGCTGCGGTATAGGCGAGGTTAACGGAAGTGGCGGTTTTACCGACCCCACCCTTGGCACTGTAGACTGCGATTATCTTCATCGTTTTCCTCGTCGAGCGCTCCGGTCACTGCGAATCATCTGTTTCAGCAGCGTCTTGTTGGATGCGGCAGCGAAATCTGCAAAGGTCGCCCCGAACTGGTGCCTGAGCTCATCATGTCTGTCGTTGAGCACAGCGATCAATCCGCCCAGAGCGGCGGCCAACCTGATGGTCTGCAGATTTTTTCCGCGCAGGGAATCGAGTTTTTTGTTCAACAATTCCTGCTGGACGGACAGGTCGTTAAAATCACCGAGATTGTCCTGGAGTTTTTTCATATGCTTGAGAAAAACAAGCATCTGTTTCTGCTCGTAAAAGCTCTTGAAGAATTCGAGCAGGTACCTGAATTTCTTTCCCCTGATCCTGAGCCGGTGCAGATCTTCATCGGGGCTGGCATCGGTAATCGCGCTTCCGGCCTTGATAAAATTTTTGAAGCGTTTGAGAATCATTTCATCGGCGTAATCCCGGCAGTTAACCATCATTTCACCGGCAAACAGCTCCCCATCGCGGTTGTCGAGAAACCGACGCCAATCCTCGACCAGGGCCTCGTATCTTTCAGAGCATAAATGGGTCTGCAGCTGTTTCAACTCACCTCCCCTCCGCCCTTCCAGCTCTTCGAAAAACAATCCCATTCCCGACTGCAGGGGTTGGGGCAGCAGGCTTGTGTAGTCATCCTTCTCGAGCAGGTACACATCGATATCCCGGACCGGACCGGTAACGCTGCCGAGCCACTTGAATTCAGCGGCGAAGTAACCGGTCATCCGCTCCGGGAGCACAATTCTCAGCAGGCTTATCAGGGATCGGGTCCGGCGCACGGCAATCCGGAAGTCATGGAGGAATTCCGAATCGATATCGGCGACGATGCCGTCCCGGTTTTCTTTCATATCTTCGAGCAGTTGGGCACAGATTCGCGAAACCGCTTCACCGAGGGTAATCGAGTTGTCGAGATCAACCGAAAACTTGTCGCCGTAGGCACCCGGAACGCGTTCAGACCGCTCCAGGATATATTCGGCCCCGCTCCTGTTCCCCCGCTTGTTCAGACCGAGTCCGGTACAGTTCTGCAGGATCCGGCGATACGGCGCATCGTACCCCCTGATCTCCTCGACAATAACCGTCTCAGCCGGGGTCTGCTTACCTGCGCCGTCGACGGCGTCGCTCTGCAGCAAGATCCTGGCAACGGTTTTTCGTTCGTCATTCATGACCCTGAATTCATTGATTGTCGAGGTGACGGAAACAATCCGGCTCAGCGCCCTCATGTCAAGAACCGGCCGCAACGTTTCGGATAGTGCTTCATCGACTATATCCCACCAGAAATAGGTCTTCCGGTTCCTGCCGACCGCGGAAACAAGCGGCCGCCCGCTGAATTTCATCAGATTCAGCCGGCTGCCGCAGCGATAGAAGATCATCTTGCGGCGATACAGCCGCCAGTCGAATGTATCGTAGTAGACCCGATTCTCGACGCTGCTTTCCGACTCCTCGACCATGAACTGTTTTCCAAGCAGTTTGAGCAGCGCGTCAATTCGTGCATGACGATCAGCTTCAAATCGTTCCCTGCCCGGTTGTCTCATATCAGGACCTGTAATCAGCGTTAATTTTCACATATTCAACCGAAAAATCGCAGGTGTAGACCTCCTCGCAGCCGGCCCCTTCCTTCAGGTCGATAATGACGGTAAAGTGACGCTGTTTGAGAACTGCCGAAGCGCGCATTTCGGCTTCATCTCCGAGTGCAACGCCATCTTTGACCAGCACCGCATCGCCGAAGGCGATATCCACGCGATCGGGTTTGAATTTCACCCCCGATTTTCCCATGGCCATGATGATTCGGCCCCAGTTGGCGTCTTCACCATAAAAGGCGGTTTTTACCAGGTTTGAAGTGGCTACCGTGCGGGCCATCCGCTCGGCATCTTCATTTTCTTTGGCTCCGCATACCCGAATCGTAATGCATTTGGTTGCCCCTTCGCCGTCTTCGACGATTTTCAAGGCCAGGTCCTTGAGCAGCATCTCCAGCGTATCCTGAAAGGTGCTGTAGTCTTCATGCCGGTCATCCTCGATCCACGGATTGTCGGCGGTGCCGTTCGCCATGACCAGAACCATGTCATTCGTGCTCGTATCACCGTCAACCGTGATCCGGTTGAAGGTTCGCTCCACGGATTCTCTCAGCGCACGTTTCAGTTCCGGAGCGCTGATCTGCGCATCGGTCACCACGAAGGCGAGCATGGTCGCCATATCGGGCATGATCATGCCCGATCCTTTGGCCATGGCCATGAACCTGACTTCCTTGCCGCCGATTTCCACCGTTGTCGATACGGTCTTTTTAACCGTATCGGTGGTCATGATCGCTTCGGCGACCTGGTCAAAATGAGCGGGGTCCAGGTTATCGACCAGCGGCTGCATATTACGGGCAAACGCGTCGACGTTGAGCGGCGCCCCGATCACTCCAGTCGAGGCTACCAGCACCAGTTCTTCATCGATACCGAGGGCATCGGCCGCCAGCCGCGCGGTTTTTTGGGCCGCCTCCATCCCCGCCTCACCGGTGCAGGCATTGGCGTTGCCGCTGTTAATCAGCACCGCCTGACAGCGGCCCTGTTTAAGCCGTTCCGAGCTGAGCACGACGGGTGCCGCCTTGACCTGGTTGGTGGTGAACACGGCTGCGGATACCGCTGGGGATTCACTGTAGATCAGACCGAGATCGAGGCGATCCGCATATTTGATTCCCGCCGCCACGGCGGACAAAGAAAAATCTTTTATAAACATGGGCAAATCCACTATATTCAGATTGTTGGGCGAACGATGGTAAACTGCACGGTAATACTTTCTAACGATTGTCATTGTTATACCCAATGCAACGTGCTCAGACAATATAATATGCCATGTCCAACCCGAACCAATACATAACGATATCAAAACCGTTGCCGGACAGGATACACGCCCCCTCAGCTCAAGCGCACGGGGAATAATGGCCGAACAATCCGCCCACTGGATATTCAGCGTATACACGGTGCTGGTTCTGCTTGCCGACCTGACCATCCGAATCGGCCTGTCCGTGAGGGTTATCATGCGCAAGCGACCCTACGGCATCACGTTCGCGTGGCTCTTTGTTATCCTGCTCTTCCCGTTTGCCGGTGCCATTGTTTATCTGTTTTTCGGTGAAAACCGTATCTCCGATAAGCGTGCAGCGCGCACCCGGGAAAGCCAGGATCACTATCAGTACTGGCTCAATTCACTGAAAGGCCGGTCCCCGGTGAAATGGGATGAAAAAGCCGACAGTTGCCTGCCGCTGCACAATCAGGCCGAAAAACTGATCGGGATTCCGGCTCTGGACGGCAACCATCTCCAGCTGATTGACACCCCTGACGAGATTCTGCAGGCCATTGCCGACGATATTGGCCGGGCCCGTTCGACCTGCCACCTGCAATTCTACATCTGGCAGGAAGGAGGGAAGGTCACTGAAATTGAAAACGCGCTGCTACGGGCCGCGGCCCGCGGCGTCACCTGCCGCATCCTCGTCGATTCCATCGGCAGCCGCGACTTCATCAGGGGGGCGCGGGCAAGAACCCTGAGCGCTGCCGGCATCAAGATCCAGGAATCGCTGCCGGCGGGTATCATCAAGACGCTTTTTGCCCGGATCGATATACGCAATCACCGCAAAATCGTCGTCATAGACGGGGAAATAGCCTACACCGGCAGCCAGAACATGGTTGACCCGAAATATTTCAAGCAGAAATCCGGTGTCGGCCAATGGGTCGATGTGATGGTCAGGGTGACCGGCCCGGTTGTTGAATCTCTTGCCGGTACGTTCGTCAGTGACTGGTACCTCGAGTCGGACCAGCAGTATCCCAGCCGTGTCGATATCGGCGCGACCATCGAGGATATCACGCTGCGCACCGACGTGCACCAGATCGATCGATTCGGAGACACTGCCGTACAGCTGGTTCCGTCCGGTCCCGGGCTGGTACCCGATGCAATTCACTCGCTGCTGCTCACGACGATCTATTCGGCCCGGGACGAACTGGTGCTCACGACTCCCTATTTCGTCCCCGACGAATCCCTGCTGACCGCCCTGAAAGCCGCTTCCCAGCGGGGTGTACACGTAACTGTCATTCTTCCCGAGAAAAACGATTCCAAGCTCGTTCACTATGCCAGCCAGGCCCACTTTCTGGAACTGGTAAAGTCCGGGGTCCGCATCATGCGGTTCAAGGGCGGACTGCTGCATTCGAAAACGATCACCGTCGACCGGGAATTCTCATTGTTTGGATCGGTTAACCTCGACATGCGCAGTTTCTGGCTGAACTTCGAAGCGACACTCTTTATTTACGACCGGACGTTTGCCGGCAAAATCAGGACACTCCAGGCCCAGTATGAAGACGATGCCGAGGAGGTCGACGTCCATTTGTTCGAACTGAGACCGAAGATAAACCGGTTCATGGAAAACCTGGCCCTGTTGCTCGGACCGCTCCTGTAGCAGCGATGAAGATACTGCTCATATCCGATATCCACGCCAATTTCCCGGCGCTGAAAACCGTTGCCGCACATTTTGAGATCGACTCGTTCGACCTCATTTTAAACGGCGGTGATACGGTCGTATACGGCCCGTTTCCGAACCAGACGATAGACTGGCTGCGCACCCACCGGGCCGTGTCGATCGTCGGCAACACCGACCGCCACGTTATAGCGCTGCTGAACGGGAAAACCTTCAAAAAACCGCGCAAAGCGGAAAAGCGGAGCATGTACGGCTGGACGGCTGCGGAACTGACCGCGGAAAACCAGAGCTGGCTGCAGCAGCAGCCGCTTGCACGGGTCCTTGACCTGCACCGGTACGGCGGCGGCAAAACAGCGTTGCGGCTGCACATGTGTCACGGCAGCCCGGCTGATCCGGATGAGTTCCTCTTTCCGGATACACCGGCTTGCCGGTATCGTGAACTGGCGACTTCAGCTGCCGGCGGCATCGTTACCGTCGGTCACAGCCACACCCAGTTCCACACCTGTGCAGAAGGCGTTCATTTCATCAATCCCGGCAGCGTTGGCAGGATGTTCGACGGAAAATTGCAAACCGCCTGCGCGGTCATTACCGTTAAGCAGAGGACCGTCGGCGTAGACCTCTATCGCATTCCCTATCCGGTGCAGACCGTAGCAGATGAAATCATGCGTCTGCGTCTGCCGCCGATCTATGCCGACATGTACCTCAGGGGGAGGAAACTTAATTAAGTTGCGTTGAATCACTATACTTTGTTAGAATTCAGGCAGATTCAGGTTAATGCGCCTGGCAGGGTCTATTTCGAACGCAAACCCATCACCTCACATCATGGAGCCGGATCATGGGTGACAACGGAAACGGCAAGAAGCAAAAGAAGCCGAAACAGAGCACCATCAAACTCCAGGAGCTGACCGCGTTACGCAATATCGATGCAAAGGAGGGCAAGGAGAGGACCGCCGTCTGGATCAAGAACTGGCACCTGGAGTACGAATATGAACTCAGGCGTCTGCAGGTCGAACTGATGAAACTGCAACAGTCGATGAAAGCGGAAGGCACCCGCCTGCTCCTCATATTCGAAGGACGGGACGCCGCGGGCAAAGGCGGCACGATCAAACGGTTCATTGCCCACCTCAACCCCCGCTATACCCGCGTCGTGGCGCTGATGAAACCCAACGAGACCGAGGGGACCCAATGGTACTTTCAGCGCTATATCTCCCATCTCCCGTCTGCCGGTGAAATCGTTTTCTTCGACCGGAGCTGGTACAACCGGGCCATGGTCGAACCGGTCATGGGTTTCTGTACCGACGAACAGAACAAACGGTTTCTCAAAGACGTACCGCTGCTCGAGGAACTGATCGTCAAGGACGGGATCAGACTGTTCAAGTTCTATTTCTCGGTATCCAAACAGGTACAGAAAGAGCGGTTCGAATCGCGGCGCGAAGATCCGCTGAAGCAATACAAGCTGTCCCCGGTCGACAACCTTGCCCAGAAGTACTGGGATCAATACTCCCTGCGTAAATTTCAGATGCTGCAGGAGACCAACCGGACAATGTCACCGTGGACTGTCATCAGGTCCGACAACAAGAAAATCGCCCGGATCAACTGCATCCGCTACGTGCTGAGTCAGCTCGATTACGAGGGCAAACTGCCCGCAGAAGAGCTGGAGCCCGATCCCGATATCGTCGTGTCAGGAATCGACGAGCTGCGGCATATGGAAGAGAACCTGATGAATCCGGAAAAGCTTTACGGGTAATTTATTGGGGGCCGCTGACGTTCAAAGAAAGGGGGCATGCTTCAGCGTGCCCCCTTTTAACCTTCTAGCGTGATTTAACTCAACTTCCCGCAGCACTTCTTGTACTTTTTGCCGGAACCGCAGGGGCACGGGGCATTGCGGCCGATTTTCTCGCCTTCGCGTTTGACCGGTTCCCGCGTCTTGCCCTCCTCGCCGGCGGCGCCCTTGTTCAGCTGCATTTCCCGTTCCTGGCGCTGGCGGCGCTCCTCCTCCATCTGTTCAACTTCATCCTCCTGGACGAGTCTCACATGCATGAGCGTCTTGATGGTCTGGAGCTTCACCGTTTCGATCATGTTCATGAACAGGTCGAACGCTTCCTTCTTGTATTCGTTGAGCGGATTTTTCTGCCCGTACCCGCGCAGGCCGATACCTTCCTTCAGGTGATCCATGCTCAGCAGGTGTTCCTTCCAGTGGCTGTCAACGATCTGCAGCAGGATGATCCGTTCGATCTGGCGCTGATTCTCGGCGCCGTTGCGCTCCTCCTGGCCCAGGCGGGCCTGTTCGGCAATATCGGCTACCGCCTCCTGCAGCGTGTCGGCCTTGAATTCGCTTTTCTGCTCATCGCTCCAGTCAGGCTTGATGCCGAAAATCTCGATAATCTGCTGTTCGCAGCTCTGCCAGTCCCATTCTGCAGCCTCGACACGCTCCTGGGCGGTTTCCTCGACAATGCCGGCGACAAGATCCTCGGTCATGTCGGCGACGACCTGCTGCAGGTTATCTCCTTCGAGCACTTCCCGCCGCTGCTGGTAGATCACCTCGCGCTGCTTGTTCATCACGTCGTCGTACTCGAGCAGGTGTTTACGAATATCGAAATGATGCCCTTCAACCTTTCGCTGTGCGTTTTCAATAGCCCGAGTGATCATCGTATGCTCGATCGGTTCATCTTCTTCCATACCGAGCTTGTCCATGATTCCCGATATTTTCCCGGAGCCGAAAATGCGCAGCAGATCATCTTCGAGCGACAGGTAGAAACGCGAAGAACCCGGATCACCCTGGCGTCCCGAACGACCTCGCAGCTGATTGTCGATGCGCCGCGACTCGTGCCGGGAAGTGCCGAGGATATGCAGTCCGCCGGCCTCGGTGACGCCCTCGCCGAGCTTGATGTCGGTACCGCGTCCGGCCATGTTCGTGGCGATGGTGACCTTCCCGGACTGACCGGCCTGGGCGATGATCTCGGCTTCGCGCTCGTGATGCTTCGCATTGAGCACGTCGTGCGGAATTTTCGCCTTTTTCAGCATCTGGGAAATCTTCTCGGAAACATCGATCGAGATCGTCCCCACCAGCACCGGCTGGCCGCTTTCGTGTTTTTCCTTGATCTCCTCCACAACCGCCCGGTATTTCGCCTTTTCGTTCTTGTAGATGACATCGGCGAAATCTTTACGGATCATCTCCATATGGGTCGGCAGCACGACCACGTCGAGATCATAGATCTTCTTGAATTCCGGCGCTTCCGTATCGGCCGTACCGGTCATGCCGGCCAGTTTGTCGTACATGCGGAAGTAGTTCTGGAACGTAATCGAGGCTAGCGTCTGGTTTTCACGTTCGATCTTGACTTTTTCCTTGGCCTCGAGCGCCTGGTGCAGCCCGTCGCTGTAACGGCGCCCTTCCATGGTGCGGCCGGTAAATTCGTCGACGATGACCACCTGGCCGTTTTTAACGATGTAGTCGACATCTCTTTTAAACAGCACGTGCGCTTTCAAGGACTGGTTCAGGTGATGCAGGTATTCGATATTGCGCGGATCGTAGAGGTTGTCGATCTTCAGCAAATCCTCACCGAGCGCGATGCCCTCTTCGTTCAGCGATACCTGGCGGCCTTTCTCGTCGACCAGGTAGTGTTCGTCCCGCTTGAAGTGCTTCATGATCCGGTTCACGTTCGCGTAGAGCTCGGTGGAGATGTCGGCGGGGCCAGAAATGATGAGCGGGGTCCGCGCCTCGTCGATGAGAATCGAATCCACTTCGTCGACAATGCCGAAGTTGAAACCACGCTGGCAGAATTCGGCCAGATCGAACTTCATGTTATCCCGCAGATAATCGAAACCAAACTCGTTGTTCGTGCCGTACGTCACATCGGCGCGATAAGCAGCCTGCCGTTCGGCATCCCCCATATCGTGGACGATTTTACCAACCTCCATGCCCAGAAACCGATATACCTGGCCCATCCACTCGGCATCACGGGCCGCCAGGTAGTCGTTTACGGTGACCACGTGTACGCCTTTGCCGCTCAGAGAGTTCAGGTACACGGCCAGGGTCGAGGTAAGGGTCTTACCTTCACCGGTTTTCATTTCGGCGATACACCCCTGATGCAGCACCACCCCGCCGATCAGCTGAACATCGAAATGACGCTCGCCGAGAATGCGCTTCGACGCCTCCCTGATCACAGCGAACGATTCGGGAATCAGGTCGTCGAGCGGCTCGCCTTTGGCCACCCGTTCCCTGAAATCCACCGATTTGGCGGCCAGAGCCTGGTCATCGAGCCGGCTGATTTCCGGTTCGAGCTCGTTGATGCGGTTGACCAGCGGCTGTATCTGTTTGAGAACCCGCTCGTTTTTACTGCCGAAAACTTTTGTGAGTACTTTTCCGATCATTGTCTGCAGATAGATGAGTAACGACTGCTTCGTCTGGTTAAAGGATCAGTTCGAGTCAGCCTGATGAATTAAAATAGTCGTAACGACCGGCACACTAAACACAATCGATCCGTTTGGCAACACCTGCCGCACCCCGGGCGCCCAGGTATCGGATAATAACCAGAGAAGCCGGTGACCCGTTACCGATATCGGAACATTAACGCTTCCTCGTCACAGTCCGGAAACATCGGGCAGTGGATGCAGTCGGCCCAGATTTTGTGGGGCAGCTCGGATTTGTCGATATCGGCGAAGCCGAGTTTCTGGAAAAAACCGGGCTGGTAGGTCAGCGTGAAAATATTTTTTATTCCGTATTCCTGTGCCTCTTCTAGGCAGAGTTTGACAAGCTTAGAACCGACACCGGATTTCTGCATGTCCTCGACAACGGCAAGCGAGCGGATTTCCGCCAGATTTTCCCAGCAGATCTGCAGTGAGCAGACACCGACAATGGATCCGCTATCCTCGTATACGACAAAATCACGAAGATGATCGTAGAGCGAGCTGATCGATCGTGGCAGCAGCAGCTTCTGCTCGGCAAAGCCCTGCAGCAGCGCATGGATGTGCCTGATATCTTCCATTCGTGCTTTTCGTATCATGTCCAATGTATATTCACGGCAGACAGGCCCGTCGGCAATTCAGTTTTTAGGGTTTTAATTTCTTGGTTTCTTCCAGGTGGATCACCGGCTGTTCCTGCCGCACACTGCCGGCTTCGAATCCGGTAACGACCGGCTCGGATGGTTTCAGCAGCGACTGCCCCGCCCAGACCCCGAATAGAAACATCCACAGAAACATGCAGAAGCCGACAACAGCGATCGAACCGATCCCGCTCCGGGTCAACTCGAACTTGACTTTGGGTCTGCTGCGCTTCTTCCGGGTGGCCATATCACATTGATTCGGGAGCTCCGAGGCCCAGTATCGTCAGCCCGTTGCCGAATACTTTTCTGAGCCCGGTCACCAGGCAGAGCCTGCTCTGGCTGAGCGCCCTGTCGTCTGAAATCACCTTATGCTTGTTATAATAGCTGTGGAACTGTCCGGCAAGCTCCATCAGGTAGAATATCACCCGGTACGGTTCATGCTCGAGCGCCGCACTTTCGATAAGGGTTGGAAACGATCCCATCAGTTTCAGCAGTCCGATTTCCTCTGGCTCGCTCAACAGGCCCAGATCGGCGTCTGCGCACCCGACAATCTCCACCTGTTTTTCGCCGGCCTGGCGGAGAATCGAACAGGTACGCGCATGCGCATACTGGACATAATAAACCGGATTTTCCTGGCTCTCTTTCGTGGCCAGGTCGAGATCGAATTCGAGCTGGCTGTCGGGTTTTCTCATCATGAAAAAGAACCGGGCGGCATCGTCACCGACCTCATCGAGCAGTTCATCGACGGTAATAAACGTCGCTTTGCGGGTGGACATCTTCACCTGCTTACCGTCCCGCATCAGCGTCACGAACTGGTGCAGAATGACCTTGACCTTCGCCGGGTCGCAGCCAAGCGCCTCGACCCCGGCCATAACATCAGGTACGGTGGCGATATGATCCGAACCGAAGATATCGATCATCAAGTCGAAATTTCTTTTGAACTTCTCCCGGTGGTACGCAATATCGGGCAGTCGGTAGGTCGGCTCCCCGCTGCTCTTGATTATGACACGATCCTTCTCCTGGCCGAACTCGGTGGTTTTGAACCATACCGCATCGTCTTTTTCGTACACCAGCCCTTTATTTTTGAGCTCGCTCACCACCGAATCGATATGCCCGTCTTCATAGAGCGACTGTTCGTTGAAATAGTTGTCGAACACGATTCCCATGCGCTTCAGCGTAGCGGAAATATTTTCGAAAATCGCGCGTTCAGCCGCTTTCTTGAACGGTTCTACCGAGGTTTCATCAACCAGGCTGCCGCCGTACTCATCGACCAGCTTGCGGCCGATATCATAGATGTAGTCGCCCTGATAACCGTCTTCGGGAAACGTATACGGCTTCCCGAGCAGTTCCAGATAACGCGCCCGCGCCGATTGCCCGAGCACACGCATCTGGCGCCCGGCATCGTTGTAGTAATATTCGCGATAAACCTCGTGTCCGGTCGCTTCGAGCAGCCGGGCAATGGCATCTCCGAGGATCGCCTGGCGGCCGTGCCCGATCGACAGCGGTCCGGTCGGATTGGCGCTGACGAACTCCACCATCACTTTCGTGCCGGCCCCGGCGTCTGATTTTCCGAATTCCGGACCGATCGCTTCCATGGTCGGAAGCAATTCCCGCCAGACGCCGTCCTTGATGGTAAGGTTCACAAAACCCGGTCCGGCAATGTCGACTCCGGCAAACAGCTCCTCTTCCTGCTCGAGCAGCGATACGATTTGCGCGGCGATTTCACGCGGGTTCCGTTTCTCCACTCCGGCCAGAACGAGGGCGATATTGGTGGAGTAATCCCCCTGGTTTTCATGCTTCGGCACTTCCACCGTGAATCTGCCGGCTCCGGCATCCGACCAGAATCCCTGCTCCACTCCCTGTGCGAAGCAGCGGCCGACAATCTCTTTTACTTTCGTACGAATCATTATTCCGCCTTCAATTTACAACATCTGTTGGCACACCCTGGTGCTCTCCGGACAATTACAGCAGTGATACTCTCCGGCCCCATTACACAAAGCTCCGGGCATTGCTGTTACCGATGGTGCAGAGCAGCTCGTAACTGATCGTATCACTCCACCCGCCTATTTCATCGGCATCGATGATATCGTTACCCTGCTCCCCCATCAACACGACTTCGGCACCAGCCTCCACGCCGTCGATGCCGGTGATATCAACCATGCACATGTTCATGCATATCCGTCCTCTGATCGGGGCCCTGCACCCGTGAATCAGCACTTCACCTCTATTCGACAGCGACCGCGGATAGCCGTCACTGTAGCCAACCGGCAAGACCGCAAGTCGCGTATCACGGTCGGTCACGTAGGTGTGGCCGTAGCTGACGCCGGTCCCGGCGGCAACCTGCTTGACCTGCAGGATTCTGGTCACGAATTTCATGGCCGGCCTCAGTCCGTTATCCGGATCCTGCTTCCGCCCGTCGGCGCCGTCCGGGTAATAGCCGTACAGCGAGATCCCTGCCCGTACCATGTCTCCATGCGAATGGCGCTGATACAGAATCCCCCCGGAATTACACAGCGATGCGCGCATCGAATCGGTAAAACCGGCGGCTTTTGTTATTTCCTCAAACCGTTGTGCCGTCAGTTCGGAATTATCCGTTGTGCGATCATCGCTGCTGGGATAGTGACTAACGATGCCCTGAACGGCAAGGTTCATATTTTTGCAGTCACTGAATAAAGCGGCGGCGGCGTGCGGTTTGAATCCGAGCCTGCTCATGCCGCAGTCAAATTTTAAATAGATCGGTATCGTTGCCTGGGCCTGGACCTGCAGATCGGCGATACGGCCCAGGTCGTCCCGGTCAAAAACCAGCGGCGTCAGACCGTGCGAGTGCAGGTAGGCACGGTCACGTTCGTCAAAGCCCATGAAAATGATGATTTCACCCGCGCACCCAGACTCTCTTAAAACAACGCCTTCAGACAGTTCCGCAACCCCGAACGAGCGGCAGTCGTTGCTGCTGAGAACGCGGGCGGTCTCGACCATCGAATGACCGTACGCATCGCTTTTCACCATCGCCATAACCGTTGCCGACGGGACTCGCTGACGGAGATACCGGTAATTGTGAGCAAGGGCGCCGGTATCAATGATCGCGTTGTTGTATTCGTTCATGATTTTTCAATCTCTTTCAGCGCAGATTTATCGTTCATCTTTGGCTGGTTTCCAATAGAACCAGGCCTTCCACCCGAACCTGCTGGAACCGATCAATGCCCACCCGACCGCAACGCACACGATACCGACAATATACCCGGGGATCGATCCCCCCCGTACAATCAGCCCGAACACCGCCATCGCCAGAACGACGAGCCAGGTTTTCCACGAGTAGACCGCCCCGATACAGGTATTATCGGAAAACCGCCTGATGCGCTCGACCCCTCGCTTTGCCGCTCGATCCAGGATGAATCGGGATTTCAGGCTGCCGAGCCCCACCGCGGCCAGCACCAGCCAGAACGACCCGTGGGGCACCAGGTACTGAGTTCCCCGCTGAACCAGCAGCAGGCCGATCGCCGTCCAGAGCAGGGCAGCACAGAACAGGAGCGTCCTGGGTGATACACCGGGCTTCAGATTAGATAGCCGATCACGCATCGATACTTGTACAGCGGCCTGAAGTATTCCGCACAGATTAAAAAAGATAAGCCCACCACCCGCTTCGGGTGATGGGCTTAAAATAATACCGCAGAAGTACTTAATTACATCTCTGTAACGGTGATCGCTCCTTCCGGGCATACTTCAACGCAGGTCTCGCAGCCGAGACACTCATCAGCGTCAACCGGATCAGCTTTTCCATCAATCATTTCAAATACCTGGGCCGGACATGCGGCTACACATTCTTCATCACCGGAACATTTGTCTTTGTCTACTATTACCTCAAACATTACACACCTCCAATACTGGATTAAATTAACCAAACATTACGAATGTTTAGCCTTCCTAACAAAACCACGTTTACGATCGTTTTGTGTAAATATCCAATAATGTACGGCCAAATTTTTGTCAAGCAAAATCACTAATGCCACAGCGTATCATTTGATAATTCCCCATGCACGGCTGCCAAAATACCCTTATCAGCCTGTATTTGCATGCATATTTCAGTAAAACCCGGATAATTTTTTTTCTTGTCTGCAGCGAGGATATTCGTGAAACCGATAAATCCCGTTGCACATAGCCTGTTTGTTCTTAGTATTTGAGCTCACTGATCAGCCCTGAATAGACGGGAATTACCATAACACCCCGCGTAACCTTTTTAAGCAGCAGGCAATGACACAAGAAAAAGAGAACGTATCGGAAGATGAACTGGTCGTGCGCGAGCAGGCCATGATCGAGGGAATACTGGAAGGCAGCCCTGACGCCGTCGGCGTCGTTGTAATCAGGCTTGACTGCGGCTGTCGGAAAATGGCAGCGGTATCGGCAGACGGCGAGCCGGCTTCCAAAATCATCATGTACCGTGATTTCGCCGAGTCAATCTGCAGTACCTGCCAGGAGGACCAGGGCTCTTACATGCGCGTGGTCAAGCAGTTCATCAACTGGAAAAATCCGGCGCCCGAACAGGCGGTCCAGCAGCAGATCAATGACAAGGTTTTCGGCACCGGCCCCGCGGCTCACTGATCAGCGGCAGCGCCGCCTGCCTTATACGAGCGGCACCGGTCGACGAAGTACCCGGCCCACTCCGGAGTTCCTTCGGCATGGACATGGGTGTACAGGGCCAGCGTATTGTATTTGGCCAACCCGTCGAAACCGTCTCTGAAGCCGGTACCGCGCTCCATTTTCAGCGTCAGTTCGTCGCTGCTGCCCCCCCAGTTAAGAACGGTCGAATACCTGAACTCGTGCCCTTTCCCCCGGAATCCGACCGGATAGAAGGGATTTTCGGCGGCCGCGGCAAATATTGAATACCCGTGCGCCTGTGGTTTTTTCTCCATTCCGAACGTCGCATCGAACAACCCCACCAGCGGGTAGCTGACACCGTCAATAACCAGTGCCTTGCCGAGATAGATCAGGCCGCCGCATTCTGCATAAATCGGCAGACCGCTTTCAGCCGAGGCTTTCACCGATTCCCGGAAGCCCCGGTTTTCAACCAGCCGCTGCGCGCTCGTCTCCGGGAAGCCCCCGCCGATATATAATCCATCGAGATCCGGCAGCTGCCGATCTTCGAGCGCGTTGATCGGCACCAGCTCCGCCCCGGCCTGTTCCAGGGCTTTGAGATTTTCCGGGTAATAGAACTGGAACGCGACATCCTGAATAACGCCGATCCTAACCAAAGCAGCCCGCTCCCGCCGAGCATTGTCAGATATCGCGGCATCACCCGGCTCCGGCAGCATCACCGGGACCGCAGCCTGCTCGATCGCATCGATGTCAACGTTATCCTTGACGATGGCTACGAGAAATTCAATCGCTTCCAGCGTACCGTCGTATTCCTGGTACGGAATCATGCCCAGGTGCCGCATCGGAAAAATATCGTGGTTGAGACGCGGCACGGATCCGACCACGGCCACGTCCGTATAGTGCTCTACCGCATCGACAATGATTTTCTGCTGGCGTCTGGTCGCCACCTGGTTGAGGATCACCCCGGCAATGGTGAGGTCTTTTTCAAACTGGGTGCAGCCAAGTACCAGGGACGCCACCGTTCTGGTCATTTTCGTACAGTTGACAACCAGAAAAACCGGCAGGCCCAGCAGTATCGCCAGTTCGGCCGTAGAATACCCTCCCCGGGCCGTGACGCCGTCAAAAATCCCCCGGTTTCCCTCGACCAGACCGATATCGGCTCCGGCCAGGTGGCGATGATAGGACGCCCTGATGCGTTCATCGCTCATCAGGTACGGATCCAGGTTGTAACAGTCCTGACCGGCGCCGCTCTGCAGCCACCCGGCATCGATGTAATCCGGCCCTTTCTTGAACGGGGCAACGATCTGCCCCCGGCTGCGCCAGCAGGCGGCCAGGCCGACCGAAACAACACTTTTCCCGGAGCCGCCGGACAGGCCGGCGACAACAAGCGCTTTTACTGGTACGTCAGTCATGGTAATGGTTCTTCTTTCCGTGATATGCCCATGCGCGCTGATACAATGCGTTCAAGGCCTGCTCGACCTCGATTCGCTGCCGTTCGATTCCGTCGCGGTCGAGACCTTCTGGAATATAAATCGGTTCCCCGTAAAAAAAATCAATTTTTGAAAACGGCATCGGCACACAGGTGCGGTCCCAGGATTTGAAGGTAAAAGATTTCGATGCCGACCAGGAAATCGGCAGAATCGGCGCACCCGATTTCGAGGCGAGCAGAACAGCCCCGGCCTGCGCCTGCAGCGGCGGCCCCTGGGAGCCATCCCCGACCATACCCACGTGATATCCATCAGCAAGGTACTTCAGCAATTCTTTCAGCGCCAGCAGCCCCCTCCGATTGCTCGATCCGCGGACCGTGGCAAATTGCAGGCACTGGGCGAGCCGGGCGATGTATTCGCCGTCTTCACTGGCGCTGACAAGCACGGCGGCGCGATCCTTGCGCAAATGATAGAACACGTAGAGCAGGCTGTAGTGCCAGAAAACTGCGACTATGCATGCTGCCGCGTCCGCTTTGTTACGATGCTCCGAGCCGTGCTCGGTTATCCGGCAGGTCGCAAACCACAGGCGCAGGATTACCGAGATCGTAAACGGCACGAAACGCACAGAACACCGGTATAAAACGCCGCGCTTCATCCGATTTCTATCTCCAGTCTTCTCAGGGCCTTGATTTTGTCGCGCAGCACCGCAGCCTCTTCAAAGGCCAGCTCTTTCGCCGCCTTGTTCATCTCCGCTTCCAGTCGATGTATCTCTTTATCAAGCTCGGCGATCGATCCATAGACCGTTTCCTCCTCGGCAGTCTGTGGCTGGGCTTCCTCTGTTTCGCCGAGATCGTAGCCGGCCTCCCGCAGATATTGATGAATCGTGTCTTTCACCGGGGAGTGCACGGTGGCCGGCGTAATACCGTACGCTTCGTTGTGGGCCTGCTGTTTTTCCCGGCGGCGGTTGGTTTCATCGATCGTCCGCTGCATCGAGCCGGTTATGTCGTCGCCGTACATGATAACCGTACCGGCAGCATTTCTGGCCGCCCGGCCGCAGGTCTGGATCAGCGAGCGCTCCGAGCGCAGGAATCCTTCCTTGTCGGCATCGAGTACAGCGACCAACGAAACCTCGGGGATATCCAGGCCTTCCCGCAACAGGTTGATGCCGATGAGAACGTTGAACTCACCGTTGCGCAGATCACGCACCAGTTCCACACGCTCGAGCGTTTTTATGTCGGAGTGAAGGTAGCGTACCTTAACACCCAGTTTTTCATAATAATCGGTCAGGTCCTCGGCCATCCGTTTGGTCAGCGTCGTGACCAGCACCGCCTCGCCGCGCCCCGTCCTGATCCGTATCTCGTGGAGCAGGTCATCGACCTGATCGGCGGCCGGACGCACCTCGATCTTCGGGTCGACGAGCCCGGTCGGCCTGATCACCTGCTCGACGACGCGTTCTCCAGCCTGTTTGAGTTCGTACGGACCCGGCGTCGCCGAGACGAAAACGATCTGGTTGATTCGTTTCTCAAACTCCTCGAATCGCAGCGGCCGGTTATCCAGTGCCGAAGGCAGCCTGAATCCATAGTTGACCAGCGTTTCTTTGCGGGAACGGTCGCCGTTGTACATCCCGTTCAACTGCGGCACGCCGATATGACTCTCGTCGATGAACAGCAGGTAATCGTCCGGAAAATAGTCGAGCAGGTTCGGCGGCGGCATGCCTTCCGGTTTGCCGGTCAGGTGACGCGAGTAGTTCTCGATACCGTTGCAGTACCCCAGTTCCTGCATCATCTCGAGATCGAACATCGTGCGCTGCTCCAGGCGCTGCCGTTCAACCAGCCGATTTTCGTCGCCGAGCAGGTCGAGCCGTTCTTTCAGCTCTTCCTTGATGGTCCGCAGCGCTATCTGCATCCGGTCTTTCGAGGTGACGAAGTGCGACCCCGGAAACACGGTATATTCATCGAGTTCGGAGATCACCACTCCCCTGAGTGAATCGATGACGGTAATCGATTCAATCGTATCGCCGAAATATTCAACCCGCACCGCTCGTTCTTCCTCATGAGCCGGGAAGATATCGATCACATCGCCCCGGACCCGGAACGTCGACCGATGAAACGAAAAGTCGTTGCGCTCGTACTGCATGAAAACCAGCCGCCGCTGCACTTCTTCCGGCGGCAGTTCCTCACCGCAGCGCAGGAACAGGTGCATATTCCGGTATTCTTCCGGAGAACCGAGTCCGTAGATGCATGACACCGACGCGACGATCAGCACGTCTCGCCTGGTCAGCAGCGCCCGGGTCGCGGAGTGGCGCATCTTGTCGATCGCGTCGTTGATCGATGAATCTTTTTCGATGTACGTATCGGACTGCGGGATGTATGCTTCCGGCTGATAATAATCGTAATAGGAAACGAAATATTCAACGGCGTTTTCCGGAAACAATTCCTTGAACTCCGAAAACAGCTGGGCGGCGAGAATCTTGTTCGGGGCAATCACCAGGGTCGGCCGCTGCACCCGCTCGACAATACCCGCCATCGTAAACGTCTTGCCGGAACCGGTCACACCGAGCAGGATTTGCTCCCGCATCCCATTATCAATGCCGGCGGACAGCGCATCTATCGCGGCGGGCTGATCACCGGCGGGACTGAATGGCGATGTCAGTTTGAACGGCATCGAATCGGTTTCCATCACGCCCCCTGCTCGAACTCACGAGCCAGTTCCTTGGCTTCCTGCAGAAAACACGGCGGATTTTCCTTGTCTTCGAGTCTGAATCGTACCCGGTATTTTTTAATCAAGGCGTCAAGCTCCTGCCACAACGACCGGTTCGACACCTCATTTCCGTCCCTGGTCGTCCAGTTTCTCCGGCGCCAGCCGTCCAGCCAGGTCGTCGCCCCGTCGTAGAGGTAACCGGAATGGGTATGCACGATGACCGGCAGTTCCTTCTTCAGGCTCTGCAGGCCGCTGATGACGGCGATCAGGTAGAGCTGGTTTGCGGTCATACCGGTAACCCGCTCCCCGAGGATTTTCACGTGCTCCCGCCAGTTCAGCACCACCGCCCAGGAACCGACGCCTGCCGAATGTTTACACGTCACACCGGTGTGCAGATGGATATGATCGCCTGCGTCGCCCGGTGTCTTTTCCGCTGAGACGGGTTCGCCCGCCTGGCCCTGATGCTGTTTCCGGGCCGCTACCGCGAGTTCATCGGCCCGGTTGTTCCAGCGATCCGTTCCGTGCCCTTTTACCCAGTGCCAGGTGATGTCGTGGCGTTGGATCTGGTCGAGCAGCTCCCGCCACAGATCGCTGTTTTTGACCGGAGTTTTGGCTGCCGTCCGCCAGTTGTTCTGCTGCCATTTGTCGATCCAGTCGGTTATCCCGTTCTTCACATAGGTGGAATCGGTGTATAGATCGATGCGCGACGGGGACGCGAGCGACCGGAGGGATTTGACCGCCGCCGTAAGTTCCATTCTGTTGTTGGTCGACATTTCCTCGGAACCGGACAATTCCGACACGACCTCACCGTTCTGCAGCACAACCGCCCCCCATCCGCCCAGGCCGGGATTCGGGCTGCATGCTCCGTCGGTGTATATTGCCAGCTCTTGCAGCAATGTCTGTTCAGAGCTCATTTTTTATCGATACCGGTCCAGTGGGTCTTCCTGTTTATTTCGTTCTGCTGCTGCCGAAACCGCGGCGGCTGCGTCCCTACCTTACCTCGTTCATAGAGTTTTTTCACGGATTCTGAAACGTCTGGCAAGAAATCGGAAAAAGGGCGGAAATCGTGAGCTTACGGCGCTGTCTGTTCCTGGCCGGTAAAGGTTATCGGGCCGAACCAGGCGCGGGCTTCGCTGCCGGTATTGTCGCCGTCGGCCATAACGGTAACAGCCGAAATCTGCAGCGGTTCCGTACCAAAGGCAGCGCGGTAATCCGCCACCACATCACGGGTGATTTCAAGCCAGTCACCCACCCGGTCGTCGGCATTGGCAGCAACCACCGTCATCACATGATCGTGAAAGGGATTCAGCTGAGCGGTGTCGACCGGTTCCCGGTCTGCCCACACGTAGCACAGGGCATTGTCGTACGGTGATGACGCTGCCTCATTATCCGTTTTAAAAGAAACCAGCAGTCTCGCCGGAAAATCATCTCCCTCCTGGCTGCCGACAACACTGCCGGTCATGGTTGCCTCTATCTTCCATACCCAGGAAAGCATGGGAAAATCGGCGGCCTGGATCTGCAGCGGCCGCAACCATCCGCCGGAGCCCGAGCTCGATTGGGCATGAATGACGGCCCCATAGTTCCGATCCTCGACAATGCGATACACCGTTTTTTCCTTTATTTTTGGAAAATCGAGCGGCTCCCAGCCATCCGGCATGCCCCGCCCGACCTGCGCCGCTGAAAATTCGGCGATTCTTACGCTATCTCCGGCCAGAACCCCGCACTGGAACGACAACCCCGCCAGGAACAAAACAACGCTGTATGGTATCAGCTTTCTCATGGATAGCAAATCACGGGACTCCGCGGCCGTTGAGCGACCAGTCATAATCGACGTAGCGGACTCTGATCGTATCTGCAGCATCTTGCAGGGATGCTTTCAAATCGCCGCCGACATGCGCGAGAAAAAACGCTACGGGACCAGCGCTGAAATCCTCCTTGTACCATTTGAAGATTGAGCTGACGTGCAGCACATTGTCCTGGAAATAGTTGTAATTCGAGTTCTCCAGAAACGCCCGGGTGGATGATTCGAGCTGGGCATCGAGCGTGTCTGCTTCGTAAGCCTCGGTTATCAGCTTCGGGCAGCTTTTCGACGCACAGTTGACCGCGAAATGGATACGCGGCTCCTTAAATCGCGGACGGATGATCCCGTGCTCTATCATATCGAGGCTGTAGGTTTCCCCTCCCAGCACCGCAAATTCTATATCCCACGGTTTTTTAAACAGCCCCCCGATTTTCCTGATCGACTCGGGCGGCCCCCCGTCTTTAAAATGCTGCAGTATCAATTTGACCGTATACGCATTGTAGGCGTTGATATAAAACGCCAGTTGATCTGCCTCGGGGAGTTGTCCGGGATCGGTGTCGGCCAGGGTGTCAAGATACCGGTCAAGTTCGCTTTCCGCCTGCTTGAACCCCACGTAATCCACTGCGCCGTCGCTCACGAACCGGCCCAGCAGCCCGGTCCATGCCTGATGCCTGATTTCGGCCTGGACCGGCATGCCATTAACGCACAGCACCCCGATTAAAATCAGGATTTTCATGCAAATCGTTGCCGTCTTCATCGCCCTTTCACCCCCGATAACGGTGGACCAGGCGCAGAATTTTCCGGACCCGGTCGGAGAAGATCCTGTCGGCAAAATAGGCGCCGGCCACCCGTTTGTTTATTTCGCCCATCGTCGGATACGGATGCACGGCTCCGGCCACAGTCGATAATTTCACGCCGCCGTTGAGCACCGCGACCCACTCGGCCAGCAGGTCTCCGGCATGGAACCCGAGCAGACGCACGCCAAGCGGTTTACCATGTCTATCAAGCAGCAGCCTGATCAGGCCGCTGGTTTGAGATTCGGCCCGGGCGCGGTCATTGTCGCCAAACGGCTCTTCTACGATATCGTAGGCAATCCCCCGTTCCCGCGCCTCTTTTTCAGTTATCCCGATACCGCCCAGCTCGGGGTCGCTGTACGTACAGTGCGGCATCCAGCGATAATTCGTTTTTCGCGGCAGTCCCATGACCGCATTCGTGACGACGATGCCTCCTTCATAGCCGGCGGCATGGGTATACTGGTATGCACCGGTGATATCTCCTGCCGCAAAGATATGAGGTCTGCTGGTCCGCAGCCTCCGGTCGACCTCGATACCCCGACCCGTATACACAACACCGGCATTGTCGAGGTGCAGTCCGGCAACATTGACGGCCCGCCCGGTTCCGACAAGCACGTGAGAGCCGGTCAATGCCTGCTCTTTACCTTCCGCATCCCTGATAACAACCGTTTTGCCTTCCTGGTCCTCCGCAGCAGACAAAATTTCAGCCCCGCAGAAAAAACCTATGCCCTCCTGTTCAAGCATGTGCTGCAGGCGGTCGGCAAGATCCGCATCTTCTCTGGAGAGAATCTGCTTATTGCGCTGCACGACCGTCACCCGCGAACCGAGTCGTGAAAATGCCTGCGCCATTTCAATACCGATCGGTCCGCCGCCCATAACGATCAGCGCGTCCGGCAACCGGTCGAGGCTGAAAACCGTCCGGTTGGTCAACGGGTTGATGTCGTGCAGGCCGGGGACCGGCGGTATGAACGGTGCCGACCCGGTACAGACGACCCATTTCTTTGCGGTCAACTCGACACCGTCCACGTCGACCTTGTGGTCATCGATGAATGCGGCGTCTCCAAACCTGACCGTTACCCCCATCCCGCTGAACCGTGCCACCGAGTCGTGGTGCTGGATTTCTGCGATGGTGCGTGCGATACGCTCCCTGACCTGCGCAAAATCAACCGGCTGCCGCGTCACGCCAGGCAGCCCGAATTCCTCTATCCTGGTAAGTTGATGATAGACTGCGGCGCTCTTGATCAGCGTCTTGGACGGAACACAGCCATAGTGAAGACAGTCGCCGCCGAGCAGCTGCTCCTTTTCAAGCAGCAGCGTTTTCGCACCGAGCTGGGCGGCCCCCGAAGCCACGGTCAGCCCCGCCGCCCCGGCGCCAATGACGCCGATATCGTAATCGTATGTACTCATGGCGTTCCTTCCTCCGGAGGCTCCTGGCCTCTGCGAATGGATGCCATCAGCTTTTTGACCATGATCGGAAACAGCCCGAGAATTGCAAACGAAACGAGCAGCCGGGGGGAGACGATACCGGCAAGCGATTCTATCCTGGCAAGTTCACTGCCGGCATTGACATAGACGATCGTCGCCGGCAGCATGCCGAGCTGGGAAATCCAGAAGTACGTCCTGATCGGTATGGTGGTCAGCCCCATCAGCAGATTGATCAGGAAGAACGGGAAAATCGGAATCAGGCGGAGCGAGAACAGGTAGAAGGCACCTTCCTCCTCGATGCCTGCGTTAATGGTGCGCAGTTTGTCCCCGAACCGCCCCTGTACCCAGTCCCGCAGGATAAACCGCGACGCAAGGCAGGCCAGCGTAGCGCCGATGGTCGAAGCAAACGATATTGCAACCACGCCGGTAATCAGGCCGAACAGAGCGCCGCCGGCCAGCGTCATAACCGCGGCTCCCGGCAGCGACAGCGTCGTCACCACGATATAAATCGCCACGTAGACAGCGATTGTCCCGAGCGGGTGAGCGGTATAGAGCTGGCTGAAACGATCCTGGGAAGATTTGAAGAAATCAAGGCTGAGAAACCGGGCAAGATCGAAATAAAAAAAACAGGCCACCGCGAGCAGGACAACACAGACAATGGTAATTTTCTTGACCGGCAGACGATTCAGGGATTTGGCCTCACTCATTCATCGCGCTCCCAATAGATGCAATTTTCCGGACACCACTTCATCGCCTCTTCCACCGCCTCCCGGTCATAGCGTTCCAGGTCCTGAACCTCTATGTAGCCACCGCTTTCAGACCATGTGAAAATAAGCGGCGCTACTTCGATACAGCTGCCGCATTTCGAACAGAGGCAAAGGTCTACCGTTGGACGATTGGGCACTATGGTTTTTACGGTTGCGGTATTTCCCTTCATGATGGCAAAAACGATTTCAGGTTCAGCGGCGATCCTGGAGTTAATCATAGGTACTCTCGTCTCATAAGCAAATGTTATCCCTCTGATCCCGGGGACTTCGAGTTCATCGTGCAACCGTTGAAATATCCATTTAATGTGCTATTGTACATTGTTCGGTAACAAATCTATTTTCAGCTCTACATAAACCTCGAAAAACGGAGAAGCAATGGACCATAGAGAGCTCGCGAAAGGAATACATTGGGTAGGTGCAATTGATTGGGATGTAAGGGATTTTCATGGATACTCGACCCTTGCCGGTACGACCTACAACGCGTTTTTAATAATCGATGAAAAAGTTACGCTGATCGATACGGTCAAGAGATCTCACCTTGACGACCTGATGTTTCACGTCAGGGAGATTATCGACCCGGAAAAAATCGATTACCTCGTAGTCAACCACGTCGAGCTCGATCACGCCGGATCGCTGGCGGAGGTGATGGACGCGATCAAGCCGGAGAAACTGATCTGTTCGCCAATGGGAGAAAAAGCCATTCTCGACCATTTCCATCGTGAAGACTGGCCGTATGAAGTCGTAAAATCCGGCGACACGATCTCGATCGGTGAGCGTACGCTCTATTTTCTCGAAACACGGATGCTGCATTGGCCCGACTCGATGTTCACCTATGCGATGGAAGACGGCATTCTCTTTACCAGTGACGCATTTGGCCAGCACCTTGCCACCAGCGAGCGATTTGACGACCAGGTTCCATTGTCGGTTATCATGGACCAGGCAGCCAAGTATTACGCGAACATCCTGTACCTCTACAACCCGCTGATCAGGAAACTACTCGCAAAAGTCGGCGAAATGAATCTCGACATCAAGATGATCGCCCCCGATCACGGGGTTATTTTCCGTAAACACATCGATGACATCCTGCATGCATACGACGATTGGAGCAGGGGGAAATTTGATGAAAAGGCGCTGATCATCTATGACACCATGTGGCACTCAACGGAAAAAATGGCGGTGGCCATCGCCCGCGGTTTCGAGCAGGAAGGCGTGTTTACCGAGATGATCAATCTCAAGGTACACCACCGCAGCGACGTGATGACCAAAGTGTTGAAAGCGGGCGCGCTCGTCCTGGGCAGCCCGACGCTGAACAACGGCTTGCTGCCGAGAATGGCCGGATTTCTGATGTATATGCGCGGACTCAAGCCGCAGAATAAACTGGCTGCGTCATTTGGTTCGTTCGGCTGGAGCGGCGAGTGCGTAAAACTGCTCAACCAGTCGATCGAAGATATGAAACTGGAGCTGTTCGATGAAGGCCTCAGGGTCAAGTACGTGCCGACGGACGCCGACCTCGACTCCTGTGTGGATCTGGGACGCCGCATGGGCAAAGCGATAAGAGAGCGCAAGCAGGAACAGGACGACTAGTCGGCAATGGAGCTTCTTGCCAACCACGTTGTCCTTGCCGAAGGCGATGACGAGCAGAGCTGCCGCCGGCAGGTCATAGAGTTTTTCGAGAAAACCTCGCTGGTGCGCTACGACAAAATCGTCGTGGAGGATCGTGCCCCGATGGCCGCAGATCCCGTTTTCAAGGAGGAGTTGAGCGCCGCGGTCGAACAGAATCGCCGTACGCTGCAGCGATTTATCGAAGAACTCGGCTCAACCGGTTTTGCCAGCCGGAGCGATCTTGAACGGGTCGCCCAGGGGTATCACAGCAAAATCCTGCATATCATCGCCCATTTTCTCGACGGTTTCATCGGCATCGACAGTGCGTTCTACAACCTCGTAGACGACAGTCACTGGCTGTCTGAGCAGACGCAGAGCAACATCGCAGAAGTTCCCGAACGGTTCAGGCTGCTCTTTCTCAAGTGTTATTCCCTGACCCCGCGAGAGGCCGCCCTGCTGCACATGTAATACAGAGGCGCCGGTTCCGGACGATGGGGTGCAGGCACCCATATTATCTGATAGAAGGCAGAATAATGTTTTATAAAAATCTTTTTCACGATCCAATTAAAAGAATCAGCGCCGATGAAACCAAAACGCTGATCTCCTCGAAACAGTTCGATCGCTACCAGCTCATCGACGTCCGCCAGCCCGGCGAATATGAGCAGGGGCACATACCCGGCGCCATATTGATCCCGCTCAGCGACCTTCCGTACCGGTACACCGAACTCGACGCTGATCGTGAGACCATCGTGTATTGCAGAAGCGGAGTCAGAAGCAGAAGCGGCTGCCAGATCCTTACCGGCCTCGGGCTTAAATCCGTGTACGATATGGAAGGCGGTATCGTCGCTTATAACGGAGAGCAGGCCGAAGGAAACGTTGAGGCCGGGCTCGAGTTTTTTATCGACAAGGATTTCGATTCCGCATATGAGCTGGCGTTTACGATGGAGGCCGGGCTGAAAAACTTCTATCTCACGCTCGCCGATGAAGCAGACGGCGACGAGGAACAGGAGACGCTGGCACGGCTTGCCAGATTCGAAGACAGCCACATGACGAAGCTCGCGAGCAAATTCGGTGCCGTCTCGTTCGACCCCGACGCCTCGATCACCGAAGGCGGAATCGATATCGAACGGATGCTCGAATATTTCGGCGACCAATTGCTCAGCCGCGAGCAGATCCTGCAGCTCGCCATGAAACTCGAAGCACAGGCCTTCGACCTTTACAGCCGGCTGGCGCACGAGCAGGCGGGAAGCGACACCGAGACCTTCTATCGGTCTATGGCCGATGAAGAACGCGGGCATATGCTGATTATCTCGAGAGAACTGGATAAATTGATCGCTTGAGCAAACAATTTATCCGTGGAATCGTTTCCATTAGTGCTTATATATCTCCGATCAACACAGGATAACGCCTAGAATAAATCACAGAATAAGGAGCAGCCATGGCCATCTTTCCCTATAAAGCAGAAGAAATGTACCAATGGGTTACGCAGAAAGAAGATTTCATGCTTCTCGATGTAAGGAACGCCAAAGATTTCGGGCGATTCAAGGTTGAAGGACCCTATCCGATCAAAATGCTCAACGTATCCTATTTCGATTTCATGGAAATCGAAGACGAGTGCGTTGCGCAAATGCCGGAAAAAGATACGAAAATCCGCATCGTCTGCGCCAAGGAGGGGTCCGCGAAATTCGTGGCTGAAATCCTCGAGAAACACGGATTCACCGATGTCGGGTATCTGGAGGGCGGCATCAAGTCGTGGGGCAACCTGCTCGTTCCCAATCTCCTCAATGCAGACGGTGCTTACGAGCTCTACCAGTTCATCAGGCCCGGCAAAGGCTCGTGCAGCTACGGCCTGCTCCATGGAGGCGAGTTGATCCTGTTCGATCCGTCCCGCAATATCGACTTTTATCTGAATTTTGCTCGAGACAAAGGATGCACGATCACCAAAACCGTCGAGACACACCTGCAGGCCGACTACATCGCCGGCAGCCGGCAGATATCAGAAGCAACCGGGGCCGCCTTTTACGCGAACACTGGAGATTTTGCAGGGGCGAAGATCGACTATATCCCGCTCAAAGACGGCGAGGAAATAGGTTTCGGCCCTGACGGTCCGTCAGTGCTTGTCGCCTTCGCCCCCGGCCATACCCCCGGCTCGACGATGTTCATCATCGATCGAAACTATGTGGTCACCGGCGATATCGTATTCATCAAATCGATCGGCCGACCAGATCTTGGCGGCAAAGTAGACGAGTGGTCTGACGAGTTGTTCCGCACCGTTTCCAACGTGAAGGCGATGGACGAGAGTATCACCGTTCTGCCGGCCCATTTCATCGGCTGGGATGAAGCGGACAACACCCTCCATTTCACCCGTTCTCTGGGTGATGTCAAGAAACTCAACGACCATATCTACGCGATCGACAACGAAACCGACTTCTTAGCCTTTATCAAAGCGAATATGCGCGACCAGCCGCCGGAATACGCAACTATCAGGCTCGTGAACGCAAACCTCGAAGTTGTCGACGACGAAAAGGCCGAGATCCTCGATCTCGGCAAAAATGAATGTGCCGCGTCTGCTTATGCCGCAGCGCAGCAGCAGCAATAAAAAGAAACCCGCTGAAACGGGGAAGGCCTTCTTTCCGGCAGCGCCGGGACGAAGGTCTTCTTTTTTATGGCAAATCCAGAAGGGCCGACCGGGTACGAAGACGAACCCCGCGAGCATTTCGAACCGCTTCCTCCCCATCTGCACAGCACCTATTACCACTACGAGCGTGCAAGCGGAAATGTCCGGCCGGAGATTGCGTTCTACCGCTCCGTATTTTCAGGTCCCTGCTCCCGCGTCGTCGAACTGGGCTGCGGAACCTCGATCATCGCCTCTGAGCTCAGCCGCGGCGGCGTGCATGTGACGGGTCTCGACCGCTCCCCGGCGATGCTCCAGTTTCACCCTCGACCGATTGTGGACCTCGTCCAGATGGATATGACCAGGCTGGGTTTCCGCCCCGGTTTCGACGGGGCCTTCATCGCCCACAATACGCTCAATCTGCTGGGCGATGAGAACCTGATCAGGCAGTGCCTCGCCGAGATCAGGCGAATCCTGGTTCCACCGGGGCTGCTGGCCCTCCACCTCTACTCCCGCGACGGCGATAGCCGTGACGATCCGGACCGGAACCACCTGCAGTTCCATCTCTTCGATCTGCCGACCGGGGAAAAAATTGTCAAAGAATCACTTACGCGCCTCAGCCCGGATAGAAAGCGATTGCACATCGAACAACGCTACAAATATCGAAATTTCAGCCGGCCTGAGCGCAACCGCAATTACCGCCAGTTTCTCGACCTTGCCGCATTCACCCCCCGGGAGTGGCTGAACATCATCACCGAATCAGGCTTTCAGCCGCTGGCGACGGCCACGGGTTTCTCCAGCAGCCAGAATCCTTCGTCGTCCGCTCTGATCGTTACGGCCCGGGCTGAGCTGTGATCCTCGGGCACAGCGGTATAATCAGCGTTTCACCAACTCATGTACTTTTTTTATCCATCTTGACCTAGGTCAAGGTTGGCCTTACCCCTATCCGCTATATTCTTCTCAACAATCACGGCCGAGTATCATCTCGGCATACAACCAAACGAATAGCAAGAGGAGGCTACTCCATGTTTTGTAATCAATGTGAACAAACGGCCAAAGGAATCGGATGCGCAACCGTCGGTGTCTGCGGAAAACAAGAAAATGTAGCCGCGCTGCAGGACCTGCTGACCTATGCCGTTCAAGGATTGGCACTGGCTGCCGTCGAAGCTGGAAAACTCAATCTTGTCACCAATGAAATAAACCGGTTTACGTGCGAAGCGACTTTTGCCTGTCTGACCAACGTGGATTTTGATCCGCAGCGTTTCGATACCTGGATTCGCCAGGCCGTTGCCTATCGCGACGAACTCAAGGCCAAAGTTGAAGCCGCGGGCGGCACCGTCTCCGGCGATGGGAAGGTGCTCGGGTTTGTACCTGCAGACGACCTCGCCGGTCTCGAAGCCCAGGGCCAGGCTCTCGACTTCATCAATGCCCTCGACGAAAACGAAGACCTGAGATCACTGAAACAGATCGCCCTGTACGGTCTGCGCGGTCTCGCCGCCTACACCGACCACGCCGCCATCCTCGGCCAGGAAGATGACGAAGTCTATGCATTCATCCATCAGCTGCTCGCAGCGTTATCCCGGAAAGATCTCGGCGTAGACGACCTGGTGGCCGGCGCCCTGAAGATCGGCGAGGTCAATGTGCGCGCCATGGAGCTGCTCGATGCCGCCAATACCGGCACCTACGGACATCCGGTACCGACCCCGGTGCCGCTCGGCGCCAAAGCCGGCAAAGCGATCCTGATCACCGGTCATGACCTGAAAGACCTGGAAATGCTGCTGGAGCAGACCGAAGGCAAAGGCATAAACATATACACGCACGGTGAAATGCTGCCCTGCCACGCATACCCCGAACTGAAGAAATACGATCACTTCTACGGGCATTACGGCACCGCCTGGCAAAACCAGCAGAAAGAAATGGATGCATTCCCGGGCGCCATCCTGTTTACCACCAACTGTATTCAGAAGCCACGTGCGTCCTATATCGACAACGTCTTCACCACCGGCCTCGTGGGCTGGCCCGAAGTGAGCCATATCGGTGATGACAAGGATTTCACCCCGGTTATCGAACGCGCACTGGCCCTGCCCGGTTTTGCCGCGGACGAAGACCAGGGCGAAGTACTCACCGGGTTTGCCCGCAACACGGTGCTGGGTGTTGCCGACAAGGTGATCGAAGGCGTCAAAGCCGGCGCCATCAAGCATTTCTTCCTGGTTGGCGGCTGCGACGGAGCGAAGCCCGGGCGCAACTACTATACCGATTTTGTCGAGCAGGCTCCGGCAGACACGCTGATCCTCACGCTGGCCTGCGGTAAATTCCGTTTCTTCGACAAGAAGATCGGCGATATCGGCGGTATTCCGCGTCTGCTCGACGTCGGTCAGTGCAACGATGCGTACTCGGCGGTCCAGATTGCCCTCGCCCTTGCCGGTGCCTTTGAGTGCGATGTCAACGACCTGCCCCTGTCCCTGATCCTGTCCTGGTATGAGCAGAAGGCCGTGGTTATCCTGCTCAGCCTGTTCAGCCTGGGCATCAAGGACATCCGCCTCGGGCCGTCCCTGCCGGCCTTTATCACGCCCAATGTGCTGAACGTACTGGTGGAAAATTTTGCGATAAAGCCGATAGCAGCAACGGCCCAGGAAGATCTTGACACCATTCTCGGGGATGCGGCAGCAGCGTAATTCCCAGACATACCGTTAAAAAGATTTCAGGAAACAAACAGGATTCCGCTGCACCGGCGGAATCCTGTTGAATTATGGCCAGAAATACATTCAGGACCATTCCAGGCTACACCCTCCCGACCCTGACCCCGGAAGGCATCGCCCTTCTGCACGAGCTGTCTTCGAGGTTCAAAATCGACGCCATTCGATTTACCACCGCATCCTCGGTAGGCGTGGCCGGATTGGACGACGAATCATTCACTGAATTCAGCCGCGCGCTGATACCGATCATGACCCCCCGGCCCGCCAACGGTATCACGACGATTCACAGCTGCAACGAGCGATGCCGATGCGACCACGAGTGCGCGGATACGGGCGTCATCTCCAGAAAACTGACCACACTTGAATTCGAGCAGCCGCTGCCGGCGAAGCTCAAGGTCGCCGTTGCCGGCTGCACCCGGAGCTGCACGATGGTCAGGGTCAGGGATATCGGCATCTATCCGGACGCCGCAATACCGCTCAGGTGGACCATCTCTTTTGGCGGCAACGGAGGTGCCAGACCGCGAATCGGCGATGTCTTAGCGACCGGACTGAATGTCAGCGAAGCCATGGAGACCGTGCGCACCGCCGTCAACGTCTATCGCAGCCTGGCGGAAAAACGCGAGCGTACAGCGGTTTTCCTGGATCGAATCGGCATCGACCGGTTTTCAGAAGAAATTGCACGGGTACTTGACCCAGGTCAAACCAATCTTCCCCCAGAAGGGTAATAAGAGCGTCAAGAAATCAATTTGACCACCTGCAGAACGAGAACCAACGGAGGATCACATGCAACCGATACAAACAGCTATGAAGCCGAAACAGATACGGAAAATAATCCAGATAGACGAAGAATTGTGCGACGGCTGCGGCCTCTGTGTACCCGACTGTGCCGAAGGATCGCTGCAGATCATAGACGGGAAAGCCAAGCTTGTCGCCGACAACCTCTGCGACGGTCTTGGCGCGTGCCTCGGTTCATGCCCGACCGGAGCGTTGAAGATTATCGAACGCGAAGCCGATGAATTCGACGAAGAAGCGGTTGAAGCGTTCCTGGCGGAAAAAGGGCGGGCCGAAGAGCTGAAGCCGGCCCCCGGCTCGATGCAGCCCCGGCCGGCGCCGCTGCAGGCGCCGAAACCGGCGGGCTGCCCGTCGGCACAGCTGCGGACATTCGCCCCGTCCACCCCCTGCAGCGAGGCCAACAGGCCGACCCGGATGGCGTCTGATACCGCCGGTGCGGGCTCACCATCGCTGCTGTCCCACTGGCCGGTCCAGATCAGGCTGATTCCGCCCCATGCGCCATTTCTGAAAGATGCCGATGTTCTCGTTGCCGCCGATTGCAGCGCCGTGTCGGCACCGTGCTTCCAGGAGCGCTATGTGGACGGAAAAGTGGTGATGATGGGCTGCCCCAAATTCGACGACGCAGAGTCATATATCCAGAAATTCGCCGATATCCTGACCACGAGCGGCATTAAATCATTGACCCTGCTTATCATGGAAGTACCATGCTGCTCGGCGATGAATGCGATCATCAAACGGGCAGTCGAACGGGCGGGCGTGAGCGTCCCGGTGGAGCAGATTACGCTGTCCCTGAAGGGCGAAGAGCTGGAAAGAATCAGCTGGTAGCCGATTTGCTGCCGGTCCCCGTCTTATTCATGCTGCCGAACGCCCTCACCCGGGTTCGGCAGCTTCTTTGGATCACCCCTGCCGCTGGGGCCAGCCGACATGCAGGGTATTGCCGACCTGCCGTACCTCCCCTCCCACGGAAATCAGCAGCTGGAAAAGCGGCCTGCCGAAATAAAAAAGCTCCTGATGCAGCGTCAGGCGCTGTGCGCCAACCATGCGGGTGCGATACGCGAGCTCCCGATTCACCATCTCTTCAAGTTCCTGCGGGCCAGACACCGCTCCATGTTTCAGAATCGATTCAAGATCTGGACACGGAAACAGCGACTCGTGCTCCATGATGGCATGGTACAGCGGATCATCGCTCTCAACCAGGTCGATCCGGCTCAACGTGTCGTGTTCGATCAAGGCCTCGATTGCTTGCGTATCCCAGCATTTGAGTGCCCGGCAGGCCTCGGGGCGGTTTGCGTAGATCGTACAGCCGCTGGACTCGTCATAGTACATGCAGGTCCACTGTTTGCCGACCCCGCGGATCTTGATCAATTCCTGCCTCGCCGAGAGCACCTGGGCGGCCGGCGGATGGTGCACCAGCTCCCCTTTCCTGATCGTGATCAGGCTGCTCAACGGAATCGAGCCGTTCTGCACGAGCGCTTTATCTGGGCCATGCAGAGCGGGTCCACCGCTCATGCAGCAGGTTCCGCAGCGGTTGCACGAAGTCTGGATATCAGCCATGATTGCGGGATACCGTGCGGTTAGAAATCCATCACGAAGCTGTTCACGTTTTCGTGGATCTGGCTGCTCACGTTGAGGCCGGAGTGATTGAACACCGCCTGCATGCGGTTGTTGTTGCGCAGCACCTCCGCGGTGAATCCGGTAATGCCGTTGGCCTTGGCGATATTGACGAGATGCTTGAAGACGAAAGTACCGATTCCCCGGTTCTGCCATTCGTCGCGCACGACAATCGCCACTTCGGCGCGGTTGGTATGTTCATCGAGATAGTATCTGCCGACGGCGATAATCTCGTCGCCGTAGGCCTCCGGCAGGACACCGACAACGGCGACATCCTGCCGATGATCGACGTAGACGAAATTCTGGATCTGGCGCTGCCCGAATCTCTCCTGATGACTCATGAACCGGTAGTAGATCGTTTCCTGAGACAGGTCGTAAAGCAGGTCGCGAACGCGCGGTTCATCGGTCGGGTGAATCGGTCTGAAATTGATTTCGGTCCCGTCCTTGAGCAGATGCTTGGTCGTCATGGAGCGTTGCGATGCGACGGCGAATTTGCCGCCGACGTCGGCAAACTCCTCCCGGATATATTTGGCCTCGACCGCCTCCTTGAGCAGTTGCGGGCGATAGTGCGGATGGGCAATCGAGATCAGGGCCAGGGTGCGGTCCTGGACTGTTTTGCCGTACAGATACGCACTGCCGAACTCGGTTACGACGTAGTGCACGGTACCGCGGGTTATCACGACCCCGGAACCGGGGCTCAGCCGGGCAACGATGCGCGATTCCCCGTCTGCGGTCACCGACGGCATCACGATGATCGGGCGGCCGCCGCTGGAGCGCGCGGCGCCGCGGTTGAAATCAACCTGCCCGCCGATTCCGGAGAAAAAACTGCCGCCTTCAGAATCGGAGCTTACCTGGCCGGTCAAGTCGATTTCCAGGGCCATGTTGATCGTCACCATATGGTTGTTTTTACCGATTACGTTTGCATCGTTGACGTATTCAGTCGGCCGGAAGGAAAAAACCGGATTGTCGTTCACGTAATCATACAGTTTCCTGCTGCCCATGCAGAAACTGCCGATGACCTTGCCCCGATCCACCGCCTTGTGACGTCCGGTTACCGCCCCGGCTTCAACCAATTCCATGATCTCATCGGAAATCAGTTCGGTATGCACGCCGAGGTCTTTCTTGTCTTTGAGATGAGCCGCGACGGCCAGCGGGATCCTGCCGTATCCGGGCACTTCCCCGAGCCCGATCTGGATGGTCGCCCCATCCGGCACCAGCGCGGCGACGAGGGCGGCAATTTTTTGGGTCACATCGGGCGGTTCGGCGATAATTCGCTCGATCAGTTCGGCCTCTTCCGGAACCAGAATGTCGAGATCGTATATGTCAATCAGCGAATCCCCCCTGGTCCACGGCATGCGCGGGTTTACCTGGGCGATTACCAGGGACGCGTTCTCGGCTGCGCTTTTAACGATATCAACGGAAACCCCGAGGCTCATCTTGCCCCGTTTGTCAGGCGGCGTCACCTGGATGAGCGCGATATCGAGGGGCAGTTTTCCGGACTTCAGCAGGCCGGGGATATCAAACATCGGAATCGGCGTGTAGTCGCCCCTGCCCTCCTGGTAGAGTTCGCGGACATTGTCGCCGATAAAGAACGAGTTGACCTTGAAACTCTCCGCATATGCTCTATCGACATACGGGGCGTCGCCCTTGGTAAACAGCTGCACGATCTCGACATCGGCCAGATTACCTGCTTTTTTGACGAGCGCATCGACCAGCAGCACCGGTTCACCGCAGCCGGTGCCCAAAAAGATGCGGTTGCCGGATTTCACCTGGGCAAGCGCCTTGCCCGGGGCCATGATCATGTCACGAAATTTATGCTGCCAGTCCCTGTCGTAGTCAACCATTGCTCTTCAAATTTTTCTCAGGGTTTGGCCAGGGTCATGTGCACGTCCGCGGCCACCGGTTCAGTGCCGGCGCTGCCGACGATGAACGGATTGATATCGAGTTCGGTTATCTGGGGAAAGTCGGTTGCCAGCTGGCTGATGCGCTGCAGGCCCTGGGCGATGGAGTAAACGTCGATACCGTGCTTTTCCGTCCTGCCTTCGAGCATCGCATACGACCGCGTCGACCGGAGCATCTGCACCGCTTCGGATTCGGTGATCGGCGCGAGGTGGAACGCGACATCCTTGAGCACTTCGATGAAAACACCGCCGAGACCGAACATCAGCATCGGCCCGAACTGCGGATCCCGGTTCATTCCGAGGATAACCTCGAGACCGCGGGGGATCATTTCTTCTACATAGACGCCGTCGATCTGCGCGTCCGGCACCCGTTTCCCTATCTTCAGCATCATCAGGTCATAGGCATCCTCAACCGCTTCAGCGTCGCTCAGATTGAGCTGGATGCCGCCGAGGTCACTCTTGTGCAGGATATGCGGCGACGCAATTTTCAGCGCCACCGGATAGCCGATTCGCTCGGCGATCTCGAGCGCCTCCTCCTGGTCGCCGGCAAGACTCCCGGCTGGAATCCTGAATCCGTAGGCGCTGAGAATATTTTTCCCCTTGATCTCACCGACCGTGTACCTGCCGGTACGCATCCGCCGGGTAATAATACGCTCAGCCCGCCTGCGATTCACGCGAAACTGCGTAATCTGGCGAGGCGGCCGGTTTTTCCAGGACGCGTAATCGTGCATGGCCTTGAGCGCCCCGACGGCACGTTCCGGGGAATCGAAATCCGGCAGTCCGGCTGCGGAAAGCTCGCTTCTTCCCGGCAGCACATCCTTGCCGCCCAGGAATGTGGCCAGCACCGGCTTGGTGCCGTCCACCGCAGCAGCAACAGCCATGGCCGTTTCAGCCGGCTTGGTCATGGTCTGCGGAGTCATGATCAAAATGATTGCATCGACCGACGGGTCGGCCTGGCCCGATTTTATCGCCTCGGCATACCGCTCCGGGTCCGCGTCGCCCAGGACGTCGATCGGGTTGTTGACCGCCGATTCCCGCGGCAGCTTTTCCCGCAGCAGCGTAATCGTCGTATCGTCAAGGATCGCAACCCGCAGGCCGGCATTTTCCACCGCGTCGGCTGCCATCGTTCCGGGGCCGCCGGCATTGGTGATGATCAGGACCCGATCCCCGGCGGGCAGCGGCTGCAGCGCCAGCGCCGCCGAGTAATCGATCAAGGCTTCAAACGTATTGGCCTGCACCACGCCTGATCTTCTGAATGCCGCCCCGTAGGCGCTGTCTACCGGAGCCAGCGCGCCGGTGTGGGAGGCCGCCGCCTTCAAACCGGTAGGCGTCGTGCCCGATTTGAGAATGATGACCGGCTTATGCGCTGCAGCCTCCTCTGCAGCTTTGACGAATTCGTCGCCGGCACTGATGTCTTCGAGATACCCGACGATGACATCGGTCTGCGTATCATGGGCAAGCCAGGAGAGCAGATCGATCTCGTTGATATCGGCCTTGTTGCCGATAGAAACCATTTTCGACACCCCCAGGTGCCTGGTGGCGCACAGATCGAGCATCGCCGCACAGACGGCGCCGGACTGGGAGAAAATCGACACGCCCCCTCTCTGCGGATACCGTCCGGCAAACGAGGCGTTCAGCTGGTGATGCGTGTTGATGATGCCGAGGCAGTTGGGACCAAGCAGCCTGACTGCCTGACGGCGGCAGATATCCACCAACCGCCGCTCGATTTCATATCCCTCTTTACCGAGCTCCCGGAATCCGGCGGAGATCACCACGATACCCTGCACCCCGGTATTGATGCATTCACGGACTGCCTCGGTCACCATATCCCGACGCACCACGATAACGGCGAGATCGACCCCTTGGCCGCAGGAACGCAGATCGGGATAACACGGTATACCGAGTATCTCATCCGTTTCCGGATTGATAACCACGATTTTGCCCTGGTAGCCCGATGAGATCAGGTCAGCGAGAACGTCATGCCCGACTTTGCCGGGTGTCCGGGACGCGCCGATTACCGCAACGGACCGGGGGGTGAAGAATATATCGAGGCTCATATTACTCTATCCGGAAAAGGTGCACCGGCCGCGCCGGTACCGGGATCAGTCGGCTGGCATTACGGCTTCAGCAGGGTAAATCCACTCTCCTGCAGAAATTTGTGAACACTTCCAACCATGGACGAGCCGACCCGCATGTAGATGCGGTCAAAACCGCTTTCCTGGCCGATCTTGATCAATCGGGAACATTCAACCTGGTGTTCCTCGAGCAGCGCTGCAATCCTGCTGAGGCTGTTGCGGTTCTTTGTTTCGTCGAGCACGGCGATCAGCGAGGTGGCGTTTTCGGCGGCGCCGAACAGTTTCTTGTATGCCGCGGTCAGATCACGCATCGAGAAAATTCCGATGACCACATCGTCTTCAGTGACAACGGGGAGCGCTCCGACCTTGTCTCGATCGAACACCAGCAGAGCATCATCGAGGGTCGCCTCGATACTGACGCATGAACAGTTGGTCGACATGATCGCCTCGACCGTCGTTTCCTGTACCTGGGAAAAAATCCGTTCTCGCAGATCGTCATCGACAATGGTAGACGGATAAGCGGATCTGACATCCCGGTCGGTTACAACGCCGATCAGCTTTTTATGCTCATCGACGACCGGCAGATGCCTGAAATGATTGTCATCGAGGAGGCGTCGTGCTTCAGGGACCAGCGTATCAACGGTAATGGTCAACGGGTCCGCAGTCATGTAATCAGCGATAAACATAGATCACCATCTCATATTCATGCAGCCTTCAGTCAACCAGGAAAAATATGGATTTTCGTTCAAAATCAAGGCGCGATTGGAAGTTTTCCCGCAGGCATTGGCTCAATGTTGAGGATAAAATTGACATCCGCAACGCAGAGTTTGGACGAAAAGACAATGTTTCAAGGTCGCCTTCAGTCAATCCGATTCAGATCAGAAGTTGCCATTAAATCACAATACGGCAAACTTTTCATGTTTTAAATGGGGCCGCTGCAAAATGTAAACAGCAAACGCCAAGGACCGCCCTGAAAATCATTGCACTTATGCTTTGTTTCAAGGTAGGGTGGTGCTCTTGTCGACGCTCGGTAAATTCTGCAGATTACCATGCGGCGTGTTCTTCACCCCACGCCGCTTCTGAATGGTCGGCTACTATCCGGCAATCACATGAAACTCAGATTTTATCATATACCGCTGTGTCCCCGTTGCGCCCGTGCCCGCTCACACCTGGCATCGCTGCTCGGTCGGTCTTACCGTCTTCACGTCGAAGAGGTGAAGGTGCTCGCTCATCCGCTCAGTACCTGGCAAAACGGGATGCGGATGATTCCCGCACTTGCGCATGAATCGTCGCAATCAGGCGGTATCGCCTTGACCCGCGCTCAGATTGAGCAGTTTCTCGACGCCTGCGGATTTGCGCTTTCGGAAACAAACGACTCCTTATGAGAGAACTGATTATTCAATCCGTCAGCCGTATCGACCTGGTTATCTGGTCGCTCGTAATCCTGTTTTTCTGCGGCTGCAGCCTGCTGTTCGGCGGTGATTTCACGCTGTCCTTCATCGGGGCCGCCGGGGTCATCGTCGAGATGCTGATTATCAGCGTAGCGATCGAAATCATCATTGAGGCGCTGAAAACCAGAAAAGGGATCGGTACGATCACCGGGTTCATCACGAACGGTCCGGAAGCGCTCTGCATGATCGTCGGCCTGGCCGTCGGAGACATCCTGTTTGCCGCGTCAACCCCGCTCGGATCGAATTTCATGAATCCGCTGCTGCTTGTCGTCGCAGCATTTCTGAGCGGATCAATTTTACCGCTGTTTACCTGCCGGCCGCGGTATACCCTGATGACCATCATCGTCACCATTTTTTTCGCGGTCTCCTTTTACACGTTGCCGCAGGAGTACTACCCGTGGTGGACGATCGGCGCCCTGACGGTAAGTGCGGTCCTGTTTCTGCGCCGCCCTGAAGAGCATCACGACGGGAATGAGGAAGCGGTTATTTCGGGAATAAATCTGTGGCTTGCACCGGCGGTTATCGTCCTGATAGCGACCGGCTATCTGCTCGACCCGGTGGTGGGATTTGCCGCGGAACATTCGAAAGCGCCCAAAGGGGTGATCGGGTTCTTCGTGCTCGCGGCACTGTCGAGCTGGCCTGAATTCAAAACCTGCCTGGGGCTGCTGCAGCGCGGCAAAACCCTGCAGGCCATTCTCAACATCACCGTATCAAATATTACCAATATCTGGCTGGCGGTGACCGGTGTTGCAATCTACCTTTATCTGAACTGAGCGGTTGGCGACCGTGCAGAATCCGCATTTTTCGAGGTCGCCGGTTTTTTCGGCCGACTGCCCATAATTACTGAAGTGCCTGGGGCGTATATATCGGCAGAACGGCTTTCTTCGGCTGATCCGTCGAGGGTGTCTCCGGAGTGTCAACATCGAACCCCTCGATCCTGATTTCATCGTCAACCAGCCCCTGCCTCATCTGCTGTTCACGCTCCTGCGCTTCGAGCTCGGGCAGCAGCAGCGGATCGATCTCGTTCATTTTCTTCTCTACCTGGCGGATATTCCCCCGTACCTTGTCCGCCACCTCAACATCGGGATAGTTTTCGAGAATATCCTTGAGCGTCTGGCGGGATTCAATCAGCAGCTGTTTTTTTGCAGGCAGTTCTTGGGTCTTCGTCGAGCGTACAAAAAGGTCCGCCGCCTTCCTGCGCTCGATTTTCGAGGCGGTGAGCGCCAGTTCCGCTATTTTCTCCGCGGCCCTGATCTCGTAATCGGTCCCCTGCAATTGCTCGAAAACCGCAATAGCTTCTGGAAAATCGCCGGCATCGGCATGGACCATACCGTCGTTCCATATGCGCTGCAGTTCCTGCATCTTCTCTATCTTTACCGTTTCCCGATCCACTGCTTCGGCGAGCAACAGGTTATCGAGCTTCTCGTTGAGCAGCACCAGGTTTTCAGGACTGAGTTTGTCTGCCGGTACGTCTTTGAGCAGGGCAATCGCTTCAGCGAACGACTTCTCGGCAACCAGCCCTTCGGTCTGCTGCATGAGCGCTGCGAACCACTGATCGGCACGGGCCAGGGTTTCCGCTTTAATGATATCGACATTTTCAGATACCGGGGAATATGGAT
>Ga0180435_10000330_pt1 | contig 48955 bp, 45 predicted proteins | sample SS_ome_3_FD_132467 | JGI IMG/M metagenome (GOLD analysis project Ga0180435, IMG submission 132467) | Hypersaline lake sediment archaeal communities from the Salton Sea, California, USA - SS_3_S_1 metaG | ecosystem: Environmental > Aquatic > Non-marine Saline and Alkaline > Hypersaline >... | reverse complement strand
GAATCTGTATATCTTTCAGCAGTCGGTGACTGACTTTGTCGTTGAAAACGACCAGGTAAAAGGTGTCGACACGCAAATGGGGTTACGTTTTTCCTGTGACAGCATTGTGCTGACAACCGGTACTTTCCTGGGTGGAAAAATTCATATTGGTACACAGAATCATGCCGGTGGACGCGCCGGAGATGCACCATCGAATGCTCTTGCCGAGCGCTTGCGCGCCTTACCTTTCAGGGTGGGGCGTTTAAAAACCGGTACGCCACCACGCATTGATGGCCGTACCGTAGACTTCAGTGAACTGCAGGCGCAGCCGGGGGATGATCCCAGACCGACAATGTCGTTGTTGGGCGATCCGGCTACCCACCCCAGACAGGTCGCCTGCCACATAACCGAAACAAACCCGCAGACACATGACATCATCCAGAGCAATATCGAAAAATCTGCGATGTACAGTGGTGCTATAGAAGGGGTAGGACCTCGTTACTGTCCCAGTATTGAAGATAAAGTTGTGCGCTTTGCCGATAAAATATCGCATCAGATTTTTATTGAGCCTGAAGGGTTGAATACCACGGAACTTTATCCCAACGGTATATCCACCAGTCTACCGTTTGATGTGCAGTTACAGTTTGTGCGCAGTATAAAAGGCTTCGAAAAAGCGCATATTTCCAGACCGGGTTATGCCATTGAATACGACTATTTTGATCCACGAGACTTAAAATATTCGTTGGAGACAAAAGCGATCAGTGGCCTGTTTTTCGCCGGTCAGATCAACGGTACAACGGGGTATGAAGAGGCGGGTGCACAGGGACTGCTGGCAGGCATCAATGCTGCTCGACTTGTGTCTGGACAATCCCCCTGGGAGCCGCGTCGCGATGAAGCCTATATTGGCGTCCTGGTAGATGATCTGATCAATCTGGGTACCACGGAACCCTATCGTATGTTTACCAGTCGCGCTGAGTTTCGCCTGCGTTTAAGGCAGGACAATGCAGACCAGCGACTGACGCCAACCGGTGTAGAGCTTGGCGTGGTAGGCGCGCAGAGAGCGCAGGCATTCGATTCTAAACTGGCCGGATTAGGCGCGTTACACAAAAATGTTGGCACGACCCGTGTGGTACCGGGATCAGCCGAAGAAAAAATGCTGGGTGTGTCACTCAACAAACATACAGAGCTGGCAGCGCTGTTGAGACGACCTGAAGTGACAACAAAAAACTTTGTTCAGCTTTTTCCAGAGGTGGATAGCTCCCTGCTGGAACAGGTCATGATAGAAACCAAATACGCGGGTTATATTTCTCGTCAGGAAGATGAGATCGCAAAAATAAGACGCCACGAAAGTATGGTTATTCCCTCCAGCATGCGTTACGAGGGTATCGATGGTTTATCCAATGAGCTGCGTCAGAAACTGGAGCAGAACAAACCCGCTACTCTGGCTCGTGCAGCAAGAATACCCGGGATGACGCCGGCTGCATTGTCCATCTTGTTGATTCATGCAAAAAAGGCAGCAGCATCCTGAACGGTACGCTCAAACAACTGTCGTCCGGGCTTGCGCAACTCGATTTATCTTTGAACGTAAGTCAACAGGACCAACTGCTTGAATATGCGGCTCTGGTTGAGAAGTGGAATAAGACCTTCAATCTGGTTTCACGGCAGGATATCAAGCGGCTGTTACCGAGACATTTACTCGACTCGCTGGCAGGTGTGCCTTTGCTTAACGGAGAACGCATATTAGATCTGGGTTCCGGAGCAGGTTTACCCGGCGTGCCGCTGGCAATTTCAGCGCCGCAGCGAAGCTTTGTGCTGCTGGACCGAAGCAGCCGCCGCGTGCGTTTTCTGCAACAGGTGGTACGCAACCTGTCCCTGAACCATGTCGAAGTGGTGGAAGGTGACTTCGGCCAGGTGATTGGAGAGGGCGACGTGTATGACACGATAACCGCCCGGGGTGTAACGACAGCTCCGGAGGTTTGGGCTATGGTGGGCAAACAAGTCTCAGCATCCGGCCGGGTCCTGGTCTACGAGAGCACACAGATGAGTATTGAAGATGACGAGCAAGCGCTCGTGCAGCCAAATCAGACAGGTTCTGCAAACGTTAAGGTTGAGCGCTATGTCTATAAAGTAGCGGGGCTTGACCACAATCACAGCATTTTAATCATGGCGCACGCATGACAAGAATAGTGGCTGTTGCCAATCAGAAAGGTGGTGTGGCTAAAACCACAACCAGCGTCAATCTGGCCGCATCTCTTGCGCTGTCAGGCGGTAAGGTTTTGCTGGTCGATCTGGACGCACAGGGCAACGCCACCATGGGATGTGGTATCGATAAAAACACCGATCTTGCAACAACCTATGACTGGCTGGTGGATGATAAACCGGCAGCAGAAATTGTTGTGCATTGTCAGGGTGGGTTTGACGTATTGCCATCTAATCTGGATTTAACTGCGGCGGAAGTTCTCCTTATGCAGGTTGAAGGACGTGAGTTTCAGATACGACGACGGTTACAGACCCAGGCTCAGACTTACGACTATGTGATTATCGATTGTCCTCCCAGTCTGAGCATTTTGACGGTCAATGCGTTAGTCGCAGCAGATGGTGTTCTGATCCCGATGCAGTGTGAGTACTACGCGCTGGAAGGTTTATCGGCGTTACTGGAAACAGTAGAGGGCATCCAGAGTGGTCCTAACCCGGACCTGGTTGTTGAGGGTATTCTGCGCACCATGTACGACCCGCGTAACAGTCTGACGCGGGATGTGTCCCGGCAGTTGATCAAGTATTTTGGCGACCAGGTATTCCGCACGGTTATCCCCAGGAATGTGCGGCTGGCAGAAGCGCCCAGCCACGGTCTGCCGGCTATTCTTTATGATCGCACCTCCAGGGGCGCTGTCGCCTACATGGCGCTTGCCGGAGAATTTCGCCAGAAACATCAACGCAGCGCTTTGCCGCACTAATTCATCCGCTTTTATGGTGCTGTACGAAATGAGTAGACGGATCAGATGAGTAAAAAAAGATTGGGCCGCGGTTTGGATGCTTTACTGTCAGAGCGTAAACCCAGCGCGACTCCGGAAAACCAGGGCAGCCAGGGAAGATCTGCAGCGACAGAGCCCGCCGCCGCTGGTCAAACTGATCCGTCGTCGGTTGAAACAGGCATCGATATAGAAGCGATTACCCCTAGCCCTTACCAGCCGCGCCGGCAGTTTGCTGAAGAAGCGCTGCAGGATCTGGCCAACTCGATTTCGCGGCAGGGTCTGTTACAGCCGATTGTGGTGCGAAAAAAGGTCAGTGGCGGCTATGAGCTGATAGCTGGTGAACGCCGCTGGCGCGCAGCGAAGCGCGCTGGTTTTACAACGATCCCCGCGGTAATCAGAACCGTGTCTGATGAGCAGGCATCTGCCCTTGCGCTGATTGAAAACATGCAGCGGGAAGACCTGAACGCCATGGAAGAAGCGCTTGGACTGGCTCGATTGCGCGATGAGTTCAACCTGACCCAACAGGAAATTGCAGATTCGGTGGGTAAATCCAGAGCAGCGATCGCCAATCTGTTGCGATTAACAAATCTGGGTTCGGTAACCCGTGGTCTGTTGGAGCGTGGCGCCCTGGAAATGGGTCATGCCAGAGCGCTGCTCGCTTTGAACGGATTGATACAGGACCAGACAGCGGCCCAGGTCGTGGATAAAAGTCTGTCAGTCCGACAAACAGAACTGCTTATACGCAACCTGTCGCAGGAAAAGAAATCCACTGGACCAGCAGTACCCGTGCGCCAGGACCCCGATACCGCTCGGCTTGAGCGCCGCATTACCGAGCACATAGGCGCGCCAGCGCGCATCAAGCATGCCTCTCAAGGCGGTGGTGAGCTGATCATAAAGTACTCAAACCTCGACGAGCTCGATGGCGTTTTAAAACACCTCGGCATAGACGAATAGAATCAGGTCAGCGCGTTGGCAAAATCGCACATTTTATTCACGCTTTTCATTGAATGGTTTCTGCTGCCTCACTATAATACGCGCCGCCTGAATTGGGCTCGTTAGCAGAATTTATCCGCAGATGAGTCACCCAGGGCGGATTGTCGCGTTACAAGCAGTGATCGGATTAGTATGTGTAGGCGCTTTTTCAGCCTACGACCTCGATCAGGGACGTTCCGCACTCCTGGCAGGGTTGTCGAGTCTTTTACCCACCGCGTATTACGCCTGGGTTCTGGGCCGCACCTTGAACGCGGCTCGCCTGCTTTTTCATGGCGTGTTGCGCAGTGTGCTGACAATGACGGCGCTGGCGCTGTGTATTGTCCTGACGGTCATTGAGCCGCTGGGGTTTTTCGCAACGTTTGCCGTGATGCAGTTGAGTTACTTTGCGCCCAGAAAGGCGCAGTAGTGCAGAGATTGGAAAATAACTTAGAAGCCAGGACACATTAATGGCCGCAAGTGCTGAAGAATATATTGCGCATCACCTGACTAACCTGACCTATGGGCAGCTGCCTGATGGTTCCTGGGGTTTTGCGCAAACTGCAGAAGAAGTTGCGGGCATGGGATTCTGGTCTTTGAATGTCGACTCTATGGGTTGGGCAATTGGCCTTGGCCTGGTGTTCGCCTTTCTGTTCCGTCGCGCCGCGGTTATTGCAACGTCGGGTGTGCCCGGCGGCTTGCAGAACTTTGTTGAGATGATTATTGAATTCATCGAAGAGACCACTGACAGCGTCTTTCAACACAAAAACGATCTGATTGCCCCCCTCGCCCTGACCATCTTTGTCTGGGTATTCCTGATGAATCTGATGGACCTTGTGCCGGTGGACTGGATCCCGACGCTGGCATCCGTGCTGGGAGCCCCCTACTTTAAGATTGTGCCCACCACCGACCCCAACATCACCATGTCGATGGCGTTAACGGTGTTTGCGCTGATTATTTATTACAGCATCAAATGCAAAGGTGGCATTGGCTTCCTTAAAGAACTGATGTTTCACCCGTTTCCACCTTTCATGTTTCCTATCAACTTTGTGCTGGAAGGTGTGACTCTCATTGCTAAGCCGCTGTCACTGGGTCTGCGGCTGTTCGGCAATATGTATGCTGGCGAGATGATTTTCATCCTGATTGCGCTGATGTTTGGTGCCGGGGTCGGATTTTTCATCTTTGGTGGTGTGTTGCAGTGGGTGTGGGCGGTGTTCCACATTCTGGTCATCTCACTACAGGCATTTATTTTTGCGGTACTCACGGTTGTGTACCTCGCGCAAGCCCACGATGTGGACGAGCACTAGTAAAACTTTACGCATCGAATAGGGTGCACCGCGGCTTAGCCGTCAAACAATAACTCGAAACTGGAGTAATCATGGAACTAGCAGGGCTTTTATATCTCGCAGGAGCACTTTTAATGGGTCTAGGTGCGGTGGGTGCAGCCGTTGGCATGGGCCTCTTGGGTGGCAAATTCCTCGAAGCTGTAGCACGTCAACCCGAACTGTTGCCAATGCTGCGAACCCAGCTGTTCATCGTAGTGGGTCTGATCGACGCGATCCCGATGATCGCTGTGGGTATCAGCCTCTACGTTATCTTCGCGGTAGCTTAGGCGCCTGATATGCGCTCAGCAGCGAGAGCTGTAGCAATCGCTGCGGAACACCACGTTAACAACTAGAGAATTGCGATGAATCTAACCGCAACCTTAATTGGCCAGTCACTGACTTTTGGTGTCTTCGTCTGGTTCTGCATGAAGTACATATGGCCACCTGTAGTGACCATGATGCGTGAGCGCCAGGAGGCTATTGCCGCCGGCCTGCGTGCTTCAGAAGAGGCGGACAAAAAACTGGCAGATGCTGCCAGCGGCGCTGAAGCAGAGCTGGCCAGAGCAAAAGAAGAAGCGGCCAGTATTATTGAGCAGGCCCGCGCTCGCGCTAACCAGATGGTTGAAGAAGCTAAAGGTGGTGCGCGCTCAGAAGGTGAACGACTGATCGAAGCGGCTCGCGCCGATATAGAACAGGAAGTAAACCGCGCTAAAGAAACCTTGCGTACACAAGTATCAAATCTGGTTATTGCCGGTGCTGAACGTGTGCTGGAAGACAGCATCGATGCCTCGAAACACGAGGACATGATCAAGCGCCTCGCAGCAGAGCTATAAACCATGGCTGAACTTGCAACCATTGCCCGCCCCTACGCAAATGCAGTTTTTGATATGGCAAAGCGTGATGGCAGCCTAGATGCCTGGTCGTCGACCCTGGCACTGCTTGATGAGATTACTCAGGACGAACGGGTTGAGTTAATGCTGGACGATCCAGGCATGCCTGCTGCTGCCAAAGCGCAAAAGCTGGCGGACCTGTGTGGCGATGAGATTCAGGTATCCGGCCGGCTGTTTCTACAATCACTGGCAGACAACGATCGACTGTCTCTGGTCAGTGAGGTGCGCGAACAGTTTGAAGCGCTGCGTGCTGAAGAACAGCGTAGCCTCGAAGTCGAAGTAATTTCAGCGTTCCCGCTCACAGATGCGCAGAGCGAAGAGCTTAAAAACGCGCTCAACCGTCGTTTTAATAAAGACATCACTATCGTCGCAAGCGTGGATGAAACGCTGCTTGGCGGTGCGCGTATTCGCGCCGGTGATGTGGTGATTGATGGATCTGTGCGCGGCAAATTGAACAAGTTAGCCGAAACCCTGGTGCAGGTTTAGCCCCGGATAACCGGCGCCAACTGTCCCAAGTTAAGAAAAGATTTTTAAAAGGAAGCCACCATGCAGCAACTGAAGCCCTCGGAAATCAGTGACATCATCAAGAACCGGATTCAGGGTTTGGATGTTAAGGCAGAGGCGCAAAACGAAGGCGCCATTGTCGGTGTATCTGACGGTATCGTGCGCATCCACGGCCTTGCTGAAGCACAGTATGGCGAGATGATTGAGTTCGATGGCGGCCTTTACGGCATGGCGTTGAATCTCGAGCGAGACTCTGTTGGCGTCGTTGTTCTTGGCGACTACGAAAACCTGACTGAAGGCATGACCGCACGTTGTACCGGACGAATTCTGGAAGTGCCTGTTGGTCCTGAGCTGCTGGGCCGCGTAGTAGACGCATTAGGTAACCCCATAGATGGCAAAGGTCCGCTTAACGCGACGCTAACCGCACCAATTGAAAAAGTGGCCCCCGGCGTTATTTCCCGTCAGTCGGTTGACCAACCGGTACAGATTGGTTTGAAGTGTGTGGATGCAATGGTGCCGATCGGCCGTGGTCAGCGTGAGCTGATCATCTCAGACCGCCAGATTGGTAAGACCGCTATAGCCATCGATGCAATCATCAACCAGAAGCGCAGCGGCATTAAATGTGTGTACGTGGCCATTGGTCAGAAGATGTCTACCGTTGCCAACATTGTGCGTACCCTTGAAGAGTACGGTGCCATGGAATACACCACTGTTGTCGCAGCTGGTGCGGCAGACCCTGCTTCCATGCAGTTTATTGCACCCTATGCGGGATGCTCCATGGGTGAATACTTCCGTGACCATGGTGAAGATGCGCTGATCATTTATGATGATCTGACCAAACAGGCCTGGGCTTATCGGCAGATTTCACTGCTGCTCAAGCGCCCGCCTGGCCGCGAGGCGTATCCCGGTGATGTGTTTTATCTGCACTCTCGCCTGTTAGAGCGTGCTGCGCGTGTTAACGCAGATTATGTTGAGCAACAGACCAACGGCGCGGTTAAGGGTAAAACCGGTTCGCTCACCGCATTGCCGATTATCGAAACTCAGGCAGGTGATATTTCTGCGTTTGTACCGACGAACGTTATCTCGATTACAGACGGTCAAATCTTTCTGGAAACTCAGGCGTTTAACTCAGGTCTACGCCCGGCTATGAATCCCGGTACGTCGGTATCGCGGGTAGGTAGCTCTGCCCAGGTGCCGTTCATTAAGAAAATTTCCGGTGGTATCAAGCTGGCGCTTGCCCAGTACCGTGAACTGGCTGCTTTTTCGCAGTTTGCATCCGACCTTGATGATGCAACCCGCCGTCAGCTGGAACACGGCGAGCGCGTGACTGAACTGATGAAGCAGAAACAGTACTCGCCGATGTCGGTTGCAGAAATGGGCACCTCCCTGTTTGCAGCTAACGAAGGTTTTCTGCAGGACGTCCCCGTTGAGAAAGTGCTGGATTTTGAAGAAGCGCTGCTCAGCTACATGCGCTCTGAACATGCCGACTTTATGAATGATATTGACGAAAACGGTACTTACAACGATGACGTTGTCGCGACACTGAAATCGGCTATCGAAAAATTCAAAGCGACTCAATCCTTCTAAACAGGGCGCACTCATGGCAGTCGGAAAAGAAATTAAGACAAAGATCAAAAGCGTCGGCAACACGCAGAAGATCACCAGCGCCATGCAGATGGTCGCAGCCAGTAAAATGCGTCGTACGCAGGATAAGATGGCTCAGGGTAAGCCTTATGCCGAACGTGTCAGTGCGGTTATTGGCCACCTGGCGAACTCTAATCCAGAGTACAAGCATATTTACATGGAAGAGCGCGAGGTCAAACGGGTCGGCTATATAGTTGTGTCCACTGACCGGGGCTTGTGTGGTGGCTTGAACGTAAACCTGTTCCGAGCGGTGGTGAAAGACATGGCCCAGTGGCATGCCAAAGGTATAGAAGCGGATATGGGCCTTATCGGTAACAAGGCCCAGCCCTTTTTCCGCGCAGTGGGCGGAAATATTAAAGCGGTGATGTCTAACGTTGGTGAAAAGCCGGAACTGGCAGACCTGATTGGTGGCGTTAAAGTCATGTTGGAAGCGTACGAAAATGGCGAAATTGATCGTCTCTTCCTGGCAAGCAACGACTTTGTTAACACCATGACTCAATCTCCACAGATCCGACAGCTGCTTCCGCTGCATCCGGAAGATGATGAGTCTTATCAGCATCGTTGGGACTACATCTACGAGCCTGATGCACAACAACTGATTGAAGGCCTGGTCATGCGCTTTATTGAGTCGCGTGTTTATCAGGCTGTAATTGAAAATGGTGCGTGTGAGCAGGCAGCCAAAATGATTGCCATGAAAAATGCGACAGACAACGCAGAGAAGATGATCGATGAGTTGCAGTTGATTTATAACAACGCGCGACAGGCAGCAATTACACAGGAAATTGCAGAGATTGTGGGTGGTGCCGCTGCGGTATAGCCGTGGTTGGAAAAAACAGAACGCATTAGTTAGAACGAATTAAAGAAAAGAGGCAGAGCATGAGCAGCGGTCGTATCGTACAAATCATTGGGGCGGTCATCGACGTTGAGTTCGAGCGCGGTAATGTACCTAAGGTATATGACGCGTTAACCGTCAACAACGTCGGCTTGACCTTGGAAGTGCAGCAGCAGCTGGGCGACGGCATTGTCCGCACCATTGCCATGGGTGTTTCAGACGGTCTGTCTCGCGGCCTGGAAGTGGAAAATACCGGCGCACCGATTTCTGTGCCTGTTGGTGAAGAAACCCTTGGTCGTATTGTTGATGTGCTGGGTAACCCAATCGATGAAAAAGGCCCGGTTAATGCGCGTGAGCACATGCCTATCCACCGTAAAGCGCCTAAGTACGAAGACCAGGTTGGTGGCAACGAGATCCTGGAAACAGGTATTAAGGTTATCGACCTGATCTGCCCCTTCGCTCGGGGCGGTAAAGTCGGTCTGTTTGGTGGTGCGGGTGTAGGTAAAACCGTCACCATGCTGGAGCTCATTCGTAATATTGCAATCGAGCACTCCGGCCTGTCCGTATTTGCTGGTGTGGGTGAACGAACACGTGAAGGCAACGACTTCTACTACGAAATGGAAGAAGCGGAAGTTCTGGATAAAATTTCGCTGGTCTTCGGGCAGATGAACGAGCCTCCGGGTAACCGTCTGCGTGTTGCGCTCACCGGTCTGACCATGGCGGAAAAGTTCCGTGATGACGGTCGTGATGTTCTGCTGTTTATCGATAACATCTATCGTTACACCCTGGCGGGCACAGAAGTATCCGCACTGTTGGGTCGTATGCCCTCTGCGGTAGGTTATCAGCCGAACCTGGCTGAAGAAATGGGTGTTCTGCAGGAACGTATTACCACTACAAAAGAAGGTTCTATTACTTCTATCCAGGCAGTTTATGTACCGGCGGATGACTTAACTGACCCGTCACCTGCAACCACGTTTGCGCACCTGGACTCAACTGTAACGCTGTCCCGTGCGATTACTGACCTGGGTATTTATCCTGCAGTTGACCCGCTTGATTCCTCAAGCCGTCAGCTTGACCCGCTGATTGTCGGCGAAGAGCATTATGGTGTGGCTCAGGAAGTGCAGCAGGTCCTGCAGCGTTACCAGGAACTGCGCGACATCATCGCCATTCTGGGTATGGATGAACTGTCTGAAGAAGACAAAAACCTGGTCTATCGAGCACGTAAGATACAGAAGTTCTTCTCCCAGCCGTTCTTCGTTGCGGAGCAGTTCACGGGTAACTCAGGTAAGTTTGTTTCCAGCGAAGAGACCGTACGCAGCTTTAAGGCAATTCTTGAAGGTGAGTATGATCATCTGCCGGAAGATGCCTTCTACATGGTAGGTGGCCTGGAAGACGTGATCGAAAAAGCCAAAACTCTCTAGGTCGGCAAGGCTTAGTTGCGAGGAATAAATTATGGCCACCATGCATTGTGAAATAGTGAGCGCGGAACAGCAGCTTTTTTCAGGCACCATCATCAAGCTCAGTGCGGTAGGCACAATTGGCGGCCTTGGAATTTACCCTGGCCATGCACCGTTGCTCACGGGTATTCAGCCAGGTCCCGTAACGTTGACCATGGAAGATGGCGATGAAGAGGTGTTTTTTGCCTCCGGCGGATACCTTGAAATTCAGCCCGGCGTGATCACCCTGCTCGCAGATACCGCAGTGCGAGCAGATGATATTGACGAAGCTCAAGCCGCTGAGGCCCGCGAACATGCCGAGAAGGTGTTTGCCGATCGATCAGCTGACTTTGACTACTCTGCCGCGGCGGCAATGTTGGCCGAAGCCATGGCACAGCAGCGCACCCTTGAAGAATTGCGGAAACTGCGCCGTTAGAAACATTTCATTACAAAAGGGGGTGAGTTCATCACCCCTTTTTTGTGCCTATCTACTTATAATCTGATTTTTCCCGTTCTCGCGAAGGTCCCGTCTACCCATGAAAACAGATGTTGTCGTATTGGCTGCTGGCAAAGGTACACGTATGCGTTCAGATCGGGCAAAAGTCCTGCATCAGCTGGCAGGTAAAAGCCTTCTGCAACATGTGCTGGACACCGCACAGAGTGTAAATCCACGGGAAATTGCGGTTGTAGTGGGCCATCAGGCTGAACAGGTGCAGGCGTCAATTGCGCCGGGACCTAAGTGGGTCATGCAGGAAGAGCAACGTGGAACAGGCCACGCTGTGCAGCTGGGTCTCTCCGCATTACGTGATGATGGTGTGGTCCTCGTGCTGTATGGGGATGTTCCACTGGTTACCCAGGATACCCTGACTCGAACGGTAGAAGCTGCCACAAAGGGCTCAGTGGCGTTAGTAACTGCTCACTTCGCGGATGCCGCCCAGCTCGGCAGAATTGTCCGCGATGACCGCGGTAACATCCGCTCGATTGTTGAATTCAAAGACGCCAGTGAGACTCAGCGGGACATCAAGGAAATTAACTCCGGGATTCTTGCCGCACCCGCCAGTTTACTGGCTCCGTGGCTTGCCGCACTGCAACCTGATAATGCGCAGGGGGAACTGTACCTCACCGACGTGATTGCCATGGCGGTTGCTGACGGTATATCGGTGACAGGGATTGAGGCATATGCACCTGTTGAAGTAACGGGTATCAATGATCGTGTGCAACTGGCCGAGCTGGAACGCGTATATCAGCAGAATCAGGCTGAGCAACTTATGGCACAAGGCGTCAGCCTGGCAGATCCGAGGCGATTCGATCTGCGCGGCAGGATAACGGCAGGTGAAGACTGTTTTATCGATGTTAACGTTGTCTTTGAAGGTGAGGTTGTGCTGGGCCGCGGAGTTCGTATCGGTCCGGGTGCAGTCATTTCGAACAGTGTGCTTGGCGATAACGTCGAAGTTCACGCGCATACCGTAGTCGAAGGTGCCATTGTTGCTGCGGACTGTTCGATGGGTCCTTTTGCCCGGATCCGCCCCGGTACGCGCCTCGACAATGGCGTCAAAATAGGTAACTTTGTCGAAGTTAAAAAATCCCACCTTGGTGCGCGCACCAAAGCCGGCCATCTGGCTTACCTGGGAGATGCCACTATTGGCGCAGACTGTAACATCGGCGCTGGTACGGTCACGTGTAACTATGACGGCATAAACAAACACCCCACCCACATCGGTGACGATGTTTTTGTCGGCACCAACTCTACACTGGTTGCACCTATACAGATCGAATCTGGCGCGTTCATTGCTGCAGGCTCGTCGATCACAACAAAAGTGGCCAGCGGCGATCTTGCAGTTGGCCGCGGCAAACAACGCAATATAAAAGGCTGGGTTCGTCCCGATAAGCGCAAAGGAAATTAGTAAAGATGTGCGGAATTGTCGGCGCGGTTGGTGATAGAAATGTGCCGCCCATATTGCTGGAGGGTTTAAAACGGCTGGAGTATCGCGGTTATGATTCCGCTGGCCTGGCCGTGATTGAAAAAAACGGCGAGCTCTCGCGGCGGCGCAAGGTCGGCAAAGTTCAGGAGCTCGTTAACGAGCTCAAGCGCTCACCGGTGCGCGGTCAGATTGGCATTGCGCATACCCGTTGGGCGACACACGGTGTACCTGCAGAAAACAATGCTCACCCCCATGCCTCAGGTGATCGTGTGTGTATCGTACACAACGGCATTATCGAGAATTATGAAAGCTTACGTGATGAGCTGAAGGCGCAGGGTTACGAATTTGAATCTGAAACCGATTCTGAAACCGTAGCGCACCTGGTTGATAGCTACCTGCAGAAAGGGCTCGATCTGCTCGATGCCGTGCGTGCTACAACCCAACAGCTGGAAGGCGCTTATGCGATTGGTGTTGTGGCCAAAGACGCGCCGGATTGCATTGTTGCCGCGCGCGCCGGCAGCCCGTTAGTGGTGGGTAAAGGTATTGGGGAAAACTACATTGCCTCTGACGTGCTGGCGTTAAAGCCGGTCACTGACCGATTCATCTTTCTGGAAGAAGGCGACCTTGTAGAGATACGCAAAGACAGTATCTCCATCTGGAATATGGATAACGAATCCGTTGTGCGATCGGATGTACAGGTTGAGATGGCGCACGATGATGTGGACAAAGGCAACTATCGCCACCACATGCAGAAAGAGATTTTTGAACAGCCTCGCGTCATTCATGACACCCTGGAAGGCCGTTTGGGGCGTACCCAGGTATTGGAGGGCGCCTTTGGTGTAGCGGCAAAACATATATTTGATAAAGTGCAGGGGGTCACCCTGGTTGCTTGTGGCACCAGTTACTACGCTGCGTCGGTTGCACGCTACTGGATCGAAGAGTTGGTCGGTATTCCCTGCCAGGTGGAGATAGCCTCCGAATTCAGGTACCGGAAGGTGTCGGTGCCCACCGACACTTTGTTTGTCACCCTGTCGCAGTCCGGCGAAACCGCAGACACGCTTGCAGCACTGCGAATTGCGAAAGAACTCGGCTTTTATGCCACGTTAACTATATGTAATGTACCAACGAGTTCCATGGTTCGTGAAAGTGATCTGGCCCTTATGATTCAGGCTGGTACAGAAGTAGGTGTGGCTTCAACCAAGGCGTTTACTGCTCAGCTTACAGATCTGATGTTGCTGACGTTGATGTTGGGGCGTCGGCACGGGTTAAGCTCGCAGCTGGAAAAAGAACTGGTAGAGGGACTGCATCAGCTGGGAAATGTAATTGAAGAAGTGTTATCTCTGGACGGCGTGATTCATGACCTGGCGGAACGCTTTATGGATAAACATCACGCTCTTTTCCTTGGGCGCGGCACAATGTTTCCGGTAGCGATGGAAGGCGCCCTGAAACTCAAAGAAATTTCTTATATTCATGCGGAGGGTTATCCAGCTGGAGAGCTCAAGCACGGACCCCTTGCGCTGGTAGATGATGACATGCCGGTGATTGCAGTTGCTCCGAATAACGAATTGTTAGAGAAGTTGCAATCTAACCTGCAGGAGGTGCGAGCTCGGGGTGGAGAGCTGTTTGTTTTTGCAGACCAGAACAGTTCCTTTCGCGAAGAGCCCGGCGTGACGGTCATCCCATTGCCGCACGTGCACCCGATCCTGGCACCGATTGTTTATGTTGTGCCTCTACAGTTGTTGTCGTATCACGTCGCGGTGCTGAAGGGCACGGACGTGGATCAACCCCGTAATCTGGCGAAGTCGGTCACGGTGGAGTAAGTGCCGGTTGTCATTCCCGAAAGCCACAAGCCAGGATTCTTAGTGCTGTGGGACCAGGTTACCAGTCCAGACGCAGAGTAACTTCCCAGATATCGGCATCAAACTCTTCCAGCTGGTCTTCGGAAAAGTCGACGTTGCGGTAGCTCAAGCCGACAACATAGTCCAGCGGCAGGATATAGTGGGCCGCCAGCCGAATATCATCCCGTTTTACCTGAAAACTGCCCTCGTTTTCATAAGTGCGAAAGGCACCGGACAGGGATAATTTGTCGTTGACCTGAAAGTCGGCGGAGGCGTCCCAGAAATCTGCGTCGGCCTCATATTTAATGGCAAACAGGTCCTGACGGAAGCCACCCCTGACTAACTGATCAATTTCGTTTTGCAGATCAACGTTTGCGTAACCAGCGACCAGGGTTAATTGCTCCAGGGCAAGTTCGAACCTGATATCCGTTTGTTCAGTGGTAGATTCCCAGTCTGTATTGTCATTCTCATAGTCTGTGCGTCGATGTGACATTGTCACACTCAAACCGTTATCGAAGCGGTAGCGGCCGCGTAACTGATAACGCAGAGCATCTGTTGCAGATGCCAGCGTAAAGGGATCGTCAATACGGTTGTCTTCAACGGTCAGGCTGAGTTTCAGTTTCGAATCCGGTTGATAATTGGCCTGCACAAAGAACCCCGTTTGATCGGTCTCTTCACTTCGGGCGAAGACAGCACTTGTTTGTGTCTCCAAAAACTCAGCTTCACGAGACTCTACCTGCCAACCAAAAGCGATGTGTAAATTGTCGGTCAGCGCAGCCTGCGCCGATAATTCATAGCCGAGGTGATCAATACGCCAATCGCTGTCAGCGCGTTCGCCGCCAAATACAACAGAACCGTCCTGATCGAGTTCGTAATATCTGATGCTTGCACCCACCTGCCATCGATCCGTCAGAGCATAGATGGTTTCCGCATCCACCAGCCGGGTGCTGCGTTCCACCTCGCCGATACCCTGCAGGTTCTCATCTAATACATTGCCCAGGAAGTCGATACCTTGAGCGCGCTCGTTGGCATCCAGATCGAGATCCAGATCAATCTGCCGGAAATCCAGCCGGGTCTGTAACCGGTCGGTGGGTCTAGCGTGCAAACCTGCGGCATGTTCGCGTACGTCGCTGCTGTAGGGTTGATTGAGAAAGAAATTGTTCAGCTCGGTGGGTTCGGAAGTATCGCTACCGGCAGAAAACCCGGGTAGAAAAGCACTGAAGTCATTTTCATGACGCTGCCACTGCTCTCTTAAAGTCAGAGTGACCCGGTCCCAGTCATACTGAAAGCCTAAACTGGAAGAGCGCAGTTCCTCGTTTATCGGCTGATCCAACTCGAATTCTTCGCGTGAAACGTCGATGGTCGTGGTACTGTCGCCACTCTTCTCATAGCGGTCAAAATCGAAGGTAAGTTTGGCCTGACGTGTCAGGTCCAGACCCAGGCTTGCGGTATCCCGCGTCCGTTCGAAATCGAATGTGTGGAAATCCCCTCCGGTAGAACCTTCGACACTGGCGTCTTCCGGGCGTATCAGCAAATCTTCATAAAAATACTCAGATTTGCGGCGACTGTAACGAAAACGATAAGCGCTGTATTTGCGCACGGTCACGTCGATACTTTCGTATGGCTCGCCGCCTAAACCCACCATATTTATGCCCAATAGATCGGGGGTATTTCCCTCACTCTGGCGGGGGGCATAACGTGCGTTAAATCCAGCCAGACGGGCGCCGTCTGACAAATTTATATACTGATCGTATTTTGTCTTGTCGCCTTGAATGTCGACCTCGCGCAAGCCAAGTTCGACATGTCCGGAAAAGTTTTCGTCGGCGAATATGCTGGTTGCCAGGATCGCGCAGCCAGTCAAGAGTCCCCGCGCCAAAACTTTTTTACCGGTAGCGTAACTATGCACAGGTCACCTCAACGGAGAAAAAGTCGGTCTAAATTGGAGCCGTGAATGGTGACATGGCAGTTGGTACAGACAGTGCGTTCATCGAACCTGGCGGGCCCGGGACCAAAACCAAGATGAAACTGTGGAGCAGCTGCATGGCAGGTATAACACAGTGCACCGGTTTCCTGGTGGGTCAGCATGTGTCGATTTGGGCTGCCATGGGGGGCGTGACAAGCATTGCAGCCTTCCACACGCGACGCGGCGTGTTCGAATACAAACGGTCCATCTTTGTCAGCATGGCAGGTGCGACACTGAGAGTGCTGGAAGCCACCCAACTGTAACCCTTTATCAGGCTGGTGGGGATCGTGGCAGGACACGCAGCTCACCGCGCCCTGTGCCAGGCGGTGGGCTTCGTTGAAGTTGAATTGAGTAAAAGTGTCCTGGTGACATTGATAACAGACCGCTGAGGCACCATCCACATCGCGGAAATTTTGCGGTAGCGGCGCCAGTTCCAGTTCACCGTGGATGCTGTGACAGCTTGTGCAGGCCAGATCTGCGCGCCGGTGTGAGTCTGATGCCTGGGGGTGTTGATCCGTGTGGCAGGTGCTGCACACTGCGTTGACTTCGCTCGCCGGCTCATTGCGAAAGCTGTGCATACCTTCGCGTTGTAATGGTGCGAGGCTGTGTTGTTCCACGGCGCCGTGACAACTGGCACAGACGGCGCTGGAATCGGTATCCGTCTGTTGTTGGTTAGCGGCTGCGCGACCGTGGGGCTCTGCTGCAAACTCCCGCACCGTATCCGCATGACAAGCAACGCATGGGGTGCCCGCCTGCAGAAAAGTTGCAATGCAAACAAAAACAATGCCCAGCAAGGCACTGACAAATTTCAGCGATATCTCCCTCATGTAACACATACTCGGGTATCTCCATGGGGCGGCCTACTAGGATTTCTACGTAGAGATCTATGACGCTGTAAGCGCTTAACATGAAGCATGCAGTGTATCGATATCAAACACGGCTTGAATATAAGCCCGGAAATCACTTTTGCATCCACAACAGGAATTGTTGGCGCAATTCACCTCAATGACTGTGGTTGTACGACGTGTCACCAGGGCGGATTGCGCCTGAGCAGGCACACATTGGAAAATGCTGGCGAAGATGACATCTGGAAACTGACTTCTGTCCTTGCTTCAGCACAGGCGGAGCAAGAGTTGTTATGACGCGCGGGCAGTCTGAATATATTTGTTGGTTCAGCCATATCTCCATGACGGATCTGGCTTTGGTTGGCGGCAAAAACGCATCGTTAGGACAAATGTATCAGCACCTGGAAAGCCAGGGTGTACGCGTGCCTAATGGGTTTGCCATCACTACACGAGCTTTCAAAGAACTGATTACGGCAAACCAGCTGCAGCCGCTGCTGGACAGTAGTCTGGCGCCACTACAGCAATCGAGCACTCAGGCTGAATTGGATGCTGCGGCGCGCATCTGCCAGGACCTCATTTACCAGGCGCCGTTAAGCGCTGAAGTGCTTGGCGAGATCGAGACAGCGTTTGATGTCCTGCAAAAGCAATATGGCGCAGAGTTAACCGTTGCCGTACGCAGTTCCGCCACAGCTGAAGATCTGCCGGATGCAAGTTTTGCCGGCCAGCATGAGTCGTTTTTACACATTCAGCGTGAAAGTCTGATCGACGCCTGCCGTCGTTGTTTTGCCAGTTTGTACACGCCACGGGCAATCCGCTATCGGCTTAACCATGGCATAGATCACAAGAGCGTGGCTCTGTCGGTAGGCGTAATGAAAATGGTTCGCGCAGATACCGGTGCGAGTGGCGTGACTTTTACTTTAGACACCGACTCGGGACACCCGGGTATGGTCTATACAACGGCAACCTTCGGGCTGGGTGAGTTGCTGGTGCAGGGTGCAGTGGAACCGGATGAGTTCTACGTCCATAAAGATCGATTTGCGGCAGGTTACCGGCAGATCATGAATCGACGTCTGGGCAGCAAGCTCAAGAAAATGGTGTGGACATCAACCGGTGTTGCAACGGTGAATACAACCAACGCAGAGCAACAGAATTACTGTATTCCAGAGTCAGATGTACTGATTCTTGCTGAAACCGCGCTCAAAATTGAAGCCCATTACAGCCAGCTGGCGGGTGCAAATCAGCCGATGGATATCGAATGGGCACGTGATGGCATAGACGGGCAGATCTATATTATCCAGGCCCGACCCGAGACGGTAGCCAGCAATCGTCCGCACAACATCATGGTCCGCTATGAGTTGGAAAGTAAGCCACCGGCAGCACCTCCGCCGCTGACCGGCCGCGCCGTGGGCCAACAGATCGCCAGCGGTCGGGTGCGCGTTGTGCGGACCGCTGAAGACCTGAACAAAGTTGAGGCGGGTGAGGTGCTGGTCGCTACAACCACGTCACCGGACTGGGGTGCGGTTATGCAGAGTGCGGCGGCAGTTGTCACTGATGAAGGTGGCAGGACCTGCCATGCAGCCATCGTCGCCCGTGAACTGGGCATACCAGCGGTGGTTGGCACCCAGCGTGCCACGGCCACGCTGAACACCGGGGATATGGTCACAGTAGCCTGTCATACCGGACAGACGGGTGCCGTTTATGCGGGCGAACTCGCTTTTGCGCAAACCACGACAAACCTGGATGATCTGCAGCGCCCGCGTACCCGGTTGATGCTCAACGTGGGCAACCCGGACATTGCTTTCAAAGCCGCTCTACTTCCCAGTGACGGGGTTGGTCTTGCCCGTCTGGAATTCATCATCTCCAACCACGTTAAACTGCATCCGATGGCAGCCATTTACCCCCAGCGCTTGAGCGACGACGAGCAGAAGCAGGTCGCCCAGTTAACTCAAGGACACACATCCCCCGTCGACTTTTTTGTTAACACCCTCGCCGAAGGTATCGCCACTATTGCCGGTGCATTTTTCCCGCGTCCTGTCATTGCGCGTCTGTCTGATTTCAAGAGTAATGAATACGCTGCTCTGTTAGGCGGTGCCGTATTTGAGCCTCAGGAAAGCAACCCCATGCTCGGCTTTCGCGGCGCGTCGCGTTACGCGCACCCTGATTACCGGGAGGGTTTTGCCCTGGAATGTGCCGCCTTTAAAAAGGTTCGTGAAGAGATGGGGTTTACCAATGTGCAGGTAATGGTGCCTTTCTGCCGGCGCGTTTCGGAAGGTCAACAGACACTGGCCGAAATGGCGGACAATGGCCTTGCACGCAGTGCGGACTTTCAGGTCTACCTGATGTGTGAGATTCCCAACAATGTCATTCTGATTGATGACTTTGCCCGGGATTTTGATGCCTTTTCCATCGGCTCTAACGACCTTACACAGCTGACCCTTGGAGTAGACAGGGATTCGGCCCTGGTTGCTTTTGATTTTGATGAACGCGACCCTGGCGTCCTGCAGATGTTACGCATGGCCATCGAAGGGGCTCACCGTAATGGCAGACCAATCGGTATCTGCGGGCAGGGCCCATCAGACTATCCGGACCTGGCCGCTTACCTGATCGAGTTAGGTATCGATTCCATCAGTCTTACACCTGACTCTTTACTGTCAACACTGGTGGCGGTGCAGGCGCTGGAACAGTCTCACAGGAATAAGGACATGACCTCCTCGTCGTCTGCTGCGACAAAACCATGATTGCGGCACAGGCCGCGTAGAATCTCTGCATCAGCAGCGGCGTTAATGCTGATCTGACCTATACCCCGGCTCCGCGCATAGCTGATGATATTCTGCAGCAGCGCGTGTCCCATACCCCGGCCGGTGTGCGCCGGCGCCACGGCGATCAGCAGATCGGCACGCAACCGGTCAGGATCTTCCAGCAGTCTTGCGATGGCATAAATAGACCGGGTGCCGGGAATCCCCGGATCTGTCAGCACCAACGCCATCTGACGGTCGTAATCTATCTGCGTGAAGCGTGCAAACATCAGGTCCGGCGCCTTGGTAAACGCAGTGCGTAAGGCTGTTTCATCTTCAGGCACCACCGCGCGTAACAGAAAAGATCCGTTATCTGGCAGGGTGATTTGTGCTTCAAGTTCTTTCGGGTACGGTTTTATCGCCAGGCGATCAGCATCTGCCGGAGCGACGGATGCAACAAGGATTCGTGCATCCAGCGCAATGACGCCATCTGCGTCTGCCAGCAGCGGATTGATGTCGAGCTCCTGTATCGCTGGCAGATCGCTGATCAAATGTGACAGGCGCACCAGCGTCAGCGCTATTTTGTCGATGTCTGCCGCGGCGACATCCCGATACCCTTGCAGCAGGCGATAGATGCGGGTTCTTGTGATGAGTTCCCGTGCAAGCTTCAGATTCAGTGGGGGTAACGCCAGGGCTTTGTCGTCCAATACCTCCACGGCTGTGCCACCGTGACCAAAAAGCAGCACCGGCCCAAATTGAACATCGTTGATCATACCGGCAATAAGCTCGTAAGCGCCTTTGCGCCTGACCATGGCCTGTACTGTAAAACCTTCGATGCGCGCGTCCGGCTGGCTTACTTTTATGCGCTCAAGCATGTCAGCAGCAGCGGCTTGCGCCTGTTGTGGGTGAATATCTAGGGCCACGCCCCCAACGTCGGATTTGTGGGTGATGTCCGGGGAGAGAATCTTGATTGCCAGATCGCTGTCAAAAAGTTCGGCCAGCTGCCCCACTTCAGCCGCGGAGTGAGCAACTTCAGTACGCACAACGGGAATACCATACGCTGCAAGCACCTGTTTGGCTTCGGCTTCCGACAGCCAGGTGCGTCCGTCAGCCAGCACCACATCAATGATCTCCTGGGCGACCGTGCGTTCAGGTTCGAACGCTTCGGGTAACGACGGCGGCACTTCCAGCAGCATCTGCTGATTACGTCTGTAGTTAACCATCTGCATAAAGGCGCGTACGGCTTCTCCCGGCGTTGCATAGGTGGGTATACCCCGCGCCTGGAGTTGCTGGCGTGGCTCGCGGGTGGAGTATTCCCCGGTCCAGCTGGTGAGCAGACATTTGTCGAGATTTGTCGGGATAGTCGCCATCACAGCTCTGGCTACTTCGGCTGACGAAGCCAGCGCGGTTGGACAGTTGATGATCAATATCGATTCAGCCTCCGGCTGTTCAAGCAGAACTTCGAGAGCTGCGGCATAACGTGCACCGGTAGCGTCGCCGATGATGTCGACCGGATTGCCGTGGGACCAGGTTGCCGGCAACACGGCGTTCAGGCGCTCAATGGTTTGTGTCGACAGCTCTGCTAACTGGCCGCCTTCGGATATCAGCGCGTCAGCTGCCATGACGCCCAGCCCGCCGCCATTTGTCAGGATGGTAAGAGTGTCACCTGCCGGCACCCTGGCCATGGCCAGGGTTTCCACCACATCAAACAGCTCTTCCAGGTTGTAGACGCGGAGCATGCCGGCGCGTCGGAACGCTGCATCATAGACTTCGTCCATACCCGCCAGCGCACCAGTGTGTGAAGCTGCCGCCCTCGCTCCGGCCGCATGGCGACCCGCTTTGACCACAACAACCGGCTTACTGCGAGCCGCCGCGCGCGCGGCGGACATGAACTTACGTGCGTGGGTCACCGCTTCAATATAAAGCAGAATAGATTCCGTGCCGGGATCGGCGGCCAGATAATCCAGCATGTCGCCAAAATCCACATCAGCCATATCGCCAAGCGAGACGACATGAGAAAAGCCGATCCCTTGAGGTTTTGCCCAATCCAGTACGGCGGTAATGACTGCGCCGGATTGTGCAACCAGGGCGATCGTTCCTGGCTCAGGATAAACCGAGGCGAAACTTGCATTCAGGCCCACACCGGGGAGCTGCAGACCAACGCAGTTCGGGCCAACGATGCGCAGGAGTTTTGCTTGCGCGGCATCTAACAGCGCCTGCCGCCTGGCAAGTCCTGCAGGCCCACTGTTAGCGCCGAATCCGGCAGTAATGACACAGACGCCGCGCGTCCCCAGTTCCGCCAGGGCGGCAACAATGGCAGGCACGGTATCTGGAGGTGTGGCGATAATGGCCAGATCAGGCGCGTCGGGCAGTGCTTCAATATCCGCGTAAGTCTGTTGGCCTAACAGCTGTGTCGCGCCCGGGTTAACGGGATAAACGGGTCCCCGAAAGTGCGACAGTACGTTGGCAAGCAGAATGCGGCCCAGAGACCCTTCGCGCTCACTGGCGCCTACCACTGCCACAGAAGCAGGTCGAAACAGTGCATCCAAATTACGTATGGTCATAGCAGAAAACTAAAAAGGGGTGACACAGGGTAATGCGTACTTCGCGCCATGGGCATCGTGGTATTTACGCATATAAGGAGTTTGCTGCAACGCGGTATACAAGGCACTGGATGGACCGACGGGTACTGACCTGCAATCAGGAGCTGAAAACTTGATGAATACGACTGTTACAAACGACATGTTTGAGTACGCTGATGACCTGGGCCCCAGCAAGATCATCCATATGTTTGATCCGCTCAATGGCTTAAAAGCCATCCTGGTTGTAGACAACGTGGCGGCTGGACCTGCTATAGGCGGTGTGCGCATGGCGACGAATGTGACGACCGACGAATGTGTGCGCCTGGCACGCGCAATGACCCTGAAAAACGCTATGGCGGGTCTCGCGCATGGCGGCGGCAAAGCGGTTATCAAGGCTGACCCCAATATGCCTGCAGAGGCCAAAGGCAACTTGATCAGAGCTTTTGCTCAGGCGATCAATCAGATCGAAGATTACATACCAGGTCCGGATATGGGCACTAACGAAATATCTATGGCGATTACCCGCAATATCACTGGCCGTGCCGTAGGATTGCCGCGAGAAGTCGGGGGCATCCCGTTGGATGAAATCGGTGCGACCGGCTATGGGTTGAGAATTGCTCTGGAGGCGTCGCAGGCGTTTACCGACTTCAGGCTTGATGGCGCACGCATAATCATTGAAGGCTTTGGTTCAGTAGGTCAGCATGCGGCGCACTTCCTCTCAGAGCAGGGCGCACTGCTCGTTGGCGTGGCCGATAGCGGCGGCGTGCGGCTCTGTCCTAACGGCTTTGATCTACCGAAACTGCTGGCGTTCAAGCGCGGCGGCCATAGCGTTTTCGATTTTGATGGCGGAGAGCGCGCCACAACCCAGGCCATGATTGCCGCAGAGTGCGACGTCTGGATACCTGCTGCTCGTCCGGACGTCATTCACGAAGGAAATGTGGACGATTTCAACACTAAAATAATTGCCCAGGGTGCCAACATACCTGCAACCGAAGCCGCTGAACGCCGCCTTGCCGAGCGCGGCATTCTGGTTATCCCTGATTTTGTTGCCAATGCGGGTGGTGTCATCTGTGCGGCGGTCGAATATCACCAGGGCAGTGAAACTCAGGCAATGGCCAGTATTGCGGAAAAGATCCATGTCAATGTCATCGAAACACTGACGCGATCATCCAATAGCGGCCAACTGCCACGCGAAGCGGCTTTAGAGATTGCGGCTGAACGCGTCAGACAAGCCATGGGCTACCTGGTCAGGTTTTAGCGGGTCTTTGCCGTTGCAGCGGTCTGTATCGTTGGATTAATGAACGTCAGGTCTCTTCGACGCGATAGGCATCGACAAAAACCGCCGGCATACGTTGCGGGCGCCCGGAAGCCACATTGATACTGATGTAGTCTATTTCGGCGCGCATCACGCATGCCTCATCTGCCTCGCGCAGGATCTGAAACTGACGAGTGGCGCGCAGGCGACCATCGTTTTGAGTGAGCCAATCGCCAACCCAGAGCTGATCGCCCGCAAAAGTCGCGCTGAGATACTGCATCCGCACATCGCGTACCGCCATGGCGCAGCCGGTGGCTAACATAACATCAGGTGGTAGACCCACTGCGGTGGAATGTTGCCAGGTGCATGTGAGCAGCCAATCCAGATAATGCACATTGTTAGTATGACCTAACTCGTCGATGTGCCGGTCTTCGACTTGAATAGGCACTGCAAATGGATCTGGGCGGTCCCAGAGTTGGGTCAGTTTGTCGGGTGGTTTCTGCATATTGTTTTGCTGGTTTGCCAACAGTCAGTTGTCTGCACTTGTGGCAGATGATCATGACCAAGCTGAGTAATAAGTCGACGGCCATTATAATGTTATAGCAGCGGAGCCTTGAAGGCGATGAAGCCTACAGGAGGAACTGTTGACCGAGAGCAGTCCAACCGTAGATACAGGGCAAGTTGATCACCCCGAACATAACGGCGTTATGCTAGGGTCGAGGTTACAGACCTGACGTCAAACCCCGCTGGAAACCCACTATGAAACTCTATGATGTTACCCAGGCCCCTAACCCCCGCCGAGTGCGCATGTTTGCCGCTGAAAAAGGCATTGATCTAGAATGTGTGCAGGTTGACATGGCTAAAGGCGAACACAAAACGGCTGAATTTCTGCAGAAGAATCCCAGCGGCAAGATACCCGTGCTTGAACTGGACGACGGTACCTGCATCGGAGAATCTGTAGCGATCTGCCGCTATCTCGAAGCTGTTTACCCCGAACCTAATCTGTTTGGTGAAGCGCCGGTTGAGCTGGCGCGGGTGGAAATGGTACATCGGCAAATTGAGCTGGAACTGTTTTCGCAGGTCGGCACTTCCTGGGTTAACGGCCCGGTGGTGGGCAAGCTGTTTGCCGGTCGGATTGAGCAGATCCCTGCAGCCAAAGATAAAAGCGACAAATTAACCCACGCATTTTACCAACGCCTGAATCGACAACTTGCAGATGAGTCTTATATCGCCGGAAATCGGTTTACGATTGTAGATATAACGACGTTGATCATTGTTGATTTTGCGACGGCCATGGTGGGATTGAAGCCGTCAGAAGAGCTGGAAAACCTGTGGCGATGGCACGCGCTGGTCAGCGCCCGGCCGAGTGCTTCTGCTTAACTTTTTTGTTTGGCAGCTGGCGGGATCCGGATGTCTTCTTCAGCATCCGGGTCCATGGGCTGACAGCGCTCTGGCAGCCCTGCAAAATGTTCATGGTCATCTAAAGTTTAAGTTTATCCCCTGCGGCTGCAATCCCCAGAAAAGATTATACTCCCGGGCCCGAAACGGTAAGCAGAGAAAATGTCGGTCGAATCGCCCTGCATCAGTGTGTGTGAACTGGATGAAAACAATATCTGTAAGGGCTGTTTTCGCTCGCTGGAAGAAATTGGCCAATGGCCGCTCGCCAGTGATAGTCAGCGCAATGAAATTCTGCAGCTTTCGAAAGCGCGCGGCCAGTCAGCGCTGCCGCTGGTCAGTCGCGCGAAAGGAGCCCCGGACGCATCAGCCAGGTAAGCGACTTTATCCTCCGGCGCCGGCGCTACCTGCTGCGTTGGCAACAGCCTTAAACAGCGCCGGGGTTGGGAAGCCGTCAGCAACGTAATTATTGTCGTTCTGGAAATTCTGAATCGCTCGCCGTGTTGCCGGACCCATAACACCATCTGGTTTGCCCGCTTCAAAGCCAAGGGCTACCAGGTTTTCCTGTAGCTTGAGTAGCGCCTGGGTGGACAACTGGGAGGCTTCAATACTTGGCAGAGGTTGAGCCAGCTTGCCTGCCCCGGCAATTCTGTCTGCAAGGCGCCCAACAGAAAGGGCATAAAACTCTGAGCGGTTCCATTTCATGATGATGCGGAAGTTGGGATACACCAGAAACGCCGGGCCGGTGTGACCGGTGGGTACGAGTAGTGCACTCTGCAGGGGCATGGACTCGATCGGGCGTCCAGCGGTATCAGTGACCCCCAGTGCCGCCCACTGTGACAACGGCCGCCATTCATCTGAACCCGTCAGCGTGTAATCAAAATTTTCCGGTAACTTGACCTCTCTGCCCCAACGGTAGCCGGGCTCCCAGCCCATGTCGGCAAGGTAGCTGCCACCGGAATAAAGTGCATCCGAAACGCTGCCCAGAAGATCGCGGCGACCGTCGCCGTCTTCGTCTCTGGCATGTTGCAGGAATGTGGTGGGCATAAACTGCATATGGCCGATGGCACCTGCCCAGGAACCGATCAGTTCGTTGGAAGCCATATCGCCTATATCCACAATTTTCAGGGTGGCCATCAGTTCCCGGGTAAAAAACTCGGATCGACGGGAGTCGCATGCCAGGGTCGCCAGGGCGCTGGGAATCGGCAGCTTGCCAAAGTAACTGCCAAAGTTGGTCTCCAGGCCCCAGAACGCCACCAGGTACTGTGGCGGTACACCCGTCTTTTGCTGGATGCGTTCAAGCAGCGTGGCGTGGGTGGCGAGCAGATTTCTGCCTTTGGATACCCGGAAATCAGTAACGCGCTTGTTGTAGTACTCGGTGAAGGTCTGGGTGAATTCAGGTTGCGAGCGGTCGCTGGCAATTACCCGGGGGAGCTGATTGATGTCCGCGAACACATCTCTTACCGTTATCTCGCTGATACCGCTCTGTAACGCCGTCTGTTTAAGCTCACTGACACAGCTGGCCCAGGCTTCGGGTGTGGCCTGGGCATGGCCCTGCTGACTCCAGGTCAGGCAGGACCAGTACACTCCGAAGGTAAACAGTCCGATTAGCGTTTTATGGGCCAGCATATCCATATACTTCACACTCATTGGTTTGCAGCGGTTGCTGGGATGAATCATGGCAACTCTTAGACGCCTTGGCTAGATCCTGTGCGGGTATCAACGTTAGACTGGTGTTTCAATGCCGGCACAAAGTTCCCTGGGAAAGCCCCTGCAAAGTCTTTCGAAAAGTTTCTCCTGACGAAAAGGACGTAAGAGAACGCTATTGGATATCACACACATATTAGATGGGCTTAATGAAGCCCAACGTCAGGCTGTTTCCGCCCCTGATGCCAATATGCTGGTGCTGGCCGGGGCCGGCAGCGGCAAGACCCGCGTGCTGGTGCACCGCATTGCCTGGCTGGTCGACGTTGAAGGTGTCTCACCGCACAGCATCCTGGCGGTGACGTTCACTAATAAAGCCGCGGCAGAGATGCGCCTGCGTATTGAAGAAATTCTCAATATGTCTGCCCGCGCCATGTGGGTGGGCACTTTCCATGGACTGGCGCATCGCCTGCTGCGTATGCATTGGCAGGAAGCCAGGCTGCCACAGAATTTTCAGATCCTCGACAGCGACGATCAACTGCGTCTGGTCAAGCGGGTTATGCGCAGTATGGATATTGATGAGCAGAAGTGGCCGGCACGGCAGGCGGTCTGGTTCATCAATGGACAGAAAGACGAAGGCAAACGGGCCAGAGACGTACCTGCCAGCGACGATCTTTTTCAGATTACGCACAAGCGTATTTATCAGAGCTATGAAGAAGTCTGTGATCAGGGTGGTCTGGTCGACTTTGCAGAGTTGTTACTGCGCTCCCATGAGCTGTGGCTGAATAACAAGGACCTGCTGGCTCACTACCAGGGGCGCTTCAGCAATGTGCTGGTGGACGAATTCCAGGACACCAACACCATTCAATATGCCTGGTTGCGAGTGCTGGCCGGAAAAAGTGCACATGTGATGGCAGTGGGTGACGATGATCAGTCCATTTATGGCTGGCGCGGCGCCAAGGTGGAGAACATTCATCAGTTCTCGACAGATTTTGAAAATGTCACAACGGTGCGTCTGGAGCAGAACTATCGCTCGACGCAGAATATCCTTGATGCTGCGAATGGTCTGATTCAGCGCAATACCGACAGGCTGGGTAAACAGCTCTGGTCCGATGGGCCCGTGGGTGAGCCGATTCGTGTTTATTCCGGTTACAACGATTTAGACGAGGCGCGCTTTATCGTCGAGACCACCCAGCAATGGCTGGAAGAAGGTGGCAGTGCGGATGAGGTTGCCGTGCTGTATCGCTCCAACGCGCAATCACGCGTCATTGAAGAAGCCATGCTGCGAGCTAACATTGCTTATCAGATCTATGGCGGCCAGCGCTTTTTTGAACGTGCGGAGATCAAGAACGCCCTGGCCTATATGCGCCTGATGGAAGATCCACATTCAGATACCGCTTTTGAGCGGGTAGTGAACACACCGCCGCGAGGTATCGGTGAAAAATCCATCGAGGCGGTGCGCCAGTATGCTCGGAATCATAGCGTGTCTTTATGGCAGGCGGCCAAAGACGGCATTGCGTCAGGCGCGTTCAAAGGTCGTGTACAGACCACGCTGGGTGGCTTCCTTGCACTCATCACCGATATGAGTGAGGCGGTGGCTGACATGCCGATGCACGAACTGGCAGACCACTGTATTGATGCCAGCGGTCTGATGACCTATCACCGACAGGAACGCGGAGAACGCGGCCTTGCGCGCAAAGAGAACCTGGAGGAACTGGTCAGTGCCTGTCGTCAGTTTGCCGGAGAAACTTTGTTCCCGCTGGCAGACAGCGACCAGGCGGAAGTGTCTGAACTCAAAGAATTCCTTGATCAGGTGGCGCTGGATGCCGGTGACCGACAGTCGCAACAAGGTCCGTGTGTGCAGATGATGACACTGCACTCAGCCAAAGGACTGGAGTTTCCGCTGGTATTTTTGGGCGGCATGGAAGAAGGGTTATTTCCCCATCGGATGTCTGCGGAAGAGCCGGGTCGCCTCGAGGAGGAGCGGCGGCTGGCTTATGTGGGTATTACCCGGGCAATGAGCCAGCTTTACCTGACCTATGCCGAGTCGCGCCGCCTGCATGGACAGGACAGCTATAATCGTCCCAGCCGTTTTCTGATGGAAATACCCCAGCACCTGATTGCTGAAGTGCGTATGAATGGCGCTGTGCAGAGGCCATACGGAACCAGTAGCAGCATTGCCTCAAGCAGCTTGTTTGAAGAAAGTCACGAGCTGGGCTTTCGCATGGGCCAGCGAGTTGCCCACGGTAAATATGGTGAAGGCGTGATTCTGCAGATTGAAGGCGGCGGTGAGCGCGCCAAAATTGAAGTTAATTTCCCGGAAGTGGGATCTAAATGGCTGATGGTCGGTTACGCGAATCTGCAGCCCCTGGATTAAACTAACAATATGAATAAGAGAAAGGTGATGAAAAAGTCTGGTTTGTGTTTATCGGGCCTTATCGCGGCAATGCTGCTGGCGGGCTGTGGTCCAAATGCGTCCAGTGGTCCGGCAGACAGTGCAAATGCCGCCGTGGACAATCAGAAAGTTTATCGCTGGAAAATGATTACCACCTGGCCAAAAAATCTGCCGGGTCTTGGTATGGCGCCGGAGCGGATGGCTGATAATCTGCGCGTGATGAGCAACGGTCGTCTCGATATCAAGGTGTATGGTGCCGGTGAGCTGGTCGGTGCTTTTGAAGTTTTTGACGCGGTCTCTCAGGGCACCGCTGAAATGGGCCATGGCGCGGCCTACTACTGGCGCGGCAAAATCCCCATTGCAGCAATGTTTGCTACCGTACCCTTCGGCATGAATGCCCAGGAGATGAACGGCTGGCTGCATTATGGCGGGGGTCTGGAGTTATGGCGCGAACTCTACGAACCTTTCAATCTGTATCCCATTGCGGCCGGAAACTCCGGCGTGCAGATGGCGGGCTGGTTTAACAAAGAAATCAACAGTGTGGCTGATCTGCAGGGTTTGAAGATGCGCATCCCGGGGCTTGGTGGTGAGGTTTTGAAGCGAGCGGGTGGGGTGCCGGTATCCCTCGCGGGCAATGAAGTGTTTACCAACCTGCAGACCGGCGTTATTGATGCAACAGAGTGGGTTGGACCCTACAACGATCTGGCTCTGGCGCTGCATACGGTTGCCAAGTATTACTATTATCCGGGCTGGCATGAGCCTGGTCCCACATTAGAAGCGATTATTAATAAAGACGCCTGGAACAGTCTGCCCGCAGATCTGCAGGCCATGATCGAGACCGCATCGCGCGCCATCAACGAAGATATGCTCAGCGAGTTTACGGCCCGTAACAACAGTGCACTTCAAACGTTGATCGATGAGCATGGTGTAGAGCTGCGTGCATTACCTGATGATGTCATTGCGGCGTTACGTGCAGCGGCCAAAGATGTGGTGGCTGAGGCGGCTGACGAAAATGAACTGTCCAGACGTATCTATGATTCCTATATGGGCTTTTTGGAAGATGTGCGTGCTTATCATGAGATCAGTGAGAAAGCGTACCTCAACATGCGGTAACTGTTATGGAATTGAAGAACACTGAATACGAAGTTCATGAGGGTATTGCCACGATCTGGCTGAACCGTCCGCATCGGATGAATGCCTGGACAGGACGTTTGCACACGGAATATCGGCATCTGTTAGCCAGGGCTAACGATGACCAGGCCGTGCAGGCCATTGTCGTCAGTGGCCGAGGTCGTGGGTTTTGTGTGGGCGGTGATTCAGATGCGTTGCAGGGTCATTCTGCGCGGGGTGGTTATGACCCGGGTACCGCTGCGGATATAGCCCGCCCCGGTTACGGCGTTGCCAAAGAATTTGACGCGGCATTTGCTTATCATTTTGGTTTGCAGAAAGTTGTGGTGGCGGCCATCAACGGGCCGGCTGCGGGTGTTGGTCTGGCGCTACCGTGCTTTGCTGATATTCGTTTTGCGGTGCCAGGTGTGAAGTTCACCACGGCGCATGGCAAATTGAACCTGCCGGCTGAATACGGCTTGTCCTGGATGTTACCTAAGATTGTCGGCCTGGGTCGTGCAAACGATCTGCTGCTGACCAGTCGGGTCTTTACCTCTGATGAGGCTTATGAACTGGGGTTTGTGAACGCGCTGTTTGAACCGGAAGCGCTGCTCCCCGAAACCTACGCCTATGTGCAGAACATGATCAGCACCGTGTCGCCCAACTCGCTGCGGCAGACGCGCTGGCAGATCTATCGTGACCTGCATCGTGATGTCGCCAGCAGTGTCATTGAATCTGAAACTCTGCTCAACGAGATGATGGGTGAGCCGGATTATGCAGAAGGCATCAGTGCGTTTGTGGAGAAACGTGCACCGGACTGGCCATCGCTTAAATAGTTGATCTCTTCAGGTGCTGATCTGCCGCCCGGCACAGAAGACATGTACCGGTTGCGTAAGTGTGGTGAGGTCGCTCAGCGGATCTCCGTCAACAATCAACAGGTCTGCGGATTTACCGACTTCAATGTTGCCGGTGATGTTCGAAATGCCCAGACCCAGCGCCGCGGCTGAGGTGGCACTTTTCAGTGTGGCGCTCTGATCCAGTTGCGCAATACCTGCAAACACCTTCAGCGCATGGGGTAAATCAGCATGGTAAACGCCAGGTATACCTGCATCGGTAGAAGCCATCATGGGAATGCCTTTGTCCAGCATCTGCTGGTAGGCGGCACGCACCCGGCCTAACACCTTGCCAGACGGATTGTCGAGCATACGTTGCCAGCCTTTGTTCACAGTCGGAGATACCCAGACTTTGTTGTCGAGAATGAGATCAGCAACGTCAGCCTGGTAATCGGACGCCCAGCCCTCCTGCCCGACCCAGGAGCAATGTTCGATTGTATCAACGCAGGCGTGCGCAGCTCGCTTGATCCCTTCCGTGCCGTGGCAATGTGCTGCAACAGGCAAGTCCAGTGCGTGTGCCGATGCCACCAATGCAGATAATGTGGATTGAGAGAACTGTGCATCCACAGGTTGGCTGCCCTTTGTCATGCGGCCGCCGGTGGCCATGATCTTTATCAGATCAACCCCCTGTTCCACTTGCCGCCGTAAGACCGCTTGCGCCTCGTTTGCGCTGGCAGCCTGGCCACCCCAGAAGTGGCAATGACCGGAGGGTGTGGTGATGGGTTGTCCGGCACAGATCAATCGAGGCCCAGGCGTGTAACCGGCGGCAATTTCGTCACGTAGCGCCAGTTCAAACCAGGCGCCGCCGCCGAGATCTCGTGCTGTAGTAATTCCAGCAGCGGCCATCCTGGCGGCTCGCTCGCGCATCAGAGGGATAACATCAGAGCGGGTTTTGTCCGGTGGATCTTTCTCGTCAGGATTCAGTTCCAGATGCACATGAGCGTCAATAAGGCCAGGCAACAGGGTCAGACCCGCACAACTGATAGACGGATTGGAAATCCGCACATCTTCCCGCTGGCCGACAAAGGTAATGACACCGGCACGGAGCTGCAGCGTATCCGCATCAATAAACGTATCGCCATCCCAGATGTTCAGGTCGGTAAGCGTGACGGGTGCATCAAAATCAGGCAAAAGTTTTATCCGTAAATCACACTGGGCAGCCATGTGGCGAGAGACGGCCAGAACAGTAACACGCCCAGGAGAACAAGCTGCATGATAATAAAGGGCACCACACCGCGATAGATAGCTGTTGTTGGTACATCTGGTGGCGTAACCCCACGCAGATAAAACAGCGCAAAGCCAAAAGGTGGTGTCAGAAATGAGGTCTGCAGATTGACAGCAATCAGCACACCCAGCCAGACAGGGTCCATGCCCATTGCCAGCAATACCGGCCCGACTATAGGCACAACGACAAAGGTAATTTCAATGAAATCCAGGATGAAACCGAGCAGAAATATCACCAGCATGACAATCGCAAGTGCACCCCACATGCCACCAGGCATGTTTTCAAACCAGGTGTGTACCAGGTCGTCACCACCGTAGCCACGGAACACCAACGAAAAGATAGAGGCGCCGATGAGAATAAAAAACACCATGGCTGTAGTCGCCAGGGTTGAATCGCACACTTCTCTCAGCATCCTGATGGTGCAGCGCCGATAGGCAATTGCAAGGCCCAGCGCGCCGACCGCGCCGACACCAGCTGCTTCGGTAGGTGTGGCCCAGCCACCCAGTATTGAACCCAGCACGGCAACAATCAGCGTCAACGGTGGTAACAGGCTTGTAAAAGTTTTTGTCAGGTTAATGTCGGGTGCGTCCTCGTCGGCAGCAGCGGGCATTGATTGTGGATCAAAGAAACCTTTGCCCATGACGTACAAAAGATAAAACACGACCAGCAGGAGGCCTGGCATCAGCGCGCCAGCAAACAGGTCGCCCACGGAAACCGCCTTAGGCGCAAAGATACCCATGCTGAGTTGCGCCTGCTGGTAGGCGTTAGACAGCACATCGCCCAGGAGCACCAGTGCGATAGAAGGTGGAATAATCTGTCCGAGCGTGCCTGTAGCGCAGATTGTGCCGGTGGCCAGCGAAGGCTGATAACCCTGTTTGAGCATGGTTGGCAGCGACATCAATCCCATGGTGACTACGGTGGCCCCAACGATGCCGGTACTGGCCGCCATTAACATGCCAACAAGTACAACGGTTATGGCAAGTCCGCCGCGGAAACGGCGCAGCAGGCTCGACAGGCTTTCCAGCAGGCCCTCAGCCAGGCGTGTTTTTTCCAGCATCACACCCATAAAGACGAACAGTGGTACCGCTACCAGGGTCTGGTTGGTGATGGTGCCGAACAGACGTCCCGGCATGAAACCCAGGTCACCGACGGAAAAGGCGCCGGTAAGAATACCAACCAGTGCAAACAGCAGCGCCACACCGCCGAGTGTTAACGCCACAGGATAACCGGCTAACAAGGCAGCGAACGTTACCGCAAACATCGCGATCGGCGTGTAATCCACGTCAGAGCTTTCCGGCGGAGGGCAGCAGGCGTTTAGCGATTTCGCTGAGTCCCTGTAAAAACAGGAGCACTGCCATGAGCGGCATCAGGGTTTTCAGCAGAAACACAGCCGGTACGCCGCCTACTTCACTGCTGCCTTCCAGCACCCGCCAGCTCGCGGACACGTAAGGCAGACTGGTGACAAATATGAACACACTCACCGGCAACAGCAGGAGCACATGGCCACCGGCGTCGATCCAGTTTTTGTGCTTCTGGCTGAGTCGGCTGTATATCAGGTCAACGCGCACATGCCCGTCTGCCCGCAGCGTGAACGGTATCGCCAGCATGAACAGGATGCCATGCATGTACATGACACTTTCCTGTAGAAAGATAGCGCCGATGCCGAACAGGTAACGCAAAATTACGATGGTAACGGTGACCAGCACCATAAACAGTGCCAGCCAGCGAATCACCTGGGCCGTGCGCTGGTTAAGCCCATCGATGGCGCGTATCAGGAACAGCACGGGTATTTATAAACCTGGCTGTTGCATGGCCAGCTCCATAACAGTCCCTGCAAACAGGGCAAAACCGGCGCTGATGTTGTTCTTGAAGGCAGCAAAACATGCATCCCGGTCACGGTTGCGAATAAGAAACTGCTGATACCCGAACAGGGCTGCGCAAACCAGTAATCCCAGATAGTAAAAATGCTGGTAACCCAGCTGCAGTCCCACCAGCAGAAATGACAGGAGCGCGCTGATCTGCAGAATACCGACCATCAGCCGATCGAGGTCACCGAACAGAATGGCGGTGCTTTTTATGCCGACTTTCAGGTCATCGTCGCGGTCGACCATGGCATACATCGTATCGTAGGCCACAATCCATAACAGGCTGCCGATAAACATCACGCCAGCGCTAGTCGTCAGGCCCTGATCGGTGGCCGTCCAGGCCATCAGAATGCCCCAGCTGAATGCAATGCCCAGCACAACCTGGGGCAGATGGGTCCAGCGTTTCATGAATGGATACGCAGCCGCGACCAGCAGTCCGCACACGGCAAGCCATTGCGTCGCCCGGTTGAGGAATAACACCAGCAGTCCGGCAGCCAGACATAAACCAGCAAACAGTATCAATGCATCACGATGTTTGATCTGACCGGTGGCCAGAGGGCGGTGCCGGGTTCGTTTGACCAACCCGTCAACTTCTCTGTCGGCGTAGTCGTTGATCACACAACCTGCGGAACGCATCAGAAATGTCCCCAGGGTAAAGATTATGATCAGGGAAACCGGTGGTACATCACCGGCGGCCATCCACAGGGCGGCCAGCGTCGGCCACAGCAACAGCAGGCTGCCAACCGGGCGGTCGAGACGCATGAGTTTCAGATAGTCCTGCAGATTAATCGAAAGCATCTTATGGTTGCGAAGCTGAATCGTGAAGCGGCAGTGTAGATCTTTCCCCCCGCCAAATCATCAGGTCGGTCAATACCCTGCCGCGCATTGATTTTTGCAGGGCTAGCAAGTAGTTTACTGCGCCTTGTGCAATCGGTAGGCGGAGCTAAAGAAGCGTCCATGAAGAAGTGGCAATGTATTGTCTGTGGCTGGATTTACGATGAAGCCGAAGGCTGTGAAGAAGAAAGTATTGCACCAGGCACCGCCTGGGAAAACGTACCCGAAGATTTTGTCTGTCCTGAGTGTGGGGTTAGCAAAGAAGACTTCGAAATGATAGAAGTGGGGTAACCTGGCGGTACGATCGCTGCGCTGAATTCGCATTCTGATCAAAACACCACGCCGGCATCCATTTCCAACCCCTGCGGAGCGACCATATGAACCTGACTTCACGCATATTGATAGGCATGGGTTCAGGGTTGCTGCTGGGCGCATTTCTGCAGTGGTTAAGCCTGCCTGTTGACCATTTTATCAGTACGTTTTTTACCTATGGCCTGATTGATGCCGGCGGTGACCTTTTTATTACCCTGTTGAAAATGATGGTTGTGCCCCTGGTGCTGGTGTCTCTGACCTGTGGTTCGGCCAGCCTTGGCGCAACGGGCAAAGTAGGCCGTCTCGGTGGCAAGACAATTGGCCTGTATCTGCTCACCACCGCCGCTGCGGTGACGCTTGCCCTCACCCTTGCGCTGATTATCAACCCGGGTTTAAGCGCCAGCGACCAGGGTGTAGCGGAATCAGCGGGTTTTGTGGCTAATGAAGCGCCAAGTATCAAAGACACGCTGGTTAACATTATTCCCAGCAATCCGATCACGGCGATGGCGGAAGGTAAAATGCTGCAGGTCATCGCGTTTGCCGTGCTGTTGGGTCTGGCGATGAGCAAAGCCGGCGAAGCCGGCGCGAGAGTGCTTGCCGTTTTCAACGACCTCAACAGCATTGTGATGAAGCTGGTGACCATGTTGATTCAACTAGCCCCTTACGGCGTCTTCTGTCTGATGGTCACACTGGGCGTCACCGTTGGCCTGAACGAAATCACCAAGCTCCTTACTTACTTTTTGACCGTTGTACTGGCACTTCTGTTACACATGACTCTGGTGTATCCGGCCTTGTTACACTTCTTTGCCGGTCTGAACCCGATTACCTACCTGAAAAAAATGCGTGAGCCCATGCTGGTGGCGTTCTCCAGTTCATCCAGCGGCGCCACTCTGCCGGTGACTATGCGCACAGTAGAAAAGCGTGTGGGCGTCAGTAACAACGTTGCGTCTTTTGCTGTGCCCCTTGGGGCGACCATCAACATGGATGGCACCGCCATCATGCAGGGTGTGGCGACGGTGTTTATTGCCCAGTTTTACGGTTTTGCCCTGGGTCCCGAGCAGTTACTGATGGTGATTCTGACCGCAACGCTTGCCTCTATTGGTACCGCGGCTGTCCCGGGCGTTGGTCTGATCATGCTGGCCATGGTGTTGGGCCAGGTCGGTTTGCCGCTCGAAGGCATTGGTCTGATCATTGGCGTTGATCGGTTGTTGGACATGATGCGCACTGCGGTGAATGTCACTGGTGATGGTGCGGTGGCGACCATTGTTGCCAAAAGTGAAGGGGAACTTGACCTGGAGGTGTTCCACGACCCGGAAGCGGGTTGGGTGGTCGAACCAGATCGGCACTGATCAGCTCGTTTGCAGTGCGCTTATTGTCCCAGTGAGAGGGCCAGGTCGCTGAGCTCGTTCTGTGCAGACAGGATAACTTCTGCAACCGCTTCAATGCCTTGTCCACTGATGCCCATTTGTGTGGCTGTAAGCCTTGAATCTTCGTGCAGATCCTGGGGTCCGTAACAGAGCAGGTCCTGAGCCAGCCGCAGCAAAGCGACGTAATCCTGATGCTCGCCAACGTAGCCACCAACATTCTGAAAGCGAACGGCGGTGGTGATTTCTTCCGGTAAGTCCCAGAGTTCAAGCAGGCTTGCAGCCATCACTTCACGATTCACGTGCAGCACATGCTGGTCAATTTCAGGATAGCCGATGCCTGGATTGGCTTCCTGTATACGGCAGATGTTGGCGTACTGTGGCGGGAACACATGTCCCACCACCAGTGTCCCAAAGTTGCTCAACAGTCCCGTTAGATAACCTGTGCCAGGATTGAGCTGTTTGTTATTGGTCGCCTGTCTGGACAGCGCTTCAACAGTGGCTGCGCTATACACCGCATCCAGCCAGTAGGGACTCGCTCCGGATACGTGGCTCTCCGGCAGGTTCAGACAGTCACCTATGGCCATGCCCAGCGCCATGTTGAAGACCATGTCAAAGCCGAGCACACGCATGATAGCGTCGTTCAAGGTTTTTGACGGCGTTGATGTGCCGTAGAAAGCTGAGTTAGCCCAACCCATGATGCGCGCTGCAATGGCTGGATCTGACTCAATAATCGTGACGATATCACCCAGATCGAACATTGGATCTTCCGCCAGCGCGATAATGCGCTGGGCCGTCTCCGGTAACGGCGGGATCGCCAGAGTCTCGTCCAGACGCGCTTCAATCCGTCGCGCAGTAAAAGTCTGCACCGCCTGTTCGATCGCCTGCTGATCTTGTTCTTTAGTGGCCGGTGTACCTGTCAAAGCGCTGGTAAAATGCGTGTCGAAGGATGCGTGATTCAGGCACATCTGGTGCAGTTGCGCGCCGGTGGCCCGCACATACTGCCCCGGCACCTCTGTTGCCAGCGCAACCACAGGCTGCTCTTTGAGCGTGCTTTCGACTACGGATGGAAAACCGTAGAAACCAGGAATTGCACAGATACTGGCGTTTTCCGCCTGGGGCACGTGGCGCACCTCCCGTGCGGTACTGATGCGTATAGGTTCCGGATCAACGAGCGCGATTTCCTGTGCGACCACCTGTATCTGGCCTTTATTGTCACCGCAGAACAACGCGCGAACACGTTGCTCTTCAGGTGGGTTTGGATACAGGGGCATTTGATCTACAGGTGTGTCCATAAACTCGAATCGTGAAGGCTCGGGTTCAGTATAGGAAAGGTATGCCTGGAAGGAGGATCTGTTAGCGGACCTGGTTCACACGTTGAGGTGTCCGGAGTCAGCCGGTGCCCAGGCGGCCAGCAGTTGTGCCATTTTTGCGGCGTCGGGAGAGCCTGGGGCTGCTGCCAGAAGGACATCACAACTGCGGATGACGCTGGGCATAAGGTGAGCATGTAACCCCAGATCTGCAACGCGAAAGCTCTGCTCTCCGGCTTGCCGCGTACCCAGAATATCCCCTGGACCGCGCAGTTTAAGATCCTGCTCAGCCAGATAAAAACCATCCTGGCTTTCGCGCATGGCGGTTAAGCGGGTTTTAGCCGCCTTGCTCAGCCCCTGACTGAACATCAGGTAGCAGTGACTGGCAATTGTTCCTCGCCCTACCCGGCCTCTGAGCTGATGAAGTTGAGCCAGACCCAGGCGATCTGCGTCTTCCATTACCATGAGGGTCGCGTTCGGCACGTCAACACCCACCTCAACTACGGTAGTAGCCACCAGCAGATCAAGTTGATGCGCTTTAAAGGCCTGCATAACAGAGATTTTTTCATCGCTCTTCATGCGCCCATGTAACAATCCGACACGAAAAGCGGGCAAAGCGTCACTCAGAGCCTGAAACATGTGTTCAGCTGATACGGCGTCGAGGTCGTCGGAATCTTCGATTAACGTGCACACCCAGTACGCCTGTTGACCCTGACTCAGGGCTCTGGCCACCTGCTCCACAACCTGACCACGTTTACTGGCCTCGACGGTATGGGTAGTGATGGGTTGGCGCCCCTTGGGCAGCTCATCGATAACTGAAACATCCATGTCCGCATACAACGCCATGGTTAAGGTGCGTGGTATCGGCGTTGCCGTCATCACCAGCTGGTGGGGTTGTGTACCGTTTACCGCTTTGTTCTGCAGCGCCATTCGTTGATGCACACCAAACCTGTGCTGTTCATCAATGATTGAAAGCGCCAGTTTGTCGAAGGTCACCGCGCTTTGAAACAAGGCATGTGTGCCTATCACAACTTTTGCCTCGCCGGATGCAATTTCTGCCAGGCGTTCTTTCTGCTGCTTCGCCGTAAGCTGCCCGGTTAGGAGAACCACACGGATGTGCAGCGGTGACAGCCAGGCGGAAAAGTTCAGGTAGTGCTGTTCAGCAAGCAGCTCTGTAGGCGCCATCAGTGCGGTCTGACAGCTATGCTCTGCCGCGCGGATCGCGGCAAATGCGGCAATGACGGTTTTACCTGATCCTACATCACCCTGTACGAGTCGCAGCATGGGCACCGGCTTTTCCAGGTCCGTTAAGACTTCTTTGACCACTTTTGCCTGGGCTCGGGTAAGTCGGAAGCCCAGATTCTGCAGTAACTGACGACCCAGGCCCTCTGCCTGGCCCAACGCCTCAGCAGTTTCCTGCTGGCGTTTGAGCGCTCGACCTTTCATCACCAGGTAGTAGGCGCACAGTTCATCAAAAGCAACCTCTTCCTGCACGGCTTCAATTTCGTGTAGCGCAGTACCCGTGGGCGGTTGATGTAAAAACTTCAGTTTGCTGAAGGGTGTGCCAGCGATGTCCGGCCAATCAAGCTTGCACAGGTTCGCGACCAGATTACGTAACCTGCCCTGGCCTAAACCGGCAGTGGTTGGATAGATGGGGGTCAGGGTCTGGCTCAGCGGCGGTGGTTCATCGTTGAACGCAACATAATCCGGATGTACTGCTGTCAGCTCCCGACCGAAGAAACGGAACTCTCCAAAGACCCGCAATGACGCTGCCTGTTCCAGGGCTGTCTGTTGAAATTTGGAAAAGTGGAAAAAGCGCAGCTGCACTTCACCGCTGTCATCTCTCATGGTGACTTTCAAACTGCGACGTTTGCCAAATTGAATACTGCTGGCCACTACAGCACCTTCAATAAGGCACTCTTCACCCGGCGCGATACTCGCTATTGGTGTGATTCTGGAGCGATCCTGATAGCGGCTGGGCAGGTGCAGCAGAAGGTCGAGCAGGCGGAAAATACCGAGCTTGGCCAGAGTGGCTTCTAGCTTTGGGCCCACCCCCTTAAGTTGATGGATGCCCGCGCCCGGATCAATGCTCACCCCAGTGTCATGATGGCGTCGATTTCAATTCTGACACCTTTTGGCAAGGCGCTGACCTCGATAGCAGCACGAGCAGGGTAAGGCGCCTCAAAAAACCTTGCCATCACCTCGTTCAACTCCGCAAAGTTGCCGAGATCTGTCAGATAGATAGTCAATTTCACGCAGTTGGACAGGTTGCCGTTGGCAGCCTCGCAGATGGCTGCCAGGTTTTTGAAGACCTGTTCTGCCTGAGGCCTGAAGTCGTCGCTGACAACATCCATGGTGTCCGGGTTGAGCGGTATCTGTCCGGAGATATATACCGTCTGTGCCGCGCTGCTGGCCACTGCCTGGGAATAGGTACCGATAGCCGCAGGCGCGGTGTCGGTGTGAATGGGTGTGTTGGTCATTGTGTCCCTCAGTGGGCCTTCAGTGGCCCAGACGCGATAGATTGATAACTGCCTGAACGTTGCGCAAGCGGCGCATCACCCGCGCCAGATGTGAGCGATTTTTCACCGTGATGACGATGGCCAGAGTACTGATTTCAGCGTTACGTTCCTCCACGCTGATATTTTCAACCCCCGCATCAGCAGCGGATACTTCCGCTGCTACTTCAGCAAGGATGCCTTTGCGTCGATTGACGTTGATCACCAGGGTGGTTCGGAACTCACCTTCGGTGACCGTCTCCCATCTGGCCGGTATAATTTCGCGCGCCGCGCGCCGTCGAATTTCACTGATGTTTGCACAGGTTTCGATGTGTACCACAAAGCCTTTACCGGGTGTCATGTGGCCGACAATCTGATCACCAGGTACCGGTCCGCAACAGCGGCCGTAGTGAATCACCAGACCTTCACCGCCGCGAATGGATACCGGTCCGCCGCCTTCTACGGTAACCGCTTCATAATCCGGATTGTCTGCTGCGAGCAGCTTCTGCGCAGCAACATAGGCCATCAGTTCTCCATTACCGATGGCGGTTAACAGGTCGTTTAACTTGCGAACCCCCATATCGGTGAACACTTTGCGCAGACGTCTGAAGTCAAGATCGTTGATGCTCATGTTGGCATTGCCAAGTGCACGGTTCAGCAGCTTCCGACCCAGCGCGATGGACTCGCCGCTCTGCTGATTTTTAAGCGCAACACGAATGGCCGAACGGGCGCGGGAGGTGACAACAAAGGTCAGCCAGTCAGGGTTCACCCGCGCATCGGAGGAGGTAATGATTTCAACACTCTGGCCGCTTTGAAGCTGTTGCGACAGTGGTGCCAGGTTGCGATCGATACGGCATGCTACACAGCCGTTGCCGATATCTGTGTGCACCATGTAGGCAAAATCAATAGGACAGGCGCCACTGGGCAGTTCCATGATTTCACCTTTGGGTGTAAAAACGTAAACCTCGTCAGGAAACAGATCGAGCTTCAGGCTTTCAATGAATTCCAGTGGATTGCCTGCCTGGCGCTGCAGTTCCAGCAGATCCTGAGCCCATTGACGGGCACGGCGCTGGCTGGGTTCAAAGTCACTTTCGCCTGACTTGTATAACCAGTGGCCTGCAATGCCGGTTTCAGCAACGGCTTCCATCTGTTTGGTGCGAATCTGTACTTCGATGGGTACGCCATGCATACCAAATAAAGAAGTATGCAGAGACTGGTAACCGTTAGCTTTTGGAATGGCAATGTAGTCTTTGAACCGTCCTGCCACCGGGCTGAACAGATTGTGAACCACGCCAAGCGTTCGATAACAGGCATCCACACGATCCACGACAATGCGGAAGCCGAAGACGTCCATGATCTCAGTGAAAGATTTATGCTGGGTTTTCATTTTGCGATAAATCGAATACGCGTGCTTTTCCCGGCTGATGACTTTTGCGTCGATCCCATCGCGATTCAGTGCTGCGGTCATGGTAGATGCAATTTCTTCCATCAATTCCTTGCGATTGCCGCGAGCGCGAGTCACTGCCCGCTCAATTCGATCCGCACGCAGAGGGTACAGCGCCTTGAAGCCAAGCTCTTCAAGCTCCATCTTTATGGTGTTGATACCCAGACGATTGGCAATAGGCGCATAGAATTCCAGGGTTTCCCTGGCGATACGTTTACGCTGCTGGGCGGACATGACACCAATGGTGCGCATGTTATGCAGCCGGTCTGCCATTTTCACCATGATCACGCGAATATCTTTCGCCATGGCCAGCGCCATTTTCTGGAAGTTTTCAGCCTGCGCTTCTGCGCGAGATGAGAAAATTTTTGTCAGTTTGGAAACGCCGTCGACAATCTCTGCCACGGCGCTGCCGAATTCGTCTCTCAGTGTGGATTTGTTGGCAGCCGAATCTTCAATCACATCGTGCAGCAGCGCCGCCATCAGAGTCTGGTGATCCATGCGCATTTCAGCAAGAATCTGTGCAACTGCAGTCGGGTGGGTGATGTAGGCGTGACCGGTGCGCCGCCATTGATCTTTATGCGCGTTCTGTGCGTAAGCATAGGCGCGCCGAACATCGGCGATCTGCTCAGGTGTCAAATAGGAAATACGTTTGGTCAGCGAAGCAATAGTCGCGGGAGCGGCAACTTCGGGACGTTTGGCAGCCTCTTCAAGCTGCCTGACAAAGTATGATTGAGTGGTGGACTCGGGCCTAACCTGGCTCGTCATCTCCTATCCTGTTCTCCCTGAAGCTTCGACTGAAGTCGAAGCTGACTTCTACTTCTTCATCCTCTTGGGACACTTCCTGACTGTCAAGCATTTCATGGGAGATCAGACCCTCTGCGATTTCTCGCAGAGCTATGACCGTAGCTTTGTCGTTTTCTTCCGGAACCAGCGGCTCATTACCATAGGCACGAAGGCTGCGTGCGCGGCGGGTAGCCAGCATGACCAGATCAAAGCGGTTGTCTACGTGATCCAGACAGTCTTCAACAGTTACTCGAGCCATAGTGTTCTCGCCTCAAAGCGGGTATTTCAAATGGGGCGCGAAGTCTACAGCGCTCTCAACTATCTGACAAGATGTCCGCAACGGCCGGATTACCGGCGATCTGGCGCTCACCGCGCAGGCGCAAGGCGCGGAATACGCAGAGTAAGTCGGCCAGGGCTTCCTCAAAATCATCATTAACGAGGATATAGTCAAAATTTGGCGCTTTGGAGATCTCCAGTGTGGCCTGGCTCAGACGCACTTGTATACTTTTCTGACTGTCCTGACCGCGACTGGACAGGCGTTGTGCAAGCACCTCGACACTGGGCGGTAATATAAAAATGCCAATGACATCGGGTACCAGTCGGCGAACCTGCTCTGCGCCCTGCCAATCTATCTCGAGAATGACGTCTTTACCTTGCGCCAGCAGGGTATCCACCTGCTTTCTGGCAGTGCCATAGTGCTGTCCGAATACTTCTGCGTGCTCTAAAAACTGTTCATCAGCAATCATCCTGGCAAACGTCTGCTGGGTTACGAAGTGATAGTTCACACCGTCGGTTTCAGAGCTGCGACGCTCCCGCGTCGTGTGGGAGATACAGACGACCAGTTTAGGGTCGTTCTTCAGGGCAGCATGGACCAGAGAGGTTTTGCCGGCCCCGGAGGGCGCAGCCACCAGGAAAAGTTGTCCATTGTGGGTCTCTGAATTGGCGTTCATTCTATGTTCTGCACCTGTTCCCTGATCTGTTCAATGATGACTTTGAGGTCCACGGCGCGCTGGGAGGTTTCCGGCATGATCGACTTTGCACCCAGGGTGTTGGCCTCCCGGTTTAATTCCTGGGTCAGAAAATCCAGACGCCTGCCGTGAGGGCCGGCACCCAGCGCGTTGCTGCGGGCTTCTTCGACGTGGATGGCCAGTCGGTCCAGTTCTTCAGCAACATCGGCCCGCTGCGCCAGGAGCGCAACCTCCTGCTCCAGTCTGCCCGGGTCCAGGTTGACCTGCAGGTCCTTGATCCGTTGCATCAGTTTTGTTTTCTGGTGCTGTGCGACCTGTGACACCTGTGGTCTCAATACCTTAAGTAACCCATCAATCTGATCCAGGCGTTCACAGATCGTCTGTTGGAGTTGGGCGCCTTCCCGTGCTCTGGCGCTGATCAGATCTGTGAGTGCCTGTTCAAACAGCTGGCTGGCAGTTTCTTCCAGCAGACGCTCATCGACCGGCGTGTCGTCCAGTACACCGGGCCAGCGCATCAGTTCGATAGGCGTGACCGGTCCAATTTCCGGTGAATCCCGGCGCACCTGCTCAACTGCGGCCAGCAGTTGCAGAAGCACCGGCCGATTAATGGTCACTTTGCTCTCGGTGGCGCCGGCTTCCAGGCGCAGAGTGCAGTCGACCTTACCCCGCTTGAGATGTTTACGCGCCAGTTCACGCAGAGGGTGTTCAATGCCGCGCAGAGGTTCGGGAATACGAAAGTGAGTTTCCAGGAAGCGATGATTGACTGAGCGGATTTCCCATACCAGGTGTCGACCATGGGCATCAACAGCGGCGCGTGCGAACGCAGTCATGCTGTACATCATTGTTATTGTCCTTCCCACGCAATTAGAGGCGCAACTAAAGGTGTGATTCTAACGCGTCCACTTATAATGTGCGCAAAACAAGGAGACATTATGCGTCCAAGTGGTCGAGCAGCAGATGAGATGCGCAACGTGAAATTTACTCGCGGTTACACCAAACATGCAGCCGGGTCTGTGCTGGTTGAGTTTGGTGATACCAAGGTGCTGTGCACGGCAGCGGTAGAAGAGTCGGTACCTGGATTCATGCGTGGCCGAGGCACCGGATGGGTGACCGCCGAATACGGCATGTTACCCGGCGCAACCCACACCCGTAATGACCGCGAAGCCGCGCGCGGCAAACAATCGGGCAGAACAGTAGAAATTCAGCGTCTGATCGGGCGCTCGCTGCGCGCGATGGTCGACATGCAGGCCCTTGGTGAGCGCACCATCCGGGTAGATTGTGATGTTCTGCAGGCAGATGGCGGTACCCGCACCGCCTCAATTACCGGCGGTGCTCTGGCTCTGGCAGACGCCATTGGCACTTTGCCCGTTCAGGCGGCGTTCTAGGAGTTTGTGGCATCTATATCGGTAGGTATTTATAAAGGTACGCCGGTGTTGGATCTGGATTACGCAGAAGACTCGAACGCAGAGACGGATATGAATGTGGTGCGCCTGGAAGGAGGTGGCTTTATTGAGATTCAGGGTACTGCAGAAGCGGCACCCTTTTCCGGTGGTGAGCTTGCCCAGTTAATAGCGCTGGCCGAGTCGGGTACTGCACAGCTGATCGAACTGCAGAAGGCGGCATTACAGGAGGCCAGGTAATGTCTACAGGCGCGCTCGACAAACAGGCCTTCATAGAATTCATGCTGGCTCAGAATGTTCTCAAGTTTGGCGAATTCACGCTTAATTCCGGACGCGTCAGCCCCTATTTTTTCAATATGGGCAGTGTCAGCGACGGCGCCGCGTTTGCGCGCTTGGGGCAGGCCTACGCCGAGGCGATACTGGCAGCTGATATCGATTTTGATGTGCTGTTTGGCCCGGCTTACAAAGGGATTCCCATTGCCGTTGCCACAGCGATCGCGCTGTCGGCCCAGGGCAAAAATGTTGGCGTAGCGTTTAACCGGAAAGAAGCCAAAGACCATGGTGAAGGCGGCATGCTGGTGGGTGCACCGGTGAGCGGCAGAGTTTTACTGGTGGACGACGTGTTGACCTCGGGCAAAGCGATACGCAGCGCCGTTGAGCTGATCAGTGCCACCGGTGCACAGATCAGTGGTGCGGTGATTGCCATGGATCGCCAGGAAGTGATTGATGCTGATCAGCCCAAAGCGGCACAAACCACCGCAGTAGCTGCTCTGGCCAGGGACCTTGATGCGCCTGTGATCAGTATCGCAAAAATGTCCGACCTTGTAGGCTATCTTGCTGTGTCGGACAATACGGCGGCACCTGCCACGTTAGCGCGCATGCGCGAGTATCAAGCGCTCTTCTGTTTGGAATGACGGATGCAGACTGAGAAGGAGTCTAATGTTTAACCTCACAACCTCGAAAATTGCAGCCATTGTGCTGGGGCTAACAGTCAGTCTCAGTGCCTCGGCTGACTTTTTCCGCTACAAAGATGAAACCGGCGCGATGGTGTTTTCGACCACCATCCCCGCAGATCGCGTTCGCTATGGCTACGATCTGGTTGATGCCCACGGTAACCTCATTCAGCGGGTGGAGCCGCAACTCAGTGACGAGGCGTACCAGGCTAAGCTCGAGCGTGAGGCACGAATCCGTGAGTGCGAAAAAACCCGCGAGCGGGTGAGCAAGCTTTACCAGGCTGAAGAAGACATCGAGTACGCTGAAGTACAGGGCCTTGAGTCCATCGACGAGGCGATTGCCAACACTCGAGCGAATCTGGCCGTGGTACGTGGTCAACGCGAGGAACTCGAAAGTCAGGCTGCGCAGATTGATATTGGTGGTGGCACAATTCCCAATTCCCTGCTGGATCAGATTCAGCGCGCAAAAGTCCAGGAAAAGACGTTGTCCGATGAAATAGAGATGCGCTTCGGCGAAAAGCTCGAGTTGCGAAATATGTTTGCCTTCGACAGAAAGGTCTTTGCGTTGCGTAGTTGTGAAAACGGGCTGCCGGAAAGAGAAGGCTGAAGACCGGATGGGCGCAGTATCTGCGCGAAGTTTCTCTGAAGTTCAGGCAGACGTACGCTAAGCGTCCAGGTACAGCGCGGTCATCTTTCGAACAGCGTGTAGTGCAGCATTTCCCATTGCCCTTCCCAGTCCCGGGTGGGTATCTCAGTAAATTCAGAACGAACAAACTGCAGAATTCGACCTTCCGCAAAAGCCAGTAACAGATTTGCGCTGGCATTGATCTGAATGGTTGGCATTTCTGTCAGTGTGGCATTGTGTTCACGCAGCACCTGACGTAACTGAGTTTCAAGACGGTTTAACAGTTGATTGATGCGGCCGCGGAGGCGTTCAGTTTCGCCCTGCAGTGCGTCTCCTGCAAACAATCGGGCAAACCCGGGGTTGCGCTCAATAAAACTCAACAGCAGGTAAATGATGTTTCGACAGCGTGCGGGACCTTGTTGTTGTTCGCTGAGGATCAGTTTGATGCGGGAAAACAGGGTTTCTTCTGCATAAATGATCAGGCTCTCGAGCATTTTTGCTTTGCTGGGAAAATGTCGGTAAAGAGCTGCTTCGGACACGCCTACCTGCGCAGCCAGGCGCGCTGTTGTAATTCTGTCGCCCGGATGCTCCTGCAGCATAAGCGCCAGCGCTTCGAGTATCTGTTGGCGTCGATTGGGTTTGCTCATTCCTGGTGTGTCGCGTTGGAGATGGTCTCATCCGAACCTGTCTGGTCAGAAACAATCTGGGTGCCAACGCCAGTGGCGGTGAAGACTTCCAGCAACAGAGCGTGAGGTACACGGCCGTCAACTATCTGCACGCTTTGCACGCCGGCTGCCACGGCGTCCAGAGCGCATTGGACTTTGGGCAACATACCTTCGTTGATGATGTTGTCATCAATCAGCTTTGCTATCCCGGAGGCGTTTATCGTGGTGATGGTTTGCTTATCAGCATCCAGGATGCCGGGCGTGTTGGTCAGTAACAGAAGTTTTTCGGCGCGCAGGCTCTGAGCAATGCTGCCAGCAACAATATCGGCATTGATGTTGTAAGACTCGCCCTCTGCGCCAATACCTATGGGCGCAATGACGGGTATGAAATCTGATGCTGTCAGTGTAGTCAGGATGTTGGTGTTTACTTTTGTGATCTCCCCAACGTGCCCGATATCGATAATTTCCGGCGCATTAAGGTTAGGCACCATGGCAAGTTTTTTTGCCCTTATCAGATCGCCGTCCTTGCCGGTAATACCCACGGCCTGCCCGCCATTGGTATTCAGAAGCGCAACAATTTCCTGATTAACCAGACCACCCAGCACCATCTGCACCACGTCCATGGTCGCGGCATCGGTTACCCGCATACCATTCACAAAGCGCGATTCTATGTTCAGCTTTTCCAGCAGGGAGCCAATCTGCGGCCCTCCACCGTGTACGATGACAGGGTTGATGCCCACCAGCTTCAACAGCACAACGTCGCGCGCAAAAGACTGTTTAAGCGATTCGTCCGTCATCGCGTTGCCGCCATATTTAATGACAACGGTGTGACCCTGGAACTGTTGTATGTACGGCAGGGCTTCAGTGAGCACCTGTGATATGCGTTCGGCGTCTTGTTCGATCATGTGTTTTACAACCTAACGAAAAGACAGGTCAGGTTCGATCTGAGTCAGCTGATGTTGAAATTCGTCCTGAATTCGATCCAGAGCGCCAGGACCGTCTGCTTCAAAGCGTAACGACAGTACCGGGCTGGTGTTGGAGGGTCGTATGAGACCCCACCCGTCTGCATAGTCGACACGAATGCCGTCAATGCTGGTGATGGTGCCGTCACCCCAGTCTGCCCCGGCGGCAAGTTTTTCCATAATCTCGAACTTTTCAGATTCGGTGGTGGTGATCTTTATTTCCGGTGTTGTGAAGGTGACCGGAAATTGAGCGAACACTTCGTCCACGGTTCGGCCATCGGTACCCAGAATTTCCAGTAGACGCACCGCGGAGTAAAGAGCGTCGTCAAAACCGTACCAGCGTTCTCCAAAACAGATGTGGCCGCTGAATTCACCTGCGAGCAGCGCGCCGGTTTCCTTGATTTTTGCCTTCATGTGGGAGTGGCCGGTTTTCCACATGATGGGGCGGCCGCCAAGCTCGCTGATGATGGTGTTCAGGTGACGTGAACACTTCACATCGTAAATGATGTCAGCGCCTGGGTTGCGGCTCACAATATCCTGGGCAAACAGCATAATCAGCTTGTCAGGCCAGATGATTTCACCGCTGTTGGTCACTACACCCAGGCGATCGCCATCGCCGTCGACG
>Ga0180435_10000329_pt1 | contig 48991 bp, 45 predicted proteins | sample SS_ome_3_FD_132467 | JGI IMG/M metagenome (GOLD analysis project Ga0180435, IMG submission 132467) | Hypersaline lake sediment archaeal communities from the Salton Sea, California, USA - SS_3_S_1 metaG | ecosystem: Environmental > Aquatic > Non-marine Saline and Alkaline > Hypersaline >... | reverse complement strand
CGGCCGAAAACATCGGCCAGCATTTCTATCTCCGCAAGACGGGGGCGGATTTCTCTGGCGAGATGCGGCGTTCGGTGAAAGTTGCTCTGAACGAATGGCTAAAATAGCTCTAAAATGAACGGATGAATTGAGGATAGGACCATGGGCCACCTGTATCTTACAAAATTATTTTGCTGATGATGAAAACTCGGCACCAGCGAGGTAAACCGTATGGCAACCAAACTGAAGGAAATCGTCGCTTTTGAGGACTCTTTTGCAAGACTCGATATCAGGGTCGGCCGGATTGTTGAAGTGGAGCCGGAAACCCGCACGCACAAGCCAACCTACCGGATGCTCGTGGATTTTGGAAAGTTCGGCAGAAAAGTGAGCTATGGCCGCTTTACCGGCCATCCGGTCGCAGAGGTCAGGGACCGGCTGGTGCTGGGAGTACTGAATTTCGAGCCAAGACAGATGGGGCCGGTCATCTCCGAAGTGCTTATCCTCGGAGTTCAGTATCCCAAAGCAGAAAGCGGCGAAGCCACGTTTGTTTCACCGGCGGCCAATGCGAAGATCGGCAGCAAACTTTTTTAACGCCGGATCACTGAAGCTTTATCGCGGAACAGATGCAGCTTCTTCCTGATTCCTGAAACACCCGTCACACAATCGCGCACACATTCTGCCGGGCCTTCAGTGCCGCCAGCGTGGTGAGATTGAAAATCGCATCGGAGTCGCAGCCCCGTTCGATGATGTGGGCCGACTTGTTCAAACCGACCAGGATCGGGCCGACGGTGTCGACCTCCGCCAGTCGCATGAACAGCTTATAGGCGATATTGGCGGCGTTGAGATCCGGAAAGATCAGGATATTGGGTTCCCCCTTCAGGGCTGAAAACGGGAACAGTTCTTCCCGCAGGTTGGTGTTGAAAGCCATGTTGGCCTGCATTTCACCGTCCACTTCAAGCTCCGGCGCCATCTCTTTTATCAGGGCGGTGGCCTCCTTTACTTTCTGCGCGCTCGGGGTCGTGGAGGAGCCGAAATTCGAGTAGGAAAGCATCGCAACTTTCGGGGTTATATCGAATTCTTTCACGAATTCGGAGACGGACCACGCGATGTCGGCAAGCTGCCGGGCGTCCGGGTCGATGTTGACGGCGGTGTCGGCGAAGAACAGCGTGCGGTTTTTGAACACCATCATATACACGCTCGCCACCGTTTTGTGGGCGGTGTTCTTGCCGATGCACGACAACACCCGGCGCACCGCGTTCGGGTAGGGCAGTGAGTGCCCGTAGACCATCGTGTCGGCGTCTCCGGCGCTGAGCATCATCGCGCCGAAATAGCCGGTGTCGCGTCTGATCATGTCCCGGGCGTAGGGCAGGGTGATGCCTTTGCGCTGTTTTTTCTTGAAATACTTCTCGGCATAGCGCTCGATCCGTTCATCTTCACGTTCGGGGTCGAGGATTTCAAAGCAGTGCTCGGTGATGCCCTGGGCATCGAGCATGGCCTCGATTTTATCCTGGTTGCCGAGCAGAACCGGTGTTGCCAGGTTCTCCTCCATGACCCTGATCGCCGCCCTGAGCACGGTTTTGTTGTCTCCTTCAGGGTAGACCACGCGTAAGGGCTCCTTTTTCACGCGGTTGGCGATGTAGCGCAGGATGGCCTTGGACATGCCGAGCGTTGCTTCAAGGTGTTCGGTGTATTGCTGCAGGTCGGCGATCGGTGTGCGGGCCACGCCGCTGTCCATCGCCGCTTTTGCCACCGCGGGGGCGATACGCAGCAGCGCGCGCGGGTCGAACGGGGTTGGGATGAGGTAGGTCGGCCCGAATTCGAACCGTTCCACCCCGTACGCACGCAGCACCCGGTCGGGCACTTCTTCCCTGGCCAGATCCGCGATCGCCTTGACCGCGGCAATTTTCATTTCCGTGTTGATTTCCGTGGCCCTCACGTCGAGAGCGCCGCGAAACAGGAACGGGAAGCAGAGGACGTTGTTGACCTGGTTGTGATAGTCGCTGCGTCCGGTTGCCATGATGCAGTCCGGGCGGGCTTCCACCGCGTCGGGGTAGGAGATCTCCGGTTCGGGGTTGGCCATCGCGAAGATGATCGGCCTGGCGGCCATGGTTTTGAGCATGTCCTGGGTCAGGATGCCAGCGACGCTGACGCCGCAGAACAGGTCGGCGTCGACCAGGGCTTCGGCCAGCGTCCGGTGCGGCGTATCGTTGGCCATCCGCTCTTTATAGGGGTTCATCGATTCGGTGCGGCCCTGGTAAATCGTCCCGCGCGAATCGCACATGATGAGGTTTTCCTGCGGCAGTCCGAGTGCGATAAACATCTGCGCGCAGGCCATGCCGGCCGCTCCGGCGCCGTTTACGACTACCCGGGTCCGGGTGATGTCGCGCCCGGTGATTTCAATGGCGTTTAAAAACGCGGCGCCGGTGATGATCGCCGTGCCGTGCTGGTCGTCGTGAAAAACCGGGATATCGGCGCGCTCCTTCAGCTGTTCTTCGATATAGAAGCACTCGGGGGCCTTGATGTCTTCGAGGTTGATGCCGCCGAAGGTCGGGGCGATCAATTCACAGGTTCTGACGAACTCGTCGGGATCTTCCGTATCCACTTCGATGTCGAATACGTCGATATCGGCAAATTTCTTGAACAGCGCCCCCTTGCCCTCCATGACGGGTTTTCCGGCGACGGCCCCGATATTGCCGAGACCGAGCACCGCGGAGCCGTTCGAGATCACCGCAACGAGATTGCCCTTGGCGGTATATTCGTACGCATCTTCACGGTTCCTGGCGATTTCCTCGCAGGGCCTGGCGACGCCGGGACTGTAGGCGAGCGACAGGTCTTTCTGGGTGGAAAACGGTTTGGTGACGACGACTTCGATTTTACCTTTGCGTCCGGTTCGGTGATATTCAAGTGCTTCGGAATAGATGTCCGCGGCCATGGTCAAACCTCGCAGCGTAATTGGAGTTGATGGTTCTGGTTCCCCGGGATACAGAAATACCCTGGTAATACCAGAAATTATTTATTTTGTAATTGAATGTTTTTCAGCAGAGACACTATGATAATTTTGGTAAGACCAGATGTCAAGGAGGTTTCTGGAATAAAAAAAGCCGCTTTCCGCAGCGGGGCGGAAGGCGGCTTTTATCGGGGGCGCGGTCAGCGCAGGTGATTATTCGTCATCCGGCAGCGACGTGATCGTGCCGTCCCAGGTATCGACCTTCTCGTTCGCGTCGGCATCTTCCGGGAACCAGGTCTGAGTGACGTTCCTGGTTTCGGTGAAAAAGGTGAAGCCGTCGCGGCCCATGACGTGCAGGTCCCCGAAGAACGACTGTTTGTGTCCGGTGAAACCGAAAATACCGACCGGTACCGGGATGCCGACGTTGACGCCGACCATGCCGCCGTCGGTCCTGTAGGCGAACTCGCGGGCGTAATGGCCGTTTTGGGTATAGATGACCGAACCGTTTGCAAACCGGCTGTTGTTCATGAGCGTCAAACCTTCCTCGAAGTTTTCAACCCGCTTTACGCAGAGCACGGGGCCGAAGATTTCCTCGCGGCCGATGGACATGTCTTCGGTGACGTGGTCGAAAATCGTCGGTCCGATGAAATAGCCGTTTTCACACCCTTCGGGAACCTGCGGATTGCGTCCGTCGAGCACCAGTTCGGCACCTTCCTTCACCCCGGTTTCGATCCAGTTATGGACAAAATCCATATGCCCCTGGTTGACCACCGGGCCCATCAGCGACGTTTTTTCATATGCTTTGCCCTGGTGGGTCTGGTGCTCCATGGCGAACTTCTTGAGCAGGCCGACGAGTTTATCGGCTATCGCATGCTCGACCACGACCGTCGGCAGGGCCATGCAGCGCTGACCGGCGCAGCCGCAGAACGCGTTGATGATGCCCCGGGCGGTGCGCTCGATTTTGCAGTCGCGCAGAACCAGGGCATGGTTCTTGGCTTCAGTGAGGGCCTGGACCCGTTTGCCGTTTGCTGCCGCGGTCGAGTAGATGTGTTTGCCGACCTTGGTCGACCCGACAAAGGAGACGCCCTTGATATCGGGGTGCTTGAGCAGGATTTCCGCTTCGTTTCTGCCCGCGGTGAAGATGTTGATGACGCCGTCGGGGACGCCTGCTTCCTGCCAGAGCTCAATCATCCGCATTGAGGACTGCGGGACGAAACTGGCGGCTTTGAGGATGATGCAGTTGCCGGTGGCGATACAGATCGGGGTCATCCAGCCGTGCGGGATCATCGCTGGAAAGTTCCACGGGGCGATGCCGGCGAAAACGCCCATCGGGTGATGATACTGTACCGTGTCATACCCCTTGGATACCTGCATCAGTGATTCACCTTTCATCAGGTGCGGAGCCCCCGCGGCGAACTCGACCACCTCGTTGACCTTGAGGATGTCGCCCATGGCTTCCTGCCAGGCCTTGCCCATCTCCTTCGCGCACAGGTAGGTAAGCTCTTCCATGTGCTTGTCGACCAGGTGCTTCATCCTGAACAGCACCTGGACCCGTTTGTTCACCGGGGTGTTCGACCACTCTGGATAGGCCGCATTGGCCGCCGCGATGATCTGCTCAACTTCTTCAGACGTACACTGCGGAGCCTGCGCAATGACCTCGCCGGTGGAGGGGTTGTAGCAGTCCATGTAGACGTCGCTTTTCGATTCGAGCCACTGGCCCCCGCTGTGGTACTTGAGCCTGATCGGCTCCCCCGGTCCCATTTCTGAAAAGTATCGCTGTGTTCCCTGATCCGCCATGATTGATCTCCTTTGGTATGTGATTAGGCCTGCTGTAAGCAGTTCTGCCAGAGCTTGTTGCCCTGCTTGTTGCGTTTCAACTGCGCCAGGTACGACTCGACCTGGATAACGTGACGCTCCATCTCGGCCGCGGCCCGATCTTCGTCGCGGTCGCGGATCGCGTCATAAATATGCCGGTGGCAGGCAAGCACGGAATTCATGAAGTCGCCGTCGGGCTCGAGGATCTTCTTGAAATCTTCGAGCAGGTTCTCCACGAAATCGATGGCCAGAATGAGGATCGGGTTATCGGTCTGGGCGGCAATCATCTTGTGGAATTCAACTTCGTAGCAGGTGACCTGCTGCCAGTCCTGGCGATGCAGCGCATTTTCGGTCTGCCGATTAATTTCAAGCAGCGCCGCCAGATCGTCGTCGGTCATACGGCGCACCGCGCAGCGCGCTGCGTACGGCTCGAGAATGCGCCTGGTTTCCGACAGATTTTCGATGCTCAGGTTTTTGAAATAGAGGTAATTGGCCAGGTTCTGAACCGCCACCTCCTTCTCAACCTCGACGATGAAGGCACCGCCGCCGGCCCCTTTCCGCATGGTGAGCAGGCCCATGTACTCGAGCGCCCGCAGCGACTCGCGCATGGTCTGCTTGCTCACGTTGAACTGATCTCCGAGCTCTTTTTCAGGCGGCAGGCGGTCTCCGGGCTGCAGTTTTCCCTCGAGAATCGCCGTCCTGATCTTCTCGATGATGATATCGGTGGTCTTATTCTGTCTTGCCGGTTCAAACATAATTTCACGTTTGTTGATGAGTAATATCTAAATATCATAATATTTATAATATTCAAATATATTTTTTCACCCTTCGAAAAAATTTGGCGGGGCACCTCATCTGTTCTTTTGGGGGAAACGCATTACTTTATAAATAAGGGTGGAAGAAGATATCCTCCGGCTGTCACGGCTTGCAGTTGCTGAGCCTGAACGCGAGACGGCATTGGGACTCCGCCTGACTGCAACACTCAAACTAGGGAGGTAACGATGACGGTACAGATCCATATCAGACGGCAGGTAACCGACAGTCTGGTCGATGAACTGACAAAACTGCTCCAGAGAATGCGCAGTTCCTGCATCGTGCAGCCCGGGTATATGTATGGCCAGACGCTGAAGCGTATCGACAAACCGGGTGAACAACTCGTTATCAGTACATGGCAGTCGCTGGACCACTGGGAAAACTGGTTTGACAGCACCGAACGGCAGATGATCCAGGTTGAGATAGATACGCTGCTCGGCAGCGAGTCGGTCTACGAAATATATGGTTAAATCAGGCTGTTGTTCATGTTTTTCCGCGACCGGAAACGGTTCATGAAATGCCGTTTATGGGGCGCTTCGGGGACTGGCGTACCCGGAAGATCGTGTTTATGATTTACCTGAACAAGCCAGACTGAATATCGCCCAACTCGTATTGGGTTTACATAGAGGGCGGCACGCTTACGACTGTGTCCGGAATCGTACCATGCACTGTATGCACGGAGGTCCGCCTGTGTGGTTTAGAATTGATCTGTCAGCACTGTTGGGGGGGATTGTCGGTTTCATAGTGATGCTGTTTGTCATGTCGGTGTTCTGGTTTCCTGTCGCGATCAAACAATTGCTTCCGTTTCTTTACAACTGATCGCATTTTCTCCCCATATGGTTCGGCCGCCTGTCAAAAGATCGGTTTGTGCCGTCCGGCAGACCGTGAACGTGCCCTCTTTTCCATGTCATTCAAGCAGGTTGCCAATATCGCAGTGGGGAAAATCGTTGCCAAGACACGCTCATAACGGGAGGATCACGATGGCCGTCCATGTGGTGATTAAGAGAAGAATGAGAATGAATCAGCCGGATAAAATCATCCCGCTGTTAAAAGAACTCAACGAACGGGCCAGACAGCAGCCGGGCTACCGGAATACGAATACGCTGCAGAGCACCGAGGACCTCGGCGACTACCTGGTGGTGAGCGTGTGGGAAACCAGGGAGGATTGGGACGCCTGGTTCAACAATCCGCAACGCAGGGAAATCCAGAATCAGGTCGACAGCCTGATCGGTGAGCGCACCTTTTACGAGGTTTTCCGTTTAGTCGAGACCTGATCCCGGCGGCTCCCGTGCCACTGCCTGCGGTATAACAGTCTACGCGATTTCCGGAACAACCAGCACCGGGCAGTAAATGGTGTTGAGTACCTTGTGCGTCACACTGCCCAGGAACAGACCGGAAATATCGGAGTGCCCGTGCGATCCCATGATGATCAGGTCGAAGGCTTTTGATTTGGCCAGGTTGCTCAGCATGCTTCCCGGCGCCCCGGCAATGGATTTTGCCTCGTGCGCGATGTTCTTTTCAGCCAGTTTTTCAGCGGCGCTCCGGAGAACGGTTTCGGCCTGGAACCGGAGGTTTTCCTGCATTTTTTCCATAACCGACTCGGATATTTCCGGAAATTCGTTCAGCCACTCGTAGCAGCTTACGACCGTAACGTGGGCGCCGGTAAGCCCGGCGAGATAAACGGTGTAGTCGATGGCGTTGTCGGAGTAGCTGGAACCGTCCACCGGAAGCAGGATTTTGGATATTTGCATAGGACCCTCCTCTGTTGAATGACTGGACAGGTGGTCTGTAAAATTATGTGCATATACAAAAAAATAAGAACGACGACAGGGTTATGCAAAAATTAGGAACCGAAAAGTTGAAAAAAAGGAAAGGCATGGCGGAATCGGGGTTGCTTGACTTGGACTGCATCGCGGAGGCCCGGCGGATCAGCGGAACGGTTGGCAATGTAGGAGAAAGGCCGAAGGCCGTTATACCGTTTGCCGTGGAGCTGATACGACGAAAAGGCCGGAGAGCAGCAGTCCAAGTCAAGCAACCCCGATTCCTGTCCCTGAACCTGGCTTATCCGACTGCTTATTTTAGCCAGATGTGGACACGCTAAATCAGCCCCGGCAACTGCAGCGGATGATAGATTTTCATCCCGGTTCCTTCGGCCAACTGGATTGAACACACGGAGCTTTCGGTGACAATTGCGTCGAGCCGGGCCTCCTTGAACAGCGTGAACAGCTGCTCGCCGACCGCCGACGACAGTTCGTGGCCGAGCAGTCCGGCCTTGAGCCCGAAAGTTCCCCCCATGCCGCAGCACGTGCCGGTCTCGATCAGGCGGACATCCGCTCCGCGCCGTTTCAGCCAGTTCATCGCGCCGTGCCCCGATCCGAGCGGCCGCTGGTGACAGGAACAGTGGTAGCCGAGCCTGCTTCCGGAGAGCTTTTCAGAAGGGGCGGGGGTGCCCGCTTCATCCTCGAGCCTGAGCAGGTATTCAAAAAATTCATGCGTTGCCCCGGCCAGCAGGCGTGCGTCCTGACTGTCCGGCAGCAGCGCCGGGTAGGAAACCGCCAGCGCATACGCCGCCGTCGGTTCGGTCGCGACCACGTCGTATCCCTTCTTGACCCACGGTGCTAATTTCTCGACATTGGCGGCCGCGGCTCGCCGGGCCCCGTCCATATCGCCGTAGGCAATGCACGGATACCCGCTGACACCCTGATCGGGAACGATCACGGCGCATCCCTGTTTCTCGAGGGCGGCGACGGCGGCAAGGCCGAGGTCCGGATCGTTGTAGTTTGCATAGACATCCACGAAGAACGCGACCTGCTTCTTGGGGTCATGCTGGTCATCGATGGGAGTTCGCGCGGAGAAGCGTTTCATGAACGTGGTGGACGCGAACGGGGGCAGCTTCCGTTCCGCCGACAGTCCGATGGTTTTCTCCATGGCCTTGCGCATCAGCGGGCTCGACAGTGCGGCGTTGGCGATTGGAGCCGTCGCGGAGCCGAGTTTGGCAGCCTTGTCCGCCCCGATCATCACCCGGTTTGCGAGCAGGTGTCCGGCGTTTTTGGCGTCTTCGTGTTTGACCTCGGCGATCATCTGGGGGAGGTTGATTTTGGCCGGGCAGATTTCCTTGCAGAGTCCGCACGAAATGCAGAGCTGGGCGAAATCTCCGGCCGTTTCCATACCGTGGACGCCGGCCGTCCAGCAGATTCCCATCGGGCCGGGATAGATGTGCCCGAAGGTGTGCCCGCCGACGATGCCGTAGGTCGGGCAGGTGTTCATGCAGGCCCCGCAGCGTATGCAGTACAGGGCCTCGCGCAGAAAGCCGTGGCGCATTTCCGTGCGGCCGTTGTCGAGGATGATGAGGTGGGTTTCCCGGTCGTTCCCGCCGCCTTCACCAAGGTCGCAGCGGCCGTGCATCCACGTCACGTAGTTGGTGGGCAGCTGTCCGGACGCGCTGACCGGGTGGGCGAGGATCATCAGCAGCGCGTCTTCGATCGACTCGACGATCTTCTCCATGCCGATGACGCAGACATGGCAGGTGCCGATGCTCGATACGAGCCGGCCGTTGCCTTCATTGGTTTCAATGCAGATTCCGCCGGTTTCGGCAATGCCGATATTGGCGCCGGTGAGGCCGATATCTGATTTGAGGAAGATCGGCCGCAGGTATGTGCGCACGACCTTCATGATGCTCGGGATATCGTCGGCAACCTGCTGGCCGGTGGCGTCGGAAAAAATTTTCGCGACATCCGGCGCCATCTTGTGTACGGACGGGAAAACCAGGTGGAACGGGCGTTCATCTACCAGCTGGATAATCAGTTCGCCGAGATCAGTTTCGACGACGTCGACCCCCGCATCGATAAGCGGGTGGTTCATCTCGATTTCCTCGGTGGTCAGCGATTTCGACTTGGCGATGATTTTGGCCTGGTGTTTTTCGGCAAGGGCCAGGCAATAGGAGATGACGTCTTTACCGTTTTTTGCCTCGATAACGGTGGCCCCGCGTTTGCGGGCATTTTCGATGAACTGCTTTTTCAGTTCAGGCAGGTTTTCGATGCAGCGCTCTTTCGCCGCCCGCACGTCGTCCCTGAACGCCGCTCCTCCCGGCAGCGATTCCAGCGCCGCTTTTCTCGTATCCCGGCCCCGTTTCATGCAGCCGAGCAGCAGGTCGCTCTTTTTCTGGTCAGACAGTGCTGCGGCGATGTTCTTCTTGAGATTGTCGATGCGTGTGTTTGCCATGGCCGTCACCTCCCCTCAGCGCTGTTCGCCGGAAATGATGATCGCGTGCGCCTCTTCCGGTCCGTGGACGCCGAGCGTCAGTTTGAGCTCGATATCTCCGGTCCGGCTCGGCCCGGAGATGAAGCTGATGACCACATCGTCCCCGTGGCGGTTGATGATTTCCCGGATTGCCCCGCTCGACTCGAAATAGGAATCGATGATATCGGCTTCGTGCAGCAGCCCGATGTGGGTCGCCGGCAGGCTCGAGACGAGCCGGACCGCATCGTTGTCACAGACTTCCACCATGGTTCCCGACTGGGCGATCGCAAACGCCATGCCGGTAACGCCGATGTCCGCCCGGTCGATCGCCAGGGGCAGGGAGGCCGCCGGATACGGTTCTTTCAGGATTTCAATGTCCGCGCCGCAGGCTGATTCAAGCTGGGCAATCACTGTTTCAGGCAGACCCGCGAGGGCAATGCAGCGGGCCTGTTTCTGTCTGCAGATCGCGGCTATCGTGTCGACCGCCTCACTGCTGCTGGCAACCCGGTGGGAAATGCCGTGGAGTTTTTCGAAATTCTCGCTGAACTGGTATGCCATCTCGCGCTCCTTGCTCTACGCTCTAGGACAACTTCGGGGACGGACTCCAGACGCTGCTGAAGAGACCGAGAACTAGGGGGCTCGTTTATCCCTCACGCTGTCGATTTTATCGTGCATGGTCTGCTTCTTGTCGGTCCGCGTACCGACCTTGATTGAACTGGTGAGCCGGGGGACCCCCATTTCGTGCAGCGTGTCGTGGCACTTCCGGATCGCGGCAAACACGTCGTCCCATTCCCCTTCGATATTGGTTCCGTACGCGTGCAGGTTCGTCTTCAGGCCGGCCTCGTCAAAGATTTTGTGACAGGCGGCGATATACTTGGAAACGGATAACCCGACTCCGAAGGGGGAAACGGTCAGATCCACAATGACGTTCATACGGGGCCTCTCTGTTGTAATGGACGGCGGGAGGACAGCACGTTATTTCGTGTAATTGCGCAGTTCTGGATTCCATTATACATGGTTTTGCCTGGGGGCGAACTATTTGATTGTCATCGTTCACCGATTCCGTTATGATGTGCTGGCTGGTCTTACCAGAGATCTGCGCTGCGCCTGCCCTCCTCTCTGGACATCGTGACCAGATTGTTTATTGTACACATCTGCTGAATGGATGTTTAAGTATATTTGATTGTCATACGCACAGAAACAACGGGATGATGCCCTGGCTGGTCTTACCAGAGACAAAGACCGAAAAACAGGACGTTTACGACTATGAAGAGAAAGAGCTTTCCGTTCAGTGCGATCGTCGGCCAGGAGAAGCTGAAGACGGGGCTGCTGCTCAACGCGGTTGATCCGACGATCGGCGGGATTCTGGTCAGCGGCCACAAGGGGACCGGAAAATCGACGGCGGTGCGGGCACTTGCCGGAGTCCTTCCGGCCATCGATGTTGTCGAGGGGTGTCCCTATAACTGCTCGCCTGCCGACCCGGAAAATTTGTGCGTCTCCTGCGCCGCCCGGCAGCGCTCGGGGGAAAAGCTGAAAGCGGTGAGGCGGCAGATGCCGCTGGTGGAGCTGCCCCTCAGTGCCACCGAAGACCGGGTTATCGGCACCCTCCATGTGGAGCAGATCCTGAAAACCGGCGAGCGGACGTTTGAGCCGGGACTGCTGGCGGCGGCCAATCGCGGCATTCTCTATGTCGACGAGGTCAACCTGCTCGACGATCATCTTGTCGATATCCTGCTCGACGCGGCCGCTTCCGGTATAAACAACGTCGAACGCGAAGGCATCTCCTATACCCATCCGTCCCAGTTCATGCTCATCGGGACGATGAATCCGGAAGAAGGAGAACTGCGTCCCCAATTTCTCGATCGTTTCGGGTTGAGCCTGTCGGTGAACGGGGTCGATAACGCTTCGCAGCGATCGCAGGTCGTGAACCGGAGAATATCCTACGATGCCGACCCGGACAGCATCATCGCATCGTTTGCAGACGATGAAACGCTGCTCACCGGCCAGGTGCGGACCGCCCGTTCGCTCCTGCTCGATACGTCCGTACCCGAAGAGATGGTGACGATGGCCGTGGCGCTGTCGGCGGAGGCCAGGGCCCAGGGGCATCGAGCCGAGATCGGTATAATCAAGACCGCGCGGGCGCTGGCGGCGTTTCTTGAAGCCGGCCGGGTGGGTCCGGAACATATTATCGAGGCTGCCCGGTTCGTGCTGCCCCACCGGATTACAACCCTGTCGTTTGCGACCGGTGACCAGCTCGAAGAAGCGCTCGAAGATATTTTCAAGAAGGTCCTCGACGACGAGCAGGTTCCCGAGCAGGGCACGGCCGACACCGGGATTGATGAATGGGAAGACCTCGATAAAACGGTGCCGGGTGCCAACGCCGCTTCCCATGTGGGGATGATTTTCACCTTCATGGCCGAAAAAAAAAAGCGCTCTATGAGCCGGACGCCCTGATCTGCGTCGACAATCTCAATCTCGATTCACTGCAGGTTACCGGAAAATTCAGGGGCAGGGCGCAGACGGTTCGCTCCCAGTCCATCAACGGCCGGTACGTCAGGGCCGCCCCGGTCACCGAGCGGGATAAGAGTTTCGATATCGCCGCCGATGCGACGATTCGTTCAGCGCTGCTGAGGCAGGCGCGCGGCGGCAGGGTTGACACGCTGGCGGTGACACCGGCTGATTTCCACAAGAAGATTTACCAGCGGCATGTCAAGTCGCTGGTGGTTTTTGTGGTGGACTCCTCGGAGTCGATGGGAGATGAAGGAGCCTATGCGCGGATACGGGCCGCTAAAGGAACGATAATGGGAATCCTGACCACCGCGTATCAGAAGCGGTACCGGGTGGGGCTCATTTCGTTTTGCGACGAATCGGCCGAGGTAGTGCTGCAGCCGACGTCGAGTGTAACGCTTGCCCGCAGGTCCCTGCATTCCCTGCCGGTGGGTGGTGCCACTCCGTTTGCCCACGGGCTGATGAAGGCCTGGCAGGTGATCAGGACGGAACGGATCAAGGATGAGGATATCAGGCCGCTGCTGGTGGTACTTTCGGACGGAGAGGCGAATGTCCCGTACGACAGCACTTTGCCGCAGAGTAAAATCCGCGGGGAACTGATGCAGATCGGTGGGCAGATCGGCAAGGACAACATTGCGGCGCTGGTGATCGAAACGCGGCCGCTGAGAGAGCCGTCGCCGACCATGCAAAACCTGGCGCAGGCACTGGGCGGCACCTACTATCACAGCGCCACGTTCAAGAACCAGGATTTGTTGAGAACCATAGCAGATTTTTAGTTTACGAGGAGGGGGCATGCTTGAGCCTGTCCCCATCTGCGAAGGTGTTGATTAGTACGCGCGGGAACATGCTTCAGCGCGTCCCCTTGCAGCAAGAGATACGTTAAGAGATGAAAACACATACCCGCAGCACATTTCCGCCGCTCCGGCTCGCCTGGCTGATGTGGGGGTTCGTGGCGGTTTTCTACTGCGTCGGTTTTTTTCAGCGCATGGCGCCGGCCGTGCTGGCCGAAGACCTGATGCGTGATTTCCAGCTTGATGGAGCGCTGCTCGGCAATTTGTCGGCCGCCTATTTTTACGCCTATGCACTCATGCAGATTCCCACCGGGATACTGGTCGACCAGATCGGGGCGCGCCGACTCGCAACCATGGCCTGTACGACGGCTGCGGCCGGTATCCTGCTGTTCAGCTTCGGACCGTCGCTCTGGTTCGTGTATCTCGGCAGGTTTTTGATCGGCGCGTCCGTGGCGGTGGCGTGGGTGACGTGCATGAAACTGGCGGGGCACTGGTTTCCGGCGAACCGGTTTGCGTCGGTAACCGGGATTGCGCTGCTTCTCGGCAATGTCGGCGGCATCGCCGCCGGCGTACCGCTGGCCCATGCGATCGATCTGTTCGGGTGGCGCATGGCCATGGGGGCGAGCGGTTTCCTGACCGCTTTTCTTGCGGTTGCAACCTGGTTCATACTCAGGGACGATCCGGAAGAATACGGGTATAAAAGCCATGCTCATGCCGTGGTCCTGGACCAGGGCAATCTGCCGGCGGGCCGGGCACTCCGGTCGGTAGTGACGAAAAAGGATACGTGGCTGCTCTTCTTCGGCGGCGGGCTGACCGTATCGCCGGTGCTTGTCTTCGCCGGGCTCTGGGGCGTCCCGTACCTGACCCAGGTTTATCAACTGGAGGTCTCCGAGGCCGCGTGGCTGACGTCGACAATGCTGTTCGCACTGGCGTTTGGCGCGCCATTTTTCGGATCGCTGTCCGACCGCATCGGCCGGAGAAAAATGCCGTACCTGATCGCGACGATCATCACGGCGCTGGGCTGGGGGATTTTTCTGTTCGTGAAGCTGCCGTACCTGATGCTGTTTCCGCTGGTCGGAGCAATCGGCTTTACGTCGGGGGCCATGATCATCGGTTTTGCCACTGCCCGGGAGGTGAATCATCCCGGGGCCGCGGGGACCGTCGGCGGGGTGGTCAACATGTCGGTGCTTGGAATCGCCGCCATCCTGCAGCCGTTTCTCGGGACGATTCTTGACACGCACTGGCAGGGGACGCTGGTTGACGGGGTCAGGGTGTACAGCGAAGCGGCCTACCAGGCTGCGTTCATGTGGCTTTTCGCCAGTGCGGCTGCAGCGGTTTTTATGATCTGGTTTACCCGGGAAACGTATTGTCGGATAATCGACACCGCGGCGGTTCCCGGTCTGGAGCGGGCCGGCGGTGATCATTGAGATCGGGCAGGAACGCGTTATGATGTTATAGTGTCGTGAAGGATGTGAGATGTCTGGTAAGGGCTGCCTGCGGCGGCCCGAGATGAACCATACCTAAAAGGGAGAATAGATTCATGAAAATCCATGAGTACCAAGCAAAAGAACTGTTCAGGAAGTTCGACGTACCGGTACCGGAGGGCAGTGCCGCCTTTACGGTGGAGGAAGCCGTCGATGTTGCCGGCACACTCGGTGAATTTCCGGTGGTCGTTAAAGCCCAGATTCACGCGGGCGGCAGGGGCAAAGGCGGCGGTGTGAAAATCGCCGGAGATATTGAAGAAGCCAAATCGTACGCGTCCCAGATTCTCGGGATGAACCTGGTTACCCACCAGACCGGGCCTGAAGGGAAAGTGGTACAGAAGCTGCTCATCGAGCAGGGACTGGCGATCGACAAGGAGCTGTATCTCTCCATCCTGCCCGACCGGGCCACGGCCAAGAACGTGATTATGGCCAGTGAAGCGGGCGGCATGAATATCGAAGAAGTGGCCGAAAAAACCCCCGAGAAAATTATCAAGGTCTTCGTTGACCCGATGCTCGGCATCCAGGGATATCACCTGCGCGAGGCGATGTTCGGCCTCAACATCCCGAAGCCGGCAATGAAGGAATTCTCGAAGCTGCTGAAAAACCTGTACAACCTGTTCGTCAAATACGACTGCTCCCTGGTGGAGATCAACCCGCTGGTGTTGACGAAGGACGACCGGGTCATTGCCCTCGATGCAAAAGTCGATGTCGACAGCAACGCCCTGTACCGGCATCCCGATATCGTCGAGTACCGCGATCTCGACGAGGAAGACCCGCTCGAGGTCGAAGCTTCCAAATACAACCTGAACTACATCAACCTCGACGGCAACGTCGGTAATATGGTCAACGGCGCCGGACTGGCAATGGCGACGATGGATATGATCAAGACGGCCGGAGCCTCGCCGGCCAACTTCCTCGATGTCGGCGGCGGTGCCAATGCCGAGCAGATCGAGAACGGTTTCAGGATCATTCTCAGCGACCCGAACGTCAAATGCATCCTGATCAACATTTTCGGCGGGATTCTCCGCTGCGACACGCTTTCCGAGGGAATCGTTCAGGCGGCGAAGAAAATCAACATTGAAGTTCCTGTCGTTATCAGGATGGAGGGTACCAACGTCGAACGCGGACGGGAAATCCTGGCCGAGTCCGGAATGGAATTGATCAATGCGGTGGATCTCAACGATGCCGCTGCGAAAATTGCCGAGATCGTCAACTAGAAACCAGCGAGGATAGAATAATGAGCATTTTTGTAGATAAAAACACCAAATTAGTGGTTCAGGGGATCACCGGCAAGGAGGGTATGTTCCATACCCGCAACTGCATCGACTACGGCACCAACGTCGTTGCCGGCGTAACACCGGGCAAGGGCGGTCAGAAGATGGACGAGGTGCCGGTTTTCAACACGGTGAAACAGGCGGTTGGCGAGACCGGCGCGAACGCGTCCATGATCATGGTGCCGCCGCCGTTTGCGGCAGACGCGATCATGGAGGCGGCCGATTCCGGGGTGGCGCTGATCGTCGCGATTACCGAGGGAATCCCGGTAATGGACATGATGAAGGTGAAAAACTACCTGAAAGATAAAGACTGCCGGCTGATCGGACCGAACTGTCCGGGCATCATCACGCCGGGTGAGTGCAAGATCGGCATCCAGCCCGGTCCGGTGCATAATCCCGGCACCATCGGTGTCGTTTCCCGTTCCGGAACGCTTACCTATGAAGCGGTACACCAGTTGACCCAGAACGGATTCGGACAGTCGACGGTGGTCGGTATCGGGGGCGACCCGGTAAACGGCACTAATTTCATCGACTGCCTCGATGCATTCCAGAAAGACGATGCGACCACCGGCATCATCATGGTCGGCGAGATCGGCGGTGACGCCGAGGAGCAGGCCGCAGAATTCATCAAGGCCAACGTCACCAAACCGGTCATCGGTTTTATCGCCGGCCTTACCGCTCCCCCGGGCAGGCGCATGGGACATGCCGGAGCCATTATCAGCGGCAAGAGCGGCACCGGCCAGAGCAAGGTTGAAGCGATGAAGGCGGTCGGCATCCACGTGTGCGATACGCTGGGAGTAATGGGAGCGATTGCCAGGGACGTTTTTTAACCCGCCCTGGATAGGAAAAAACGGACCGGGGACCGGCTGCAGCCGGTCCCCGGTTTCCGGTCAAAGAAAAAGCCCCCCGGAGCCGCTGGCTCCGGGGGGCTTTTATTTGCGCTTCTGTCGGGGCGTTGGGATCAGATCGCCGATTCGGCCGCGAATTTCTCGATCTCCTCCTCGCTGTACCCGAGAATATCGCGATAGACGACCTTGTTGGCGGAGCCGTGGGGCAGACCCGGGAAGCGGATCTTGCCCGGGGTGCCGAGCATGCGAAAGGTCACATCCGGCATCTTCAGCATAACCCCGGTGACCGGGTCTTCCATTTCAATGATGGTGCCGCGTTCGAGGTAATGCGGATCCTCGGCGATATCTTTCATGTTCGGAATCGGGCCGGCGGTAATACCCTCGCGGCGGAAGATTTCCAGCGCTTCCTCTTCGGTCAGGGTGCCGTACCATTCCTGGATGATTTCGTTGAGTTCCTGGCGATTCTGGGGATCGATGCGCTCGTTGTTGGTCAGGAAGCGCGGATCGTCGATCAGGTCTTCCCGGCCCATGACTTTGGCCAGCGCCTCCCACGGCTTCTGGGAAGAGCACGACATCGCGATCCATTTGTCGTCCTTGGTCCGGTAGTTGTTGCGCGGTGCCGCCGCCCGCAGTTCGTTGCCGATCGCTTCCGGAACGACGCCGGTCAGCACGTAGCTGAGGAACTCGCCGCCGAGATAACCAAACAGCGGTTCGTATAAGGAGATGTCAACGACCTGTCCGCCCTCGACGCCGCGTTTCGCCTTCGGCAGACACAGCGCGATCGCCAGGGCCAGGTGCACGCCGGTGGTCAGGTCGGCCAGCGCCATCGGCGGGCTGGTCGGGCCGCTGTCGGGATATCCGTTGAGATACGAAAAACCGCTGAATGCTTCCGCCAGCGTACCGAAGCCCGGTTGTTTCGCGTGCGGTCCGGTCATGCCGTATCCGGAAACCTTGCCGATGATAAGGCCGGGGTTTTCCTTCAGCAGCACGTCCTGGGGAAACCCGAGACGGTCCATGACGCCGACCCGCATGTTTTCGATCAGCACGTCGGACTCCCGGATCAGGCCGAGAAACAGTTTCTTGCCTTCCTCACTTTTGAGGTTGATGGTTACCGGGAGCTTGTTGCGGCCGAGGACGGAGTAATACGGCTCGATACCGTTTTCCTTGATGGTTCCCCAGGTGCGCAATCCGTCCGGAAATCTCGGGTTCTCGATCTTGATGACCTCCGCGCCGGCATCTCCGAGAAGCGCTGCCGTATAGGGTGCGGCGATAACGGTTGAGAGGTCCAGGACACGCTTGCCTTCAAGCGGCAACCCTTTGAAATGTTCCGGATTTCTCTGTTCTTCTATGAATTTGATGAGTTCTTCTGCTGATCTGGCCACGGTCTTCTCCTTTCAGGTAAACGATTTTTTCAAGGTTGCCTGCCGGCGATCTCGTGGAATACGGATTTTCACTCAAAATCATGGCGCGCAGTCGATACGTATCGAGATACTTTTCCGCAGGCATAATGATATGCCGAGGAAAAATTGACTTCCGCACCGCAGCGTTTTGGCAAAAAGGCCATTTCCCGGGGGCGCCGCTTGCTTTCAGGTCGTCAATCAGGTGTTTAGTCCCGCACAGGTTGTAGCTGGGAAACTGATTTTAACTATTTTTGAAGATTTCGTAAAAACAATGTAAAATCAAATGTTTTATATACATATTGTGGTCATTTTGTCAATGATAAAATAAAATGGTCTTACCAGACAAATCTGTTTTTTGGAGCGATGTCCCGGTGATATAATAAAAGGAGAAACGTGGTGCGGTCATGCAGCGGTGCGCCGTCCGTTCAAGGTGCGTGCCGGAAGGCTGCAGGCCGACTGACTAATTGTACGATACGGAGGTGACGCGATGCTCGACAACGGACTGAACAGGAACTATCCCGATTTCTTCGTAGCCGAGATGAGCGATGAGATTCTCTGGGCCAGGCTGTCGGGCAATTTCTTTTATAACCTCGTCGATTTCGACAAGCGTGATTTCATGCATGATTACCTGCAGGCGATCGATGGGTCGAACCTGGTCAAATCGATCGTCTTTTACTCCAATTACAGCGAATCCGGAATTGATGAGTACGTGAACTTTTTTCTCTCCGATCGCGGCCGTTCGAGTTTTTTCAGCGCGCTGGGCTCTCAGGATGTGAACCGCCTTTCCAATATCATCAATCAAACCCTTCTCAATATGCTCGAGCTGAGCAAATTCACGATTCAGATTTGTCAGGGACCAATCCTCAATTTGTTCATGAACATGGGGTTCACGTGTGACTACCGGATTATTGCCGACAATACCGTGTTCCACAATGGTTATAAACTCATCGGCGGACTGCCGCTGGCCGGCGGCTCGTTTTTCCTGTCACAACTGCTCGGGCGGCGCAAAGCCAACGAACTGCTCTTGCTGCGCGACACGATTTCCGCAGAAGAGGCGCTTGCCTGCGGTATCGTCGACAAGGTCGTCCCGGCCGAACAGCTCGAACAGGCGGCGCTGGAAACGGCTGAACAGATAAAAAAGGTCGATCACCGGACGCTGCGCGGGGTGAAACGGCTTACCGGATTTTCCCTGAAGGAGCTGCGCGATTACCTGACGCTGGAGACGAACGAGCTGCTCAAAGCCTATGTGCAGATGAAGGGCCAGGCGGAATGACGCTGCCGGCCCCCGGCGCTACAGGATATCGAACAGCATTTTGGTGGCGACCACGATCAGCAGCACGGCGAAAATTTTCTTGAGCTTGTCGACCGGCAGGCTGTGCGCGAGCTTTACCCCGAGCGGCGCGGTCAGGACACTGATTGCGGCGATGCCTAAGAGCGCTGGAATATAGACGAATCCGACTGACAACTCGGGGAGTGTCGGGGTGCCCCAGCCGTTGAAAACGTAGCCGATCGTGCCGGCGATGGCAATCGGCAGACCGATGGCGGCCGAGGTGCCGATGGCGTGATGGACGACCACGTTGCACCAGACCATAAATGGTACGGACAATGATCCGCCGCCAATACCGACGAGACTCGACACGAATCCGATCACATTGCCGGCGGCGAACATGCCGGCCAGTCCGGGAAGCTCACGCGATGCTTTCGGCTTTTTGTTGGTCAACATCTGTAACGATACGAAATACAGGAAGACCACGAAAAACCCTTTCAGGACGTTTGTCGAAAGAATTGACGCAAAACAGGAACCGATAAACGTGCCGGTGAAGATGCCGACCACGATCCTGCGCACCGTGCTCCAGTGCACGGCCCCGCGTTTGTGGTGGGCCATGAACGATGATATCGACGTGAACATGATGCTGGCCAGAGACGTCCCCAGCGCCAGGTGCATCGTGACTTGAGGGGAAACGCCCTGGAGTCCGAACGCGAACACGAGCATCGGTACGATAACGAGACCGCCGCCGACACCGAGCAGCCCGGCGAGGACGCCGACGACAGCGCCGACACAACCGTAAATGACAAACATCGAAAACATGATTCTTCCTTTCCGGGAGCGGTTACTGCCCCAGTTTAGTGCCCGGTTTGAGACCGGTTGATTCTATAAATGCTGAAGCTGACTGCTTCTTCTGCCCGGGTATCTGGGCGGACAGGATTGTTATAGCCCCGTCGCCGGTGGCAACGGTGAAGCCGGCGTCGTCTGCGGCGAGAATTTCGCCGGCGGCACCGGTTCGCTCGGCGACGGCTGCATCGAACAGCTTGCACGTATTGCCGTCATATGACGTCACGGCCCCCGGGCTCGGGTTCGCGCCTCTGATCAGGTTGTAAATCCGGTGGGTCGATTGCGACCAGTCGATGACGGTGTCCGCGGCGGTGATGACCGGCTGGAACGAGGCCCCCGATTCATCCTGGACGGTTGCCGCGGCGGTCCCTTCCCTGATCTGTTTTACCGCTTCGGCGATCATCCTGATGCCGAGCGGGTAGAGCTTGTCGAAATAGACCGTCTTGACCGTATCGTCGGGCATTATGTCGACTTTTTCCTGGAGCAGGATCGGCCCGGTGTCGACCCCCTCGTCAATGAAATGTATCGTCACCCCGGTTTCGGTTTCCCCGTTTATGATCGCCCAGTTGATCGCTGAACCGCCGCGGTATTTCGGCAGCAGCGACGGATGGTAGTTGATGCCGCCGTGATCGGCCAGATCGATCATCTCCTGCGGCACGAAGGCAGTGACGAACGCGAGCACGAGCAGGTCAGGATCGAGCGCCTTCACCCAGGATACGGCTTCTGGTTTCTTCAGAAAGTTGGCCTGGTAGACCGGGATATCGTGTTCGTCTGCACAGGCCTTGACCGGATTGGGGTATCGGGGGGTTGGCGGGTCTTCCACGGTTATCACACCGACAACCTGTTCTCCCTGTGCGAGCAGCGCTTCCAGCGCTTCCCTGCCAAACGGCGCCTGGCCGATAAATACGATCCGCATGAAAAATCCTCCTCTTTTCACCAATCCTGGAAATTATCCCCAAAAAAGCCCCCACGTCATTATAACGCGGGGGCTGTGAGATGTCATCACCATGAAGATACTGTCGGGTGACGGCTAGCCATACACGATTTTCGGAAAGAACGTGATGATTGCCGGGAACAGGACACACATCGCAAGTCCGATACACTGCATGGCCAGGAAGACGAGCGAGGCTTTGAAAATCGTCGACATCTGGATATGCGGCGGTGTTACGCCCCTGATGTAAAAGAGTGCATAGCCGAACGGCGGGCTCAAAAAGGACATCTGCATATTGATGATGTACAGGACGCCAAACCACAGGGCAACGTCGCTGGCGTCGGGCCCGGGAAGCCCGAACAGCCCGTCAAACGTAAGCGATTTGACGATGGGTACGAAGATCGGCACTGCGAGCAGCAGGATGCCGACCCAGTCCAGGAACATGCCGAGGATAACGAGCAGAAACATCATCAAAAACAGGATGCCGTAGGAGCCGAGTCCGAGTCCGAGCATTGTATCGGTGATGAAGGCCTGGCCGCCCTGGAGGATGTAGAAGCCGACGAATACCGACGCACCGAACATGATCCACAGTACCATGGTCGCTGCTTTCAGCGTCGTCAAAGAGGCTTCCTTGAGTACCAGCAGGGAGAAGCGTCTCTGGATAATGGCGACGATAACCGAACCGCAGGAGCCGATACCGGCTGCTTCGACCGGCGTTGCGATACCGCCGAAGAGCAGGCCCAGCACCAGGAATACGAGAAAGATCGGCGCAATCAGGCCTTTGAGCAGTTTCACTTTTTCTATGAAGCTAATCAGTTCTTCTTTCGGCAGGGCCGGGCAGAGGTTCGGGTTGAGGTACGATCTGATCAGTACGTACGTGACGTACATACCGGACAGCAGCAGACCGGGAACGAACGAGCCGATATAGAGCTCGCCAACCGACTGCTGGGCCACAACGGCATAGAGAATCGCGAGAATCGACGGTGGTATCAGGATGCCGAGCGTACCGCCGGCCATGATCGAGCCGAGCGCGATCTTCTCGTCGTAATTTCTCGACAGCATCGCCGGCAGCGCCAGGATGCCCATGGTCACGACGGCGGCGCCGATAACGCCGACCATGGCCGCGAGAATTGTCGACGCCACGATGGTGGCCGCTGCCAGGCCGCCGCGCAGGCCGCCCATCCATTTATAGACGACCGCAAACATCTCCTCGATGATACCGGCCCGTTCGAGCATCGCCGCCATGAAAATGAACAGCGGAATGGCAGACAGGTCGGAGTTGGTCATCATCGGGAAAATGCGGCTCGGGAGGATGTTGAGCATCGCCGAGTCGCCGACCATGTAAATGAAGACGCAGCCCAGACCACCCGTAACGAAGGCCAGCGGCAAACCGGCCATCAGGAACACAACCAGGCTGCCGAACATGATCCAGGTCAGCGTTGAAATGTCATAGCCGGCGAGAATCCCCATGGTCCGGAACAGGAAATACTCATCCCCCCACGGGTCATAGAACATGATATTGATGATTTCAACCAGAACACAGAGGGCGAGCGCCAGCGTTCCGCCGTATACGAAGATAGACCAGAACAGGCTGCCCGGTTTCCGTTCGCCCTGGATGGCGTTTTTTTTCTCCATTGCAGTATCCATTATGATGCGCTCCTACCAAGTTGATTGAACCGTTTGATGTCCTTGTAGAGCCGTGCAGCGGTAGCGAGCAGTATCAGGATGCCGCCTATGAACATCATTGCCTTGACCGGGTAGTACTGGATCTGCCAGGTTTCCAGGGTCCGCTCTCTCATTGCGATACTGTCTATCATGAACCGGTAAGAGGTGCCGATCAGCGTGAGGAAGAAAATGAAGGAGAAAACGGAGGTGAAAATGTCGAGTCCATATTGGCCCCGTTTAGGGAATTTTTTATAAATGATGTCCACTGCCACATGGGAGCCGTAAAGGTATGCGTATGCTCCCGCGAGCAGGTACTGCATGCCGAAAAGCAGAAAGGATGATTCGTGCACCCAGATCGTCGGTTTGTTGAATATATAGCGGGCAATGACCTCAAAGGCGTAGAAGACAACTGCATTGATGGTCCAGAATGCCACGAATTGGCCTGAGTATTCCGACAGCCAGTCAATTGCTTTGACGATGAAATTGGTTTCCACTGAAGGCCTGCCGTCCGCGTCCAGGGCTTCAGCCGCTTCGTCTGCTTCTGCCTTTGCAGCTTTTCTTTTTTCCAGGGCCAGGCTCCAGAGAATCATGGCGATGGGCATCGTGGCCAGCCAGCCCCAGTAAAACCAGTGAGGCAGGACAAACCCAAAATCTATTTGTTGTTGATCCATGTGTGCAAAACTCCCTTCTGATGATCATGCATAAAAACGGAGGTCGATTGACCTCCGTTTTAAAAGAATCTCTGCAGGTTTGAGTTACCTGGAGATTATAAAGACTGACCTTTGATATCTTCTGCGGTTACATAGCCCATCAGGTCGTTCATCATGAAATCGAGCTGGAGCTTGAAGACTTTCGCGGCGCCGGGACTCTTCTTGGCCCAGTTGAACCAGATAGGCACGGCATTACGGCGGAACGCGGTCATGTCTTCCTGGCTCATGCGATTGACCTGGCTTCCGGCTTCAACGAATTGAGCGAGAGCTTCGACATTACGCTTCTGGATTCCCAGGTAATGTTTATTGGAGTAGATACGCACCTGCTCTTCGACCATGGCCTGCATCTTTGGATCCAGCCGCTTCCACGCACCGAGATTGACGGTGAGATCCATCAGGTCAACCGGCTGGTATACTGACATCAGGCCTGGAGGGCCGAACAGTATATACTTGGTAACCTGGGCGAAGCCGAGATCCCAGTTTACGGCCGGGCCAACGTAGTCGGCGGCGTCGATGGTTCCTTTCTCGAGGGCCGGGAAGATGTCGGAGCCCGGCAGGGACACGGTTGACGCGCCGAATGACTGGAATACTTCGGCAACCATACCGCCCGGTACGCGCAGTTTCAGTCCTTTGAAGTCTGCTACCGAGTTGACCGGTTTTTTGGAATGGATGATATTGGCGTCGTGATGGATATGGCCGACATAGAACAGGCCATGCTTGGCGTATATTTCACGGGCGAGTTCCTTCATGCCCAGCGCGTCGAACATGATGTCCCACTGGGCCGGCTGATCGGGGCCGGCAGGGTAGGAAGAAAGGAAGACTGACGCAGGAATTTTTCCTGCCCAGTACAGCGTAAACGGGTTCATACCCTGGAGGACGCCCGTTTTGACCGCTTCGAATAATGCATTGTTGTCGGCAGCAACGGACTTGGCCGGGAACGGTTTGATGTCGAGTTCGCCGCCTGATTTTTCCTTGAAGCCATTACACCACTCTTCAAAGAGTGTATAGCCGCTGGTTCCTGCATCCCAGGTGGACTGTACTTTCCAGACCGTGGTTTTGGCTTTTGCTGTCTGGATGAACGGGCCAACCGCAGAGCTTGCAGCGACCGCTGCACCGGCGGCAGCAGCGGTCTTCAGAAACTTACGACGACCGTTGCCCTCAGATTTTTTCTCTACTGCCACATCTTTTTTCTGTCCTTGTTCCTGCATAGGTAACTCCTTTGGTTAAGGGGTTGGTGATTTTCAGCAGTTCTGCCGGTCATTGGCGGGAACCGGAGGCCTGCGGATGAAACTGCGGACGATAATTTCATCGACCAGCCGGGGCCGTGTCGACGAAAGCACTACCAGTCGTGTGAGCAAGCGGCATGCGCTTCTATGCCTGCCCTGCATGCTGCTGCCGGGCCTTGTCTGACGGTAAGATAGATGATCAAAATATTATATGTGTAAAGAACCGAAAGCAGACACCATCCAACCCGACAGGATGGAGTGAATCTGGTCAAACCAGACCTGAGAAATTTTTTAAACTGTTTTTAAATAGATGTCAAACCTTTTTAGGCAGCGGAGAGAGCCGCGCTGACAGCGGTAAAAAATCGCTTGGATTTACCAAATATGCACGTTCGAGATTTGTCGACTATCTATAATCACTAAATGGAAATTGTCTCTTTTCAGATCGCACTAACTATAAATAATCAGGGGCATTAATGGTACAATGTTTTTTATCGATAATGTATGAGAAAGATGGGAACCTGCCGGGAATGTGGGTGGTCAACGTCTCGTACAGCTTCAGCATGGTATAACAGTAGTATTGATAACTATATGAAATAAAATTAAAAAGAGAATTGCCTGCCGCATGCGGCGCCGAGGTCATGACAAACCTTGAGTAAATAATGAAGCAGGACGTGCCAACGAAGCGCTTTTCGTATCGAAGCTGAACAGGTCAGATTCAGTTTGCCGGGATATTCTAAAAAATGGTCTCGGAAACATATGCTGACGTGACTGATTATGGACTGATTTTTGTTATGGTTGGAACGCAAAAAACGCTGCGGAAGCTCGGGGTGAAAACTTCGATTTATTGACCGAAAATACTTGACTTTAACGCGATAACGTGACAAACTTGCCTGGTCTTACCAGTGGTGGTTGTGACGCCGGCGTTGAGCAATTGCTGGGCAGCGATGCCGGCAAGCGCTGGGAATGAGGCGTTTAACGTGCCGTTTTATGGCGCGGCAGTAACAAGATCGTGTGATATATCATGGGGTAACCGGTGCCTGTTGATACCCTCTGGAAAAAATGCACCACTAAAAACAATTAAGCAAAGCTTAGCAAAAGGAGGATCCTACCATGCCTGTAATGAGATCAGTTTTTTATGTACCGAGCAACAACGAGAAAATGGTCGGCAAAGCCCCGACTATCACCGCCGACGTATTGACGTTGGATCTCGAAGATTCCGTACCGCCGGCCGAAAAAGCCAAAGGTCGTGAGATGATTCAAGAGTACCTGAAAAACGACCGGGCAAATCAGGCCGCCCCCTACCTGTATGTTCGAATCAACAACTGGGAAACGGAAATGACCAACGACGACCTCGAAGCCATCGTGCATCCGGGTCTGGACGGCGTGTGTCTGGCCAAATGCGGTGAAGCCGCCAATGTCCAGCGCCTCGACTGGAAGCTTGAAGAACTCGAGCAGCGCCGCGGCATGGAAGTCGGCAGTGTGGCCATCCAACTCCTGATCGAGACCGCCAAAGGCTGCATCAACGCATATCCGGCTGCCACGGCAAGCCCCCGCGTGAATTCGCTGATTTTCGGTGCGGTTGATTATACCAAGGATATGCGCGTCGAGCTGACCTCTGAAGGTGAGGAGCAGCTCTATGCCCGCTATCACACCGCTGTTGCCGCCCGCGCTGCAGGTTGTGTCGCAATCGACTGTCCGTTCGTCGCATTCAAGGACACGGAGGCGTTCGACAAGAGCACCAAGGAAGGACGCCAGATGGGTTACGAGGGCCGCATGCTGATTCACCCGAGCCAGATCGAGCCTTCGCATGAGATTTATACGCCGTCCCCGGAAAGCGTCGAGTGGGCCGAAGGCGTGAAGAAGGTTTTCGAGGAAGAAGGGATCGCCAAGGGTTCCGCCGCGGTTACGTACCTCGGCAAAATGGTCGATACCCCGGTCTATGAAAACGCACTGCAGATCCTCAGGACGATGGAGGAGATCAGGGCGGCCGAAGCCAAAAGCGCATAGCGATCAGACCTGAACGTAAAGGGGCCCGGCTGTTGCGGGCCCCTGTTGTTTTCTTAATTGAGGTAGACGGGGTGATATGATGCTTGCACAATTGTCGGTGTATCCGCTTGGAGCAGGGGCAAGCCTGGGAAGATTTGTGAAAAAAGGTGTCAAGATCATCGAAGACTCTGGTCATACGTACCAGGTAGGCGGCATGTCGACCTCCATCGAGGTTCCCGATCTTGCCGCGTTGTTCAAACTCATAGAAAAAATTCGGCAGGCTCAGCTTGACGAGGGGGCGGAACGGATCATCGTTGAGCTCAAAGTCGATGATCGCCACGATAAAGAGGCGACCCTGCAGGGAAAAATTGATTCAGTTACGTCGTAGTCTCCCCTTTGCTACGACATGACTGCAGTACGTGCGATGAACAGGAGCAGCGAACTTTTCGATGATTGGCCGGAAAAATACGACCAGTGGTTTCAAACGCCAATTGGAAAACTCGTAAAAGCATGTGAAGCAGAACTGCTCCGTGACCTGCTGCGGCCCGCAAAAGACGACCTGCTGCTCGACGTCGGCTGCGGCACCGGTATCTTTACCAATGACATATTGGCGGTCGGTTCACGCATAGTCGGCATGGACATCTCCGCACCGATGCTTGCCGCCGCGGCCGATCGTTTCCGCACCCGCAATTTCGCCGCGCTCGCCGGCGACATGCGCAATCTCCCATTCCGCGACGGTTCGTTTGATAAGGTCTACTCGATGACCGCCATCGAGTTTGTTGCAGACGCAGCCCGTTCAGTGACGGAGCTTGACCGGGTCACCAGGACGGGCGGGACCGTCGTGCTGACCACGTTGAACCGACTCAGCCCGTGGGCCGATACGCGGCTCAAAAAGGCGAAAGAGGGACACGAATTATTCCAGTCAATACATTTCAGGACACCGGAGGAAATACGCCGCCTGGTTCCTGGCGAAGCCGACGTAAGAACGGCAATACATTTTTCCAAAGAAGACGATCCGGTCCAGGCGCGCCGGAAAGAAGCTCAAGGATGCGCGGAGGGTCGCGAGACCGGCGCGTTTTTGGCCGTGCGCTGGACGAAAACATAAAGCAGTAACAATAGAGGCAGCAGTTAAGCAAACGCGCTGCGAAAAGGTACCTGTTTCGATACATCACTAAACGATCCGAGGAGGAACGAAATGATCACCGAAAATTTCATAAAGAAAATGGAGGAAATTGTCGGCAAGGAGTATGTGCGAACCACTGAAGCCGACATGGAGTTGTATTCCTATGACGCGTCCCTGATAGGAGGCAAGCCCGGCCTTGTCGTTTTTCCCGGAACAACGGAAGAGGTATCCCGGGTCATGAGGGAAGCGTACCAGGCCGGAATCCCGAATGTGGGACGCGGTTTTGCGACCAACCTGTCGGGCGGCACGATTATCCGGTTCGAAGGGCTGGTCATCGTTCTGTCCCGCTTCAACCAGATACTTGAAATCAATCAGGACAGCAAGTACGCGGTTGTGCAGACCGGCGTTACCAATCTCGAGATCCAGGAAGCCGTTTCTCCGCTGGGAATGTTTTATGCCCCCGACCCGGCCAGCCAGAAAGTGTCGACGATCGGCGGCAACATCGGGGAAAATTCGGGCGGCCCCCGCTGCTTGAAATACGGTGTTACATCAAATCATATCCTCGGGATGAAAATGGTGCTCCCCGACGGTGAAATCGTTGATATCGGCGGACCGTCACTTGATCCCCCCGGATACGATGTGCGCGGGTTCGTCGTTGGCAGCGAGGGATGTCTTGGCGTTGCGACCGAAATTACGGTCCGCATCACCCCCAAGACCGAATCGGTGATCACGATGCTGGCGATTTACGACGACGTCTCTTCCGCGGCGACTACGGTCGCTGCAATCATGAAGGCGGGTATTGTGCCGCTGACGCTGGAGATGATGGACAACACCATCATCCAGGCGGTTGAAAAGGGCGGTTCGTGCGGGTATCCGGTCGACGCTGCTGCCGTTTTGATCATCGAGGTCGAGGGTATTACCACCGGTCTCAAGGAGCAGGCGGAACAGGTCGATAAAATCTGTATGGAGACCGGCTGCCGCGAGGTCCGCACCGCCAAGACCCAGGCCGAACGGGAACTGCTGTGGAAGGGCCGGAAAGGCGCCTTTGGAGCGATCTGCAACCTGTCGCCGAACTATCTCGTCAACGACGGTTGCGTGCTGCGCAGCGATCTTCCCGAAGTGCTGCAGCGCGTCAAGGAGACGTCGGAAAAATACGGCTGCCCGGTCGCAAACGTATTCCATGCCGGCGACGGTAATCTTCATCCCTTACTGATGTTCGATTCGAGGAACCAGCAAGAACTGGAGCAGGTTCACAAGGCCGGCTGGGATATCATGGAGATCTGCGCCGAATACGGCGGCACGATTTCCGGCGAACACGGCATCGGTGAAGAGAAACGTGATGCGATGACGATGGTTTTCTCGGGCCACGACCTGAATACGCAGAAAAAGCTGAAACTGGCTTTCGATCCGAAGGATCTGCTCAACCCCACCAAGGTAATTCCGTTGCCTCCGGAAGGGGCGGACAAGCTGCCCGACAGCGAGCCGACGGTTCTTAAACGTGCGGGCGGCAAGGATGCTTCCGGGGTTGCCGAAGCGATGGAGGCCGTCCGTAATGCAGCCGCTGAGAAAAAATCTGTCAGGTTTGTCGGCAACGGTACGTTCAACGGTTTCGGAAATGCGATCACCAGGGAGACCGTCGTGATCGACAGCCTGAAAATGACCGATTTTATCGAATTCGACAAAGACAACCAATTCATTACTGTCGGCTCCGGGGTAACGCTCGATGCGCTGCAGGAAAAACTGGCCGAAGAGAACCAGTGGCTGCCGGTCAGGCCCGCATTTGCAAACGGCGGCACAACCATCGGATCGATTGTGTCGATGGCCGCGGTGGGGCCGGAAAGGCTGGCATACGGCGCACCCCGCGACCTGCTGCTCGGGCTGCAGTATATCGACAGCAGCGGCAGCATGGTAACCGCAGGTGGAAAGGTCGTGAAAAACGTTGCCGGTTTCGACATGACCAGGCTGCTGACTGGATCGCTCGGCACCCTCGGATTCATCACCGAGTCGACCTGGCGGACGGGAACCAGACCTGAAGTCTGCAAGAAAATTTCGGCATCCGGAAGTATGGACGCCTGCTTCGCGGCAGCAATGAAGATCGTCAACTCACACCTGGAAGCAGCTCTGGTCACGATATTGCCCGACGATTCCGAGGCGACCCTCACCGTCGGTTTCGAAGGTATGACGATGGTGGTCGACTCCCAGATCGAGCGCTGCGGTGAAGTAATGAAAGTGGCCGGTCTGGTGAGCGGGGATACCGAAGAGTACCCGCTCGTAGAAGGATACCTGAGGCCGGCGCATACATCTATCTGGGCGGCTCCGTTCGTTCTGCAGGGTGATGTGACGATCGAACAGGGGGCCGATTATATTGCCCGGCTGACCGTGATCGCCAAGCCTTCGGCGCTGCTGCTCGATGTCGCCGGCGGGAGAGTTTACGCCGGTTTCGATGCTCTGACTGATAAGCAGTGGAAGGAGATCGACGCGCTGTCGCTGAAGTGTAAAGGACACTGCAGGCTCTTGAAAGCACCTGAATCGTTTGCCGATGAAAATGATCTGTTCGGATCATCCCGGCCGGAATGGCGGCTCAGTCATGTGATTAAAAATGCACTTGATCCTCAGCATGTGTTTGCCCCGGGTGCCCTTCCGGGCAGGGTATGAGGCAGGCACCTGAGAGATAAACAAAACTAATTGAATTTACCATGAAACATATTATGAGGAATTAAGTCATGACTGTGTCAGCCAACTATGATGCGATTGCAAAATGTAATAAATGCGGCTTCTGCCATGTTGCCTGCCCGATCTTCAGGTCCACCGGGCATGAGTCTGGTGTTGCTCGCGGACGGCTTGCCATGCTCCGCGGGATCATCGAAGGAAGAGTGGAGTGGAACGAGGAACTGGAGGACCCGCTGTTTACGTGTCTTGGATGCGGTGCCTGCACGACCAACTGCTTTGGAAAAATCCAGACGACCGACCTGGTTCTCAACGCCCGCTCCGAATATTTCGAGAAAGTCGGCAAGAAACCGGCTCACCGAATGCTGTTCGAACATCTGCTGCCTTATCCCAAGCGGCTGCATTTGGCTGCACGGGCTGCAGCGCTCGGCAAGAACAGCGGGGCGTCGAAAGTAGCCAAGGCCATGGGCCTGCTGCGTATTTTCGGCCGCGATTTGCCCAGGGCCGAGGGGATTGTGGAAAAACTGCCGACCAAATCCTTTCGCGGAACCACTAAACCCGCAACGTATCCCGGCCAGGGAAAAGATCTCAAAATAGGGTATTTCGTTGGTTGTGGAGTTGACGTCATCCAGGTCGAAGCGGGCAAGGCGACGTTTGAAACGCTGAAGAAGATCGGTAAGTCGGTAACGGTTCTGGATAACTGCTGCTGCGGTCTGCCACCGTGGAGTTACGGCGACATCGAAAACACGAAGGTGCTGGCCGAAAAGAATCTCAAGGTTTTCGCGGAGGCCGATGTGGACGTCATCGTCACTGATTGCTCGAGCTGTGCGTCTTTCCTGAAAGAGTACAAGAAGGTTTTTGAAGATGATCCGCAGAAGCTGGAACTGGTGAAGAAGACCAGGGCGAAACTGAAAGACGTGGTCGAATTCCTGTATACCGTTGAATTCGGAGAAGCAGCCGATAAGGAAGCAGGCGTCGTAGACAGTTATCACGACGCCCATGCGGGTACCGCGGCTGTTCAGGCGGTGATGAAGGACAAGGGCAAAGTCGTTGTTACGTATCATGATCCGTGTCATGCGGTACGTGGACAGGGCATCCAGTCGGAAAGCCGCGAATTGCTTAAATCAATTCCCAACCTGGAATTCCGGGAAATGGCTGAGTCCGACTGGTGCTGCGGTGGCGCAGGATCCTACGCACTGACGCACTACGACCTGTCCCAGAAGGTCCTCGATCGAAAAATCAACAACCTGAAAAATACCGAAGCGGATATTCTCGTCACCAGCTGTCCCGCCTGTATGATTCAGCTGGCCTGGGGTATCAGGAAACATGGACTGAAAACGAGGATTTTCCATATTTCTGAAATGACGGCATATAAAGAGGGACTAGAAAAAGAGGGTCTTGCGGCCTGACCGGATGCGTTGTTCAGGTTCACTGATGGAATCAATAAGTATTTATCGTGAACCCGGCGGCAGATGAACTTGCTGAAAGAGCCATTATCTAATAGGTTGAAGAGGCTATGGTCTGTCCAGTGCACTTTATTTTTTCTGTGCGCCGGAAAAAGCAAGTAAAACCAGTGCGATAACTGTTCACTTACGGTTCGCCCCCTTGCTCGACACTGCGCTGTTCTCGGGACAAGGGGCACCTAAATCATTCGTGTTTTTGCGGATGGCATGGTACGTTGTCGCTCTGATTCTGCCAGAGCAGACTGATCGTATCCGAGCGGCGGCTGAAACGCCGGCCGGCGACGATGAATTGTTGCTTGATTTGAATGATGTAAACGCATTTCGGGGTTGCCGGTCGTTTCAGGTACTAAGGTGACCGAATACAATTAAACAATGTTGAGGTGAAATTCATGAACGGTAAGATGCAAACCATCGATGGTAATACCGCGGCATGCCATGTGGCCTACGGTATGAGCGAAGTCGCAACCATTTATCCGATTACTCCCTCGAGCCCGCTGGGCGAGATTGCCGACGCCTGGGCGGTTCAGGGGAGAAAAAACATATTCGGCGAAACCCTTAGTGTGAAGCAGATGCAGTCGGAAGCCGGCGCCGCGGGAGCGGTACACGGCTCCCTGGTGGGCGGCGCGGTGACGTGTACGTTCACCGCTTCTCAGGGACTGCTTTTGAAAATCCCGAACATGTACAAGATATCCGGCGAGCTGCTGCCGTCGGTATTCCACGTTACCGCACGTTCGCTGTCGGCTCACGCGCTTTCCATTTTCGGCGATCATGCCGACGTGATGGCGGCACGCCAGACCGGTTTCGCGATGCTTTCGTCCAGCTCGGTGCAGGAGGTTATCGACCTCGCCCTCGTCGCCCACCTGGCGACCGTGGAAGCTTCGGTACCGTTTTTGCACTTTTATGACGGTTTCAGGACCTCGCACGAAATCCAGAAGGTCGAGCTCATCGATTACGATGACATGGCGAAACTGTTCAACTGGGATGCTTACTGGGCCTTCAAGAAACGCGCGATCAACCCGGAGCGGCCGGATACCAGAGGCACGGCGCAGAACCCCGATATCTACTTCCAGAGCCGTGAAGCGGCCAACAAGTACTACCAGGCCACTCCGGCAATCGTCGCCGAATACATGGCCAAGGTTTCGGCATTGACCGGCCGCACGTACAACCTGTTCGATTATGTCGGCGATCCGCAGGCGGAACGCGTCATCGTGGCAATGGGCTCGGGCTGTGAGGCGATCGAAGAAACCGTCAACGCAATGAATGCCCAGGGCGAGAAAGTCGGCCTGGTAAAAATCCGCCTCTACCGGCCGTTTGCCATCGACGCGTTTATGGACGCGGTGCCGGCCAGCACCAAAACCCTGACCGTCCTGGATCGTACGAAGGAACCCGGCGCTGTCGGCGAACCGCTGTATACGGATGTATCGGCTGCATACATCGACAAGGGCGTGACGCCGCCGCGGATCTTAGGCGGACGCTACGGCCTGAGCTCGAAGGAATTCAATCCGTCCATGATCAAGGCGGTATACGACAACATGGCCGCCAGTGAGCCGAAAAATCATTTCACCGTTGGCATCAACGACGACGTGACAAACCTGTCGCTCCCGGTCACCGAAGATTTCAAGGCTGAGCCGGAAGGCAACATCAGGGCCAAATTCTGGGGCCTCGGCTCCGACGGAACCGTCGGCGCGAACCAGAGTGCAATCAAGATCATCGGCGACAACACCGAGAAATACGCGCAGGGATATTTCGCATACGATTCCAAGAAATCGGGCGGCATCACCGTTTCCCATCTGCGCTTCGGCGATGTGCCGATCAAGTCCACGTACCTGATCAACGAGGCCGATTTCGTGGCCTGTCACAACCCGACCTATGTCAACATCTACGACGTTCTCGAAGGAATCAGGGAAGGCGGCACCTTCCTGCTCAACTGCCACTGGTCGGTGGAAGAAATGGAAGAGCATCTCCCCGGCGACCTGCGCAAGGAGATCTACGACAAGAAGCTCAAATTCTACACCGTCGACGCGATCAAGCTCGCCCAGAAAGTTGGCCTGGGCGGCAGGATCAACATGATCATGCAGACCTGTTTCTTCAAACTGGCGAACGTGCTGCCGATCGACGAAGCCATCGACCTGCTGAAAAAAGATATCCAAAAAACCTTCGGTAAGAAAGGCGAGCATATCGTCTCGATGAACCACAATGCGGTCGACCAGACGCTGGACAACCTGATCGAAATCGAAGTCCCCGAATCCTGGGGTCAGGCCTCCGGCGCCATCCCCGCCAAACCCGAGGCTACGGAATACGTCGACACGATCATGCGTCCGGTACAGGCGCTCAAGGGCGACGACCTGCCGGTCAGCGTGTTCCCGCCGGACGGTGTTTTCCCGACGGCCACCGCCGCCTACGAGAAGCGCGGTGTTGCCGTTAATGTTCCCGAGTGGATCGCGGACGAATGTATCCAGTGCAACCAGTGTGCTTTCATCTGTCCTCATGCGGCGATTATCCCGATCCTGGCCACCGACGAGGAACTTGCGGATGCCCCGGATACGTTCCTGACGAAACCGGCGGTCGGCAAAGCGGTGAAAGGTTATCAGTTCAGGATGCAGGTGAATGCGCTTGACTGCCAGGGCTGCGGCAACTGTGTGGATATCTGTCCGGCCAAGAACAAAGCACTGGTGATGAAGCCGCTTGAAACCCAGACCGACGTTGAGGTGCCGAATTTCGATTTCTCACTGACGGTACCGTACAAGGGCGGCATCATGAGCCGCGATTCGGTCAAGGGCAGCCAGTTCTACCAGCCGCTGCTCGAGTTCTCCGGTGCGTGCTCCGGGTGCGGTGAAACACCGTATGTCAAAGTGCTGACCCAGCTGTTCGGTGAGCGGATGACGATCGCCAACGCCACCGGCTGCAGTTCGATCTGGGGCGGTTCGGCACCGTCATCCCCGTACTGCGTGAATGCCGACGGCCACGGACCCGGCTGGGCGAGTTCCCTGTTCGAGGACGCCGCCGAGTATGGATATGGTATGGCCCTGGCGTATAACGCCCGGCGCAGCGCCTTTGCAGCCAAAGTCGAACGGGCGATCGAGTCCGATATCTCCGCGGAGCTCAAAGAGGCGTTCACCGCCTGGCTTGGCGCCATGAACGATGCCGAGCGTTCGCGGGAGACCGGCGACAAGCTCAAGGAACTGCTCAAAGACACGGCGGGCAACGAGCTGCTGGCCGAAATCTCCAGAGAAGACGAACTGTTCACGAAAAAATCCCACTGGATCATGGGCGGCGACGGCTGGGCTTACGATATCGGCTACAGCGGCCTCGACCATGTCATGGCGCAGAGCGAGGACATCAACATCCTGGTCATGGATACCGAGGTATATTCCAATACCGGCGGCCAGTCTTCGAAAGCGACCCAGACCGGTGCGGTGGCCAAGTACACGGCTTCGGGCAAGAAAGTCTCCAAGAAGGATCTGGCCCGGATGATTATCACCTACGGCCATGCGTATGTTGCTTCCGTGTCGATGGGCGCGAACAAGCAGCAGATGATGAAGGCCTTCATGGAGGCGGAACGGCATCCCGGACCGTCGCTGATCGTCTGCTACGCCCCGTGCATCGCGCATGGGCTCAGGGCCGGTATGGGCAAATCCCAGAACGAAGCCAAACTCGCCGTGGAATGCGGCTACTGGCCGATGTTCAGGTACAACCCGGCGCTGGTCGACGAAGGCAAGAACCCGTTCACGCTTGATTACAAAGAGCCGAACGGCAAGCTCCAGGAATTCCTCTCCAACGAGGTTCGTTTTGCGGCGCTCGAACGCAGTCACCCGGAAGAATCGAAACGGCTGCGGGCGAGGATCGAGGAAGAAGTCAATGATCGTTATACCCTGCTCAAGGGCATGGCGGAACATGGCGTAGGCGTATAAGCAGGCGAACTGCCACTATCATCACGGAGAAGAAGAGGTGTTATGCCTTTTCTTCTCCCCGTTTTATGGAAAATATGGAAGACAACGTATTTCGAGCGATTGAGCAGCGCAAGGTTTCGGCTCAGATTGTCGATCAGGTCAAGAGCCTGATAGCCAACGGCAAGTTGAAGCCGGGAGATGCACTGCCGCCAGAACGAGAGCTCATGAAAGTGTTCAACGTGAGCCGTCCGACGCTGCGCGAAGCCTTGAATACGCTGTCGACCATGGGCTTCGTCCAGATGGCCCAGCGCCGGCGTACGCGGGTCAAATCCCTGGTTCCGAGCAACATCACCGAACCGCTGCACCACCTGCTCAAAGAGGATGTGAAAGTTTCGATCGAGCTCGTCGAGGCACGCTCGATTATCGAGACCGGCAATGCCCGGCTGGCGGCAAAACGGGCGACAGAGAGTGATATCGAACACATGCAGGAATGCCTCGAGAAGATGGAGCGCAAACTCAAGGAGAACAAGTCGTTTACCGATGAGGATGCGGCTTTTCATCTGGCCATCGCCGAGGCCACGCACAACAAGATCCAGACCCACCTGATGTTTTCGATTTACGACCTGCTCAAGGAAAAGGTCGGTCTCTGCTACTACGACGATGACAAAGACACGCTCATCCAGCAGCACACCGATATCATCGAGGCAATCAAGAGCGGGGATGAAGCAGAAGCCCACCGGGCCATGGAAGAGCACCTGGTCTATGTGGAAAAGATTCTGGAGCGGCTCGTCGACGAAGAGCCGGAGGGCAGCAGCTCCTGATCAGTTGAGCCTTTCCGTTTCCGTTTCGATATCGCTTCTTCCGGGTGCTTCCGCATCCGTTTCTTCCGGCATCCCGATATAATTCCAGTGCCAGCTTTCCCAGCTCGCCCCCATTTCATTGGTGCGCGAATAGGTCTCTGTAAAACCGAATTCGGCAGCGTGATCCTGCAGCCATCGATACTGGTCGGTTTCGGCGAAGGTCCAGTCGGTGGGGGCGAAATCGACGGCTGTCCCGAGCATGTGCTGCGAGTAGCCCGGCGGGGCGACTGACCTGCAGATTTGGGCAAACGTCGCTCCCTGCTCCAGGCGGCGGATAAAGATTGCCTGCTGGTAATGGATCGAGCGGTAAGTGGATTCGGCCAGCAGCGTTATGCCGTCCTCTCCGGCAGCCGTTACCATAGCCACGAGCGGCTCGAAGGCGTCGGCCAGGATATAGAGTTCGCTGCCTGCAAACGTAAATTCCGGTGGAATCTGCCTCAATTCGTCGAGTCTGCGGGTCGTGGGAAACACGCGATTGCCGGCCCAGGGCGGGGGAACGTCATAGTGGACATTGTCGATAACCACCGTTTCAATGATGTTGGCAAACTTTATTGCCGGGGTCTCGTTGACAATATTCACCGTTTCCGTGCCTGCCCTGACCGAAGTATGTGCCGATGCAGGCGGCAGCCAGAGGATGGGAATAAGAGACAGATATAAAAATCGATTCATGAATGATGCCCGCTGGAGCTGTTTCCGGCAAATCCGCGGTAGCCGGGACGTGTCGGCTGCTAGTAATAACAGACCTGGGGGCAACAGGCAAGCCCGGGGGCTATCTTCCCGCTGGACAGCCCAGGGGTGCTGCAGGCATCTGCTGAATGATTTTTCTCCATTTTTTAGCGGAGATCGGCGGCAGGTTCTGTTATACTGCTCGGGCTATCTTTTTAAAACGACTATTAAACTAGTAATTACAATATGTTACGTGCTTACTTGCTGAAGGTGACGGTCGCGCTTCTGCTGCTTGTGTCACCGACCTCTCTGTTCTCGCAATCGGTTCAGTACGATATCGCCTATATCTGGGATGATGATCTCAGCAACGTGCTTGATTACCAGAGCCAGCTCGAGACGACGCTCGGTGATAAGGCGGCTGCGCACCTGCGTATCGTCGGGCGCAAACAGGGCGGCTACGGGATCGTCTACGACCACAACGGATCCGCCCTCAGCTCCGCCCAGCTGATGGTCAAACACAATCAGCTGCTGAGCGGGGACGGTCTGCCTGAAAGCGTCGCTGTTGAAGACAACGGGTATTTCGAACTGTACAACGTCAGCTACGGTCTGGGACCCAACCTCGAAGCCCTGAAGAAACGCTATGCGCGCGTGTACCAGTATCTCGGCATGGAAGTCGGGAAGAACCTGTTCATCGAACAGACCGACAACGATAACTATACGTTGATTTACCGGAGACGGGGGGACCGGTCTTCCACCTATGCGGTCGCCAGAAAGCATGCGAAGCTCCTGAAGCGCAAGAAAATTTCAACGACCATCATCGCAGAACGCAATCACCCGGTGGTGTTCGGTGAGTCGAGTCACCTCAATGACCAGGAAGTATCGGAGCCACCTGAGAAAACGGTTGCGGCAAAAGCCCCGGCTGAACCTCCCGAACCCGAACCGGAGCCGCAGACGATTGTAAACACGGTTGCCAAGACCAAGCCGGAACCGAAACCGGCACCAGTCAAACCGCAGAAAGTGCGTGAAATTGCTCCTGCATCGGGGGAGATCGAAGCGTCGATCGAACACCTCATCAAAGAGCTTCGGCAAAAAGGCAAATTGTCCGGTGATGAGAGAACCGGGTGGATGGTCTATGATCTGACCAGGGACAAGAGCCTGGTCGATATCAATGCCGACCTCGTTTTCCAGGCTGCCAGCATGATCAAGCCGTTCGTGGCGCTGGCCTTTTTCCACCAGGTAAAAGAGGGAAAACTGAAATATGGTCCCAAAAGCCGGCGCAATATGGAGCAGATGATCCAGCGCTCCAACAACCCCGCGACGAACTGGGTCATGCGGATGGCCGGCGGGCCGGCGGAGTGTGACCGGATACTGCGCACCCATTACGGTTCGATTTTCAAGAAGACCTCGATTGTCGAATATATCCCGGCTGGCGGCAGGACGTACAAAAACAGCGCCGTACCGTCGGACTATATCCGCTTCCTGCAGGAATTGTGGGCCAATCGGCTGCCCTACAGCAAGGAGATGCGCCGCCTCATGTCGCTGCCCGGACGAGATCGCCTCTACAACGGTACACCGATCCCGCAGGGAACCCTGGTCTATAACAAGACCGGCTCGACCGCGCACCTCTGCGGTGATATGGGAATCCTGGTTCCCAAGGATCGCCAGGGAAAACGCTACCCGTATGCGCTGGTCGGGGTGATCGAGCGGGAATCGCGGGCGAGCAATTACGGCAACTGGATGCTCACCAGGGGCAATGTAATCCGGCAGGTGTCGACGATTGTCTATGAAGAGATGAAAAAGCGTTACAAACTGCTGTAGCGGCACCGGCCCGTTCGGGCAGCTCCGCCGCTTAAACCACGAAACGAATGGTCGCACACAAGCTCTATCGCTGGTCCATTGACCGGATCAACGGCCGCTTTGCGGCCGGCTGGTGTTTCAACCGGCTGCAGAAAACCAGGCCGGTCACAATTGTTGTGACAGTCGACGACACGGTTATCGGGGAATTCACCAATGACGGCTACCGGCCGGATCTGGTCGAACAGAAACTCCATCCCACCGGTGTCTGTGCTTTCGATTTCAGCTTCCCGGCTGCTTTCGACCCCGCTTCGCATACGTCTTTGTCAGTCTTCTTCGATACGGTAAAAAAACCGATCGCTACCTTTGCCTGCCGGGAACTCGAAATGCTGCGGCCGCGGCTGGCAAAACCCGTTTGCTTCATGCATGTTCCCAAAACGGCGGGCACTTCGTTCAACTCCTTTGCCAGAAACTGTTTCGCAGGCGACCGCTTTATCACGCATATCGAACGGCTCGGCGGTGATGCGAGACGCCGGACTGCCGAATCGGCAGACTATTTCGCCGGGCACCTGCCGCTCTACGAATTGCTGGAGCTGCCGGCCGCGGCCCGCACCGACCTCTATACGATTATTCGAGAACCTTACGCACACCTGCATTCCCATTTGAACTACGTCAAAGGGGTAACGGCGGGAACCGAGGTGGAGAACCGGTACGAGTATCGCCACAATGACACGATCAAGCGTTTTTCCGTCAAGCTCAATCACATCGATTTTGCGGTCCCGGAAACGATCCGTACCTTCGTAGATGGATTGGCGGAATATGAACGCGACTTTTTTGATAACATGCAGACCCGGTATTTTCTCGATTACCGTCCGGCTGTCGTGGCTCGCGGCGACCTCGAACAGGCCACGCGCAACTTCAGCCGTTTCCGCTCTATCGGCCTGACCGAGCACTATGAGGCGTTTCGGGACCGGTTCTGCGCCGATATCGGCCTTTCCCCGCAAACCCAGGACCTGCAGTCGAATAAATCAAGCTCCTATCGCTTATTCGACCTGTCCGATCCGCACATCCGTGCGGCGCTGAAACCGCTGGTCGTCCATGATCTCGATCTTTATCGAGCTGCTGCCGATCTTATCGCACCGGGGGACTGAGAATCCTCTTTACAAATTCCTGAAATGGTACATAGTTGTCAGGAAGTTGATGCTAAACGGCGATTTTGGAAAAGGAGAAAACAATGACCGAAGCCAATCATGACCTGATGATAACGGAAGAAGAATCGCTGGTGCTCGAAGCCATTGCCCAGTCTATCGTTCCGTATTCCCAGCGGGCCCAGGCGCTGCTTGCGCTCGATGCCGGTTCTACCGCAGACCAGGCGGCAAATGTTTCCGGCCTCAGGGTGACGCAGGTGCGCTACTGGATCAGCCGGTTCAGAAAAGACCGCATCCTCGCGTTCCCCGACGAACTGCTCCTCGATATCGAATCGTTGATTAAAGAGAAGGCAAAAGAAGACAAGAAAGCCGCGAAGAAGGCGAAGAAATCCGAAAAAGCAAAGGGCAAAAAGAAACCGGCCAAGGCCGCCGATTCAGGGAAAAACGGTAAAAAGAAAGGAAAAGCCGCCAAGAAAAAGGCCGATAAGCCCAAGGCCGGAAAGAAAGACAAGAAAAAGAAAGCTGCAGCGGAAAAAAAGAAGAAATCGGCGAAAAAGAAGTAACCGCGAACGACTGCGATGGAAATAACAAAATTGGAGCCGGAAAAAAAGCACGGCCTTGTCGTCGTGCTGACCGGCAACGGGAAAGGAAAGACCACCAGTGCCATGGGCATGGTGCTGCGGGCTGCCGGCCACGGCATGCGGGTCTGTATCATTCAGTTCATGAAGGGCGATCTGTATTCCGGGGAGTGGGACGGCGTCAAACTGCTGGGAGGACAGGTCGAGCTCCATTCCACCGGGAAAGGGTTCTGTGGAATACAGGGAAATCCCTACCCGCACTCGGAACATCGAAAAAACGCCCAGGATGCACTGCAGCTCGTTGCTGAAAAGATGTCGTCCGGTGCATATGACCTGATCGTGCTGGACGAAATCAACAACGCGCTGCAGCTCAAACTGGTCGACCTCGATCAGGTACGTGCCATTCTCGATAGTAAGCCCGAACTGCTGCACCTGGTCATGACCGGCAGGGATGCACACCCCGACGTCATCGACCGGGCCGACACGGCCAGCCGCGTTGAAGAAATCAAGCACGCCTACCGAAAAGACATAGAACCCCAGCCCGGCATCGACTACTGAAGATTGTCGGTAAGGTGTTTACAGGGTCCTGGCCGGCCGCCGCTGGGAGATGTACACACCCGCCAGCACGAGCACCGTCGCAAAACACTGCGGTATGGTGAAACGGTCGCCGAGAATGATGAATCCCAGGATAACCGTGAATACCGGTATCAGGTTGATGTACGCCGACGCCTGGCTGGCCGGAATCTTGCTCACCCCGTAATTATACGCCAGATAGGCTCCCAGGGTGACAAAACTGCCGAGATAGATTACAGCAAGCGCCGGTGCAGCGTGCCATTCGTGGGGTATGCCGATGTCCGGGTGCAACAGGAAGAACGAGAAAAAAACAGTACCGACCCATGATTGTACGGCGGTCAGGAAGACCGCACTGTAGCGCGAACTGAGGTGTTTGAGCAGCAGCGTATAGCCCGAAGCCGCGGCCATGGCCAGAAACTCCAGGAAATTGCCGAGCAGCGGATTCGGGGCGGATGCGGTCTCCTCGCCGGTGAGGCTCAGCCAGCAGGCGCCGCCGATGGCGACCCCGAAACCGACCATGGTTCGCGCTGAAACCGTTTCCTTCAGAAATAGCGCCGCCCCGACCGCAACCATCAGCGGCAGGATGGCGGTGATCAATCCCGCCTGCGAGGCCGACGTGTACTGCAGCGCCTTGGCTTCGAATATGAAATAGATGCACGGCTCGCACACGGCCATCGCCAGAAGATATTTCAGGTCTTTTTTTACGATGCGTACCCGGCGCAGCTGGCGGTAAAAGAACAGAAAACAGAAACTGCCCACGAGCATCCGGCCGAGAATGACGATCATTGGCTGGTAACCGGTAAAGGCAATTTTCAGCGCGATAAAAGAGCTGGACCACAGCAGCATGGCGGTGAGCAGGCTCAGGACCGGCAGGAGGGCGGTGCGGCGGTAGGGTGAATTCATGGTCTCGCCGAGTCCTGGATTTTTCGGTATTGGGCTTTCAGGTAGGTATCGATCAGGGAGCGGGCCTGGGCGGCGAGCCTGCCTCTGATCCCGCTTTTCAAAACTACCAGGTCGCTGAGGGCGGCATCGAAATTTCCCTGGGCGTAATAGCTTTTGGCCCGGCCCAGATAGGCTTCCTCGAACAGGATATCTTCGGCAAGCGCCCGGGAATAATCATTTATCGCCGGCGTATGGCGGGCATAGGTGCGGTTGATATCGGCCCGGTCGAGCAGATAGTGTTTGCGCCGGTACGCTGAGGATTCATCCGCAATCGCCCGGTCGTAGAGAGCTGAACCGGCATCCGGGTCGTGATGGCTGCGGTAGCTCAGAGATGCCCGGCCGGCGAGGCTGAACGGTGTCTGTCCCTGGAGCTGCTCCAGCGACTGCAGGTCACGGGCTGCCTCGGCAAACTGGTTGTTTGCCAGATACGCCCGTATTCTCCCCCTGAGCATGACCGGATGCAACGGATACTGGGCCAGAGCGTCGCTGAATGCGGCAACGGCAATATAGGGCTGATTGAAAATGGTGTCCCGCAGGGCCCGGTATCTTTCTATCCGGGGCGAGAGTGGAAATTCCTCGATATAGCGGTCGAGCCCTTCCGCCAGCATTTCATAGATGATCGGGTCGGTGAGAAACCGGATGGTACTCAGTTCGGTGTCGAATTGACCAGCTTTGAACCCGATCCAGTCCAGGGCAACGATATAGCGGTGCGCATCCGGTGTTCTGTCGGCAAAACAGTCAGCGACAAACGCGGCCATCAGCTGGTCGGAACCGAAATGGGCGGGAGCCAGGAAACGCAATTTAGCTTCATGGTTGGCGAGCCATGCCGGATCGGCGTCAACGGTGCGCGCGAACCATGTTTCCAAGACGGAACGTGGCTGTTTCAGGTGTATCGCCAGGGCTGTCAGCGTTGCGGCGGCGCCGGGGTCATGCGGATTGCGGTTGAAGGAGTGCTCGAGGTCCGCCCGTGCTTTACGAATATAGATATCATGGCTGCGGCGCTGCTTTCTGGTGAGCTGCAGCGCCGCGTTCGTCCCGGCGAGAGCCCTGGCTTTTGCGTAATAGTGCATTCCCCTGACGGTAAACGGAAAATGCGACGACGGACTATCGCCGCACCATGCATCCAGAAGTGATTCATCGTCCGTGAACGAAAGCTGCAGATACACCCTCTCCAGGAGGCGATACCCGTCGATGTCGGTCGGCCTGGCATGGAGAAGATCGGAGAGGATCGCTTCAGCCTGTCGGTACGCCGATGCACGCAGGAGCTTGACGACCTGTGCGGATTTTTGTTCGGGCTGCAGGCGCTGCAGAATCGCGTGGGCGACGTCTTGGTGAAGCGCGCTGTCGATAACGCCGGTTCTCTCTGCCGCAGAGGCGGTCCGAACCGGAACAATCATTGCGAGGCACACGATGAACACAAAAAATCGGTAGAAAAACCGCATCATTATTCGGAGGGGCGGGGTCGCGCTTATTGTTCGAGCCGGGTTTCGATTTCATTGAGGATCTGCCGGGAGAGCGGTTCGTCGCCGAAAATGCCGACCCGGATGGCAACGTTGGTCAGATCTCTCGTGGCGTAGGTGACTTCCAGCTGCACCTTGTCTTCGTTCAGCGTCCTCAGTTCATAAGAAACAAGATGATTATCCCGGGCCCTGGAAATCGTTACGATATCATTTTCCGAGATGGCCCGGTCCGTGGCCTCTACCACGAGTTCGTACCGGCTGTTCAGGGTCGCGCTCAGTTCACCGCTGACATAACCGACCGTGCCGGCTGCCGCGCCGCCGATCAGGATGACGCCGCAGCTGCTCAGGGGCAGCGCCAGGGTGAGCAGCACGGCCAGTTTCCAATACCGTGATAAAAGGTTTGCAATCATGATGTTCCTGGGCCGCCTGTTGGTGTCATCGTTCATTCCTGCGGTCTCGGCGGCAGCTTGTGGCGATGTATTTCCTGTACGTCCGTTCGCTTGATTGTCGTGCTGGTGCCGCCTTCGGAAACGAGGATGACGTGATCCGGTTCGATTGTCAGCTCCACGCCTTCCAGGTCGCCACCGCTGACCAGCTCGACGATAAAGAAAAATCTGTCGGTCGGTATCGAGCCGTCCCCCGCTTCCATTTCCGCCAGTTTCTGAGCCTGAACTTCCTGCATCGCCGCGGACAGCATTTTTTCATCGACCACGATTTCCCGGGGGGCAGAGCCGGGAGTCGGTTCCTGCTGCCTGATGAAGGTGTCTGCATTGAAAAGCGAAACGATTTCAGAGCGGTTCATCGCCAGGAGCAAGGCTGCCAGAAAGACCAGAACGATGACAAGCGTTTTTATCCGTATACCGAAAATGGCAGCTGGGCCGGGATCCTTTCTTGCCATGAGATGCGTGCGTTTGGTTTTTATGATCGATGGTGCCGGTCGGTTGCCGTGCAAAACTGTCGGCCATAACTATATCGTTTTCGTTTTGTATCCGCCACCTTTCGTTGCAAGCCGGGCAGCGGCATAAAAATCTTGACACAAATGCCCACCTGGGCTAGGTTTTGTCGGTATTTTATTTTAATATTTAATTAAAAACTTTCGCACCCTCTGGTTGTCAGGAGGGTGAGCGGAGCCGATGCGGCTATGCCGAGAACCATACCAAGTACCACATTGCAGTATTGATTTTCGATACCCAATCTGCAACTATGTGCGGTAAAAAATCGATTTTTTGTCGTAAGGTTTAATCAAGTGAGAGTAGGAAATGAAAATCAGTGAAATCGAAAAAACCAGAGCGGAAAGTCCTGATACGCTGCCGTCGAAAGAGCGGCGCAACCTGCTGCGTATCGGCCTTGCCGTAACCGGCGTGTATCTGGGCGGCAAAGTACTGTCGCTGACCTCCGTAACCAGCGCGTTTGCACGTGGTGTTGTCCCGAGAAAAGGACAGTATCCGTTCAGTCCGCACTACACGATGGTCATGCGTGAGCATCTCTGTATCGGTTGCGAGCTGTGCAAAGAAGCCTGTGTGAAAACCAACAACGTTCCCGAATACGGATGGAGGACAACGATCCTGGAACGCCGCCGTGACATCGTCGGCGGTGATCAGGAAACGATTTTCATGCCGGTGCTCTGTAATCATTGCAACCGCCCCCCGTGTGTCCGCGTCTGCCCGACGACGGCCACCTGGAAGGACGAGAAGACCGGTATTGTCGTGATGAAGCCGGATCGCTGTATCGGTTGCAAGACCTGTATGACTGCCTGTCCGTACAACGCGCGTTATTTCAATGAAGAATACCGGGCGGTGGATAAATGCAATTTCTGCCTGGATACGCGCTTGTCCAAGGGGGAAACGACGACGGCATGTGTTGAAGCCTGTCCCGCAGATGTCAGGGTTTTTGGCGACCTGAGCGATGTCAACAGCCGGGTGTACGCGCTGATTCATCAGCCGGAGACCATTGTCTGGGTTCTCAGGCCGGAAGCAGGCGCACTGCCGAATGTTTTCTACACGAACGCGTAACCTGGTCCTGCGCACCTCGTGACGCCACCTGACAAGAATGACCCGACGGGAAGATATTTCTGATTGAGCGGAGAGTATAATGAAAAGACGTGTAACATTGCTGAGTTTGGTGATTCTTCTGTTAAGCGGTGCGGTGATCGCATCGAATCAGCCGGCTGAAGAGGAATATGATGAGGATGAGTACGGTCCGGCGGAAGATATTGTCTGGACCAAACCGCTTGAGTCGGTGTTTTTCAGCCATAAAATTCACACGATGGAGTATGACTTCGCCTGTGACGACTGCCATGACGAACTGTTCGAGATGGAAGCGGGCGCGGCCGAGGAGAACGATGATTTCACCATGGCTTCAATGGCCGAAGGCAACTACTGCGGCGCCTGCCATGACGGAGATACGGCTTTCGAGGTGGATTCGTCCTGCGGATCCTGCCATACGGTATCCGATGAACTCATTGTCTGGACCAAGCCGGTCAAATCGGTATTCTTCGACCATACCTTCCATGTGGAGGAGATGGAACTCGAGTGCGAATCATGCCATGACCACCTGTTCATCATGAAAGCCGGTGATGCCGAAGAGAAGGACGATTTTACGATGGAATCGCTCTATGCCGGCAAGTATTGCGGCGAATGTCACGACGGTGCGACCGCGTTCGCTTCGGATACACGCTGCACTGCCTGCCATATCGGTGTTAGAGGCCATGCCCGCCTGAAAGGTGAAAAAGCGGGAGCCAACCACGGCGGCAGTCACTAACCGCTGATTCCGGGGAGTCCCAGATAGCTGTCAGGCTCCCCGGAACATTCCTTCACCGCGTTCTTCCCCCATCCCCTTTCTTCCTTCTTGTTCGCAATAACCTGAATTACTCATCGCCAGGAAGCGTTTTGCGCCCACTCTGGCGCGTTACATTCCTATGTTATTGATATTAATATTAAATAATATCCCTCGCCAGTACTATTTAGTTTGCAGAAAGTCGAGGTAACCTCCCGTAACAATCGGGTTATTACCTGATAAGTACTTGATATAAATAGCCAAAAAAGAGTAATCGGGAAGGGGCGTATTCTGCGCCTTGTCTCGGGCGAGCTAAGACGCAAAATACGCCCTAGATGTTAAGAGTTAATGGAAAACACTCCGATGAATCCTCCCCGCGGTGTCTGGTTAGTGTCAAAATAATCATGTAATAACAAGAGTATACGTAAATTTTAGTTATTTGTTAAGTCTTTCTTGCGGAGCTGGCACGCCCCTTGCTGATATAAGGGCAAACAACCCTGAATCACTCTGTTGAAGGAGGCCGCAAAATGGCAGCTACCATTACTCAAACACAATCTCATCGTTCGTTCCTCGGTTCCGCGATTTCCCTGAACTGGCTGGACAAGGCATGCGAAATCTTCTGGTTTACGCTCTGCCTGGGGCTTTTCATGGTGCTCGGTCCTTTTTCCGCACCCATCGTGCTCGGATACATTTTCTTTGGAAAATTCAGCGACCGCCAACTCACGGAACCAGATCCCGTTAACCAGGTTCAGTAACAAGCCGTCTCACTATACATTACCAGGAGGAGTCATGTCTTTACAGTCACAAACCGCAATCCTTGAAGAAGGCAGTTTTCGGAAAGTACAGTTCAACCTTTCCCTCTGGGTGTCGCTGGCTCTGATAGCCATCGGCATCTCTGCCGGGCTGTACGCCCTGTTCGTCGGCCATCATCATTCCCTTGGCGTCACCAGGGAGGTTCCATGGGGTATCGCGATCTCTACATACGCCTATTTTGCTATTATTTCGACCGGCCTGTGCGGGCTGGCCGCGCTGAGCCACCTGTTCGGCGGTAATAACCTGGCCCCGGTTGCAAACCGGATGGTCTGGCTGTCCATCGCCGCGATTTTCGGGGCGTTCCTGGTTATCGGCCTGGAGCTTGAAAATGTCTGGAGAATGCCGCTTGGCGTCCTGCTGCACCCGAATCCGACCTCTAACATCTGGTGGATGGGTACGCTCTACGGCCTGGCGGTCGGCATCATGATGGTTGAATTCTACCTGATCGTGACCAGGCGTTATAAACTCGCAGTCGCCCTCGGTGTCCTGGCCGCGGTAACGGAACTGTTCGCCAATTCCAACCTCGGTTCTGTTTTTGCTTCGCTCAACGCCCGGCCGTTCTGGTTCGGCTCGCAGCTGCCCATCTTCTTCCTCGCCTCGGCTTTTCTGTCCGGTGCCGCCGCAATCGTGATCTTCACCCATGCCTCAAGTGCACTCAGGGGAAAGCGGGTGGGAGGAGAGGACTTAAAAGCGATGCAGTCCGGTGGTAAAGTCATGCTGCTGATGATTTTCATGATCGCAATTGCCAACGGCTGGAAATTCATAAACTTTTCCGTCGGAAGTGAAGAAATCGGCCAGGCGGCCGCAGTATTGACGGCCGGTCCGCTGTCAACCAGCTTCTGGCTCTTTGAGCTCGGTATCGGTCTGGCACTGCCGTTCGCCCTGCTGCTGGTAACCCGGCTGAACTCCGTGCAGGCGCTGTCGCTGGCTGGACTGATGGTCCTGTTCGGGCAGTTCTTCTCCCGGCTGAACATGGTGGTTGCCGGCCAGGTGATTCCGCAGTTCTCCGAATATGACGGATTCGCCGGCGTGCCAAGCTATAACTGGTATGTCCCCACCGGACCGGAAATTGCCATTATCATCAGCGGCTTCGGTGTCCTCGGGGCGATGTTCCTGATCGGCGAGTATTTCCTCGGAGACCGTTTCAGCCACCATCACGAGGACTAGGGAGCGTGGTCTCAAGGATTATTTAAATCAAGGAGGATACCATGATCTCACAAGACGAAGCGATATTCACCATCGGGATGGCTGCGAAAATCCTCGGTGTTCACCAGAGAACGCTGAGAAACTACGAAGACCACGGACTGGTCAAGCCGATGCGGAAAGGGAAATGGCGCTACTACTCGATGCGCGATATCCAGTGGATCGAGTGCCTGCGGGAGATGATTCATAAGCACGGTATCAGTATCAATGCGGTAAAGAAGCTGCTTGCATATACGCCCTGCTGGAACATCATCGACTGCCCGTTCGAAAAGAGACAGCGCTGCAGCGCCTTTTTCTCGAACACGCT
>Ga0180435_10000327_pt1 | contig 49055 bp, 82 predicted proteins | sample SS_ome_3_FD_132467 | JGI IMG/M metagenome (GOLD analysis project Ga0180435, IMG submission 132467) | Hypersaline lake sediment archaeal communities from the Salton Sea, California, USA - SS_3_S_1 metaG | ecosystem: Environmental > Aquatic > Non-marine Saline and Alkaline > Hypersaline >... | reverse complement strand
TTAACTGCTAAGAAACTATTTTCTGCATACTTTAAAAACCCTGCAGATTTAATATCTAGATATCGAACTTCTTTAATAGGTAATAGTTCCGAGAAAACCTCATACCACCAGCGTCCATCATTGCCACCGAATATAGCAAAGTCTTGTTTAAGAAACTCTTGTGTAGGGTCGACACTTATACTACCTCTAAGAAACTCTGGTGAAAATGTTACCTTGGGATTAATTTGTTGACAAGCATCTAGTGTTTCTATTGATGTTGTACTCTTAATAAGAATATGTGCTTTGGGATTTATTTCTGTAATCTTTCGCACATACTCATATACCAAGTGATCATCACAACGACCAATTTCGTTATCTGGTGTAGGAACACAAAGTATATAACCATCAATAACGTCAGTGATTGCTTCTATTGCTGCATGATATTTAGGCGATACTTGCAAGCTAAGTGGATCAACAATATATACATCATGCTTGTTCCGCAATGCTGTATGTATTGCTTTTCCAACAAAGCCAAATCCTATAACTGCAAATTTCAATCTACGTGTCCTTTAACAAGTTTAATAAACACAATAATGCCACCAATAACCGCTGCTACTAGTCCGGCAAATAATACTGCTGTGTTAATCATGATCTCATACTCTCCATTGTTATAATTTTAGATAGTGATTCGTTAAAGTCTTCTTCGTCTGTGATGATATAAAGTTTTTCGTTTCTACGATCTTTTTGGTGATCGTGATCACCAATGAACCTAACTATCTTACCACCAATTGCATTAATGATATTCATACGCAGGTTTGGTGTCAATTCATATTCTTCTGCTGCCGGTGCTGGCCGAACCTTGGCTTCATTTATACCACAATCTCTACCAATCTGGTTTTCGTATTTGTCGCCTTCGGTAACCCATTTATAGAGTTTACGTTTTAACCATTTCATAATTATATCCCTGGAGACGATGCTTCTGCCATTTGCGCCATTTCTTCTGAAGCATTTTTCTTCTCTTCGATTATTGCCAAATTGAGAATTGTTTGGTATTGTTCCCATGCATCTTTAACAGCTACATTTTGTTTCCGTAACTGTTTTTCGAGATAGTTAGCTTCTTCATCACGTTCTCTAATACGTCGAAATGTATGAAGCATTTGAGCGTCTTCGTGTGTTAGTTCCTCAACCAATGGGCCAGGTTTTGGGACTTGTCTTTCTTTTGCTGATAGGTCTCTATACTGATTTATCAATGACATAACTTTCTCCTTAATATTGTCTAGCGATTGCTAAAAACTCTTCGCGTGTGCCACGATCTGTTTTAAACACACCGCCTAACTTGCTAGTAATAGTTGATGAATTAACATCCTCTACGCCACGTGATTTAACGCAATAGTGTTGAGCATTGATCATTACACCAACATCATCTGTTTCTAGAATATATTGTAATGCATGATATACTTGTTCAGTGAGACGTTCTTGTACTTGTGGACGTTTGCTAAAGTATTCTACAATACGATTCATCTTAGATAAACCTAATACTTTCTTACGCGGAATATATGCAACTGTAGCAAAACCATCAATGACTACAAAGTGGTGTTCGCAGTTTGATTGGACATTAATACCAGTCTCGCAAACCATTTCGTCATAGCCCATCTTGTTTTCGATTACGGTACATTTTGGAAATGCTTCGTAATCTAAACCCCAAAAGATTTCATTGCAGTACATCTTTGCAACTCGTTTGGGTGTATCCATTAAACTATCATCTGTCATATCGAGATCAAGTGTTTCCATAATTTCACGGAATTTATTTTCGATAATGTCGATTTTAGTCTTACGATCTAACCCTTCATAATCTGGATGTGCTGTTTGTTTAGTTGGAGTTTCAACTCCGCATTTTACTAAGTGTTTGTGAATTTCTTGACCCAACTCAGGGTCACATTTTGTTTTATTGAATGACATAATTAACTTTCCTTACACGTTATTTGTCTAGTATAGCATTACTGCTACGAATTGTAAATTGTTTTGGTAACCTTTGTGTTACAATCTTATTTAGTCAACTATATGAATGTCCTTACATTCTGGATACTCATAATATTTGTCTAATTGTTCTGTGAAGTCATTTGCTTCTAACTTGTTTAACCCTTCGACACATTCTTCTGGACGCATCATATAGTGATAACCTGCATGGAATACTTTTTGTTTTTCCCAGGGACTATGAAATAACCAGCGTCCGTCATAAGTCATTGGCTTTAACCAATTGTATGCTTCGGCACTGTTACATAATATAGCACCACCTCTGCCTACTTCGATTGGTTTAGTACGTCCAAATGAAACACATTGAAAATTGTTCCACATATACATACCGGCTTCCATTTTTCTAGCACTATCCCAAATTGGTGTATTTTTTATGTTATACTGTCCACGCCAATCTTCATCTCTATATGTATATTTGATACCTAAGTTATGCATTGTCATTGGAACACTTAGATATGTTTTAGATGGAATGTTTGCTACTTTAACCTCGAGATATCGCAAACATAGTTCGATGGCATGAGTGCAAGAGTCGACTGTAATAACATATGGAGCTCCTGTATAATAAGCTAATGCTACTTCGAATTCGCGAATAGCGTCAAATGGATTATCGTAATCTGTTATATTTCTCATAGAAGTCTTTGAATGTTTTTATGATCGTATTTAAGTCACTAAATTCTGCGCGCCAATTTAATTCTTCTTGGATTAAAGAAGCATCAGCAACTAAACTATCCGGATCACCTTCGCGTCGATCTTCTACTGTGATATCAACTGCACCAACTTCATCTATGAATGCATCAATGATTTCTTGATTACTATATCCTGTGCCTGTGCCAAGGTTATATACCTTAGACTCTGACCCTGCTCCTAATTCAATGCATCCTCTAAGATGTGCTAAAGCAAGATCAGCAACATGAATATAATCACGAACACAAGTGCCATCAGCGGTATTATAATCTCTGCCGTAGAGATGGAATGGCTTTTTTTGTTGATACGCTTCAAATATTCTGGGTATGATGTGTGTATCATTTTCTTCAGGTCCTAAGTCACTGCTCCACGGATCAGCACCGGCAGCATTAAAGTATCTATATGCAAAGTATTTAAACCCATAGGCATTACTATAATCTGCCAATATCTTCTCTATCATCATCTTAGTATTGCCGTATGGATTAATTGGATCGAGATAAGCACCTTCTGTAATAAGACAGTTGTTATCACCATACACGGCTGCACTACTACTAAACACAATGAATGGCTTCATGCCGAGATAGTTAAAAGCATCTAACATCTTAATAGTTTTAACAACATTGTTATAGTAGTATTCAGATGGATCTTCTAAGCTAGGCCCAACTAAACTAGTACCAGCACAATGTACAATACCGTCGATATTAAGATTTTTTAATCTTTCTAGAATTAATGGATTACCGTAGTCACCTTTAATGTAAGTAGTTCCTTCTACTTTATTTTGTGGAACTTCTCGTCTGTCTACGACAATTACATTGGCACCTGCTGATTTTAATACTTTAGCAGTATGACTACCAATATAACCTAAACCACCTGTAACACAAATTGTATAATTATCAAGTCTCACTAGTTAACGCCATCATTGTTATCATTTGGTCATACAAATCTGTAACACGCGGGTCTGTATTACCTTTTATTTTATTCAACATAGTTAAGTCTTTTAAGAACTCGTCGTATGTTGGATTGTATGCATCCGGACATCTAAACGACATTGTAATCTCGCTACCCATGGGTCCGGCTATTCCACTAGGATCGCCATTGACTATAGATATAGCATAATCAGTCATGTATAAGTTGTAATGACTTAAATCAATATCATTTAGATTAAACATACTAGGCATATTTTGATTCCGAACAATAATCTCTATAACGGTTATTGGCTCTTAGCCAATGATCACCTTTGCCTTCCATAATGTCAATGCAACGATCGATCGTACCATTAGTCCAATCACTAATAGTACCTACTCTTGGATGTGGCTCCTCGATTAGATCATATAACTTGTTTTTAGCATCAGTTATTGACCAAGGAACGTACATACGCTCTTCGTCGTTTGCGAACGTTTCTGGAAACGATCTGTACGCCGGATATAATACATTTGTACCCAGCGCGTCAGCTTCGGAGACAGTATTTGATACCCAGTCTTGCAAAGCACAATTAAAGAGTACACGACTGTTCGCCAAGATAGAATAGTATTCATTTTTCTTTAAGTTCTCAAAGATTGTAAGTTTACCTTCTGCTTCTAACTTACGAGCACGTTCGATATACTTGTGATTGTTACTTCTTAAAGGTCCACCTTGCATTAACGCGAAGCTAATGTCTGCTTCATCTTCATAACAGCTTTCAATAAGATCCATATAGAAGTCTGGCTGTTTTTCCTGATCCCAACGTGCTGCAAAGCAAACTCTACGTTCACGCATTTCGAAAGTAGGACGGTTATCACCAGCACGTTCTTGTACTTCTTCTTTGCCAAACGCTAGACCACTAATGTTATATAAAGGTGCTTTCCAACGGGCCACTTTCATATTAGCAATCATTTCTTCATTTGTTGCTAAGATATGCATGTTTGGAATTGCGTTAACCATATCTTCAAAGTTATCCATCCAATCCATACCCCATACATGAACAAAGTCATCTGGGTCTACTCGTTGTGCCAAACAGCGAGCATAAATGTTAGGACGATCTTTCGCATCAATTTGATTCATGATGTAGCCTAGTGACTCGATACCAGGAGTAAACATATCTTCGAAAAAGATAGCATCCTCACCAGTAACCTCACCATTTCGCATCATCTGCACGAGATTCATCATTTGCGACATCGAAAAGAAAGACCGCCCGTGAGCGTCGAGAACTTGTCCTACCTGGATTGATTTAGTGTTGTCAATTTCTTGACCGGTAACAATTTCATAATCAATACCGCGTCTTTTAAACGCACGTTCTGACCAATCTTGTAATTGTAATGTATAGCGGCCTTCATATGCTTCGAGGCCCATGTAGAATAGTTTTCTCATTGTGTTTCCTTATTTCTGAATACGACGACCAAATCGAGCTGCATCTGCTCTCCACTGGTCTTTGAAGTTTTTACCTTGTTTCATTTTGTTAAACTGTTGGAATGGATAAGATTTCATGTTATATAGATCATCCAGACGGATTTTATAACCATAGTCCTTACAGAACTGCGAGTATGCTTCCAGGTCGTTAAAGACATCTTCTACACGAACGTTTCTTGTTTTAGCCATTTTTATATTTCCTCTAAGAGTTTTGTTATTAAAGTTTAATATTAACACTTTACTAGTAGGTTGTAAAGTAATTTTGAGTCAGTTGGAAAATCATTTAATCCATCACATTTAATTTCATAACCAATTATTCTTAATCTGTTCTGTATAATTGCTTCGGAAATCAATGATAATTTTTTCCAACTATAATCTACATTTTGTAGAGTATTCAGTATTATAGAATCTAATAAGTAGTATTCTTTTTGTATGTATAATTGTTTACTTTTCCATTCATTTATAAACTCAGTTAACTCATGTTCATTGGTTAATGTTAATTTTAAATAATCAAAAAGTTTAATTGTGATTTCTTTGGTATTGTGTAAAATATCATGGTTTGTTATTTTCAATGATTCATCATTGATTTGATTGATTGAGTTAATCCATTCGTTAATCCAATCACTATAAAATAGAGAGAACAATTCTCTAAGTTCCCAATGTTGCATATCTGACCAATGGTTATACTCTAAATTCCAATTCTTAATATTATCAGTTAAGTCGTCGAAAAATATACCAAGACCTATGCCCGATTCAGAGATTTTATAAAATTGAAATAGCATGTTTATTTCAGCATCTCTGAAATTGTTGGCATAAACGTAAATGTTTTTAGAATGTAATCGATCATTTAAAATTGACACCATATCTGACAATGATTGATTTCTATGCGGATATGTTGGTGTTAATATATTTCTATGTCCTTGAAAATTTATTATGTCGTTTGTTTCCGATAAATGACATTCTTTTGTAAATCCATGCATTGAGCCATTCTTAAGAACATTACATTGTTCTATATTATATTCTGTTGAAAAACGTCGAATTATATATTCTAACGTCGAGCCAAACATACCCGGAACATAATATATCGCAATAGGTTCAGCCAACATGGTAGATAGCAAACGATCCGTTTTCATTGTCCTCGGATACGTCAATCCAAATTTCTCTGTTGGGGTATTTTTCTGCAATAGTAACAAACAAATCATCACTTAACATTTCGCATGATTTATAGTTTAATTGTAAAATACCATTATCAAATATATTCTCGCACCAACGTTTGAATTGTATAAATTCAATTTCTCTATCGTCATGGTGTACTGTAATGCCAATTTTAAAATGGAATGTATGTCTATGCGGATGAGCTAAAAAGCTAACATCATATTCATCGCCTGTTGCTAGGTTAGGATCAGTTGCTGCTGCCGGAAATTTATGAATACCTTCTCTTTGGAAAGTAACCCATATCATTTTACTGGCACCGTTTCTACGATGTTGTATTATATCAAACTGTGCTTGTGCTCTTGCGTTGTCTATATCACTCATACTTCTATATCGCCTGTATATTCACTCCAGTGTGTGAAGGTACTACGATCCATTAAATCTCTTACGCTATGAACCCATACACCTGGATTAGTTTGTTTTTCGGGATCGTCATCTATTTTAAGAACAGCATTGTAACCAAGTTGGTCAATGTATTCCATTCTAACAGCGATCATTGGTATAAAGTTATTATACTCTACCAATGACGATTCGAGCAAGTCTGTCATGTGTTGAACGGGAATATCTAATGTACAAACATATCCTTGATCAAGAAAATGCCTAATAGGTTTATCCCATTCCATCCATTGATCATAAAGTTCTAAACTTTCTGTTAATCTAAAACTCTGATTTGCTGCGAAGTATAAGTGTTCTATAGTTGGCATATTAGCATTAGCTAGTACGTCTTCGATTTCTGCTTGGTTAGGAACCCCAACAATAAACAATGTTTCTTTACCATGCATTGGTGTGTTTTCTACTTCGATACCTGTAAAGTATTTTACATTCATTCTATCCATTTTATACCTCAAATAATGATTCAAACGTTTGGTCTGAAACAACAGTGTGTTCACGTGGAGCAGGTTTCTCGACTACTAATGTAGGAATATCAAATTGGTCTGCCATAGTCTGAGCATTAACAGCTTTCTTACCACCCATACCACGTGCTCCAGCAATTCGCATAAACGTGTCGTGATAGAAATCTAGTATTGCTAATCTATCTTCATAATCTGGTGCAGCAAATACAGCGTCAATGATATCGGTTATTGTAGTTCCATCGTTGGCAATAAGCATTGATGGATAGCAACCATTGTCATATGCTCTATTTGCTTGCTGTACAGCATTAATATGATGCCATACATTGTGACCCATCATTAATGCATAACTAAATGAATCCCAGCTTGTTTTACCTTCCTTGCCAATCTTATTTAGGTCACCAGGTGCATATACACAAATATCATTGATTGCTAATTTCTCACTGATAGGACTATCATCAAACCGAGGATGGATACCATCACGTATAACAACGTCACGGAAGCTATCTGTGACATGAGCATAGGCTTTATTATCAGCAGTTGGATCCATGTTAAACTTCCATTTCTTGTGGAAGTCAGTTTCGGTGTGTGTATATAGTTGTCCGTTAGCAGTTGCTAGAAATGGACTTGCGCTGTCGAAGGATATAGTAAAATTGGGATTGTGGTGTCGACGTACTGCTCTTTGGACAGAGGTAAGCAATGCTCCCCATTCAAGTTTACTTGTTCCTAAAAAGTGCATCCAGTCGTGTTTTCCTGTTTCGAGGAGACCGTCATGTATAATAGTGACAATACGCTTAAGAGCAAGATGGGGATCAGCCATATTAGCACCCCCCATTGCCCATCCTCGGAAGTAGTTTTTGTGTTTTGTTGGGTCATTATATTCCTTCATTATCTCGTACCACTCATCGGCATCTGCATGATTAGATCCTTGTAGTACGTTTAAGAATTTAGCATCATTGAAACTATTTTCCATAAAGTATTCATGATTTGCTTTTGTAACGTCGATAGCATCTTGTACAGTGTGAATATTTGTTTTAGCAACACTCTCTGGGTTATGTACAATCCATGTTGGTATATCAAGTGTCATACTATAATCACTTACTTGACATAACCATTTAAGCACTGTAGAACGATACTTCTGTGCTTTCTTATCCATGTTCTTCCAATCTGCTTCCCACACACCTTTAGCAATCTGGAATCCACCTGAGTCTGCTAATAGTGTAGTATGATTGTCACGATTGCGAATCATGTACTCACCAGGTACATCTTTAGTAAGATCTAAGTTGGCATGACCTGCAGAATATAATCCCCATTTGTATTGGAATAACCCTTCTTTGTCATTGAAGAAATTAAGCATCTCCATTTCTGGAATACCATTTGGCATTCGTGTATGCGGAACATATTCTTCTGCTTGCTGCTTTCCTATATACGTTGCGTAAAAGGAACTAATAGCAGGCAAGTATATTGCATAATCTTTTTGTTCTGTTGTTAAGTCTGTGTTCATAATATTATTATAACAAATATTGTTTATTAATGCTATTATTTAGATAAATTTCTAATAGTTAAATATTTTTCCCATGCATCTTTTAATGCAGGATTGTTTTCGTGTGCATCCAAAAACATTTGTTCTAGTGCATTAACACGATCCATTAAACTATAGATAATAGGTCTCATATCATCGCCGGTCTTAGGTGCTTTATATACAGGATCACCATCTTGGTCGTAACCATCGAATCCATATTCAACATAATCACCGTCTACAGTATATGGCATTATTTTACCAACTTTTTGGTTGCTTGTAACTGCTTAAACATATCTAGTAACGTTGGGTTGGATTCGATTAACTCTGCTTCATCTAATACTACTTCAGTTAGAGCTCGCATACGTTCGTCGAGCATATCCAGCCGTTTAACTATATAATCCATACGATTGATTACTTCATAAGTTACTGGATCTACATTATGTCTACTACCGCGGAATGATGTTTCGTGTTGTTTACGGAACTCGTCACGGGATATGTTTTTACGATACTCATCATAATCTATTGTCAATGACTGCTGCCACCAATCTCCTTCGTAAGGACTTTTAACGCTCATGGTGCAGGCTCCTCTTCATGCTTTTCTTTCTCTTTTGCTAATGTAAGCATAACTTGGAATTGTTCCCATGCATCCTGTATTGCTGGATGTTTTTTAATTAATGCTTGATCTCGCATTCTCTCGGCTTCTATTAGAAGAACTTTATTTTCCAAGTCAGTAAATCGTTGCATAAAAGTAGGATTATCGTTAATAGTAACTTCGATACCGGGCATTCCGTCACTTGTACTGTAATCTTGTATCCTGTCTACATTAATCATTTGCGAATATGAATTAAGTTTTATCATCGTAACTCCATTTGAGTTTTGCTAGTGTAGCATCTTTCTCGCTTTCTAAGTGTATAATTGATGTCCAGGCACCGGGCATAATATAATAACTACCTTCACAATGTTCTGCACACCAGTCTTCTATTTCTTCTGTTGTATGAGAATGAAAATCAAAACGTACTTTATATGGCCATTGTGATTTAACTCTGGTGGCTAATAGTCGTCTTAGATTTTCACCACCATCCTTTTCTTTTAACATTGCAAAGGTGAGTTCTTTTATCATTTACTCTGCGCTGGTAAGATATATGTGTAAGTTGCAATACCACTATCAACAGTAATTTCACATGCACCCTGATCACTAAATCTAACAGTTTTGTCACCTGTTAAATCCATAATCTTAATAAAGTGTGCAACTGGCCATAACCATTCTTGTTTTAAGTTGCCGGTGATATCAGTCTGGAATACAAACTCACCTGCGTGTGTAGAATGATCACCAAAATAGAATTTTAAGTTACCATCTTCTGTTTTTGATTTAAAAGTGACTTCTTCACTATTTGCTGTGGCCTGCATTTTCATACGCTGAATACCTGCAATAGTTGGTTCGAACTCCACATTCCAGCTTGCACCTTTGAATTTAACTGCTTTAAGTTTTTCGTCGATGATTTCTTTAACCATAAAACGATAATCGTTTTTAAAGTCACCTGCATCGTTTTCGAAGTGCATGCCTACTGGCATTTCTTCACCATTGCGGTCTTGACGTTTAATTGTAATGTTTGCATCTTCGCGATATGGCTCTAAGCCAAGTAAGATTTTAAGTTTGCCCAAGTTAGGCATACCAAATGTGCCGATAAATTCTGCAATTGGATTAGCAAACTCTGCACTAATTACAACAGAACGATCTTCTGCAAGACCGTCGACTATTGTTTCTTTATCTGAACCTGTGATTTTGATTAGGTCGATAACTCCTAAATCATAAGTGTGCTCTACTAAGTCTAGTAAGTAATCACGCATTTAAAATTCTCCTATTTAATAATTTATTATAGTGTCACGTAACATATATGTCAACGTATTTAGATTACTTTGGATGGATCCGTAATAACCTGTGCTAATTCTTGACCACCACGCACTGATGTTAATTCGCCTGGTACCTTAACTTCAAACCAAGCAACATTGTCGTCTGGATAATTAACTTGATTAAGTAATTCAAAATCAAGTTTTTCTAATAATACCTTTAATAATCTACCAGGTGTATATGTGTTCATCATATTTTCTGCATTGCGTACACCAGCAGTATAATCGCAATCATTATATGTAAACACAATAATTCCACCAGGCTTTAGATATCTTTTTAGTTCTATTAGATAATCTTCGATAGCTTCAAGTGGCATATAGTTGAAATAATCATAAAGAACAATTAGACCAAGTTGATTCTCTGGCACATTATGTACCTTATGATCACGTGTTTCTTCTATATTAAGATATCTAATTCTTTTCTGAAACTCAGGAGTCCATAGTTGTTTAACTTCATCAAACAATGACATATGAGTATCACCAATATACAACGGAGTACATGTTATCAATGGATCAACAAATTCTCCAGATTCTGGTCTAATAAATAATGCTGATCGTTTCCAATCAGCATGAGTCTCGAGCCGGCCTATAAAGTGTTCTTTAACCTTGTCTCGTTTAATACATGGAAAGTTTTGATATCGTTCTTTAACATACTCGTGAGTATCATGCTCTTTAGCAGTATCGTACCACTCGTAACTTTGTTGAATTAATGGTTTTTCGAGTTCGTAAATAATGTCAGACATATCACTTTTATATTGTTCTAACATTTTATCAAACTCATTGAGGTGTTGAGTTATTTTGGCTCCCATACCAACCATATCTGTTTGGTCACAAGCTAACCCAATATCTTGTGCTGATACATCACCTAAAATTTTAGATAATTCAGTATTAACATATTGTGTTAACTCATTGACGTGCCATTGCTCAACTGCTGTACGATAACTTACTAAATCACTTAATTTCATTTTCAAAACTCGAATAAACTTTCAAATGTATTGCTAGTATCAGTTGCTGCTGCCAAATCCCATTCTAGTACACCTAATAGATTGTCAACCTTCTGATCAATGATTGTACTTTCCATTAAGTTATCATCAAACGGCAACTCTTTATACCACTCGGGTAAGTGTGCTTCATCTGTTGGATAACCGATGCTAGTCCATCCTAACGGATTTTGTTTTAATTTACATACAATGGTTTTCATACCATCTACAATTTGCATGGTATAATTATCATTATTCATTTTGCGTAAAGTATTCCAATTTAATGCTGCTCGTACATGCCCGGGCATGTTAGCTTTACCTTGCGCTTTCTCCATATTACCGTATTTGGTTAAGTTGTTAACACGTTTTGGTGTTCCTTTTTCCCAACTAGGCTTTTCGTGGAATTCATTCTTAAATTCTTTAATTTCTTCGATTAATTCTTCTCTAGTTGAACCTGTTAGTAGACTATTTAGAATATTGCTCAAAAAGTCTTGTACTACCTTTGGCGTGTCGGAGCGTTTAAGGTCTAAGCCCATTGCTTTTACTTTGCCTGGCTTACCATCTACATCTTTGCGTTCGCCTTCGTCATCAACCACCATAATAGCATATCGCTTTTTCGTAATAAAAAGTCCACTACTGCCAACCACTTCTCGTCCACACGCAATAATTTCACCGTACGATTGTGGACAATGAAATGCCCTCTTAGCAAACGCAGGAAAGGAGTCATTGACTTGTTGCCCAAGCTCGTCGTATAACGCGATCGCAACATCAGTGTTCCATTCTTGATCTCCTCTCTCAACTGCCTCCTTGACAACCGGCCAAGCAGAGAAATAAGCCGAGTCAGTGTTATGTACAAGCGATCCGTTTGCAAAAAAGAACGGATCCTGGTCAGCCATTGACACATCATAAACATACTCCTCTGTTGTATCTAACTTTTCTACGGATTTAACTCGTTGTCTTTTTAATTCAATCATTTTGAAAACCTTAATCTAAACCATATAGCATCTTCTTCTTTTTCGAACCACCATCTGGTATTGGTATAGTGGTTATAGAATCTGCCATCTGAGTCATGTTCTCTACACCACTTACCTGCTTCGTTGATCATGTCCCTTGGTGGTGGTGGAGATGTATACCATTCTGATCGTCTGGTATTTTTTAATTCTGCTGTATTATCCCACTTCATCTTAATTCACACATACAACATTAATTGGTAGTTCTTCGTCTGTTGCATATTCTTCTGGAAAGAACTCATCGTCTTCAGACCAATGTCCTATTGTCGGTGCAAAATAAATTGGATTATAACCATTGCCTTCGTCATCGATAGAAGCACATACTTCTAATTCTGCATAATCTGGGTTATTGTCTATAATTTTTTGTAGACCTTCTATATATTCTTTAAGTTTCATTATCGTTTACCTGTAATAGTTTAACGGTATGCTCGCATATCTGTAATTCTTTTATCAGATGATCATGTCTTGCAACCATCTTTTCGTAATTTTGATACATTTGATGTGACCATGAGATAAATTCATTTATTTTGTCGTCACCTCCGCGAGCTAGTTCGGCTGCAAGTTCTGTTGGAAATAATCTTAGATCTGCGGCATAATGATATTGTGGTAACCAAGATTTAGTTCCCATCGTTTACGCTCAAATCTTGAATTGCTCTAGATAATATTTCTGACAAGTCGTGGAATCTAGGATCATCACCTTTGTCTAAAGTCGTACAGCATTCCGCGATTGCCCACCCTAATGCTTGAATTCTTTCTTGTTCTATATAATTTACTAATTTATAGTATGCTGTTGTGGTTGGGTAAATACCATGCTCATCAGGGTGATCAAGCATTTCGCTAACGATATCACATACTACTTGTCTGTCTTTATCCATTCTATACACCTTTCTATAGTTTCTTTTATGTTATTCTTAAATTCTGATTCCCATATCACTAAAGTAGGAATACTTCTTTCTTTGAATAACGCATCAATTTTTTCTTTATCTTTTTTCCAAATATCTTCGGCAAGTAAATCTGCCTGACTATGATAATAGTTTACACTATATTTCTCTGGATTGCAATGCCAATAATCACCATTAAACTCTATTGCTCGTCCTTTATGTACAATATCGTAGAAATTTGGTTTATTGTTAGCATACACACAATATTGTTTGGTATTGGCAGAATATTCTAAAGTTTCTCCTAAATTTAATTCTATTTGTTTAATAAACTCTAATTCTAAATCACTTACATAACCGCCAGTATTGTATTCACTTCGTATTTGCACGGCTTCTTCTACTGAACAATTATGTCTATTTTGGATTGAATCTATTGTATGTGATTTACCCTTGCATATTTCTATATATTTTTGGTTACCTTCTTCTACACCATATTTTTCAATAAAGTATTCTTTAGTGTTAGTATATGCTTGTCTATCACAATAGGCAATCCATCTTTGCGATCCTTCTTCCTCTCCGTATTTAGATATTAAATTCTCTAACGTAACAGCACGAGAACGGTTAAATTCCTTAAATTCTTCTTCGCTCCAACCATATCGTTCTTTTTTATATTCGTACGAGTTCGACTTGCGTTGTTTTTCGACATAGTTTTGCCATGCTTTTTCACCTTCTACTTTTCCGTATTTCTCGACGAGATTATCTCGTGTTATCGCTGTTTTCTTTGCTAATTCCGCATCAACTAACTGAGCATTTGGATATGCTTGTTTATATTCTGTTCCATTCTTAAACTTTCCTGTACACTTGTAAGCAAAGTGAGTCCATTGTAATCTTGGTGCTGTAAAACCACATTCTAAACATTTTGGCATTATGGTGCTTCTCCTATCCGCATACAATTATTTATCATTTATCTTTCTAAATAAATAGTTTTATGCGAATTAAAGAAGTCACAAAAAAGGTTGTTAAAGATGACGCAGACTATAACAATGATGTTATGTCTGGCCATCAAAAGCCTATTCCCGAACTTACACCTGCTCAAGTCAAAAAAGCAAAAGCCCTCAAAAAGATTAAGAATCTATAGAGATAATTAAGTCATCATCCTGCAATTCTGTAGGTTTAACTTCTATTGTAAATCCGTCTCTATCAACTATTAAACTATGATCCTCTGTAACGGTTATAGAACTACCATCTTCCATTGTGACCTTGTATAGTTGTTTGGATGTTTTATGACGCATCACATAGTTGATCGCTCCAAATACAGCCTCATCTTCATGAGCATTATAACCAAGCACCTTTAGATCATGTTGTGCTTCTGTGGGTATGGCATATTCTTTACCGCCATCTTGCTCTACCTTGTATTGAATCTGATTGTATAAATCTTCTATGGATATGTTGCCTTTGTTGGTGTTTAATGTAGTATCGCCTGTAACTGAGTCGCCGTATATGATGCATTCACCAACATGATCATATTCTCCTGTTAAACATTGATTAACATAAGCGTCCATGTGTTTAGCAATTGCTCGCCCTGTTAACGTTGTGCTTTGTCCTATCCTAGGGTCAAAAAATCTACAATGTGGGTTTAGGATAGCACCATATAAAGAGTTAAGGTTAATCTTTTTAACGAGTTGTCGTTTATCCCAGAAAGCAATTTCTTCTTTATCGCTTGCTGTTTTTTTCTTTGCTTGTAATTCTTTACGTTCGGCATACCAACGTTCTAGTAACCCTGGAACAACACCTTTCTTTTCGTATGTAAAGATGGTACCATTTGCACTTATACACCAATTGGTATTCTCGTTAAATATATGGTCATGTAACTCTTTTGCAGTATGTACGCTTTCTTCGCCGTTAACCCAATCGACAGTAATTTCTGTATCTGTTCTGCGATCCATAACTGCTGTATATTCCAATGTACCAAACAATCCTTCCCAGGCTGCTGCAAACGAAGCACCTACATATTTCTTACCATTTCTAAACGTCGGCTCTTGTTTCTTTTTAATGTAGTTGTTGGTCATTATAGGACGTAGTTGTCCTACAATAGTTTCATTAGCCATGTTCAATGCACGAATAACAGATGGATACAGTGAGTTCAAGTCAACCGACCCAATCCATTTATGTACACCTTTTTTAGGGTATGCTACATAAGCACCTGCTGCTTGTGTATCTTCTTTGTCGTGGCGTTTACGATCTGGTACTACCATTCCGCGTTCATGTGCTTCGTTGATGATGGCTTGCTCTGTTACCGCCACCGCGCCCATTGTTGTAGGAAGCAATACAGTATTAGCATGAGCTAGTTCGTTTGCTAAATCAAGGAACTTGAGTTTCTCATCCAGTTTAGCAAGTAACGCAACGTCCTGCCTGTTATAGTCAATAAACGTGTAAAAGTCTTGGTTGTATAGTTGGTCAAGTGTGCCTTCATATTCTACCTTACGCTCGCCAAGTTCATATTCACCAATTGCATCTAAGCTATAAGAATGCATTTCGTGATATGTATATTTTCTGTACAGTTGCATATAATCCATATGAACCCTACCAACTGTATCATATGTAATATGTTCTGCACCAAACCGTTCAAATGTACGTTTCTTAGGTAACATACCCCACAAACATAATCTACGAGTGTCGTCTTTACTTAATACTCGTGTAATACGATTTACTGTGTATGGTATATCAAAGCCTTCGCTGTTCCAGCCGCTATACACGTCGGCGTCTTCGATTATATCCAAAAAGGTTAATAACATATCACGTTCGTGTTCGAAGATAAATGTATTAGGAAACTCTTTACACATTTCTTGTGCTTCTTCGACTGATAATGTTTTTGGCGGCACCGCCAATGTAATAAGACTTTCCATCCAATCTAAATATACTGTGATAGCAGTAATCTTATTAAACGGATCGTCTGTTGGTGCAAAACCTTTTTCTTGGTGGAAGTCCACCTCGATATCAAAAAACGCTGTTTGTAGTTTGGGTGAGTCAACATCTTTATAGTTTGTTTCTATACACCTAAAGATAGGATTAATATCAGATTCAAACAATTGTTGACCTGAATGCATTTTAATTTCTTTTTGGAACTCTTTGCCAGTTCTACATGAAAACTTCGATACTGGTGTTCCATAAAGACTTATGTATTTCCCTTTTGCTGATGGGTAATAAAATACATAGTCGGCAGGATATTCTTTGAATAATCTCTGCCCATCTTTTGATCTTTCTACAATTTTAATACGATCATGTTCACGATCGTGTATAGCGTCAACATAACTCATTATTGAGTTCTGCCCACCGTTTCAAGAATTGTTTCAAGCAAATCATAATCTTCCTGTGCTTGATGGAAGTTTGATTTATATGCTGTATTAATTGCTTTCTTTAATACTGCTGGTTTAACATCCATTTCTTCTGCAATTGCTTTAATGGTGTCAGTAAGGCCGCCACGTAATACTTCGATTTCTCCAAGTACACCGCAACCCTCATTTACAAGGTGTGTAAGTTTTGCTTTTTCTTCTGAATTGAAAGTTTTAGACATGCTATTCTCCTATAATCTAAAGTATAATTATAGTTGAATAGCTTGGGTATGTCAATTTATTTTAGAGGTGTTTGCTCGATTTGGTCTAATCGATTTAAGATATTTTGGATAGTTTCGTCTTGACTATCTAACTGATGTTGCATAGAAGTAATATCTTGTTCGTCGTCTGATTGTTCATCGTGGTGTAAGTTAGCTAATGCTTCTACATCAGTATCAGCGTGAGCATACTTAGCACGAGCCTTTTTGATTGTTCTCGCTGCGTCAGGATTTCGGATAGTTAAGTTGCCTTCGTCTTCGTTTAGGAATTCAAACGATTTCATTTTAGTTTATCTACCTTGCGTTGTAATGCTTTAACATCAGCAGTTAAATCCTGAATACGTTTCTTATAGTGATCACTTGAACGTTCTAAGTTATTAATGCGTGTTGCTTGTTTGTATAGTTCTTTTTCTGTGCCTTTGTAGTCGTCATCGACCATTTTAACAAAGGCTTCCAAATCAGATTTGGCATAAGCATACTTAGCACGGCCTTTGCGTAATGCAGCCGTAGTCTTAGGATCCATTATGTTAATGGTTGTTTCGTATGCTTCACCTAGGTCAAACAGTTTCATTAAAATCCTTTTAATCCTATTGCTTGTGGAGCTGGGTCTAATTCAATGCCCTTACGTCCGGCAACACCTGCTACTTTTTTGATTTGCTGTAATGAATCTCTGCGGCGTTTTGCATCTGGATATTCTTTATATTGTTTTAATAACATAACCCACATTTTTTGTATTTTATCAGCAATGTCTCTTTCTGAACGATGACGATCATCTTGTTTAACTGCTGCACCTGCAAACTCTGGTTGTGGTTCCCAGTCAAAATCTTCGTTGAGTACAGAGAAGTCATTTAATAATGCAATAGCTTCGACCATCCACTCATCCATTTGTTGTGGTGCGCCAATGCTGTATGTTACTTCTAATAATTCGTTATAGCATTCTGATAATAAATCATAATCGTTAGATGATTTAACAAAGTTACCTAATTCTCTTAACTGTGAAAAAATTTCACGTTTCAATGCATGAACACTACCAGTCTCAGCGACAACGTTTTTGCTTGCTTCTGCAGATTCAAATGCATAACTTATTAAGTCTCCGCCGTGTAAGTTAGAACGTTTAACTTGAAGTTTTGCTACCTTGTCTTTGCCTAATGCTTGTTTTAAATCTCTAATTAAGTCTTGAGTTGAACCTGTTTTAGATTTAAGTCTATAGTCTATTCCAGCTTCACCAACTAATTCGTTATCTACAGCTTTTTTAGCAAATGGTTTTGGTTTTTTATTTGTTTCTTTTGTGTGGAACTCTTTAGATAAACGATCTTTAATATCTTCTTCGGTTTCATCCATGCTGCGTAGAATATCAACTAACGATGGCGACTTTTCAGCAGTAACAACATCTTCAACTACTTCGTCTTCGTTTTCTTCTTCTTCGCCAACGAATTTACCTTTGGTAGGATGATCCTTTTCAGGTGAATCTAATACTGGTGAAATATTTTTAGATTTGAATGTTGCATCTGCTTGACCTGCTTTCTTTTGATTGCTATCTAAACCTTCTGCTACTAATTGAGCACTAGGATCTTTAGGAGCAACCTTGTCAAACGCACTAAGAATGTTCATCATTGCTTTTGAATCATTATTTTTCGGTGCCGCACTTTGTTCACCAGTCGTTGGGTTAACATTTGGGTTTGAAGTTCCTACATTATTTAAGTTCTGTAGAATGTTTAACATTGCTTTATCTTCTGACATAATTAAATACCTTTTTTATATTTATCGTTTTATTGTCTTACTACCTAAAACATTCTTCTTCATATCTAAGGCATTCTTAACAGTACCATCTGCATTTTTCGCTTGTGGTGCTTCCGGTGCACCATATTTGCCCTTTTTAACTTTTGTTTGAGGATTTGAGACTGTAGCAATACTACCAGCTGATGTTGCGCCTGCACTTGCAGTTTCGTTCATTATTTCATAAATTCGCATGATGTTGTTCTCTTTTAGGATTAGCAATACCACTAAGTATTTCTATACCAAAACGTGTGTCAGTGTCTCTTATCATTTTAACACTGTGCTCGCAGTATTTAATTCTTTGGTTTTCAAAACGGAAATTACTTATATTTGGATTAACTGTTTCTAAATGAATAAACTTTGGTTCATCCATTGGAAACTCAACCTGTATAATTTCAGTAACATATACAGGATCATTCCAGACATATTCTCGTTCTGCTAATAATTCGTTATCCGCAAAAATACGATAGGTAGGTGGGATTCCATCCCAGTCACAATATAAATCAACAAGTATTTTAGCGAACATAATGCTATTTATCGCTAAAATAATGTTTACTTTTTAGTAGAGCAATAATATTGAATTAAATCTTTTTCTTTTCTTCTGCGTTGCTTCTTGCAACTAGTTTTTAATTTTTTCTTTTTGCTAAAAATTCTTCTTCTTTCTGACTTTGTTAGTTCCTTGTCAGTGTCACTATGAGTTACATAGTAGTGAGCTGAGCATTCTAATTCATCGTGATAATATGATGTAAACTTCTCGCAATACTCGCACTCGGTTTCGGTGATACTGTCATAATCAGTCATTTTGAAACCCCTTTAAAAGATGTTAAAAGTATTTAGTGAATTATGTATAGAAATACTTAATGTCCGTCCTAAAACATAAATAATAGTATGAAACATTATACTTATATGATTACAAATACGTTAAATGATATGCAATATATTGGAGTAAGATCTTGTGACTGTGAGCCCAACGAAGATCAGTATTGGAGTTCAAGTAAATATTTAAAAGAGGATATTACTAAATTTGGCATTGAAAATTTCACAAAACAAATTTTGAATATTTGGAATACCAGAGAAGATGCTCTCGAACACGAAATATCTTTACATGAGCAATATAATGTATCTACAAATAAATTATTTTATAATAAATCAAAACAAACGTCTGTTGGGTTTGATACAACCGGTATGCCTGGTCCTTGTAATATGCTTGGCAAAAAGCATACAGAAGAATCGAAACAAAAAATGAGTAAGTCAAAAAAAGGTAAACCCAAAACAACGGAACATAACTTAAAAAACTCTTTATCGCATAGAGGAGAGAAAAATCCTTTTTATGGTAAGAAGCACACACAGGAATCCATTGAGAAAATTAGAAAAGCATCAACTGGCAAAAATAATCCGATGTATGGAAAACAACATTCCGACGAAGTTAAACAAAAGATTTCTCAAATAAACAAAGGTAAGAAAAGAGTTAAAGTAACTTGCCCGCATTGCGGTAAAGTAGGTGGTGGACCTGGGATGAAAATGTATCACTTTGATAACTGTAAGGTTAGTAAAAGTATTTAATTGATTCCCACCAGTGTTTCCCTTTTGATGGTGCATTCATCCAAGCGGTAAATTCCTCCTCGTCGACACCATTGATGAAGTATTCGCGACCACCATGTGTAGTCATCATTACACCTTGACTACCATCTTTAAATTTATAATGATCTAAGTCTGAAATCCATGACGACCAAACAGGTTCTTCGTTTACCTGTTCTTCTTGTAACTCATCATGTATGATTTTATTTACGGTTTTTTTTAGAGATTCGTTAAGACCTAAGTGTCTTGATTCTTTACGCATGTTGGCTGGAATACCACCTTTGTCAACATCAAAGCCCATTTTTTCTGCTTCGATTCTAATTTGGTCTGGACCAACATCTACTGTTTGATTTTGTTTAGTAATAATACCTACAGCTTCATTCATATTTTTTTTTGATAATGCGTTTCGAAGTTGTTGTATTTCTTTTCGATTACTTAATCCTGCTACTTGAGCTGCTTTAAGTAATGCAAATTCTTTTGGAATGTCACGAGATGGATCATTCATAATCTTTATGAATATCTCTGTTGCAGTTTCATAATTTTTTTGATGTAGTTTTGAACGTAACCAATCTAATATAAATTCTGGAAACAGAGATAATAACATGTCTGTGCCTATACCTTCGTCAAGTTGTTCGCTAAACAGGTAAACTGGGATTGAGCGTAATTTAGATTTTACTGCTTTATTTGTTCTATGGTGCCCGTCGATGATGTGCATACCATCTTGGTCTTTATATACAACAGGGAAGTCTTCGTAGTCTTGAAATACTGATTCACCACCGCCTGTGTTACTTAACCAATCTTGTGTTGCTTGTAAGTTACGTGGATCAACATGTACTACCTTTGGTTTTAAATCTTGTGATTCTATTTTCCAAACTATAGATTCGATATGATTTTTGGCATCCCAATCGTTTGACCAACTTGACGACATTGGCATGTCGTGTGTGTACATTTCGTCTTCTAATAATTGTTTGGCATTAGCATAATCTTTTGCACGTTCTGCTAAGTCTAATGCACGTTCTATATGCTCTACATCATTCTTAAAAATCATTGCTACCATTGGGTGGAAGTCTTGTGTGATACGTTTTTGTGCTGGCATTGTTTCTAATCCCATTGCACGTCTAAATGATTCTTCTAACGATTCTTGTTCAACATGTTCTAAACTTAATTCTTGATCTTCTAATTCTAATCTACGAGCATATAAACGACCGATGTAACCATGATTACGAAGCATCTTAAATGCTAAATTCTCTGGACTGAATTCGCCACCTTCTGCTAATCCTGCTTTGCGATATCTGCGTACAACATCAGCAACATTATCTACGGCATCTAAATCATTCGATGCGATGGCATGTAATAATAATTCTTTTAGTTTTTCGTACTTTTCGAATGTTAAATCTTCATCTAAGTTAGCACGTTGTTGAGTTGGTATCTTAATCCAATCTTTATTGGCAACACTATAGATACCCATACTAATATGTGGTTGGTTACTGTCTTGAACATATAATTCAACATCAAATCCTTTTACTTTGATATCGTGTGCATCATTATACTGTGACTTCTTGGCGTTAAATAATTCTGAATATACTTCTGATTGAGTTAATTTTTTAAAATCAACGATAAGATGTAAATCAATATCACTATAAGGTGTGTAAGTGAATGCAGCATTAGAACCAGATACTTGTAAGTCTTCGATTACTAAATCTTCGAGACCTAAATGTTCACGGAAGTCATCAGCAATGCGTAATAATGCAATACGCACATCAGTCTTCATATCGGTTCCATCCCATAACTCTGGATTGAGTTCATCGTGGAAGTTGATGTGATCGTCTAGTTTCTTATTATCTAATTCCGTTAATTTCATCTTCTGCTGCTTCTTGTTCTAATATTTTAATTTGTTTCATGATATCTAAATATCTATTAGCAATATCATCTCTTGATTCTGTTAACGGCATTCTAAATAGTGATTCTTCTAATCTAGAAATGCTTTCTGCTAACGATAATTCTTTATCAAATATTTCTTTAATGCGTTCGTTTGGATTACCGTATAAGTCTGTGATAACTTTCATACGAGTTTCGTCATCACCTTCGATATACATTTTTCTAATTTCACTAGCACTTTTAATTGATTTACCTAGTATTGTAAAGTTAATAGTAGGAGCAACAAAAACATATCCGTGTTCTGACATAGGTGCTAGTTTATTTGTTAGTGGTTGTAAGTAACTTGGGCTTCCATCTTTCTTTGGTTTGAAACTAATGCGATCAACATCCTTTTGACTTAATGCATAAATTACTGCGGTGTTGTTTGCATCAAATTGACTTGTAACTTCTACAGCATTGTACGGGCTTTTAACTTGTACAATCTGTTGAGCAGGAACACCAAGTTCTTGCATCATTACAGTCTTTTGTTCAAAACTAAAAGGACTTGTTACAGGTGCCTGTTTGCCAGAACTAACCACAAAGACATTATTAGCACCATACTGTTTAACTAACGTTTCGTAGGTGCCTGCATGACCTTTATGAAATGGGTGGAATCGACCGGGATAAATTACTATTTTACGCATAATGTAGTATTTATGCGAAAGTATTAATCGTCAGCTGGGTAAATTTCTACTAGTACGCCTTCGCCGGCAAGCTCTTTTAAAACTGCATCTAAGTTTTCTAAGATGTCTGCTGTTAATACTGTTTGTGTTTCATCATCATCACGTACTAATTTACTGAACTTAATTGTTAATGCGTTTTCAACTACTTTAGCCATTTATATTTCCTCATTAATTATGTTGTATGTTTTCTTTAAAAGTCCGGGCGCACATATATTAAAAATAGTTTCTATGCCAGGATCATTATAGTCAAAGAAAAAATGTTCTTGACAGTATTTACTTGGAAAATTTAACCAACGTTTAAAAGTTCGACATGGTACAACTGTATCGTGATAAATCTTTAAAAATTGTTTTAGTTTTTGTTTGTGATCGTTTGTTACAATACACGTTTTTAAATAAGTTCTATACTTGTAATCAGAATTTTTTCTAACCAATGAACCCGAATCGGAATTAATCTTTATTTCTGTTATGCCGGGATCTACTATACCAGGCAATGTTAATAATTCTTCTAAAAACGGTATATTATTCGAATAACAATAAAAACGGTGTGTTGTAAGAACCAACCGATATTTAAGATCCTGTTCATTGAAGAAGTTAATAAATGAATTTAAGTTTTCTTTTGTGATATCGGTAATCGGTTCTCTATGCATTGAGCCAACCATACCAAGTGAACGCGGTACATAAAACCCCGAACGTTTATATCTTTCTTTAATTCGTAAGCGTTCATCTAATCCGACACTGGTTAATCCTCGTACAGAATTAACTTCTTGAAGATACCCACATGCAGACCATTGATACTCATTAAAGAATAGTTTATTGCTTTTCTTTATACTATAATTTAGGTTTGAATTGGTCCAAGACAATGTATCCATCGTCGCTTATTGTGCCCTCGGGCATTTTCTCCGTTGTTAATTTATTATTCTGTTCGAAGATTATTTCTTCACCATCTAAAAGAACTGTTAATGTTGTGTCTTTAAGATTTTCAAATAATATCTTTTTACTTAGCGGTACTTTAAGTAATTCATTGATTTTTCTTGATATAGGTCTAGCACCCATTTTGCTATCATAACCAACATCTGCAAGAAAATCAATTACAGCTTCAGTAACATTAATTTTAATATTTTTATTTTTAAGTTGTTCTTTAAGATCTATAATAAACTTATTAACAACCTTCTTAATACTTAGCTCATCTAATTTGTTGAACTTAACAATCGCATCTAATCTATTACGCAATTCAGGTTTGAAGAACTCTTTAACAGCTTTATCTTCTTCTCCAGACTTTTCTAAGTCTTGCCCAAAGCCGATGTTAAAGTTTTCGTTATCTCTTGCACCTAAGTTACTTGTTAATAAAATAATGCAGTTCTTTATATTTACTGTTTTTCCTGAAGAACTTGTAATATGTCCTTCGTCGAGCATCTGTAACATAATGTTAGACACATCTGGATGAGCCTTTTCAATTTCATCAAACAATAAGATACTATATGGATCTTTAGTAATGTCTTGAATAAGTTTACCACCACCTAAATTACCATCTTCGTATCCTACATATCCAGGCGGTGCACCAATTAACTGTGACACACTATGTCGTTCTTGATATTCTGACATGTCATAACGTAACAGTTCCATGTCTAGGTTCTTGCTTAACAATTTAGCAAACTCAGTTTTACCGCAGCCTGTAGGTCCAAGTAATAAGAAGCTAGCAACTGGTTTATTTTCTGTAGTTAATCCACCGAAGCTAACATAGATACGATCAAGCATTTCATCTACTGCGTCATCTTGACCGTAAAGTTTCTCTTTGATGTTGGCTCCTAAGTCGCGCACCTTATTACAATCTTCATTTTTAAGACGTTCAACAGGAACAGTAGTAATCTTCTCTGCTTCTCTGAAAATAAGGTCTGGTGTAATCTCAACATCCTTATTATCTTTAGCACGTTGTTTAGCACATGCCGCATCTAATAGATCGATTGATTTATCTGGATTCTGTCTATCGTGGATATAACGTGTTGCTAAGTCCACCGCAGTAATACAGGCCTCTTTATCGATTCGAACGCTGTGGAATTCTTCGAGTCGACTAGAAAGTCCGTTTAGGATTTTGATAGTTGTATCATGATCTGGCTCGTCGATATTGAGTTTATAGAATCGACGCATTAATGCACGATCCTGTTCAAATGTTTCGTAAAACTCTTCCCAGGTAGTTGAAGCAATTACTTTAAGTTTGCCGCGTGTAATAGCAGGCTTTAACATGTTGGCCATATCTAAGTTGCCATTGCTACCAGCACCAGCACCTGACATAGTGTGTGCTTCGTCGATGAACAAGATACCGTTATTAAGTGTTTCCAATGCTTTAATAACTTCTTGGAACTTTTCTTCAAACTCACCACGATACTTCGAACCAGCTAATAAAGATCCAACTTCCAATGACCATACTGTATGTCCTTTAAGAAACTCAGGAACATCACCTTCGGCTATTTCCTGTGCAAGGCCTTCTACGATTGCTGTTTTACCAACGCCAGGGTCACCTACCATTAGTACATTTGATTTAAACTTCTTAGCAAGAATTTCAACCGCGTCTTGAATTTCGTTTGCACGACCAATCAATGGTTCGAACTTACCTTCTTCTGCTAATTCGGTTAAGTTAGTACAGTGCTCATACAGAATGTCTTCCGCTTGGTCGTTGTTTAATGTTACTTTAGCGCCTTCTTTGTAACTCTTGTTCCAGTGCTCAACAAATGAATCTTTATCGACACCGTGTTTCAATAAGAAGTAAGATGCATGACTATTTGTTTCTGCAGAAATACTTAGGTAAAGATCAATGGTTGTAATTTGTTTACGTCCAGAGAAAAGAACTTGTGTTCCTGCTCTATTGAATATGCGTTCTAATGCATTTGTACGTTTTGGTGTGTCTTTGTATTGTGGGTTAACAATATTTTTAAGATTGACTAAATATCCTTCGAGTTCTGAATCAAATAAATCAGTATCAACTCCGTAGTTCTTTAATACTTCATCAAATGGTTCGAATCGAATAAGTGCTAACAGTAAATGTTCTGTTAATACATATTCATGTTTCTTCTGTTTTGCAATGTGAATTGCATATTCTGTAATTTGTTCAATCTCTGGATTTACTTGCATTGGCTTTTTTCTTCCTAGTAGTTTTTTTCTTAGTAGGTTTAAGACTTTTTATAGCCTCTTCTAAAAATGGTGATAATTCTGTACGTTTAATATTACCTAAATAATCTGTAAACTTAACAAAATCTTTAATATTATCCTCATCTTTGTATTCTATAACAGGATTAAAATAATAATGTGGTTTTTCTTTTGTTACTAATAAATTAACTTGTTCACCAACATCTGGACCAATTATATAGTCTTTGTCTGTAGTGTTTAATGTTATTAACATTTCTAAACCAAGTTTCTGATTTTTAAAAGGTGCTGTAAAATCAACATCCTTCATTCCTGTCTTTTTCGCTTTTACTAATTTTAACATAAAAATATTTATTCTTGCAAGTCTTTTATTGATTTAATTAACTCGGTTGGAATATTTTTCGGTAATCGAGCAAGTAACTTAACATACATATCTCCCTGTCTGTTATGTTTTCCTTTTAACCCTTTGCCTTTGACCCTCATTAAGGTATTAGGTTGACTTTTTGCTGGTACAGTTAGTACAATTTTTTGTCCTAAAATAGTTTCAACTTCTAATTTCTTTCCTAGTATGAAATCCCAAAAGTCTAAGGTATATTCCTTAGTTAAATCTAATCCATGTCTTAACCATTCCTTATCATCTTGTATATTGAATATTATGTGTACTTCAGAATTAGGAATTAAATTTGGGTAGCTAATAACATCTCCGTCGTTTATACCTAACGGAATTTCAATTTCTGCTGATCTTACCTGGCCAGAGGCATCTTGAATTGTAACTATCTTTTTGCCGCCGGTAGCAATAGTTTCTAATTCGACAATTAGTCTAACCCTGACGATATTCGTTCTACGATGTTGTCTTTGCGAGTGATTAAAGAAGTCGTTGAATACACTATTAAAGTCTTGACCTTGTCTAAAGTTAAATTCCCTAAAATGTTCTCCGTTTCCAAATTGGTCATGTTGCTTACGTTTAGATTCATCACCTACTATAGCATACGCATCACCAATTTCTTTAAATTAGTTTCATCACCGCCGCGGTCAGGATGATGCTGCATCGCTAGTTTGCGATATGCTTTTTTAATTTCATCTTGGGTGGCTGTTTTTTTAACACCTAATACTTCATACGGATCACGCATAATATTAATTATTCCATAAGTATATGAGGCCAGGAATTATTATAAAAAATTGAGGAAGAAAGTTAGTTATAATAGCTTTTTCATTCCACTTATATCCTACATAAACCCAACCGCTCGCGCCAATTAGTTGTAAGTAACTGTTCCACGGAGTCATGCCTAATACATGGAATACCATTGCTATTAGAATTATTATAGCACTAGCCCATTTAACAATGAATACAGGATCAGTGTAGGTTTTTGTTTTTGTTTCTGTCGTTGGCACTTAGTTCTTCTTCTAATTCTTCGAATGCTGCGTCGACTTGTTCTTCTATGTTGTCGCCTTCATCTAATGTAAAGATATATTCTTTTTCATCGGTGGTAACATGTACTTCATATTGTTCGTCTTGGTTCGCTTGTCGATCCCACCAATCTTTGTATAATGTTGTAAATTCATCTGTATCTAAATCAACATCAAACCCTTCATCTTCTAGTGATGGATCAAAGTGAACAAGTTTCATTAAGTTACCGAAGTTAACGTTATTCAACCCATTTTGATATAGTATTATTAGAAGCTCTAATAACATTTCTCTCGTAGGTGGTGTGAATTCTTCTAGTCTTTGTGTTAGTGTCATTATAATACTTATTAAAAAAGATAGGTGCCCTGTATTATCAAGGCACTTTATCTAATTTATTTTACTAAGTTTTCTTTATATACTGATCTAAGACCTAAGGCTTGTGTGTTGAACTTAACCAGTGTTTTTAGAGCATCTTCAGTAGCAAGACCCATTAAGATATCAACAGTTTTGTTACCATCTTCACCGATAACCCAATCATACTCTCCAATCTTCTGATGGAATACTGATGCTGATTCAGGATTCTCTGCCATTTGTTTACAAGCTAAACGATACTTCTCGGTATTAGGATTACCTTTGTTAACCCACAATGCTTTTTGAATACTATCACGCCATGTGTGAATCAACGTGTATGCATCATAAAGTTCGCCACTAGGTGCTTTACCCCATTTTGCTTTAAACACATCTTCAAACCGTTTACCTGCATAGTTAGGATCATCGTTGTGTTTACCAGTTGAAATATCTAGTACACCATGATGGAACCAAGTTTCAGCTTCACCTTTGGCAATAATAGGTTCTACTTTCTTTTTGTATGCTGCTGGGTTCTCACGTGAACCAAGTAACTCACCGCGTTGGAAAGCTAGTCGACGTTCGCCACCTGACATGCCTGATACCCATGCTACTTTATCTTTAAAGATAGCAATGTATTCATCAGTGGTTTTATCTGGACCACCAATCATTAATGCAATAGCGATACCTTCTGGAACCATACCAGATCCTGCTGCAAATGAGAAGCCATCGTCTTCGTTAACACCTGTACGTTTTGCAACGATGATGTTTAAGTTTTGATGACATACTGAATCGTATTCACGATAATCGTAATCTACTTTTTCCTGCACAAACGATACACCGTTACCACCATGTGATACCATAATTACATTATCATTTTCATGACGTACTGTATTGTGAAATTTGTTAGGACCTGCCTTATCACGTGCGCCAGGGTTGTAAGAAATCACAACATTCTCGCCTTCTAATGCTGGTGCCTTAGCAAATTCTTTTGCTACAATTTCAGCCCATACACTTGTACCACCACCAGGTTTCTGTGGTGACATAAGCTCAACATCAGCGTATGCAGAAGTTGAAACTAATGCTGCTGCGATTACTATATTTTTAAATTTCATTTTTTTCTCCTATGAATAGTTAATGTTTCCTTTATTCTTCCAACCCCACGCTAGAACAATAAAAATTAATGTAAAAATAATAACAAACAATGGGTGTCCTAGTAAATCTTTTGAATCCATGCTTGCCATCATAAGTTGTCCTTTGCCTACAGACTCACCTGTAAACCAAGACTTTATTTGTATTAAAGGATAACCACCTATGTTGTATAATTTTAGTTGGTATGTTAGTAGTTCAATTTTATCACCTAATATAAATCCAATCATCATTGCTGGTCTACTAAACTTAAATTGTCTCATTGCTAAACCTAACAATGTAAATATTAATAATAAGATTATGTTTTCTATTCCGTATGTCCCGAAGCCACTTGTGTAAGTTGCCCATAATATGAATATCAGTAAGAATGGGAAATAGTATTTGTAAGGCACATAAGCAATCATTGTAAAGTATCGCATGAAGTACAAACATAATAGTCCTGTTATTAATGTTGCACCTAAAAAGCCAATGCTCAAGCTATTAAAGAATAACTTGTCACCTAATAGACTTTGTCCTTCTAAAGTTAGTTCGAATCCTACAGCACCAAATAATCCAATTACTATTGCAGCAAATGGTGCTCCTGGAATACCAAACAAAATAGTAGGAATAAATGAACTAGCCTTTTGTGCATTGTTACTACCTTCCGGTCCAATGACACCTTTAATGTTACCGTTACCAAACTTTTCTTTTGGGTTAGTTGCTACGGCTTGACCATAGCTTAACCAATCAGACATAGCACCACCTAAGCCTGGCAGGAATCCAATAATAGATCCAATTAATCCTCCACGCATTGATAGCTTCCATTCTTTAAATGATACTTTAATCCCATCCCAAAGTTGTTGTGTATGCTCACCTAAGTCGCGTCTTTCTGCTAATGCTGTTTTCTTTAGTGCGAGTAAAATCTCAGGCATTGCAAACAATCCAGCAATAACAGGAATAAGCGGAATGCCTTTACCTACGCCACTACCAGACAAGAATTCAAAACCCATTGTAAATCGTGGCTCTGCTGTTACTGGATCAGTTCCAATCATTGCTAAGAACACGCCCAATGATAATGCTACTAAAGAACGTATCCAATATTGATTAGATACAAAGCCGACAGTAACAAAAGCAAGGACACACATTGCCCATAATTCTGCTTGTCCTACACCACCTTCTGTTGGCGGCAATATAACAAAGTCATAATAATAAGGTAACAATAAGAATACAGCCGAACCCCATATTAAGCCATTTACCGTGCTTGTTGTGATGGCTGCGCTTAATGCATACGTTGCCTTACCTTGTTGTGCTAACGGAAACCCATCAACCATTGTTGCTGCGGAACTATTAGCACCAGGTATACCTAATAACACAGATGCAAAGGTATCCCCTGTTGTACTTGCTGCGACAACTGCTGTAATGAATATAACGGCTAGATAAGGATCAACTGACTTTAACGCAACAATAAAAGGAAACAAGGCTACGAGGCCTGTTGTTGCTCCTGCTGCTGGAATAATGCCAATTAATAGTCCATAAACTATTCCTGCGAATAATGCTAAAAATGCGAGTAAATAAAATTCCATTGGGTGTATTATACTTTAATTAAAATGTTAAAGCAATCGCTTTTGGAATCTTTACTCTAAAGATTTGAAGTATAACAATCGTTATACTGGTTTATTTATTATTGTTTTTCGAATACAAAATAAAAACGTTCGCCGTTTTTAAATGTTTGGTTTTTGTCTGCTGGTTCATCAATTCTTAATTGTAAAACCTCGCAGTTAAATGTATGGGCTACATTCATAATAAATGCTTGATCCCATTCAAAGAAATCAATCCATTCTGCATGTTTATCTTGATGTTGTATTCCTGGATTGGCGCGGAATATAATTAATCCACCTTTCTTTGTTAAGCCAACAACCTTTTTAATCTCGTTAACAATTTTATCCGCACTACCAAAGTTAATACTACCTAAACAAATAGTAACATCATACTCAATATCTGTTTCATATTCTAATGTATGTAACATTATGTCAGCACGAGTATTAAAAGGATCAATGCCTGTTAAGTTTTGTATCTTACCTTTAAATTCATTATAACCACAGCCAACATCTAATACAGCTTTTGGGTTCAATGCGTTAACTTGATCTATAATTGCTAATCCACTGTACTTGTATTTCTTTGTTTCTGGTTGCCAAACTTTAGCAAAGTAATTACTTAATACTTCTTCGTTGATTACATGAGCAATATCAACTAAGCTGTCCGGCATATCTTCTATATCAGAATGAAATGTACAGTTTATTACTTCACGCATTGCGTTCTTGTTTAACAATACATGAGGACTATCTTTTATGATTTCATTTAATTTTTTATATATTTTTCTATTCATTTCTTTACCATTGTTACTAATATGTCTGGCCATATATCTGGTATTTCTACTTTATGTCCGAATGTTTCTTCTACCCATGTACTTGAAAAGTGACTCCACTTTGCATCTACATCATACGCAAACTCAAGTATCTTTTTATTTTGCCTTTGTATCTCAGTTAACATGTTTGCACTGTCTTGATACCAATCATACTTAGGGTAAGTTATTTTAAACCCGCCTGCTTCATGCCACCAAGCATAACTGGCCATATCTGGTCTATAAACAAGCATAATCCAATCACCTTGCTTATATGTTCGATATATGTGAATGCCTTTAAGGTCGTGTGCCCATTCGTGAGACTTAACTATCATACAGCCTGCGTTAGGATCCTGCCATGCTTCATCTGTAAACGAACAATTAGGTTCAAATTCCATGCCTGTGCCAAAGTATGCACCTTTATGACCGCTATATGAATGATGTGTATAATCTCGCTCTGGTGTTCGATCTGTTGTATTAAATCCTGGCACTTGTTCTTCGATTATTTGTGCAATACCCGACCAACGTGATCCAGGTACACCAGTTAAAAATATTCGTTTAGGTAAAGTCATAATTATCTCTTATGTGTTTAAATGCCGCTTCGTGTGCTTCTTCTAACGGATGCCATGTTTCGCTGATTGCAAAGTTTTTATCTTTTGCCCAGTGATAAAATCCTTTATCCTCAAACCATACTAATTTATCTTTAATTTCATTCTGTATATTTTGATTATATACAGGATTATTCCACATTGTATCTAATGTAATGTCGTCGACTATTGACATTATAAACGGAATGTTTTTATATTTTAATAAAGTATAAATGCCAATGATGTTTTGTAACGTGTCGTACTTTGCTTGTAACTCAGAGAATAGATGTTTATAATATAACTTTGCTTCTTTGCTCGTTGAGTCTGGTCGAATTTGTTCCCAACGCTTTGATTCTATTTCTAACGTTTCGTTATACCATTCTAATCTATCTACCCATGTCCAGTTGATAACTAACAAATCATCTTCGTTAAAATGATTTAAGTATCTGTATATCAATCTAGTAATTTTATGATTACTTGATCCTGGACGAGCATGACAAACATATTCCTTATCTAAATACTTTGCTAGTAATGCTGGCCAAGTTTTTTTGCTTGGGTAGTGGAATCCGGAACGTATTCTAAAATCAAAATCCATTTCGTCGGTAAATGCAAATGGAAGGTCAGAGGAATGATATTTCGAAATCTTTTCTCTTTCTTCTAACTCTTTTGCTGAACCTTCGACACAATCTTTTAGGTCTGTTCCGTAGGTAAAACTGTCTCCGAATGCTATTAATCTACTCATAATTTGTTTATACTCGAAAAAGTATAGCAAAACAAATTGATTTTGTCAAGGAGATAAGATTAAAGACCTGCTATAGCTTTAAATGCTTTTATGTCTTTGTCATTTTCGTAAATGCGTTTGGTAGGTAATCCGGCTTGTTCACGCATTTCGTTTAATTCTAATTCTTTTGCTTCTCTATAATCTTTTGGTGATAATATTAATGTCTTTTTAAGTTGTTCTTTATTGAAGATAAATTCTTTATCTTTGTATGAAATGATCCAATCTTCGGGCTTTTCATACTCACATAATGTACCTAAGTCATTCAATAATTCTTCGAGCCACGCCGGAACAAATGATCTACGTTTTACTTCAATGAAAACCAGAAAACGGTTTGGTTTAATTTCACCAGGGCTACGATCAGCATCTAATATGAAATCATATCCTTTTTCAAACCAATCAATTAAGTCGTTTGCTACTTTGTTATTTCTTACATAAAAACTTATAACACAGATTTCATCTTCGCTGCCCATTTTAGATTCGAATTCATCAATATGGACAGTTTGTTTAATTAACCCTTCCATGTCTTTGTGGTTCAAGCCTTCGTTTAACGTTTTATTATACATTAAATTCGTCCTCGTCGGCTTCCATATCATCTCGGTTCTCGCCGGCAATGGTTGTTTGATCTTGTACTTCTTCTTGTGCGAAATCTTCTTGGTCTAAGTCTTGCTCGTATGCTGCATCTAAATCTGATAAGTCAATGTCCTGACCTTCAAGTTCGATGCTACCCTCACGTATGTCAGACATTAAATCTTTTGGCATTGTGATCTCTACAACCCAAACAGGCATGTCACGCATAGAAGGTTTCTTTGTACCAGGTTTAAAGTCATCGTATGATTCTACTTTGGCAGGAACTTTGATTGTTGTTTTCATATACTCAACATCACAATCAAACGGTAGTAAACGTTTTGCACCACGTGGGTCTGGCATTAAGTCTGCAGGCCACATAAATGTACATGCCACTTTATAACGACTAATCTCTGGACCACGGATTAGTTCACCTTCACTCCAGTGTTTAAATGCATAGATATCAACCTCATCTAATACACGTTCAAAGTCTAATATTGTTTGCATACTACCATCAGACATATAAACGTCTTTGATAGTTTCGGTTACTTGCCAATAAGCACGATCGTCTTGTAAGAAATCTTTTTCCATGATATAGTATTTATTATTAATCGTATGTATTCAAATCTAGTTGATAAAATTCTTGTCCGAATTTATACAATGGATGCATATGACTACAAAATGTAAGAGCGTCGCGATAACGTTGACTAAACTCTGATTTTGCATCAGTATAATAAGTAACACCAATTTCTAATATGAATTGAATTACTCTAATTAATGTTTTTTTGCTGTATGCATATTGTGTGTTACGTCTATTCCAAAATTCATTGGTTGGAATGGTTTCTCCTAATGTATCTAAGTTTTCTTCCCATTGCATTAGCATAGTAGCAACTTCAGTTTCTAATTTGTTTAATTCAAAGTCTGCTCCGGTATAATTAAACTTCTTAGCATGTTCTTTGATATCTAAAAATAGCTGATGTGTTAATCCACAGTGATTAGAAATAAAACAGTAACTAGCAAAGTTACTTTGATTAAAAAACATTTCAGTACCATGTATACCGAGTATATGTTCTGGGTTTAACTCGTGATTATCAACAACAAGTGTACCTGCTTTAGCAATTTCCATTCCGATTGGTGTAAAAAAGTTATAGTCTAACTCGTGCGAGTCTTTGTTATGCAAGTCCATCCAAATAAGTTTCACACCTTCGTCTGAATCAATTTGCATAACAGCATAGTCAGCTTGATCCAAGTTACTAAACCATTGCTTTCTACCATTTAGTGTGAGGCCATTTAGTGTAATTGCATCACTGCGTTTAACAATGCTATAACAACCAATAACTTCATTGAAGTCTTTTGATAATACTTTTTCTTTAGCTTCGTTACAATTTGACATTTGTACAATAATTTTAGGAACTATATTATGTTGTATAGCATGTGATAACCCGAGACTCTGTCTTGCTAGTTTACGCATATTATGGAAGAATGTTTTCTTCTCATTTAAATCTGCTTCTGGAAAGTTGATATTAAAGTAGGGTTCTAAGTTTACAAGGTTTTCTCTAGTAAACTCAAAGTTGGTTAATGTTTCATTGAATGGTTTGATCATTTAGTAATCCGTATATTTAGTAAAAATCTTTCGAAGATCTATGTATTGTAATTATCGTTATAATATAGAAGTAAATAATTTTAACTATACAAAAGGAGACATAACTTGTCAAAGAAAAAGGCTTTACGAAAAGAAAACATAATAAATTTTCAACAACAATCACGAGCAAGAGATATTAGACTCGTCCCAAAGTCACTGAATCAAGAGACATATATAGTAGGCTTACTAAATAAAACGACAGATATTGTTATAGCGTATGGACCGGCTGGAACAGGAAAGACTTATCTAGCAATGCAAGCGGCCATTCGTTGTTTAAAACAAGGAACTTGCAACAAAATTATATTAACACGTCCGGCGATCGGCGTGGAAGATGAACAGCACGGTTTCCTACCAGGCACGTTAGAAGAAAAGATGGCACCATGGACGAGGCCATTATTAGATGTACTCAAGGAATACTACTCACAACAAGAAATCGAGAGGATGCTAAACGAGCAAATCGTGGAGATCGCGCCATTGGCTTTTATGCGTGGTAGAACATTTAAGGACTCATGGATTATTGCAGATGAAATGCAAAATGCTACACCGGGTCAAATGAAAATGTTATTAACACGCATCGGAGAAGGATCAAAAATCGTTGTTACTGGAGATGTGGAACAAACAGACCGTAAACGTAAAGAAAATGGATTAATTGATATTTGTAAGAAACTTGATGGTAGTCATGAAGGTTTCGAAGTATGTCACTTAACTAAAAAGGACATACAACGTCACCCTATCATTGACACTGTATTGGATTTATATAAAGACGATTAATTAACTTGATGATGAATATATGAAGAGTCTGGCTCAGATATTTTACCGTCGATGATAATTTGGTAAATTTCCTTCCAACTTCTTACCACAGTAATTCCTGGGTTGTTTATTCCTAGGTTGTAACCGTGTTCCATTAGTAATGGTTTTAAACCAACATCTAAACCAGCACGGGCATTATCTAAATGATCTTCGATCCAGTAATGACCCCGACCTGTGTAGTTTTTGAGATATTGGTTTTTAGGACTGCCAATAGGTAAACATTCTACTCTGTCAAATATTTCTTCACCAAATACTTTTTCTAAGTTCATACGTCTTAGTTCACCTGCAGAAGGATCATCACTCATGCTAGTGATAGCATGAAAAGTATAACCATGCTCATGATGTAATTTATTAACATAAGTTACAGCATCGCGCAATGGCGGCAGGAATCCTATTGCTGCACTTTCATTAAAAATTTCGACAAGCTCTAACGCTTTCTCATCTGTGATATCGTATTGTTTGGATAAGTTCCAGAACAGTCCTTTATCTTCTACACGGACCTTCCACCCTTTGGTTTTCATCCAGACATGGAAGGCATACTCCCAATTCAACAAGACACCGTCTACATCTGTTAATATTATCTTATCCATTAATTTCTTTTAACGCTTCTAATGCTTCGTATTTTGTATCAAGTTTTTCGACGATGTCTTTGTAATGTTCAAAGTAATAAGCATGTATTTTATCCCAATCTTTGTCAACTTGCATACCTGCTTCTAACCGTAATTTAATAACTTTTTTGTCTTTGAAGTCTAGTATAACATTAGCCATACTTACGACTTTAGATTTTACTTTGTTTTCTACGGACACAATTTCATCATACTGCCCGTCTGCTTTTTTCTTGTATGTTACTATAAAATATCTCATTTAATTTCCTTTAATTCTGTTATTAAATGCTTGCAGAGTTCTATCTGTTGTTCAACACTGTAACCATTTTGTAAACCAATTTCGATGTTCCTGTCAAATTCTTCTAGTGTAATTCCCATTTCATCTAGAATACCTACAATAAATTCTTGTTTGTCTTCGTTGGACATCCAGTCTTCAAAAAATAACTCAAAAAATTGTTTAATAGCTTCGTCGTGTTTTATTCTCATGAAGTTAACTCCACTAAAGTTGCTGCTAAGTTAATTTCTGGGTCAGCAACGAAACTATGGTCTACTAGTCCTTTTTTAATAACAAGTATTGCATTATCCTTTGCTTCGTCATCTTTACCCCACAAATCTAAGTTATCGTACATCCAACGATATAAGTCTTCCATTTCTTCTGCTCGTACACTAGATAACAGTAGTTGTCTTGCCTCACGAATTTTACCTGCTTTCATTAAGTTAACAGTATCAATCTTATAATCCTGGCTTCCGCCCTCGTCACCGTGTGGTGCTACAAGTGTACCACTCGTTGAATTCATTTGTGTCATGTTTAGACATTTACGCAAGTCTGGATAAGTTGCTTTAACATAACTGTCTAAAGTATCAATGTCGAATGTAACTTCTTCATCAATTAATACTTGAGCGATGCGAGCAGTAAACTCAGTTTGGTCAATTTTGTCAATATGGAATCCTTGACAACGAGAATGGAGTGCTGGAATAATGCGGTTTGGATAATTACACGTGAGTATAAATCTTGCCGACGCATGGTATGTTTCCATGACCCCACGGAGAGCGGCTTGTCCATTGGGACTAATGTAATCCGCTTCATCAAGCAAGACAACCTTAAAATCACCGAAGGGCATTGTTTGCACGAATCCTGTAATCTTTTCTCTAATGGTGTCAACGCTATTCTCCCTTGATGCGTTGATCTCTAACACATCGTAATCTTCAACTCCGATTTGTTTAATAAGGATTTTTGCCAATGTAGTTTTACCTACACCTGCTGCACCACTGAATAGTAAATGCGGTATTGCTTTTTCATTAATCCAGGATTGGATTTGATTCTTTTGTTCAACGTCACGGAATACATATCCGTCTACGTTATCCGGTCTATATTTTTCTGTCCAAAGTTCTCTCATTTATTCCTCTGATAATTTGTGTGCTAATAATTTTTGTTCCCACTCTTTCTTCCATTCGGGATTAATTTTGTTATACATTGTATCTAATAGATATTTTAACATAAAAACTTCTTTCTGGTATGTATTATGGACATATCCATCCGTGTCTGTTGAAAAGGCATTAATAGTTATGTAGTGTAGCTTTTTCATAACCTCGTGGTATGCTTCGGTACGTTCCTCGTCTGGGAACAATGGTACTGCTCGTTTAATCATGTTTTGTCCATTCTGGTTGATTACGTTTTGTCCACTTGAACAAATGTTTCTTTTCACCTAAGTAATACTTTCGGTATGCAATGATAGCATCGTCATCTCTGTATTCGTCTGGCATTGCTTGTGCAAATGGTGTTAACCCGTTATCTTCTAATTTAGGGTCCGGGAGGGTTTCTATCATATCCCAGGATTTATGATTGCGAGTATGATTGAATCGGAATTGCCATTCTTTATGTAATGCTTCTGTTAAGTCTCGAAGGTAATTGTAATTAGATTGAGATTCTCTAGTCCAAATTGTGCATGGATGATTTTTATGTGTTAGCCTATAACCAGCATCGTAACCAGCAAGCCTGACAGTAGCAGAGAGCATCTGGGCATGTTCTACAATCATTTTAACAACATGTTTGTCGCCGTATGATTGCACGTTTTTATTAATATCAGAATCTAATAGAAATATATTCATAAAAAACCTCCTAACTGATTGTATTATAGCAAATACCAGAAAGGAGGTCAATGAAATTTCTTTGAAATTATTCTAAAGTTTCGCCCGGGTTTAATTGTTGTAATTGGTCAGCGCCTTGTGTTTTAACTAATACTGGTTGAGGACCAGTATATGAACGTATCCATCCGTCAACCTCGCCCGAAGAATCATGTGTATAACGTTTAGTCATCCATCCTAGTTCTTCTAAATCACCCATTGTGTAAATTGATTGATCGGCAACATATGATGCATTATAAATTACTGGCATATCACCATTTTTAATTTGTTTTGCTAGTTGGTCTAAGCGAGGATCAGTATCCTCATTGAATTCGAATAATCTCATAAAACTATTTATTAAAAAATAATTTCGTTTTGTGTACCGACATTGTGTAAAGAACCATCTAGAATCTTTTGTTTATGGTCGGCGTGTGTAGCTTCAGAGAATGTATCATCGCTTTGTGGTTCATCACTTATTAGTAGTATGTCGTTATTGTCGACTCTGCGTAGTACCATTTCTTCACCATTGATATCAACGGTAATACCACGTGTCCATCTACCATGTTTAACAAGAATATATTCACCAACCTGTACATCAGTTTGGTCATCACCTACTGCATATACTTCTGCCCAACGTGGACGAATACCTTGTGTTTTGGCATCGTCTTTAGGAAGTAAAATCCCACCAGATGTTTTACGTTCACCAAACTCCATATCCTTTACTAGAATATGATCATGTAATGGTTTAAGACCTTTGATATTGTATTTTGTGATGGTTGACATTTATTCTCCTTTTATGATAAACAATTTTTGGAATTTTGCAATTTTAAAAATTTCCATAATATCAGATGATGCATTTATAATTTTTACTTTATCTTTTGATATTTCTCTAATTCGTAATAACATACCCAATGCAGAGCTATCAATATATTTTGTACCTCTTAGATCAACAATATAACTCTTTACATTCGAATCGATATCTTAATATGATTTCATTATCGGCTCGTGACACGAAAAATCAAACGTCTCTGGTGGATATATTGTAACTGTAGTTTCGGTTTCATCTATTCTAGCAGTCATTTATCTCTTTCCTAATGTTTCTTTTAGCTTCTCTACGATCAGCACGTTTACGGTCGTGGTGGTTAATTTCTACTTCCCACCAGTTGCTATATCCTTTGGGAGGATGACAATCTGTCTTAGATGGAAACTTAACAGGTTTACGACCCAATGGTTGCATTAGATTTTGCTAACTCCAGGTTTCTCGCGTTCGATTTGTTGAGGTGTTTTTAACGGCTCTTGTTTTGCTTCGCGAGCTTTTGCTAATGCACTAGCTAACCCACCGGTTGATTTTGCTTCTTCTGTTACAGGTTCATTGTGAACTGTTGGATCAACGTCTGGCGAAACAGTTTTTGTTTCCACTGGCAGCGGAGTGTCTAACCCGTCAATTGTTTTTGTAACAGGCTGCTCTGTTGATGATGCATATTCAGATGCGATGCTTTGCGCTCGTTTTGCTGCACGTTGGCTAGAGTAAATTGGCTCATCTGCTACAGTTGTACCAATCTGTTTACGGTACTGTGCGCTTACTCGTTGGTTCTTGCTTTGTATTTTCTTATCTGTACTATCGAGCAAATCACCACGAGCATTAACGTCCATATTACCTACAGCTCGAACATTTTCATGTTTTGATGTAAAGGCGTCAATATCAATTTGAGCACCTTTTGATGTTTTGTACATTTTTGGCATATTATTACCTCTGTTAATTATGTATGTATATAATGAGTATTTATCTTAAAAATTCTCGGACATCTAAATCATAGAAGATGCTATCCACTCTATGAATACCTAAAAGATATAATACATATGAGCTAACAGAGCTACCACGTCCTACGCCCCAAATAATATTATTTTCCTTCATGGTATCAACAAGATAAACAAGATACTTTAATAGATCAAACAAATCACGTTCTTGATATAGAAGTAATTCCTCACCTACTCTTTGTAGTTCGTAATCCTCCTTACAAAGTTTAAGTATATGTTCAGCAATGTCCATTTCTTTGTATTGGTCTGGCATGTACCAATTTTCTTGGTTATTTCTATCAAACTCATCTATAGTTATATCTAACTCTTGATATGGTTTAACTAATTCTTTGTTGGCAAATTTGTTTACAGTTTTAACATTGCTATCATTGATTAAGAAATCGTTATAACTTGAAATGTCAGGATTCTGCATTAAGATATCAATAACATCATCTTCATTATAAACAAACTGTCCAAATTTATCTTTTGTCATGATATATCAATTTTATCTTGGTGATCATTGCCGTCTTCTTTCTTGGTCATATCGGCAAATTTCTTTTGTAATGCTGCATTATAACTTTCTAAGGCCATTTGTAATTGATGAACAACAAGTTGATTATTCATACTATACGCAAAGCCAAGTTTCTTTGTTATCTCAGAAATTTTTTCTTGTATATCATCTATAGATAATTCACTAAGTTCTGTTGTGCTTAAGAATGGGTGTTCCATGTTTAAATAAATTGGTCTAATTGTGGTGGCTGCCAACCTTCTGGTTTTAATACTTTGCCATCTTTACGTTTATGTACTTTGCCTGTTTCCGGATCAATTTTAGCAAAGTTGGTACGCATAACTTCTTCCCAAGCTCCGGCGCCATTGAAACCGCCAGTACGGATTGCACCAATCGTAACGACCAAAATATCAATTAGGGCATCTAATTGTTCTACTTTGTTTTCGTCTTCGATTGCTTCTTGAAGTTCTTTGTATTCTTCTGCGATTAAGTCTAGATACATTGCATAGTTTGGACAGCTAGGTTCTTGGTCACATGCAATGTGGAATTTTTCGATATCGTTAAATGGATTCAGGTTCAATATTATACTCCTATTAAAATAAAAGTATAACTGAACCTGAATCAAAAGTCAATATATTTTGATATTATTGAATTAATGGAACAATAATAACTGATGAGCCGCCATCGTATGTTGAAAATTCATACATACGTTTGCCTACAGTACCGTAATCGATTGTGTTAGGACTTGTACCTTCCCAGCCTGTGATGTTATCAACACCAACTGAAACTGATACCGGTAATGTTACCTGGTGAGCAATATTAGCAACATCAATTAACATTCTCCATTTAACGTAATCACCAGATGCAGCAATACCTGTAAAGTCAAGTGATACATCGCCTGATGTTTGTAATGTTTGGAAGCCGCCTGCTGATACGTCTACTTCAACGTTACCACTTTGTAGGCCTAAGTTAACCCACGTTTCACGAGTGTCTTGTAATTTTGCTGCGCTAATTAATGCGCCGCCCATGTCGTTGTTTAATGTAGTTCCTGTTAAGCCTGCTTTCAAGATTACTTTGTTTTGTAAATCTTCAATTTCTTCTTGTGAATATTCGAAGTTTGTTTTAATGTTTGTAAAGTTATCACGGAAACCTTGTGAGTCATTGTCTTGACCTGCAACTGGATATGCCGTGTCTATGTTATTTGGGTTTATGCTACTAGCCATTGTCTATGATCCTTTCTTGTGGAAATATAATATATTTATCATATTTATCGGTATACTCACGGTCAATTGAATTAATAACAAACTTAGTTGAACCACCATCAAACGTAGTTTCATTCTCGACGCCAAATTGTCTATCAAATGTTGTCATTCTTGAATTACGAATAAACTCAGTTTCATCTGTATCGAAGGTTGTAGTATCTTCGTCAAATGTTTCTGGATCTGGTTTATCCCATTCACCATTTATAGTATCCCATCCTTGTATGCTAAAGTTATCAAGTACATAACGATCAGCTTGGAAATCCACTATATTAAGTTGGTTACCAAAATCAGTTTCTAAACGATACTTCATTTGTTCTGATTGCCCTGGGATTGTATAAGCAATAACCCAAGCTCTTGTGAACCCTAATACCGTACCATCTTCTTGTTTGCTTAACATCCAACGAGGTAATATAGGAGCAATTTGACCTACAGTATCTACAACTTCATTACGCATGTTATCAAAACTATTTGGATATACAGTTAATGTATCGCCTACTGTTCCTGTTAAACTCGAAAACTCTTGTGTAATACTTGGGCTTGTACTTTCGCCTTTGCTGTTTTCTTGGTCGTCATTGATGTGTGCATATACAACTTCGTATAAAACTGTTTCACCATCATCAGATAATGCACGAGCAGTTCTAATATCACCTATTGTAATTTGTTTACGGTAATGATTAGTAGTTACACTATCAATATAATCGCCCATGATTGATGGATTTAATCCGTATGCATGTTCGTAGAATACTTTAGTGTTAGAACCAAACCAAGGATCATCTGGTCTATAAACCCATTCTGGTTTAATAATGTCTTGGTTTCTTACTAACGATTCAACAATGTCTCTATCTTCTTGTGGTGGATATGCTTCGATGCGTAGTGTTTGTGCTGGTGTATTATATTCTCTGTTAACTAATATCGAGAACTGTCTACTAACACGGACTAATTCATCTAAGTTATATGCTTCGATGGTGAATTCAAATAACATATCAAATGTGGTTTCTTCACCTACTGTTAAACGTGTTTCTGCTTCTGCGTCAAATGTTGTAGTGCCACCATCTAATGCAAATGTTTGGAAACTTACCTGCCCTGAAATATTACCTGATGGCAATAATTCTAGCCCTTGTGGTAAACTTGAATTTGAACCAGGAACTAAACGGTATTGTAAACTAACTCCATTTTTGTGTTCTGCTTCTACAAAGAATGTTGAAATCTCACCGTTATTAATTACTCCTAAGAAATCTGAAGTAATCCACGATGCATCATATGTTGTTTCTGTGTTTATTTGTACACCATCGTTTAACCAAGTAACACCGGTGTCAATATCACCGTAAAGTGTCATTGTATATTCATATGCTGTTCCGACTGCTGGAGTTGCATAATCATATGGGAATTCATCAAACCCTGCTGTACTAACGTCCCAGCCAGATATTAAATTAATACCACCTGAAACTTCTTCGTTTACTTTATAAACTATTACGCTGAAATTATATGTTACTTCTTGTAAACCGATATCGTCGAGATAACCATAAAGGTATCCAGTCTCCATATCTAGGTTTAACCCTGGCGGTAATTCACCTGATGCTAATAGATATGATATTGGTTCACCGTCGGGATCAATGCCTTCGAAATTATGAACAAAGAAGTTATCATGTCTATAACGCCCGATATCTGACACATAGTTATCTATGTACGGTGTACGTTTATTAACAGTGTCAGCAGTAATCCAGGTATCATCTGCTGTCTGTTCTTCGTTGTCTGCTGTCATACTATCACGACTATAAACGAAAATAGAAAATGATCTTAGTCTATATTCTTTACCGTCTGTGATTTTAATTGAAAATTCGTAGTTTTTAGATATTGATCTGGTACCGAAGTCCCAGGGATAGATGTCCCAATTAATTGATTCGTCATCAAACCCTGCTGTACCATCTATATCCAATGATGATATTGGATCAACGTGCCCTGTAATGCGACCATTCTCATCCATTGATAAACCAACTGGTAATTCACCAGAGGCTATGTATGCTTGTACTTCGTCGCCTGGGTCGTCGTCTGAGAATTCAATTTGCAGGTCGACGTATTCGCCATCGTAATAACGACCTATTTCGCCTGGTGGCGTATCAAATTCTGGAATATCTTGACCAGTTACAGTGATATTAAATGTTCTATCACGTACTGTATCAATCTGTCCCAAAAGATTTTTGGTATAAACTCTAACAGAAAATTCAGATGTAACATTTGCTCCTACCTCTTCTGGCACACCTTGTGAACTAGCAACAGCTCTAGGAATGCCTGCAATTAAACCGGTCTCGCCAACTTGTACACCATCTGGAAGTTCTCCAGATAATAATCTAAAGAATAAATCATCTGAATCACCTGTGTCTGGATCATAGGCAAGTAACGAGAGTTGGAAAAACTCTCCTTCGGATACTGTGCCTAAACTACCTTCTTCGGTTACCCATTCTGGTTGCGCCATGAATTATTACCAAGCTGAAATTGGAGAACGCTTCCAAATAATTGTAGAACCATCGTAAATGCCTGTGCAAACATAAATGAAGTCTGCATCAAACGCAACCATACCAGCAACGTCACCTTCATCGCCTGTTGCGGCAAGTGGTGCAGATGGTCTTGCTACAGATGCTAAACCTGCATAAATTTCATTGGCATTAGAATTGATTTTTTCGAATGAAGTACGAAGTGGATCACCAGTACCATCATTGGCCGAGTTACCAATATTAACAATTTGTTTTGACATAATATGTTCCTTTTTACATATTTATGTCAAAATCATTCTTCTACTTTAGTTAATCTCCATGTACCATTTGGTTCTTCAATCCAATGAATAGTATCATCTGGGCTCCAACCTAGTTCTTGTAGAAGTTCTTTTGGGAGGGGAATATATAGGTCTCCAGTAACTGGATCTTCATCTACCGTTGCAGTATAAGTTCGCTGTAGACCTATATATGTCATATTACATCTCGTTTTTCTTATCTATAATTTCTTTACGGCGTTCTTTAGCAAGTTTGCCAATTTCACCCAATGCTTTACGAGCACGAGTTGCCGCAGCTTTAACACCTTTCTCTTCGAATTTTTCATGTTCTGCAAGATAGGCTTCGTATTGTTCAACAATTTGTTCATGTGTAGACATATTATTTTTTTCCTTATATTATTACCACCAAGCCATAGCTCGGCCTAATCCTACGATATTTATTATTGTAAATATCTTATTCAAAGTAAGTGGCATAATTAATTGTCTACGATAAAACGCAATGGTTCCGGAAATACTACCTACTAAAAATAAAGGATAAGCATAACGTAAATCTGGATCACCTGCTACTATTGCAACATAAACACTTGCAACGACAGTAAACACCAAGCTAACAGTTTCTAAAACAAAAGCAAGTTTATCACTATGATAACTTGATGTAATAAAATGTTTTACAGATTCCATTAGTGCATAGTCGCAGTAGGTCGTAAATCAACACCTGTTAGCTCAGCATAATCATCGAAGAATTCGTCATCAAATGCGATAGCACATCCTTCATATGCAGCAACAGTTTCGTCTGGGAGTTGCATGAGTCTTAGTAGAGCCGCCATATCAACATCCTCTACTAAGTGTGACTCATACAATATTCCCATGATCTCTAACAATGTATTACGAACATTATCCGTTAGAGTATCTGTCATGCTTTAGACAGTTCTTTCTCAATAAAAGCCGCTACTTTCGGATCTGTCTCTTTTCCAGTTTTAACCGCTGTATCAATGTTACCACTGATAGTTACTTTAGTTTCTGCACGTTTAGCCATCTTAGACTTTTCTGCAATTTTATGTGCGAGAATTTCTTTCTGGTCATCTGTAAGACCTTCTTTATTATTATAGAAATACTCTGCAGCATCGAGTTTGGTCATACCTTCGTCGAGCTCAATCAAATCAATGTCGGTGCAACCTGCTTTGTCAAGAATTTTAATCCTTGCTACGAGATCGTTCGCCCAACGAACTTTAATAGTTCCGTCAGCGTTAATAGCAGTACCAACAACAGTGAATGTTTTTTCAGTCATATTATTTCTCCGGGACAAAGTCCCATCTGTTTACATTATAAAATTTAAAGTTTGGGAATCCATTTAAGGATGCCATTGAAAAATAACCAGTGATAGTTATTTCATTATTCCTTTGTTCTAGGTAATGGTTGAACAAAGGTAATAATTCGTTTTTAAGATCAAACATCATACGATAGGTCTCTTTAGTCTGATCGTCACGGAACCAATATTCCCATTGTTTGATTCTTTTAGTATTTCTGTATGCTTTATCAACAAAGGCGAGTTTTTGTTCACCTTCGAACCAACCTAAACCTAATTTAGGTGGATTAATTTCTTCTGCGCCAGCTGCTATAGATTCAAGTTTCATATCGTATGCATAAAACTCTTGTATCTTACAAAGAATTTTAATATGATCTTGATCTACTTCGTTAACTTGATCGTTGAGTAATGTGTATAAGTGTTTGCGAAACTTTGATACTCTGCCTTCTTTTATTTTACGCATCATAAGTTTATTTGTATAGTATCTGCGAATCTCAGTTGCTTTTTTGAAATGCTCTTTTTGTGGAGCATTCATATTTGAAACTTCGGGTTGCTTACTCGAAAAATGTGATTGATCAAAATCTGTTAGGAACGCTACCGCAGTATTTGTATCCTTTGAATTAGCTAACATAACAGCTAACACATCTACTTCAGAACAAAGTTTCGGCCATACTGTATGAGCATCTGCATCGTCGATACTCTTAAAAAATTGATCAGCAGTCTTTAGATCAAACGTTCCCTTATTTGGGTTTTCTTTATAAAATAACATTATAATTATTATACTGGATCAGTTTGGTTGTTGTCAACTGGTTGTTTAAGTTTCTTCATAATTATTTGTTCTTCGACATACTTCTTAAACGTAGCCCTGTGACCATCCGGATCTTCACACCAATATTCGATGTGTTCGTAACTACCCCATGCCTGTGGTGGCATAACATTCATCACCCAATCCATAATGCCCCACATTCTTTGAGCATTGGCTGTGTCTGCTGTTTTAACAGCCCGAAACATATCACCTGCTAGGCATGCTTCTAGGAAGCCACCAGGTTTAATACCATCAACAACATAAAGCTCTAATGCCTTCTGTGAATGGTCAGGAATTGATTGACCAATTTGCATGGCCTTTTCGCCCATGTCAAAACAAATATATTTGTTAGCTGCCATTATCTTGTAATCGAAATTAATGCACAAACAAAAAACCCAAGAATAACACCAAGTGATAATCCTTGGTAATATCTATCTAGGTTTACAAACCATCTAAAAAATCTATCCATTAAATTACGTTTCATATCTAGTCCTGAAATCTCAGCCAATGTGTGAATACTACAATAAACGTTCTTGTATCTTGAAAATGCTCATACCCGTCGTGCGATGGTTTATCAAATAACCAATAACCAAAAATAGTAATTAATTCAGTTATTGCAATAAACAGTATTATAAACAATGAAATTGGTAAGAGCAAGAGTGCAATTAAAAACCTTATCAATCTTCTTAGGTTATTCATATTAACCTACTGCCATAGTTTTATTATACACTTCTTTAAGAATGGTTGTTAACTCTTTAATCTGTGCATGTTGTTCAGTTACAATATCTTCGACCCTGTTGAGACGGATTTGTAAATTACGATTTTGATTTTGAAGTTTGATCGCTAGATCAAATGCTGGGTTACCAGTTTCGAGTTCTTTTGTCATTTTCCGTCCCATCCTTTTAATACAGCCATTGTCAATAATGCAGTATGATCACTATTTGGCATTGTGAAAGTTTCTTGTATTGTGTCAAACTTAAATTCTCTAGACTTGTCATCTAAGTTATCACCAGGTACAGCCCAAACATTATGGTTTGTCCAACGTGTAATTCGACCAATACCTAAACGCTTGCGGGGTAATACGCCTACAACCCAATCACCCCTTTGCAGTTCCTGTTGATATTTGTTAACAGGATTTTTAACTTCTTTCTTTTTGTCTGCATGTGATTTTACATTACGGACGTACTTTAAGTTACCGTATTCAGGATCCAACGGGTCCATAAAATCAACATACGATTTTTGAATGCGACCTTTCTTTTTCTTGCCTTTGTTGTCAATTGATTCGTAAATTAAAGTGGCACTATATTCGGAAATTTGTCCTTCGACTTTAGCCCACCGTTCATCTTGTACGTCGAGTTCCATATCTACAATCTTAGCAACAGTACCTTTGGTTGCAGTTGATTTAATTCTAATAAACTGGTCTGGAGGTACAATAAATTCCTCACCAGTTAGATAAAGATATGTTTTATCTTCGGGTTGTCCCTTCCAGTTTTTTTCTTGAATAGTTGTTTTGTCAATACCATTACAATCTAGAAGTAGTTGTTTAAAACGACTAGACTGAATTGCATAGTTAGTCATATTAGCAGCCATGATGTCACCTTAGGTGTTGGGTTTCTTTAACTATAAAATTTTTGTCTTTATACATGCGCTGGTCAGCTAAGTGGATTATATCATCAATATCACTAGCTTCTAAACTTGTTGCATAGCCCATACTACAAGAAATTTGTTGCGGTCCTGCATCTGTAAAAATAGGTTTATTAATTGCATCATAAATCTTATCCATGATCATGTTAATAACTTTGGTACTAATTGTTTTATTAATTAAAATAACAAATTCATCACCACCGTAACGACATACAATATCGCTATCGCGAAGTAAGTGCTGCAATCGTTTTGCTACGACAGCCAGGACTTGATCACCTGCAGAATGACCACCAGGACCATCATTGACTGCTTTAAACTTGTTTAAGTCAATAAAGATTAATGAAAAATGATCAACTATAAACGATGCTTCGTTAAAAAATGCACGTCTAGTTAATGTGCCTGTTAGCGAATCAAAATTAATTTCATCAT
>Ga0180435_10000326_pt1 | contig 49167 bp, 44 predicted proteins | sample SS_ome_3_FD_132467 | JGI IMG/M metagenome (GOLD analysis project Ga0180435, IMG submission 132467) | Hypersaline lake sediment archaeal communities from the Salton Sea, California, USA - SS_3_S_1 metaG | ecosystem: Environmental > Aquatic > Non-marine Saline and Alkaline > Hypersaline >... | reverse complement strand
GCTCTCTGGGCCGCCGGCGTGGAGGTCGCAGCCAGCGCAGATGCGATATCGATGTACGTGTCGGCCACGCCAAGCGGTTCAGCGGTGGGGTTCTATGCCAGCCGCGGATGCAGACTTGCGGAGAATCCGCACCCGGCACTCTTCGCCGAGGAACCCGAGGACATTCATCTGATCTTCCCTATCCCCTGAGTCGGCCGCCAGCCACACTGGCTATGCGAGCCCGGATTTCCGCCACACCCCGATCTCATACGTTTCAGTGAATCCGATCGACTCGTACAGCCGATTGGCTGCCTCCGCAGTTCCGGTCTCCGTCGACGCAGAGAGCGCACCCAGCGCCCGCGCCCGGCGGAGCGCCTCCCACATCAGAGCTCGAGCCAACCCTTTCTGCAAGTGATCGGGATGGGTGCAGACCGGTTCAAAGATGGCGTATCGATTCTGCTGGTCGTACGGAAGACCGACGTAGCTGGCAAATGATCCATCTGGAGCTTCGGCTATCAGATCGAGATCCTGCTCAAAACAAGGAGCGTGCTCCGCAAAGGCCAGATACTCCTCGGGATTGTGGATGTCCCGCCCGAAGGCCGCATTGAGCAGATCGGCAAGCCGCTGGGCATCATCGAAGTCACCCGGCCGGGTCGCCCGTAGCCGGTATCCCGCGGGCAATCGGGCCTCGGGCATCGCCTGCAGTCCAAAGCGCAACAGGTAGAAGACACCGCCGATCCCCCGGTTCTCGTATCCCCTCCTTTCGAGGAGGAGCTTCCGGGGCCGGTCGTACTCGAAGGCGATGGTCAGCAACTCCCGCCCTCCGCCGGATGCCGGCCGAGACAGATGTTCCTCAGCCCAAGCGAGCATGTCTTCCTCGATGAAGTGGCGGTACTGGGGATGCACCTGAAGGTAGGCATCGCCGGTGCCTTCTGGATTGACCGCGCCCACCAGACGGCCGTCGGCGGTCTCCCAGAGCTGGACCCGATCTTCCCATTCGCTGTTCCACACAGGCGTGTTGCTGTAGAAGCGCCATCCGTCCCAGCGGCGAACCTCCCAGTTGAACCCCGGTGGGCTGATGGGATGCGTTTCGACCAAAAGGTCACGGATGCGCCGCACATCCAGATCGTCACGAAGCGGGCGGCTGCCAATCCGAACCATGTTCACTCCGAAGGCTTAACGACGATCTTCAATTCGGACCTCGTCACCAATCTGGCGAACGCCTCCGGCCCCTTCTCGATTGGATAACGAGCGGTGATCACACCACCGAGATCAATAACGCCACGGTCGACCAACTCGATCGCTCGGAGCATGTGATGAGCCTTCATTCGGCGTGACATGACAATGGTGAGGCCTCGCTCCCGAGCCAGAGCTGCCGGGAATGACGTGCGATCGTTCGGTGGAATACCTACGACAACAACCCGACCACCGGTTCGCACTGTGCGCATCGCGGTCTCGACCGCAGCGTCCTCACCGGATGCGTCGTAGGCAACATCGACAGGCCCCCAGTCGTCCACGTCCTCAGGTTGGCCGCCGGCCTCAACAGGACGCGCTTCATCGGCACCAGACGCCAGCGCCGCTGCGCGACGATGGGCCAGCGGATCCGAGGCTTGGATCCGGCCGGCGCCGGCGGCGCGCAGAGCCCGAATCAGGAACAGACCGATTGGTCCGCATCCGTAGACCCCAGCCCTCATGCCGGCTTGGAAGTGGCCCAGCTCGAGGTTGTGCAGCGCGATCCCCAGCGGTTCGAGCAGCGCCACCTGATCACCCAGGATGCTGTCCGGCGCCGGGATCAGCAAATGTCCCGGCCACGCCATGAATGTCGAAAGCCCTCCGGGCACCGGGAAGTGGCCACAGAACTCGACCGATTGACACAGATTGCCACGACCCGAGCTACAGACAGCACATCGTCCGCAGGGATGGGCGGGTTCGATGATGACACGCTCCCCGCCGCGCTCGCCGGATACGATGACACCGCCCATTTCATGACCCAGCACGAACGGCTCCCGAACCCAATCATCGCCGATTGTGCCTTCCTCGAACCAGTGCAGATCGGAGCCGCACAGCCCGACGGCAGTCACGCGGACAAGCTCCTCGCCGGGTCCAGGCACGGGCTCCGGTTCCGTGTGCAGCCTGATGTCGCCGGCACCGTGCAGCCGCAGAACGTCCATGGCGCTCACGATAGTGGGCCAGCGCAATCGGTCCGATGCCGGAACTCCGGCTGGCGCCGGACCGTTGTAGGTTTGGGATAAGGAGACGCCAGATGCGACGCACTGCTTCTGCTGCCATCGGTATCGCCATGATTCTTGGCGCATGCTCACCCGCTGATACAGCTGCTCCGTCCACCGAGCCAACAACCGGCACGGTCGACCAATCCACAACCCTTGCTGCCACAACGACAACCGTCGCGACCACAGCAACTGTGGGAGCTACGACGGCGGTTTCGGTCACCACAACTGCTGTTCCCACAGCAACGACTACCAGCACAACGGCCACACCGACGAGCACGACCCTCCCCGACGTCTGGTGGCTCGCCGACGATCTCTTCTGCCGCGACCTCTACGCACTCGGCTACGCCTACCCGGAAGCGGCCCTGTACTGGTCGACGTTCGACACTCCGGACCGCATGGACGCCGACCGCAACGGCATGCCCTGTGAGACGGTGTATCCGCAAGCCGATGTGGTGGCGTTCTGGGGCCAATCCGCCACCCTCGGCACGACGATGATCACCGTCGTTTCCGCCTGGGTACAGAACTGGTACGACGGTGCCTTCGTCAGGGACGACATGCCCGACGAGATCACCGGACCGCTGCAGGTGCAGTGCTCGGACTCTTGGCCGGTCGAAGTCGGAGATGTGTTCGTCTGTCGGGGCATCCCGCAGACAGAGCACCCCAACTCGCTGGAAACGGCGAGTCTGCTGATCCTGGTGCTCGATCCGTCCGGCAAAGCGATCTGGTCGGCGGGGACTAGCGGACCAGATGATACGGCCGGGCTGCGATACGCCTATCACGTGGCTCCGAAAGGACTCTCCTGTGACGACCTGATTGATCAGAGCGTCAATGCCGGGCCATTCAGCAGATACGCGAGCCCGCCCGACGATGCCTTCTTCTACTCGATGGTCTACTGGTCACTCGAGGGGAGGCCGAGCTACATGGACCCGGACGGCAACGGCATTCCGTGTGAGGATCTGTACGACGCAGAGCGGATCGAAAGAATCCTGGAGGGGGGCCCGGTGCCGTTGTACGTCAGAGACGTCTCGTCCTAGAGCACTCGCTCGTGGATACGCTTCGCGATTACCTGCGACGACTCCCCCGGCTCCATGGTCACGCCGTAGAGGATGTCGGCCGCTTCCATCGTCTGCTGCTGGTGGGTGATGATGATGACCTGGGCGCTCTCCCGCAGCGTGGCAACCAGCCGTAGGAACCGGCGCAGGTTGGCGTCGTCGAGAGCCGCTTCCACCTCATCCAGCACGTAGAAAGGTGACGGACGCGCCCGGAATACGGCAAACAGAAATGCCAGGGCCGCCAGCGACTTCTCACCGCCGGAGAGCAGGCTGAGCTTGCCAACCTTCTTGCCCAGGGGTTGCGCCTCGATCTCGACACCCGTCTCGAGCAGGCGATCCGGATCGGTCAGCGTCAGCCGGCCCTTGCCCCCGGGGAAGACCAGCGAGAAATTCTCTTCGTAGAAGGCTGCTATCTCCTCGAAGGCCTTGTGGAATAGCGACGCCATCTCCGCATCGAGCGCCTTGATCACCTTGCGCAACTCGGCCCGGGATTCCTCCAGGTCGCCGAGTTGACTCTCGAGCAATTCGACATTCGCCGCCAGCTCCTCATACTCCTGGGCAGCGAGCGGATTGATCAAGCCCATGCGCCGCAGCTGGGCCTCCAGGGTCTGCAACCTCTCCTCGGGCTGGATGCCTTCGTCGAGTTCCGGCTCCGGCGCACCGAGAGCAACCTCCTCGGATACATCGGCGTCGCGACGCAAGCCTTCGGCGACGGCCTCCTCGCGAACCGCCACTTCAGCCAATTCGATCGATAGGGCCGACATCCGCTCCTTAGCGGCGGCGACCCGCGCCTCCAGCTCGGTCTGTCGGGTCAAGGCAGCCGCGAGCTGCTCATCGGCCTCACCCATCTCGTCACGTAGAACGATCTGCCGCTCTCGCAGCGTCGCAATGTGCATCCGTACTACCTGCAAAGCCCGCTTGGCATCGGCCTCGATGCGGGCCAGCCGTGCGATGTCCTCGGGGTCGACGGGGATATCGTCGATTGTCGCCAGCTCGATCCTTGCCATCTGGAGCCGATCGTCCAGTAGGCGGCGACGCTCGGATGCGCTGGCTCGTTCGGCTGCAACCTCTTCACGCAGCCGCCGCGCTTCGTCACGACGACGCGCCACCTCATCGCGACGTCGATTGAGGGCTTCCCAGGCTTCCTGACGCACCTTTTCCTCGCCCTCGAACTCCTCGATACGGCCTCGCAATTCGGCAAGGCGCTCCTGACGAGCAGCCACTGCGGTCGCGATCCCTGCGGACCTGGCGTCGATCCGCTCCATCTCTTCATGACTGACCCCCTGTGCCCGTTCGTTGAGCGCAAGCGCCTCGGTATGGCCGGCCAGCCTCGCTTCAAGCGTCTCCAGCGTCTCGAGGGTTCGGCGTTCCTGATCGCGCAGCCCGGCAAAGTCACGCTCCGCGCTGCGGAACAGGCTCTCCGCTCGGGCCAGATCGATCTCTGCTTGCTCCATCGTCACGCCGGCGGCCTCCAGGGCAGCGGGCCCGGCACCGTCGGGCTGGGCGAGCCTCATGCCGTGAGTCGTTATCACATCGCCTTCCGGAGTCACGGCACGAACCTCGGGGTGACGAGAGACGATTCCCCAAGCCGACGACCATCCTTCAGCGACAACGACATCGCCGAGCAGGCTCACGGCGAGCGTTCGGTCGGCGTTTGATCCCAAGCGGTCAACTAGCGCGTCAACACCCCACTCCCGGGCCACCCCCGCGGCCGCACTAGAGCTGGGCGGGTCGGCAACGACAAGGCTGATTCCGCCAACGGCGTCGGACTTGAGATCGGCAATTGCGGATTGCAGCGAGCTGCGATCGGAAGCGAGCAAGGCGTCACGCCAATCACCGAGGGCACCATCCACGGCGGCAGCCAGCTCGGCCGGTACATCGAGGCGTGACACCACTGAACCAACTACACCATCGGCCGCGATGGCTCGCGCAACGACCGTCGGATCAACTAAACCGGATAGGGCAGATTCGAGTGCAGACACGTGAGCGCGGGCAGCAGCTACTGCGATTTCGCATTCGCGGCGACGGGCATCGAGCTCTTCCAGTTGGGCGCGCGCCGAGGTAGCCGCCTCGCTCGCCGCAGTGAAGTCATGTTGCGCACCGCCGACCGCAACGTCGGTCTCCTGAATTGCAGAGATCAGCGTCTGGGCATCAGCCTCCTCCTCGGCCAGCCGCGCCATGAGCACGCTACGCCGGCTCTGCAGTGCAGTAGCTTCACGATCGTCGCGTTCGGCTGCGTTCTCCAGGGACCGCAGATCGCCACGTAGGTTGGCGACAACACCTTCGGCGGGCAACTGCACCTGCTCAGCCAGCGAGCGCTCTTCGTCCTCCAACTGGCGGAGGATTGCCTCGCGCTGCTCGGACAGATCGATTGCAGACTGCTCGGCCTGGCGAGCGGCGGCAATATCGCCTCGCAACTGCTCGAGTTCCAGCTCCAGATCGGCACGCCGCTCCCCGGCGCCCCGCTGCCTGCTCTCCAGCGAGAACCGACGTTCCCGAGCCACGAGGCCGATGCGCTGGAATCGCTCGGCGACCGTCTCCAGACGAGCGACGGCTGAGGTATCCCTCTCCAATGATTCGCTGACGTGACTCGCCTCACCGCGCAAAGTGCCTAGCTGGTTGGACAAGTCATCAAGAGCAACCGTGTCTTGCCCTACTTGCTCGGTCAGCTTCTCATGCTCACTGCCGGCCTCGGCTTTGCGATTGCGGAGATCACGCAGCTTCTCGCCGCCGATCCAGAGGTGAAGTGCCTTTATCTCAGCTTTCACCTGACCGTGCCTCGCCGCAGCATTGGCCTGACGCTTCAGCGGCCGCAGCCGGGAACGCTGCTGATCGAGGATGTCGTTGAGCCGATTCAGGTCGATCTCGGTCTGTTCCAGGCGACGAACTGAGCGATCGCGTCGGTTCTTGTGCTTGGTGACACCGGCCGCCTCTTCGATGACCGCACGGTGCTCCATCGGACGAGCATTGAGGATGGTGCCGATCTGGCCCTGACCCACGAGGACATGCTGGTGCCGTCCAACGCCGCCGTCGGAGAGGATTTCGTGCAAATCCATGAGCCGACACGGCGCACCGTTCAACTCGTACTCGGACGTGCCGTCCCGGAACAGCCGCCGGGTCATCCGCACCTCGCTCAACGCAAGCGGCAAGAAACCATCTGAATTCTCAAACGTAACTGTGACCTCAGCTCGCCCTAGAGCCGGCCGTGTTGCCGTTCCTGCAAAGATGACGTCTTCCATTTTCTCCGTACGAAGGGTCCGGGTCGCCTGGGTGCCCATGACCCACGCCATGGCGTCGAGCAGGTTTGATTTCCCGGAGCCATTGGGACCGACAACAACGTTGACGCCTTCCTCAAAATCGAGGCGCGTTCGGTCGGCGAAGGACTTGAATCCGGCGAGAGATAAGGTCTTGAGAAACACGGTCCGCCGAGTCTACCCCCAAATCACACGATTGTGATTAATCGTCGTATCGCCTCCGGGGGCCAAATGTGCCGCTAGGCACTATTCCCGGCTCGCCGGTGCGCCGAGATCGCGACTTACCCGTAACCCTCAGATCTGGCAACCGGGGCACCAAAAAGAGCTGCGCGCCCGAATGACGGTGCGAACGATCTCGCCGCCACAACGCCGGCATGGTTCCCCTTCGCGCCCGTAGGCGCGGAGGCGCTTCACGTAGTCACCGGTACGCCCGTCTGGGAGTAGGTAGGCGAGATCATCAAGCGAGGTCCCTCCCCAACGGAGCGCGTGCCGCAACGTATCCCGGATCGCCCTACGCAGCGCTTGTATCTCCGCGGGCTGCAGCGAGCCGCCCCCTCGCCGTGGACTCAGCTTCGCTCGGTGCAGCGACTCATCCGCATAGATGTTTCCGATCCCGGCCACGATCACCTGATCGAGCAGAAGTGCCTTGATCGGGGCCTGCCGTCCTTCCAGTAGCGCAGCCAGTTCCCTGCTCTGCGGCAGATCGATGAGCGCATCTCTTCCCAGGCGGGCGATCGATGACTCCGCAAGCTCCTCCGGGGTAAGCGCAGCAACGAACCCAAACGTGCGAGGGTCGATGAGACGGAAGTCGGTCCCTCTGCTGAGACTCACGATGACGTTGGAGTGCGGAAGCACTTCGGCCGAGCGATCGGTCAGGCTGACCCGACCCGACATGCCAAGGTGGGTTACCCAGACTATGTCGTTGGACAGATGGGTCATGAGGAACTTGCCGTGGCGACCCACTGCGGTGATGTCCTGGCCGATCAGCCGACGGGCAAAATCATCGGGATTGGCCTGCCTCCGCAACATCCGGAGCCGAGCCACGGTGACCGACTCGATGGTTGCGCCCTCGAGAACAGGAGCGAGGCTGCGGCGAGTCGTCTCGACCTCAGGCAGTTCGGGCACTACTCGACCTCGACAAGGGCCGCCGTGGCATGCCGGGCGGCTGCCTGCTCGGCCCGCTTCTTCGAGGTCCCCTCACCCGTAGCGAGCATCTCGCCATCGACAAAAAGCCGAGCAGTGAATACTTTGGCGTGATCGGGTCCCGTTTCGCTCAGTTCGTAGCGAGGCTGCAGACCTCGCTGTGCCAGCAACTCCTGTAGCCGGGTCTTGAAGTCCTTGCTCCCGGGAGCGGCGGCGCGTTCGGCGATGAGCGGCGTCAACGACTCCAGCACCAGCTCCTCAGCCGGGCCGTAGCCACCGTCGAGGTAGATGGCCCCGAGCAGTGCCTCGACGACATCCGAGAGGATCGAATCCTTGTCGCGGCCTCCGGAGCGCTCCTCGCCTTGCCCGAGGAGCAGGTATTTGCCGATCTCGAGCCGCCTGGCCAGGCCGGCCAGCGCTTTCTGATTGACAACGGCCGCCCGCACTTTGGCCATCTCGCCCTCGGCCATAGCAGCGAAGCTGTCATAGAGGTGCCGGGTCACTGCGAGCTGGAGAACGGCGTCACCGAGAAACTCCAGCCGCTCGTATGACACGTCGAGCCCATGCTCGGCGGCATAGGAGCGGTGGGTCAGCGCCAATCGGGCCAGATCGGGCGAGGCGAAGGTATGCCCGAGTTCCTGCTCGAGGGGAGCCAGGTCGGTCATCGGTCACCCCTTCCCCCTGCCAGGCCGGCTGCAATCAGGTCGGGCACGCCACCGTCGACCGCCTCCGCTGCGGTGTCCACCGCATGAGTGATCGACAGACGGGTGGAAGAACCATGCGTAATGACGACCACCCCGCGCACTCCGAGAAGATGAGCGCCTCCGTGCCGTTCCGGGTTGAGCTGCTCGCGCACGCCCATAACCGCGGGAGCCAGTGTTTGCAGGGCCTCGGCGTATTGCGGATCTGATACCGCTTCGAGCAGCATGCCGAGAACCATTTTTGCGGCCCCTTCGGCAGTCTTCAGCAGGATGTTCCCCGTGTAGCCGTCGCAAACGACAACGTTGGATTTGCCGGTGGCCAGGTCGGTGCCTTCGACGTTGCCGATGAAGTCGATGTTGGGCAGCGTCTCCAGCAGCGCGTAGGCCTCCTTTTCCAACAGGCGGCCCTTACCTGCCTCTTCACCGATATTGAGCAGGCCGACGGTCGGATCGGCGATGCCGTAGTGCGCCCGAGCCAGCGCTGCACCCATCACCGCAAACTGGGCGAGATCGGCCGCCCGGCACGACAGGTTTGCGCCCATGTCGAGCACGACCGATCCCGAAGGGAGATAGGACGCGATCGCGGGACGGGATACCCCGGGGAGGCGGCCGATCATGAAAGTGGCGGCGGCTAAGGCGGCGCCGGTCGACCCGGCAGAGACCATCCCGTCCGCTTCTCCGCTCTTGACCAGACGGGCAGCCACCGATATCGAGGCGTCTCGCTTTTCCCGGATCGCGATGGCGGGGTCATCGGCCATGTCGATGATCTCGGAGGCGTGAACGACCGGCAGATCGGCGTCGACTTCAGCAAAGATTGGCTCGAGGCGCGCCCGATCGCCGACCAAAACAATCTGGTGTCCGCGGCGGTGTGCGTCTATGCCACCGTGCACGATCTCCATGGGTGCGTTGTCGCCTCCCATGGCATCGATTGCAATGGTGGCCATGTTCTCAGCTTACGTCGATTACTTCGCGCCCGTTGTATGTACCACAGTTGGCGCAGAGCCGGTGGGGAATCTGCTGCTCACCACAGCGCGGGCAAGCCACGGTGGACGGTGCATTCACCTTCCAGCCGGCCTTGCGGCGCCGGGTGCGAGAGCGCGACATCTTCTTCTTGGGGACCGCCATGGGAGCCTCGTTCTTGGGGCCTATGCCCCGTCATCCAATAGATCTTTGAGAACCGAAAACGGCGAACTCAGAGCAGCCTCTTCTTCGGCGAGGCCCGTATTCAAGTCGTTTCCGGCCTCGGCAACAAGTCCCGCACAATCGGGACGGCACAACGGGGCGATCGGTAGCCCCAGCATCAGCTCGTCACGGACCAATACCTCGAAGTCGTAGACATCACCTTCCAGCCGGTAGTCGTCATCTTCATCACCCTCCGTGGTGATCATCTGCGCCACATCCTGGATTACCTCTTCGGTCCATTCCGCTAGACAGCGATGGCAGCGATGCGAAACCACGGCCTGAATGTCTCCCATGACCGTGATACCGCCGGCAACAGGAGTCAACTCGAAATCGAAACGGAGCGGCGGGTCCGGCTCTACTCGCGACAGCTCGACGCGCCAGTCCACGGAGACCTCAGCAGAAATGGGACGTGGTTCGGCCCGCCCCGATCTGAGATCACCAATGAAGAATCGAAAGGGACTATCCATCGCTAGATATGGCCATTACTCGGAGATGGGGACGTCGTCGGCAGGCGGCAGCGGCTCGTGAAGAGCAGCGCGAGATTCGTGAACGAAACGGAGCAGCTCGCCGAGCACGGCCTCAGATTCGGACAGGGCGCGTTCTGCAACGTCCTCCGCTTCGAGCCTGATGCGCTCGGCTTCTCGCTCCGCATTGCGGACGAGGGTGTTGGCCTCTTCAACCGCTTCCGACACGATGTAGCTCTCGGATACGAGGTGCTCGCTTCGCTCCCGAGCTTTGGTGAGCATCTCCCGCGCGTTCTCATTCGTGCGGGCTATGTACGCCTCGCGCTCCCGAACCATCCAGCGGGCCGCCCGCAGCTCCTCGGGAAGACCTTCTACGGCCTCCCCGAGCAACCTGTCGACGGTCGAGCGTATCGAGCGCATCCTCTCGATGAACTCCTCCCGGGGCAACATCACACTGTTGGACAGTGGAACGTTCTTGGCCCCCTCTACCTCGATGATGAGCTGGTCGAGGGCAGCCCGGGTGTCGACTCGCGACTGCTCGACGAGATCCAGCACATGGCCCGGGATCGGCGGTGGATCGGTTTGGGGTTGGTCACTCATTAGCTACCCGCTTCTCTATGGCTGTGGCCACCAGCGGCGGAACCAGCTTGTCAATGGAACCACCCAGCCCCGCAACCTGTTTGACCAGCGACGAAGACAAGTACCCGTATTCTGGCTTAGTTGCCACAAAAAGAGTCACAATTCCGCTGAGATGACGATTCATCTGCGACATCTGGAATTCATAGTCGAAGTCGGTCATGGCACGAAGGCCTTTGACGATTACGTCGATACCCTCGTCCTCGGCGTAATTCACGAGGAGCCCCTCAAACGACCCTATCTGGACGTTGGGCCAGCCTGTAGTGCACTCGGCAAGCATGGCAACTCGCTCATCGCTCGAGAACATCGGAGCCTTCGCCGGATTGCGCACCACCGCGACCAACACACGATCGAACAGGCCGGCGCAGCGCTCGATGACATCGAGATGGCCGTTGGTGGGGGGATCAAAGCTCCCCGGAATCAATGCCGCTACCAAGTCTGCTCCTTTGCGTACCGCCAGAGCACAGCGCTCCCGTAACTGCGCTCATCGACCAGGACCAGTCCTGCGACTGCATCCGGCGGATCCTCACCAGCTCGGCGATGCACAATCGCAATGCCTTCCTCGGTCAACAGTGGAGATAGCTTCTGCAGCGTCTCCACCAGCGACGGTAGCGGCACGGCATACGGAGGGTCAACGAATGCGACATCAAAGGGACCCCGGGCGCGTGCCAGGAAGGCGTCGACATCGCCGGAGATGACGGAGCCACCGAGGTCGACTGTCTCGATATTCTGCCGGAGCGCATTCAGTGCCACCCGGTCTCGCTCAACAAAGGTCGCCGCAGTGGCCCCTCTGCTCAGCGCCTCGAGACCCATCGCTCCGGTGCCCGCATACAGATCGAGAACGACGCTATCGGGAATCCAGGCGGCGATCGAAGCAAACAGCGACTCACGAACTCGATCAGTCATCGGACGGGTCGTCAGTCCGGAGGGACTGACGAGGCGTCGGCTGCGCGCAACTCCGGCAATGATCCTCATGAGCGAAACAACCATTCGGCATCCTCGCCGAGCAACGCGATCACTTCATCGCGGATCAAAGGGTGCTCGGCGAGGCCGGGATCGCTGCGAACGAGGTCGAACGCCTCCTCACGGGCGATAGACAAGAGTTTGGCATCGCGCAGGATATCGGCGAGTTTGAGGTCCTTGGTCCCGGCCTGGCGCTCCCCGAAGACCGTTCCCTGACCGCGAATCCGTAAATCCTCTTCGGCAAGGCGGAACCCATCAGTGGTCGCGACCATCGCCGCAATCCGCTCCTCCCCTGGCAGCGTCGTCGGCTCGGCAATGAGGACGCAGGTCGAAGCATGTGCCCCACGACCCACCCGACCGCGCAGCTGATGGAGCTGGCTCAGCCCGAACCGATCGGCATCCTCGACGATCATGAGGGTGGCGTTGGGGATATCGATACCGACCTCGATCACGGTGGTGGCGACCAGCACGTCGACCTCGCCTTTGCGGAACCGGTGCATTACCCCGTCCTTTTCGGCAGGACGGAGCTGGCCGTGGATGAGACCGAGGCGGAGATCGGGGAACACGCCACGAAGACGCTCATACTCCTCAGTGGCCGACTTCACCTCGAGGTTTTCGCTCTCGTCAACCAGCGGACACACTACAAAAGCCTGCCGGCCCGCTCCCACCTCAGACCGCACCAGATCGTAGATCCAGGCCATTGCCCTCTCGTCCCTGGTCTTGTGGACCGTCCGCACCGGAATCCTGCCGCGCGGCATCTCGTCGAGAACCGAGACGTCGAGATCGCCGTATAGCGTCATCGCCAAAGTTCGCGGGATCGGAGTAGCGGTCATGATCAGGAGATCAGGATCGTATTCATCGGTCTTCTCCCGCAGTTGCACCCGCTGGTATACGCCGAAGCGATGCTGCTCGTCGACAACGGCAATGCCGAGCCGAGCGAAGGCAACACCCTCTTGTATCAGGGCATGGGTGCCGACGACCAAATCGATCTCGCCGGAGGCGATCCAGTGAATCACGTCGGCGCGCCGGGCGGTCCCGGTCGGCAGGAAGTTGACCTCAGCACTGTTCGATGTGAGCAGCGCGAGCTTCACACCCTCCGTGCGCTTGCCTTCCGCGGCGAACAAACTCTCCGTCCCCGCCGCTCCGCTCGGATCAGCCTCGGAGGGGGCTAGAGCGGCATCATCGAGCAACTCACGTGTTCCCAGGTAGTGCTGCTCGGCGAGCACCTCCGTAGGCGCCATGACCGCTCCCTGGAACCCGCTTTGCACCCCGGTCAGCAGCGCGGCCAGTGCCACCACAGTCTTCCCCGACCCGACTTCGCCCTGCAGAAGTCGCTGCATGGGGTGAGGCGATGCCATATCTGTCTGGATCTCGTCGATAGACCTCGCCTGCGCTCCGGTCAACTCGTAGGGAAGCGCATCCACGAAGTCGCCAACCATGTCGCCGGCCGGGTCGTGTTGCACACCCCGGGCGGCCTCCAATTGGTGCTGCTTCTGCAGAGCCAACATCACTTCGAGACGGAACAGCTCGTCGAAGATGAGCCGCCGACGGGCGGGCCACGTGTCGTCTTGTGATTCCGGGAAGTGAATCGCGGCAAACGCCTGGTCCCGGTCCATCAACCCCACCCGACCCAGCATCGCCCGTGGCAGGACGTCGGTAATCGGACGCGAGCGATCCAGTGCGTTCTTGATTGACTTCCGCATTTCTGATGGTGGATAACCACCTGCCTGCGGATGGATCGGAACCACGCGTCCGGTTAGCAGCGCTTCGTCTGTATGCCAGTACTCCCAGTCGGGATTGGTCATCCGCAGGGCACCGCGGAAACGTTCAACCTTGCCGGAGAGAACGATCTCAGAGCCTTCCATCAGCCTCATGTACTTGCGAAACCAGGTACAAGTGATCACGTTGGTTCCATCCGAGATGACGGCCGTTGTCATCAAGCGGCCCTTCGAGATCCTGCGTTGGGTCACCTCGATGGCGGTACCCCCGACGGTTACCTCCTCGTCGAGCGGCACCGCAGAGAGGTCAAAGAGCTGCGATCTATCGAGATAGCGGCGGGGTACGTGCAGCAACAGGTCTGTGACCGACTCGATCCCGGCTTTGTTTAGCTTTTTCTTGGTCTGCGGCCCTATCCCTTTGACCTGATCGACAGAGATGGAGGTGAGGAACGCGAGCGAACGGCCTGCCATGAACCAGAAAGTATCAGCATTTGGTATCTTTCTGGCGCATCTCGGCGGCAAACGACTCCACGGCCTTCGCAATCCGCCGCAGAACGCTGGTACACTCCCCCGCCGCCTCAGGAGGTTTCCCCGTCATGGCATATCGATGCGAGGTCTGCGGCAAAGAGCCGTGGGTCGGCAAACAAGTCAGCTTCTCGCACAAACGGTCCAGCCGCCGTTGGCTGCCCAATATCCAGCGCGTGCGCGTCAAGCACGGCAGCAACAGCAAGCGCGTGCGGGTCTGCACGTCGTGCATCAAGGCCGGCAAGGTACAGAAGGCCTAGCAATGCAAGGTGTCGTCAAGGTATACGACCCCGACACCGGAATCGGTGTCATCCGTCGCGATGATGGCGACGAAGTCGAACTTCGCCCCGGTTCGCTGGAGGGCTCTCTTTTTCGCATGCTCCGACAGGGCCAGCGTGTTGTCTTCGACGCCACCGAGGTCGACGGGGCCCTGGTAGCGGGCAACCTTCGTTTCGGCGCAGACGGGCGCTAGCCAATCGAGCAGCAACCTCAGCCCTCGCTGCGGGTATGATCGAATCAGGTACATTGCGAGGAGGCCCTTGTGGTTGAGGCTTACGTTCTGATCCAGACAGAGGTCGGCAAGGCGGCCGAGGTAGCCAAGCGAATCGCTGAGATTCCTGGGGTTACCCAAAGCGAGGCCGTCACCGGTCCGTATGACGCGGTGGTCCATACCCAGGCGGAGGATGTTGACTCACTCGGCAAGCTGGTAGTCGCCCGAATTCAGGCGGTGGATGGCATCACCCGCACTCTGACCTGCCCCGTCGTCAAGCTCTAGCCTCGCCGGCCGGCCAGCGGCGACAGCAGAGTCTCGTCACTCGCCCTCGAGAGCGAGTCGGACTAGCTCGTCGCACAACTCCCCGTAGGTCAGGCCGCTCGCCTGCCACATAGTGGGAAACCCGGAGATGGGCGTGAAACCGGGCATGGTGTTGACTTCGTTGATCACAAAACCGCGCCCTCGTTCCTCCAGGAAGAAATCAACTCTGGCCAGTCCGGCGCAACCCAGCGCGGCGTATGCGCGTTCGGCCATTTCCTTGACCTCGCTGAACTGTGGCGGAGTGAGCCGCGCCGGAGCAACAAAGCGACTGGTGGCATTGTTGTACTTGGACTCGTAGTCATACCAGTCGGTTTGGATGACGATCTCGCCGGGAACCGAAGACCTGCCACCCAGAACCGCTACCTCGATCTCCCGTCCGGTGATCGCTTCCTCGATGATCGCTTTGCCGCCGTAGCCCAGAGCTCGGTGCATCGCTTCTTGAAGCTCTGCGTCGGTCGCGGCTTTGGAAACGCCTACCGACGAGCCCAACTCGGCGGGCTTCACGAACACCGGAAAACCCAGTTCCCGGATGACGGTTCCGATGACTCGTGACGGATCGGACAGGTCGGCGTCGGTTACGACCACCCAACGCGCGGTGGGGATGCGCTGCTGCACGAAGATCTGCTTGGCGAAGTCCTTCTCCATGGCGAGAGCCGAAGCGGCGATTCCGCACCCGACGTAGGTCGTATCGGCCATTTCGAATGCTCCCTGGATGGCCCCGTCCTCGCCGTAGGGGCCGTGCAGTACGGGAAAGGCAACATCAAATTCGATCTCGTCGCTTCCGGCCAGAAGGCGGCCCTCCGGAACACGGAATGAGACGGGGCGACCGGCAGCAACCATGGGGTTTCTACTGTCATCGGCCAAGAACCAACCTCCGGACTTGTCGATACCAACGGGTATCACCTGGTGATCGGCATCACGAAGTGCTTGCAATACGGCGACAGCCGATGAACATGAAACCTCATGTTCGGCGGATCTCCCGCCGAACAACAAAAGCACGCGAGCCATGCGAAGAGGTTACCGTGGCAAGCGCATTAGACACGATTCATTCGGGAAGGCAATAGGTGACGACAGATCTGCCACCAATCCGGCATCGGGTCCGGGCGGTATACATCGCCCTCCTGCTGAGCTGGGCTGCCTACATTGTGGTTGCGATCTCTCGCTCGCAGGCTGAGAAAAGCCTGACCGGCGACGGTTTCCCGATCTTTGGGCTTGCTCTCATTGTGCTCAGCGTTGCTCCGTGGCAGCGAATCCTCCACTCGATCGCCGCCGACCTCGTGATCCTCTTCTGGTCCACGTTCATCATTCTGGGAGTACTGGTCCTCGGTGGAGATGCCGACGCAACCGTAATCGCCGTGGCCCTGCTCTCGGCAGCAATTCTTCCCGCGCTGATTGCTCTCCGCGGCGTCTTCGTAGCCGGAATGGCTTTGGCCGGTGCCATTGCGTTCAGCTACATCACCAGCCAGGCCGATATCCCTTCGTCCGTCGCCACCTGGCGCATTGTCGCATTTGCCATAACGGCAATTCTCATATCGGTGGGCGCCGGCAACTTACACCGCCACGTCGAGGAGGCCGCGTTCCGTGTCTTCAGCTTCGAGGAGCGGGAAACCAGGCTGTCGGAGCGGGAGCAAGAGCTGCAACGTCTCTACGACGTGTCGCGTACGATCGGAATCGGCAGCAATCTCTCGGAAGTCCTCCCGGAGCTGGTGGGCCGGGTCGCCAATGCGCTCGATGCCAGAGTTGGCGTCGTGCTTCTCTATCGACGAGACGAGGAAGCGCTGGAAGTCATGTCGCCGATCTGGGTAGCCGGGCAAACGCTGCGCGCTGAGGGATATTCACTGCCGCTCTCGGCACCCAGCATTGCCCAGCAGGTCTTCACCAGCGGTGAGCCGGCCGTGTTCAACAACCTCGACGAACAGGCCGAGGAAGCCGACGCCTTTCTTCTCGAGTTAGGAAGCCACGAGATCGCCGCAGTTCCGCTCCGAATCGAGTCGCGACCCATCGGGGTTCTACTGACCGCCGAGAAACGGGATAGCCACTTCACCATCAACGATCTCGCGCTGCTCGAATCACTGGCCGGACCATCGGCACTCGTGCTGAACCAGTTGGCTCGCTACGAAGAAGCGCAGGAGACCAGCCAAAAGGCCGTTGAGCTGGCTCAACTGAAGACAGACTTCGTCAGCGTGGTAAGCCACGAACTTCGCACTCCGCTCACCGCCATCATCGGCTCGCTGAGCACGTTACAGCGTCCGCAGCTGGCCCATCCTGATGCCAGCGCCCAACAGCTGATCGACACCGCCAGCCGGCAGGCCAACCGGCTGCGCTCACTGATCGAGGATCTCCTAGTTGTCTCCCGGCTCGACAACAAGGCCCTGCCCGTGCGGCCCGAGCCGATCCACCTCCAGGAGTTCATCGAAGACACGGTCGCCCACATCCCCGATGCTGCCGAAGTCACCTACGTACAGATGGGCCCAGGGGCCGATTCCGTCGAGACCGACCCCGACCATTTGCAGCGGATTCTGGTAAATCTGGTCGGCAACGCCCTCAAGTACGCACCGGGGAGTCCCATAGACATCGTCGCCATGCTCAATGGAAATGAGGTCTGGCTGTCGGTGATCGATCACGGCGAAGGCATCCCATATGAGCTGCACGATCACATCTTCGATCGATTCACCCAGCTGGCCCCGCACTACACCCGTTCCGCCGGCGGCACCGGTCTCGGTCTCTCGATCGTGCGAGGCTTGTCGGAAGTAATCGGCGGCCGGGTTTGGTTTCAGCCGACCGCCGGGGGCGGCGCCACGTTCACGATTGCGCTACCAAAGACGGCTCGAGTTCACTACGAAGGCTCGGAGCCGGCTGCAATCGCGTGAAACCCCCCGTCGACATGAACTACTTCGCCGGTCGTCATGTTCGTCCAGTCGGACAGCAGTAGAGCAACCATCTGCGCCACGGGAGTGGGATCGTGAACATCCCATCCGAGGGGCGCCCGCGCCGCCCACTCTCTCTCAAAAACCTCGAACTGTGGAATCGACTTGGCCGCAACCGTCCCCAGCGGACCGGCGGCGACAGCGTTGACACGAATGCCATCCGCTCCGAGATCACGGGCCAGGTAGCGGGTCACTGCCTGCAGGCCTGCCTTAGCTACCCCCATCCAATCGTATAGCGGCCAGGCTTGGGAGTTGTCGAAGTCGAGAGCAACCAGCGAGCCGCCCCCCGCTTGTTGCATGAGGGGGCGTAGCCCAACTGCCAGGGTCTTGTAGGAGAACGCCGACGTGAGGAAGGCGGTTGCTGCGCTTTCGGGGGGCGTAGTCAGGAAGTTGCCGCCCAGGGCATCGTCCGGGGCGTAGGCGATAGCGTGAAGGGCTCCGTCAACTGCGCCCCAGCGGTTCGCCAAATTCGCGATGAGGGCGGCCATGTCGGTCTCGCTGTTGATGTCCAATTCCAGAACATCGGGGGCCACCGGCAGCCGCTTGGCAGAGCGCTGCGTGAGCCGAAGCGCTCTCCCGAAGCCGGTGAGCACGATGTCGGCCCCTTGCTGCTGGGCTACCCGGGCTGCATGAAACGCAATGGAATCATCGGTGAGCACCCCAGTGATAACGAGTCTCTTCCCTTCCAGCAGCATATTGCCCTCCTCACCGGTCTGCCGTTGGCCCACAGGCATTAAAGCGAGTTGAGGCGCAAGGACGCAATCAGCGAGCAGCTCTCGTTCAATACACGTTCGACCAGGCGCGAAGCCCGAGGCCCATGATGAACAGCAGGAGCAGACCGTACGCCAGCTCCGGGCGACGCTCGAGCTGAATGCGGTAGATGTACGCGAAGGCGAACGTGAAGGCAATCACGAGGCCATAGAACAAGTGGAAGTCGTTCGGCGCGCGCCAACCCTGGGCGTAAAGCGTCAAGCCGGCAGCCACCTGAATGCCCATAGCGACGAACGCAGCGGCACGGGCATAGACAAAGATACGAGGGGCAGGCCGCTTCATCAGACCTAGCATCAATCCCCACAAGCCGACGACTCCGGTGGAGATGACCGCAACCCAGAACCATGTTCCGTGAAAGGCGCGCATGGCGGGGAGAGTAGTCTCGCTTGTTGACCCCCCGTATGGACGGTGCCCTATCAGCGAGCTAGAGATCAGAACCGAAACCATGGCTCACGGCGGGTCGGCCATCGCCCGGCTCGAGGGCAAGGCCTATTTCGTCGACGGGGCGGTGCCGGGTGATTTGATCACCGGCACCATCGACGTCGACAAGGGATCGTGGGGTCGAATTCGCCTCGACAAGATCATCGAGCAATCCCCCGATCGTATCGATCCCGCCTGCCGCCACTTCGGGCATTGCGGTGGCTGTCAATGGCAAATGGGTGACTACCAGGCGCAGCTGGCATGGAAGAGAGAAATCGTCATCGGGCAACTCGCCCATCTCGGCCGCCATCCGGAACCCCCAGTTCGCCCCACCGTCGCTCCGGGACCACTCTACGGATACCGCAACCGGATGGATTACCGCGTGGCTTCGGGTCACCCTGCCCTCCACGAACGCAAGTCGAATCGGTTGGTTCCCCTCCGCGAGTGTCCAATCCTGCACCAGAACCTCGCCGACTTATTGGTCGATTTGGGCGACCTTGGCGGGGTCGAGGCGATAACGCTGCGCACAGCGACCACAACGGGAAAAGTCCTCGTTGCGTTGCGCGGGAAGGTACCGCCCCAAGCGAGTTCGTGGGGGTGCAGTGTTTGCCGGACAGGTGCCAACGGCGTGGAACCGGTCATCGGTGAACCGGCGCTCGAAGAAGACGTGGCAGGGGTGCCGTTCCGCATCAGCGGCACTTCGTTCTTCCAGAACAACACCGCGGGGGCAGAGCATCTCGTCAGTCTGGCAACTGAAGCGGCCGAGGTCGGCAACAACGACACCCTGCTCGACGCGTACGCCGGAGGCGGCCTGTTTGCCGCAACGGTCGGCCGCCGGGCGGGCCGTGTGCTTGCCATCGAGGTTGGAGCTAGCGAAGCCCGGGACTTGCAGGCAAATCTCAATCGAGCCGGGATCGAGGAATACCGGGTTGTGCAGGCACCAGCTGAGGAGGCCGTGGAGAGACTGGACGAGTACTGGGACGTCGTCATCGTCGATCCGCCGCGTCGCGGACTCGGGGCCGACGGCATCGAGGCAGTTACGGCAGCGGAACCGCGCACGCTGGTCTACGTATCGTGCGACCCGGCCAGCCTCGCCAGGGATACTGCGCTGCTGGCGGAATGGGAATATGGATTGGACTGGGTAACCCCCGTCGACATGTTTCCGCAGACCTACCACATCGAGTGCGTCGCCCGGTTCGTCCGCACCTACTGACGCGGCACAGCCGCCCCCCGTTTGCAGCGAATTGCCGGTGCCGTTCTAGCGGCCTGCGGCGATATCGCCCACCGCCGCACGCGCGGCGGCTCGATAGTCCTCCAGACCCATCGTTATCGTCTGGGTGTGGCTCCCCCCGCGGAACGTGACGCGGGGCGAGTCGAGACGCAGATCAACGATGGTCTCCATACCGTAGAGATGCCCGAGCGGCGGTTCGGCGCCGCGCTCACAATCAGCGAACGCATCGGCGAACTCAGCTTCCTCGGCAAGACGCACTTGGCCGCACCCCAGAGTCTCCTGAGCCTTGTTCAGGTCGACATGCTTGTGACCGGGGACGACAACCATCACAAAGCGGTCATCCGCCATCAGAATGACCGGCTTGGCGATCTCCTTGCCGGGAACGTGCTCGACTTCGGCGACGCGAGAAGTCGTGAAGGCGAGCGGATGCTCGTGCACCTCGTAAGGCACACCTTTGGTCAGGAGGTATTCGCGGAGCCTCTCAGCAGACATTCGTCCTCCTCGAGGACAATGTACAGGCTGAGACGGGACGCGACCAGGCCCTAGGAGTCGGTACCGAGAATCCGCTCCTTTATTGCCTGGAATTCTTCCTCGGACAAGACCCCTTCATCACGCAACCGTGCCGCCCGCTCGAGTTGCTCGGTGGGATCGCGGGAGATATCGGCCGCAATTGCTGATTCCTCCGCGGCGGTCTTGCGCGACTGCTCCTCGCGAGTCCGATAGAGCAGCGACTGGAATCGCTCTGGATGGGGGATATCGCTGAATTTGCTTTGGCCGCTCTCCCCGGCCGATTCGATGAGCAAGTCGCCCGATTTCAGGACCCGCTCGATGACACTCTGATTGAAGAGCACGTTGTTGATGTTCTGCAATGGCAGCTCTATCCCGCTGCGGGCGATCATGCCGGTTCGCGTAATGAGCCGTTCCGAAGTCAAGACGTAGTAGGTGAACCACCACTTGATCAATGGGGACACGACCAGTGGAATCATGGCGAGGATCACTGCGCCAACCAGAGCGAACGCAACCCATCCTTCTGCATTAATAACCTGGAAGATCACTACAACAGCAACGATGCCGCCGAGGAGCCACAGCGCGGGAATCGCCAGCATTCTCCAATGCGGTCGGAAGTGACTGACGACGGTTTCGTCTTCGGTGAGGATGTTGTCTGGGAAAGCCATGCCCCAATCATACGGTGATTCACAACGCGTCTGGCATTGTGAACACGCGCGTTGCGGCCACATCAGAGTTCCGTTCCCACCGAACTCCGCCCGGAAAGGCCATCAGGGCGCGGAAAAACCCCGAGAAAGTCTCCGCCGAAGCGTCCACCCTCTCGGGGTTCTCCTTTCTCGGTCGGAGCCTTGCGACTCAACCGAGACGCCAACCGGGACCGAAGCCCCAACCGGCTGATCCTTCTTTGCCCATGGGGCCGAACCACGAGGGCTCGTCCCCGGACTTCCCTTGCGGGGCTGCCGCCCGGCCTTGCGGCACGGCGACTCTTCCGGATCCCCGTGACCCCTTGCGGGGCCCCGGTTCGCTGCTGCGGTTTCCCGCCGCAACGTGTCCCATAAATATAGGGGAGGCTGGTCACTTCGGTCAAGCCAAAATGGTCACTTGATTTCGCGCCTTTTTCTTTTGTTTCGCGCTTGCCCAAAGGCGATTCCCTGCCCTCACCGTGTAGTGTCTCCACGTGGGAGACAGCGGCCGGAACGACCAATCGGCGACGGGTGACCGAACGCCAAGAACCCTCGGCAGACGCCTCGCCCAGGGTGCGTTGTCGTTCGGCATAGTTGCCGGGATCTTCATTGGAGTCATGCCGCGTTTCGCGAACTACTCCGACGTATGGGCGACCATCCGATCTCTGACGTGGCTGGAATCAGCTTCTCTCGCCGTGGTGGCAATCTGGAACCTTGCCACCTACTGGTTCGTCCTGATTGCCGCGATGCCCGGGCTGCGCCTGCGCGAGGCCGCCGTCGTCAATCAAGCTTCTACCGCAGTATCCAACTCCCTACCGGGCGGCGGCGCCATCGGGGTAGCGGTGACCGTTGCGATGCTCACCTCGTGGGGATTCCCGGTGACCTCGATCACGAGGTCGGCGATAGTCACTGGAATCTGGAACAACTTCGTGAAGCTGGGTATGCCGATCATCGCTCTCGGTCTGCTGGCGATAGAGAGAGACGTATCCGGCGCCTGGTTGACGGCCTCGGCCGTCGGCGTTGCCGCGTTGCTCGGTTCGGTCGTCGCTATGTGGATGACGCTGCGCAGCGAGCGACTCGCTCGCCTGGTCGGCAGATGGCTGGGAGCGGTGATCAACTGGATCCGGGCAGTCCTGCGTCGGTCGCCGACTGCCGATTGGGATGACAGGGCAGCCGGTTTCCGCGACGACACGATAGGCCTGCTCCGCCACCGCTGGCTACAACTCACCCTTGCCACTCTGCTGAGCCATCTCTCGCTTTATGCCGTACTGCTGATCACGCTGCGCCATGTCGGGGTTAGCCAGGAGGAGCTGTCCTGGATCCAGGTCCTGGCAGCCTTTGCGTTTGTCCGCCTTATCTCGGCCTTGCCCGTCACCCCCGGCGGCGTCGGTGTGGTCGAGTTGGGATACGCCGCCGCGCTAACGATCGGACTGGATCCGGTTACGAAGGCTCAGGTGGTAGCGGCAATTCTCGTTTTCCGGGTGATCACGTTCGTGCTACCCATCCCGCTCGGGACGACGTCGTACGTCATTTGGAGACGAAACCGCTCGTGGCGTCTCGCCGAGCCGGAGCGAGCGGCGCTGGCCGGGGATGCTTACAGCATCACATGACCCGGCGCGAGCTGAACCACCGTTGCACCAACGCTGCGCCGCCGACGGAACAAGCAGCTCCCAGAGCCACACCGGCCAGGACGTCGGTCAACCAGTGCGCGCCGAGATAGATACGAGACCCGGCCATAAGCACCACGAACACCGCCGCACCCATCTCGAGATTGCGCCGGGCGGGACCGCGCGGGACGAGCACGATTACCAGGGACAGTGCCACCACCGCTCCAGCGACGGCATGGCCGGAGGGAAAGGAGCCGGTGATCTCAGTAACAAGGCTTTCAGGAGGGCGCGGCCGCCCATACGCAGCCTTGAGCGAACCGATCAAGGGCTCGGAGACGAGAATCGGTACGAGCCAGGCAGCGAGCGCCGCCCACCGTTTCTTAGCAATCAACACAGCCGTCACGACAATACGTAGCGGCCAAACGAACAGGGCGCTGCCCAGGAAAGCCAGGGTGTACGACAGGGCGGTGAGCGGGCCCCACTTGATCGGATATACGAAATCGAAGAACCATCGATCAAACGACTCGATCGCGTCGCGCACCGGACCGAGAGCCATCGCCGCAAAGAGACACCCTGCGACTACCCAGGCCGCTACCGCAATCCGCTCGGCCCACAGATGGTTGTCGAAGACGAGGTGGTCGATCCCCTGGCGCGGCGCCCGCAGCTCTTGCCCGCTCACGGCGTTACCGCCCCACCGGTTCGAAGCCAGCGTTACGGGCGGCGTCGATCAGCTCTGCGTTCGTATAGAGGCCGATAGCCGCGTCTGCCTCCTTTGCAATCGAAACGGCTCGCTTCCCTTCCACATCGAAGTCGTACGTGATGCAGCCACCCTCAAAGACCAGAAACCACTTGCCGTGATATCGGATGTCTTCGACCGTGTCTTCCATCTCATCGAGGGCGTCATCCAGCTCGATTCCCCGCATCCATTCACCGTCTGTGGCCGTCCTCATCTCGAGAGTGCCCTCGGCGATGTCGAGGGCACTGATCACCCAGATGAAGTCGCTCGTCGGCAGCGCCTCATCGACGCGTTCGCTCACGGGACGGTTGGTTTCCACATCGACGGTCACGATCAGAGGGCGGTCCTCCATCGACATGCCGTTCAGGCTTGCCGCAAGAGATAGAGCATGGGTACGCGGTTGCTCGCCGTCCGGCACGATCGTAACCCGAATCTCCTCGTCGACAACGAGCACATCCTCATACCGAGTGACGTCCTCTTGGCCGCTACGGACCTCGGTAGCGTCGCCGATGTCGCAGGCGCCGGTGAGCTCCACCTCGAGGAACTTGTCGATGCCGCGCACAAACTCGAGGCGCACCATTCCACTCTTCGCCGAGAACTCAACCTCATCCCAGTCGAGCTCGAGGGAATTGAGACAAGGCGAGTACGCGGCCTCCGGCAGGGCCTGCACTGCAAGCACGGTTGCCGGACTGGGGTTCTGCGGAGAAACCCCACAGGCAGGAAGACCGGTCCCCAACCTGCCGCAGCCGGCTGCGAACACGACGATCACAGCAGCTTGTAAGACGATTCGCCGACTCATAGGACACCTCCCCCGGTGATCTCCGAGAAGATCTGGGCCAAGAGAATCATGACAACGAGGGCGGCCGCAGCAGTGAGTATCAGCCTCCTCGTGCTCCATCGCTGGATACTGATAGGCTCCACCGCCGGCGTCATCTCTGCGAACTCGGCGACTATGTCGACTCCATACTGCCGCCGGAACGCCGCCAGTGAACTGCGCGACTGTGAAGGCAGGGTGACGCTGCGGGTGGCGGCGAATGCCTCGGCGATGTCGTAGGGGTCAAACTGCAGCAATGCTCGTTCGTAGACCAGCTCAGGACTGGTGCGCAACGCCAGAATCACCATCATGTTGGCAAGGTCGACGGCCTGCCGCCACGGGCTGGGACGAACTGTGCCGAAGGCCACATCGATGAGGACAACCCGGCCGTCTTTGATCATCACGTTGGCCGGTTTGATATCACGATGAGCGAGCCCGGCGTCCCAGAGTTTCCGGATGACACCGAGCGCGTCATCGATCGTCGCAACATCTACGTCGGCTTCGGTCAGTTCCACGGAGCCGAACAGGAACTGGCTCACCATCAGGTACTCGCGCTCCGGCGTGATCTCAACGATCCCGAATGGCTCGGCCGACGGGATCCCGGAATCTCTCATCACCCGTTGGATGTAATCCTCGTACTCGACGAGTCGTCGTACCGACGTGAACCGCAGCTCATCCTCGAGGGCGCCGTACAGGATCGTCCGACCGAGCTTGTACCACCGATCCGATCGCAGATGGGTCTGGCTGTACAGTTTGGCAAACAGGTAATCCTCCGGATGCGAATCGTCGGGAGCGAGCTCCAGGCGGAGCGGCGTCGATCCACCGGATCCCTCCTGCCCGAAGGGGACGACATCGACGACTTCGACACCGATCTGATCGCGGACCGCTCGCTTGATTGCCTCGCCGCGCCGACCGCCCACATCGAGATGAGCACTAACCCCGCGTCTCCAGGTGATTGGGAAGGCTGCCTCGGGGGCAAAAAGGCGGAAGGTGAGGACTGCCACGGCCGGAGCGAACAGCAGGGCCACGAGCCCATCACTGGGATGATCGACACCCAGATACATCCGAGCAGCCGCAACGAAGAGCACTACGACGCCGCTACCAAACAGAGCCAGCCTCCTGTTGCGCCCGTGCGGGATCAATGAATAGGCCATCGCAGCCAGGGTCACCGCAAGAGCGCCGACGGGACGAGACGGGTGAGCAGCTCCGTCCCAGTCCGTGAGGATTGGTACCAGAGGACGGGCTCGCCCGATGGCGTCCTGCAATACGTCACCGGTCGCTTCGACGATGAGCACCGCAATCAGTACGGCAAAGAAATGCCGCCACCTCTTCACGAAAACCAGGGCGGCGAGTGTGGCCAGGCGGAGCACCCGGACAACCCACTCGGACGCAAGGGCATTGAGTGCCTCCGCCCCGGAAGTGAGTGCGTCGCTCCTGCGCTCGACCAACCAATCGAGTACCTTGTAATCCTGCTCTGTCCACCACTGCGTCGAGGCGGGTACGGCGAATAGCCATATCCAGATGAGCATGCTCAAGACCGCAACCAGCAGCCAGAGTTGACCGGCGCCGCGAAGATCCCGTGGCAGCGGAGCCGCCTCACCGGACGGACGGCGACGTCGGCCGGCCACTCGTATGCCGGCAATCTTGAATTCTCGGCGCCCGCCGACCAGGTCAAGCTCTCGACCGCCAACCGTCTTGTCGCTCGTCCCGCTGGTTTGCTCGTCCATTGCCCTCCTGGGCAAACCAGCTTAGATGGTCGCTACCGGCATGCCTCTGGGAAACGAAGGCAATTCCCAGGGCTAGGGTCTTAGCTCGCGATGCGCCTCCCATTGTTCACCACCGTTGCGCTTGCCACGATTCTCATCGGGGCATGCTCGACTGCCACCGATCCCACCACCACAATCGATCCGGCACCTCTCGTCACCGTCGAACTGAACGAATCCGGCCTTGGCGATGTGCTGTTCGGTCTCGATCCGGATACGGTTGTGGCAGATCTGACAGCTCGCTTTGGTGCCCCGGATCAAGACTCGGATTGGATCCCCTCCGTTCCCAACATCTTTGGCACTTGTCCCGGAGAATCGATGCGGGCTATTGGGTGGGGAAGCTTGGTGACCATCTTCGTAGATGAAGGCCGGTCCGATCTGGGTGGTTGGTTCTACACCTACACATACGGCTACGACTACTCGGAGAACATAGGTGGCGTAGACCCACGCCGGCTGGAGTTGCGAACCGGGGATGGTATCGGTTTGGGATCGACGGTGGACGATCTGCGCTCGATCTGGGGAGATAACGTTGCGATCGAAGGCGATATCGATCTCGATATCTGGACCTTCACTGCGCCAGAGGAAGGTTTCAAGGGACTGCTATCGGGTCCCGATGCGTCGGCCGTAGTGACTTTGATCGAGCCGCTGGAGGGCTGCGCCTAGCCGGGCAAAAGGAAACCCCGAGGGAGTTTCTGCCGAAGCGTCCACCCTCTCGGGGATCCTCGCACCTGGTCGAGCACCTCCCCCGAGGGGGTGGGCTCTTCCAGCCGCTGTTGCAGATGACGAATCATCTGCCGGCGCTTCCAGCTACCCGAGGTGTTATCCCCAGACAACCGGTCGTGCCTTCTCCTCGGCGAGTGCCGAAGCCCCCGCCTTGGGGAAAGCCTGTGGGACCTTTGTTCCCGACGGCTTGCCGCTCGAATCCTGGCCCGCAAGGACCCTGATCCGGCAGCCCTCTCGAGGTCGGGCCGAAGCCTGTTCCCCGAGGAAACCCTCGGATCCGCCGATCTCACCGGCGGGACGGGACCGAAGCCCCATCCATCTCCCGGTGTAGCACGTTCCGGTTCGACCCGGGCCGTGACCCTTGCCGTTCCGGCGGCTGCCTCACTGGGAGGTGATTGACCCAAAGGTCAATCTGTGGAGGGCGAACCCTCCGTGGAGGGCGAACCCTCCCCGGCCGGGCCCGAAAGCCCTTCCGGTTAGCCGGAGCCGAAGCCCTGGCTGCAGAACCGTCGTTCTGCGGGTCTGCTGAGCCGTAGCTCATCGGACCGTCTGCTTCCTTTGGGGCCGAAGCTCCTCCGGTCGCTGCGGGGTCGTGATCCCGCTGCGGGATGTATCCATCCCAATGATCTCGGTGCCGGTTCGGTCCGGTTTCCCGGGTCCGTCCCTGCCAAGATCGGCTCCTCCATGGTCGGAGCCCTCGAGGACCGGTAACGTACGACGGATTGCGGCGTTCCGTCAACCCAGATCGACGATTGCTTTTCGCGTGCTTTGGTTTTGTTTCGCGGTTTTCCCCAGGGACCGAACTGGCGGCCGTTTCTGTGGATAACTACACGCTTGTGGTTTATGTCACACCGGCGGCTTATAGTCGGAACAACGATGACTACCACCGATCAACAAGAGCCTGCAGCCACCCCAGCGCCCACCCTCGAGACGCTGTCGCCGAGCCGCGCCAGCGACTTCAAGGTCTGCCCCCAGCTATTCAAGTTCAAGGCAATCGACAAGATCGAAGTTCCCCCAACGGTGTACCAAGCGCGGGGAACAACCTCTCATCTTGCTCTGCAGTGGTTGTTTGATCTGCCGGCCGACCGGCGAACACCGGAGACGCTCTACGAACTCTTTCGCAAGGCCTGGGTAGAGCTGCGCGAGAGCGACTACCCGGATCTCTTCGCGGACACCGAAGCCGAGCGAGAGTGGGGCATCGAAAGCCTCGAAGTCCTCGCCAACTACTTCCTGATCGAAGATCCGGGACAGCTCGAACCTCTCGATCGTGAACTCGACATGCTCGAAGACCTCGGCGATATCACAATCCGGGGGATTCTCGACCGGATGGAGGAGGAGCCCGACGGGATCGTCATCACCGACTACAAGACCGGCAAGGCTCCACCTGAGCGATATGCGATCCCGGCCTTCTTCGCCCTCAAGATCTACGCACTGCTGATCCGCAAGCGCACCGGCAGGACTCCGGTGCGGCTCAAGCTGATGTACCTCAATGGGCCGACCGTCTATGAGATTCCGGTGACCGATCAGCAGCTCGACGCCACCCAGCGCAAGCTCGAAGCCCTCTGGTCTGCGATCAATCGCGCCATCACGAACGAGGATTTTCCGACTCGTCCGGGCGCCCTGTGCAGCTGGTGTCAATACCAGGACATCTGCCCGGCATTTGCCGATCAGCCCGAGACGATCGCGGCGTCGTGAGTGTCATATCCGTCGACCCGGGGGATTGGCCGCAAGCGGTCGCAAGAATCGACGGTGCGCAACTCGTAGTCGGCGGACCCGGTACCGGCAAGACCGAGTTCCTGGTCCGGCGGGCAACTCACCTGCTCACCGAGACCGGCGTGAGCCCCGGGGCCATCACGATCCTCGGGTTCTCCCGGCGCGGGGTTGCCGAGGTCCGGCGGCGCATCAGGGCGGGGACATCGGGAACGATTGGCGCTCTCGACATCGCGACCTTTCACTCCTATGCGGCACGGCTGCTCGAGCATCATGCCGATGCGGCCGGATGGGCAGAGAATCCACAGATCCTCACCGGCCCCGAGCAGGTTTCCCTCGTGCACCAACTGCTTCGCCAGGAGTCACCGCGGGACTGGTCGCCGGCGTTCGCCCAACTGCTCGGCACCCGGACGTTTGCGGGCGAGGTCACCGATTTCATCCTCCGTGCCTCGGAGCAGATGCTGACGCCGCAGGACCTGGCCGCGCTGAATCGTGCCGACTGGAGCGGCCTTCCCGGCTTCCTGGCTACCTACGACCGGTCACTGCGTGACCTGGGCAGAATCGATTACGGGACTCTCATCTCGTCGGCAGTGCGTCTCCTCGAAAGTGAGGCCGTGCCGGCCTCGAGCTACGACAGCTACGTTCTGGTTGACGAGTACCAGGACACAACCACCGCACAGGTGCGGCTGCTGCAGGCAATGCAGCGGCGCAGAGGCCACATCCTGGCCGTGGCCGACCCGTACCAATCCATCTACAGCTTCCGCGGGGCAACCGTCGAGAATGTTGCAGCCTTTGAGCACGACTTCGGCGCTCCCGAGGCACCGGCGCAGCGGCTGCTGCTCACAACTTCCTTCCGCACCCCGGCAGCCATCCTCGATGCGGCCGTCGACGTCACAACGGGCGACCTGCCCGGGGCCACCGGAGCCGTCACTCCCGCCCAGGGCAAGGGCGTCGTCGAGGCTTACCTATTCGACCAGCAGGTAGAAGAAGCGGAGTGGATCGCCGCCGAAGCGCAACGGCTGCATCTGACCGAGGGCATTGCGTATAGCCGGATCGGAGTGTTTGTCCGCAGCAAGCGTCGCTTGCTCGCCGACCTGTCCCGAGCGCTGGAACGCCGCCACATCCCGCACGACCTTCCGGGAAGCCGGCTTACTGATCAGCCTGCGGTTCGCTTCCTTCTCGATCTGGCCGTTGCTGCGACCGGCTGTGATGGCCCCATCGCCGCCGAGCAGGCTCTCCGCCGCGTGCTGCTCGGCGCCAGGGTTGGCCTCACCATCGGTGCCTTTCGCTCGCTGGAGCGCCGGGCACGGGTACGGGGCGAGTGGGTTGCAACGATCAGAGAGGAGCTGGCACAGTGGGCACCGCTCGCCGATCTGCTCGAAGACCATCGCTGGGCAACCGAAGCGCCTGCGGTAGCGGGCATGTGGCAGGTGTGGACTCGCCTGCCCGGCATCGCCCAGATGGTCGCCGACCCCGATGCCATCGAGGAACGGTCGGCTTGGCGGTCCCTAGCCCAGGTGCTGACCAGATGGGAGGAGCGCAACCCGGCCGGAACCCTCCTCGACTATCGCCGGCTGGCGGAGAGCGAGGACTTCGAGGCCCAGCCGCTGCTCAGTTACAAGCGACCCGCCGGGGACCGGCTCACTTTGACAACACTTCACCAGGCGAAGGGACTCGAACTCGATGTCGTTTTCATTGCCGACGCCGTCGACGGGGTGTTCCCCGACCTTCGCTCTCGAGACTCACTGCTCGGGGTTCGCCATCTCCTCGCCCACGTCCCCACCGATACTGCCGAGTACCGCGCGTTCCGGCTCCAGGAGGAGAGTCGACTTGCCTACACCGCAATGACCAGGGCGCGTCGGCGTGTTGTGTGGACGGCCACCGAGCGCGGGTTGGACGACGGCCCCGGTCGTCCCAGCCGCTTCTTCACCAAGGTGGCGGCTCGTCTCGGTGGCGACCCGGGCCGGCCTCCGGGCCGCATCGCAATGTGTGCTGCACCGGGGGAGGAACCACCACCGGGCACGCGCCTCCCCGTAACCGCTCGTGAGGCAGAAGCAGCCCTCCGCCGGTGCATAGTGGATGTCGGGGCACCGGCACCGGCTCGATTGGCCGCGGTGCGCGTGCTCATCGATGGCGAACAATGGGGTTTGCGTAATCCCACCGAGTTTGGCGGAGTACTCGCCAGGGGCCCCAATACCGGGATCATCGCCGCAGATCCGGTGCTCTCTCCGTCACAAGCGCAGCTCTACGAAGATTGCCCCCGCCGCTACGCCCTGGAACGACGGCTCCGGATCGGCTCCGACACGAGTCTGCACGCCAGCTTCGGCACCCTCATTCATGACGTGCTCGAAGCAGTCGAGCAGCGGGCTATGGATGAGGGGCGGCCCTGCGCTACGTACGACGAGGCTGTTGCCGAACTCCATGCCCAGTTCGACCCGGCCGAGTTCGACGGCCCGCCGTTTTCCAACTCCTGGCTGGAGCGCGCATATGACGGGCTGCAGCGTCTCTATGGCAATTGGCCGGCACCGCAGCGCCGAGCGATCGCACTGGAACACACGCTCGAAACGGAAATCGGCGGGATCCGCTGGACGGGACGAGCCGACCGCATCGACATCTCGCCCGACGGGATGACTGTCGTTGACTACAAGACGGGGAAGTCGGCCCCCAAACTGTCCGAGGCTGCCGTATCTCTTCAGCTCGGGTTCTATGCCCTAGCCGCTGGACGGGATCCGCAGCTGGCCGGGAACGGCGACGTTGTCGGCGCAGAGCTCTGGTTCCCAATGAAGAAGGCCATGAGTGTCACCATGCGCAAGTTCGACATGAGCGGTCTCGACAACGTCGAGACCCGCCTCGAAGCCGCAGCAGCCGGCATCAAGGCGGAAGATTGGTCGCCATTACCCGGGGCGCAGTGCGTGCGCTGCGGCTTGCGCGAGCTTTGCCCGGCCTGGGCTGAAGGCGGCCCAGAGTTCGCATGACCTTCTTCCCTACCTCCGAACAGCGAGCCATCATCGAGTATCCGCTACTTCCCCTGCGCGTCATCGCCGGAGCCGGAACCGGGAAGACAACCACGATTGTGCATCGGCTGGCCCATCTGGTCGCGGGTGGCTTGAGCCCGGAGAGAGCCATCGGCATAACGTTCACCAACAAAGCCGCTGAGGAACTGGCCGGTCGGCTTCGGGAAGCCCTCCCCGAGCTTGCCGAGGACGGCCGCGAGGTCGAAGTCACCACATACCACGGCTTTGCGTACGGCATCCTGCAAGAGTATGGCGCCATCGTCGGCGTAGAACGCGATACCGAGGTCGTCGGCCCGGGCTATACACGGCAGCTGCTGCACGAGGCCATCGCCGCAGGACAGCATGGCAAGCTTGACCTGACCTGGATCCCAGCCCGGGTCGATGAAGCCGCCGACCTTGCGGCGCAGCTGGCCCGCAACCTGCGCACCGCGGCCGACATTGGTTCCGGCTCCGACGACGTCACCACCACTCGCAGCGAGATCGCAGCCGTCGTGGGTCGCTACGACGAGGCGAAACGGGAGCTCGGTGTTCTCGACTATGGAGACCTGATCCTGCTGACCCATACGTTGCTAACGAATCATCCCGAGATCGCGGCCAGGGTCCGGAGCCGGTACTCGGTGGCCCTGCTAGACGAATACCAGGACACAGACCCGGCGCAGCGGGAGTTGCTACGAACCGTCTTCGGAAACGGGTTTCCGGTGACCGCCGTTGGTGATGCCGACCAGACAGTCTACGAGTGGCGAGGAGCCTCGACAACCAACTTCGACAACTTCCCGGCTCACTTCCCGACCGCCGACGGGACCGAGGCGGAGACTCTGCCGCTCACCGAGAATCGCCGCTCGGGGTCGCTGATCCTCGAGGCCGCCCACGGAATCCGCAAGGTGCTCTACGGCGACACGCCTTTTTCGCCTCTGGAGCCGATCGATTCCGCTCTGCGAGGTTCCGTCGGCATTGAGTACTTCCGTACCGCCGTCGACGAAGCCGAGTGGATCGCGGAGGAGATCCTTCGCCTCAACAGCGAAGACGGGGTCAAGTGGCGCGACGTGGCAGTCATCTTTCGCAAGAACGGCGACATGGCGCTGGTGCGCGACGCGTTGCAGGCTCTCGACATCCCCGTCGAGGTCGGGTCGCTGGGTGGGTTGCTCGAGTTGCCCGATGTGGCCGATCTCCATGCCTGGTTGCGGACTATCGAACGCCCGGGCGACTCGATCGCCCTGGCGCGGCTGCTCCTCGGGCCCACCTATCGTCTCGGTCTCCGCGACATCGCCACGCTGAGCAACTGGATAAAGCCCCAGCGGGCACTGCTTGGTGACGACCCCGACCTGGGCTGGCCGCTGGTCGAGGCCATCGATCAGCTCGAGGAAATCGACGACCTCAGTCCCGTAGCCCGGCAGCGGCTCGTGGCGTTTCGGAAGCTCTATCGCCGCTTCCTCGAACTTGCCCAGGGATCCTCTCTTGTTGACTTGTGTCGGCACATTCTCGATGAAACGGGCATGTGGAACGAGGTGGAGGCACGAGAGCCCGGCGCCGCCCTGACCGCCCGGGTGAACCTGTATCGCTTCCTCGATCTCGCCGAGGAATGGAGCCCGCTACGCGGGCGTCCCACGCTGCAGGCGTTCCTCTCCTATCTCGACCTGATCGCCGACGACACGTTTGCGGCGGAACTCGACACGGCCAACGTCGGCACCGAGGACGCGGTTGTGCTGCTGACTATCCACCGGGCGAAGGGCCTCGAATGGGACACGGTCTTCCTCCCGACACTGACCGAGGGTGTCTTCCCGGTGAGTAGCGGAGCCTTCGACGATCCCGATCGGCTTGCTCGCTTCATCCCGTATGAATTGCGGCTGGAGCCCCCGGTTCCGGTCGAGCTCACCGGCGATGACCGGAAGGTCGCACTGCGCGCAGTGCGCGATCGGCAGGAGTGGCGGACGGCATACGTCGGGATCACCCGGGCCAAGACCCGCCTGTACCTGACCGGCGCGCATTGGCACGGCGGGGCGGGAAAGCCGCGTCCGCCCAGCCCGGTCATGGAGGCAGCGGCCGGTGCCGACGGTCTGGCGATCAACTACCGAGTCGACGACCCCGGTGAGCAGCCAACGACGATGTCGATTGTTCCCGCCACAGGTGCTCCCGACCCGCTGTTCCCCGACGGCTGGATAGCTGCGCTCCAAACGACGCTGGCTAATCCGGATTGGCCGCGCCTTCTAGTTCCCGACACCGCCGAGTCGTACGATGCTGCCGTGGACCAGCTGCACCTGATTCTCGACGACATGCCTGCCCCGCGCAGCCCGGAGACCGCGGTAGATGGCATTGACACTTCGGTAACCGGTCTGGTCACACTCGCCGAGTGCCCGCAGCGGTTCTTCTGGTCTGAGGTCGAACCATTGCCGCGGCGGCAAGCCCCGGCCATGCGGCGGGGGATCAAGGTCCATCGCCTCATCGAACTCCACGGCCGTGGTGAAATGCCTCTGGACGAATTGGCCGACGACCTCTACGACGTCACCGCGGGCGACGAGCCGGCGACCGGCGCCTCCGATCCGTATCAGGTCTATCTGGAGTCTCGATTCGCCGATATCAAGCCGCGCTTTGTCGAAACTCCCATCGACATCGGGATGAGCTCAGGACGAGTCCGTGGCCGCATTGATGCCGTTTACGAGCCAGAGCCGGGCAACTGGGAGATCGTCGACTTCAAATCCGGCCGCAACCGAGCGAACCCATCGGCAATGGTCCAGCTCGAGGCCTACGCGATCGCCGCAGCAGACGGTGCCCTCTCCACCCGTCCTCCGGACGCCATCACCGTGACCTTTGCCTATCTCGGCGGCGGCACGCTCGAGGAGGTCGCTGTCTCCGTCGACGACGATTGGCTGGCTGCGGCCCGTGATCACCTCGAGTCTCTGCTCGACGCCGCGTTGGGCCCCCAATATCCGCAGTCACCATCGAAGGCATGCAGCCAGTGCGACTTCCTCGAGTTCTGCGATGCGGGTCGCGCCTACGTAGCGGGGAATCACTGAACCCGACCGGCGATGACATCGATCACGATGGTGACCGGGCCGGCGTTCAGCAACTCGACGTCCATCATCGCGCCAAAGCTGCCGGTGGCGACGCGGACTTCCTCAGCTGCGATCAAGGCTACGACTTCATCGACCAAAGCTGCAGCTTGCTCCGGTGCAGCAGCGCGGGTGAAGGAAGGGCGTCTGCCCTTGCGGACGTCGGCGAGCAGGGTGAACTGACTGACCACGAGCACGGAACCTCCGATGTCAACCACCGAGCGGTTCATCTTCTGCTCGCCGTCGGGGAAGATGCGCAGACCGAGCATCTTGTCTACCAGCGCCTTCGCCTCCGCCCTGCCGTCGTCATGGCCGACGCCGAGCAGAACCAGCAGACCCGGCCCAATCTCCCCTACCACCTTCGTGTCAACGGTCACCGACGCCCGGGCAACACGCTGGATAACTGCTCGCATGAGGGTGAATGTAGCGGTCGGTCAGCCGACGGTGACGAAATCGATCAGCTGCTCAACCGAGTTGATCAGCGGAGTCTCGACGTCTCGATAGGACGAAACCCGGCTCAGGACTGCCTGCCAGAAGCGGCCTGGATCCCCTTTCTGTCCAAGGGCGGCGATGACGCCTTCTTTCCAAGGATGACCGGGAGGAACGTCGGGCCAAGCGCTGATGCCGAGCATCTCGGGCTTGACTGCCTGCCAGATGTCCACATACGGATGCCCGCAGATCAGAACGTTGGGGTCGACGATGTGGCCGGCGATCTGAGACTCCTTGGTTCCGGGAACGAGGTGATCCAGGAGGATCCCAAGTCGCCGATTTGGACCGGGTGCGAAGCTGCGAACCGCGGCGGGCAGATCGTCGGCGCCGTGTAGCGGCTCGACCACGATCCCTTCGACGCGCAGGTCGTCACCCCAGATCTTCTCGATCAGCTCGGCGTCATGAATGCCCTCGACCCAGATGCGGTTCGCCTGAGCCGTCCGGGCTCGGACCGGGCCGGTATCAACCGAGCCGGAGGCGGTGTAGGCAGGAGCGGTGTCGCTACTCCACCCTCCGGCGACCAGTTGGACCGGTTTACCCTGGTGCAACAGGACGCCGGCATGCGGCTTGAACTCGTGCAGAGTTCCGTCGATGTCGCTGAGCACGATTCGCTGGCTCTCGGTGAAGGAGACGACACGGCCGGTAACACGGGAAGGCCGATGCGTAAGCTCGAGATCTCGGGTCACAGGAAGCTTCGGGTAGGCCCGGTCGGCTGCATCTGCAGCAATGATGTCACGGGTCGACCATCGCGCGGGCCTGGACTGGGAGGGCATGGACCGTAAGGCTAGCGACAAGCCTCGTGGAGGCCGTGGCACTCGGCCGAGACGCCATTAGTCGTCATCGTCGGCTGAGACCAACTTGGGCGCTACTTGTCTTTGTTGCTCTGACCAGGCGCATCCTGCGAATTCCCCGGGCCATCCTCATCATGACCAGGCGCATCCTCCGAATTCCCCGGGCCATCCTCATCATGACCAGGCGCATCCTCCGAATTCCCCGGGCCATCCTCATCATGACCAGGCGCATCCTCCGAGTGTCCTAATCCGTAGTCAGCCGGTGATGGCCTTTCGTCACAGGCCAATGCCGGGTCGAATCTCCCGCCGGAGTGAGCTGAAGCCGCATCGGAAATACAATCGGCCCAACTTTGAATCGCCGCCACAAACCCGGCGACATCCTGGTCGGAGGACGAAGTCGCCTCTTCGACCTCTTCCTGCGTTGCATCGATCGAGACCGACGTCACCTCTGCGGTGCCCGTTGTAACAGGAGGCTCGGTCGACGCAACTGCAACGGTTGTCGTCACCGATCCCGCGACGACTAGAACGGGATCCTCCGCCGGCTGCAGTGCCGCGCCGGCCACACCGCCAACTGCGGCCACGGCAACTGCCCCGAGCAGCGATTTCAGCAGAAGGCTGGAGGTGAGCAAGGAGAACCATGCGGCGCGGCGCGGTCGCCGCCCCACCTGGGTGGAATTGGCGGCCGCATATTGCTTGACACCGCAGCTTCCGCAGAAGCTGGTGCCGGCAACACGAACTGCGGCATTAGCTCCGCAGATTACGCACTGCTCGTCCATGACCCCATCATTGCAAATACTCAAGGCATATGCAACAACACTCTAAGTAGCGACAGTGTTGACTAGTCCGTTAACAATTGGTGAACCGGGACTGATTGGCGACATGAGTGCGTTTCCCGTCATATGATCCACGCAATGACTGAACAGATCCTTGTGGTCGACGACGAGCCAATGGTGCGCGAGGTTGTCGTTGCATACCTGGCGCGGGAGGGCTACTCGGTGACCGAAGCCGCTACCGGGAGCGCCGCTCTGCAGCAGATTGCAGACCGCGACCCCGATCTCGTGATCCTCGATGTCATGCTGCCAGAAGTCGACGGCCTGTCGATCTTGACCGAAGTGCGAAAGAAGCGGGAAACACCGGTGATCCTGCTCACGGCGCGTACTGAGGAGCCCGATCGAGTGCTCGGCCTGGAGCTCGGCGCCGACGACTATGTCGTCAAGCCGTTCTCGCCTCGCGAGCTAGTGGCCCGGGTCCGCAGCGTTCTGCGACGGTCATCACCACCTCCCTCGCCAGCGGACACCCTCGAATTCGAAGGCTTGCGGATCGATGAGCAGGCGCGAGTAGTCACCCTCGATGGTGCGGATATCGAAATGACGCCCAAGGAGTTCGATCTACTTGCATTCCTCGCACGCTCGCCCCGCCAGGTCTTTTCCCGTGCCCAACTCCTAAAACACGTGTGGGATTCCTCAGCCGATTGGCAGGACCCCTCCACAGTCACCGTCCATGTCCGCCGGCTTCGCCGCAAGCTCGAATCGGACCAGGAAAGCCCAAGGTGGATAACGACCGTGTGGGGCGTCGGCTACCGGTTCGAGCCATGAGGTTCCGGCCGCTTCTGTGGCTACCGGCCGCCGTTCTCTTCGCCCTCTGGTTGTTCGAAGTGACCATGCAGCCAAGCGCGGCCGAACGCAACCGGTTGGGGCTCGTTTTCGTGGCGCTTGCTTTGGTGGCAGCCTTTGCCGTCCTGCTGCTCCCGCGATGGTCGAGTCGAGCCCGATCGTTGCGTTTCTCGATCGTCGCCGTTGGCATGACATCGTTTCTCATCGTCGCCGGTACCGCTGGCGTTGCGGCTCAGGAGATGTTCTTCTCCTCGCACGATCTCCAACTGCTCCTGGTTGTCCTCGGCTTTGGGCTCGTAGCCTCATTCGGGTTTGCATTTGCTGTGTCGCGGCCGATCACTGCGGATCTGCGTCAGATCGCCGATGCGGCACAGAGAGTTGCGGCGGGCGACTTCAGCGCCTCCACGGCGGTTGCTCGCAGCGACGAAGTCGGCGCCCTCGCCACAGCCTTTGACGCAATGGCGGCCGACCTGCGAGCCGCCGACGCACAGAGAACGGCCGAGGACCAGGCCAGACGCGAGTTCTTGACGGCTGTTGGCCACGACTTGCGTAGCCCGCTCGGTTCTCTGCAAGCCGCGGTCGAGGCGCTTGATGACGGGGTAGCTCCAGATCCCGAGCGCTACCTACGTTCTATGCAGCGGGACATTGCGGCGCTCCATCGCCTGGTAGATGACATCTTCCTGCTGGCGAGACTGGAAGCCGGAGACGTGGAACTCGACCTGCAGCCGGTGGATGTGACTGAGATCGCCGACGAGGCAATCGAGGTGCTGCAGCCAACCGCCCGCCGCCTCGGTATCGACGTGGAACTTTCTGCTCCCGGATCGATTACAGCGAATACCGCACCGGAGGCGCTCGGCCGGGTAATGCGCAATCTGCTCGACAACGCAGTACGGCATGCAGAAAGCCGCGTGACTGTTTCCGTCACCACACCGGGCAGATTGATAGTGCGGGTGACTGACGACGGCCCGGGATTCCCCCCAGACTTCGTCCCTAGGGCGTTTGATAGGTTCACCAGGGCGGACTCTGCCCGCACCAGAGACGGGAGCGGAACGGGCCTCGGATTGGCGATCGCCCACCGGTTCATAACCAGACTGGATGGTGCGATCCGGGCCGAGCCCGGTCCCGGTGGCGCGGTGGAGTTCAGCCTTCCCCTCTAAGGCGCCCAGCCCTCAGCCACCAACTCGCGGAGATTCGCCTTGATGCGCTCATTACAGAAAGCGGCTTCAACTGCACCAAGGTTGATTCTCCGGAACTCGCCGGTATCGAAACCGTGGACCGAGCGCCAGAGCTCGTACTCGCGTGCCACCGTCGTCGTGGTTATGGCGCGGTCATCGGGATTGACCGAAAGGCGAAAACCGGCGTCCTGGTAGAGGCGAACCGGGTGATCGGGCACAGGTGTCCCAAGACAGCTGTTGGATGTGACGCAGACTTCCAGCGTGATCTTCTCATCGAGCACTCGTTGTGCCACCTTGCCTACCTCTACGATTCTTCCGGCGCGGACCACACAGTCATCGATCAGGCGGAGCCCATGACCGATCCGGGAAGGGTGGGCCGCTTCGAGCGACTCGGCGATGCTGTCGGGTCCTGCCATCTCGCCGGCGTGCACCGTGAGTCCCAGACCCGCCTCACGCGCAATCGCGTACGCCTCGGCATGTCGAGCCGCCCCGTAGTCGAACTCATTGCCGGCGAGGTCAAAACCGACAACGCCACGGCCCAGCCAGGATGCCGCCAGGCGAGCCGCCGCGGCTGATTCGGCGGGGTCTTCCTCCCTGAGGCCGCAAACGATCGTTCGGGCAACACAACCGGTTGCTTGCTCACCTTCCTCGAGACCCGCAACGACGGCCGCAATGACTTCATCGCCGGTCATCCCGCCGGCAATATGATTGAGCGGAGCAAATCTCAGCTCCGCGTAGACAACGCCATCACCAGCGAGATCCTCCACGGCCTCGCGGGCAACGCGGCGCAGGGCATCGGGCGACTGCAGCAGTTCGATGACCAGGGAGAACCGACTCCAGGCATCATGAAACGGCATGCCGGGCACGATGGTGAACCACTCGGCAAGTTCCTGAGCGTCTTCGGCAGGAAGAGCGACGTTGCTCGTCCGGGCCAGATCGATGACGGTTGCGGGCCTCACCCCACCGTCGAGGTGATCATGTAGTACGACCTTCGGCTCCATCTTCCCATGTTAGGGCTTGGCAAGGCATGGGAATCCTGAGTTCACCGAAGCGCAATCGCCCTAGTCCATACATCGATGGAGACCCTCTTCGCCGAGGGAGCCATCGACCGCGGCGAAGGGCTGGAGGCGCTGGCGGAGGACGGAGATCCCGTTGGCCTGGCGGCAACACTGGGTGCGCTGCCGACCGTGTCGTCTGCCGATGTGTTCACCACACCGGATGGAGCCGAGGCTGCCGGGCCGGCAGGACCGGGATCGAGCTACTCGTTCTTGTTCGCGGCATTCCCCGGCGACTACCTGTCGTTGGCGACGATTTTCGTCCAGTCGAACGACTGGTTCTTCGCCACGATGCCCACCGGAATCGCGCTCTTCGACGGCGCCACTGCAGTGACGGGCGATGTCACCAGCCAGATAGCCCTCTGGGACGCTGGGACCGAAGTCGACGAGACCCCCGGAGGAGGACCAAACCAGGCGCCACGGCAGAGCGGTCCCGACACCGGTGACGACCAGAATGTACCGATCACTGCAGTCACGGGCTACGAAGGCAGCATTGCGGTGACGATCACCTCCGGCTGAGTTTGCGGAGCGGCACTTGATTTACCGGTGCTGGCCCTACAATCCCGGCGGTGAAACACACCCCTATCCACGTCTTGCGCGGCTTCCTCATGGGAGCCGCCGACGTTGTGCCCGGCGTGTCGGGCGGAACGGTCGCCCTGGTGCTTGGCATCTACGAGCGTCTTGTTGCATCGATCAAGGCTGGCAGTTCGGCGCTCGGAAGGATGATCCGGGGCGACTGGCCGGGGATGCGGCGCTGGCTGCGGCAGGTGGATTGGGGATTCCTCGTCCCATTGCTCGGTGGCATTCTGCTTGCGGTTCTTTCGCTGGCCCGCATCCTCGAATCTCTCCTGCATGACTACCCCGAGGAGATGGCGGGGGCTTTCGCCGGCCTCATCGCCGGCTCAGTTGTGATTGCGTGGCGGCTGGTCCGCCGCTGGCACCCATTGGCGTTGGCCGCCGCTGCGGGAATGGCGATTGCCATTTTCTACGGACTCGGACTACGGGAGGGAACGTCCGATGAGAGCGTCACCCAGCTGGCCGACCCGGCCCTGTGGGCATTCTTCCTGGCCGGAGCGGTTGCGATCTGTGCCATGATCCTTCCCGGGGTAAGCGGCTCGTTCCTACTGGTCGTTCTCGGCATGTACGGACCGGTGCTCGAGGCGGTCAACGAACGGTCAATAGCGACGCTGGCAGTCATGGCGGCCGGGATGATCTTGGGCCTTGCCTTCTTCTCCCAATTGCTCAGCTGGGCGCTCACGCATCATCACGACACTGTCGTCGCCGGCCTCATTGGGCTGATGGCCGGGTCGCTGCGAGTTCTGTGGCCGTGGCCGGATGGGCTCGACAGCACGGTATTGGGCCGACCGGACGAGAACATGGCCGGCGTTGTCGGCCTCGGTGTCCTCGGTCTAGCTGTCGTCGTTCTCCTCGGCCGACTCGGTTCGCGAGTCGAATAGGGCGAGCCTGCGGAGATACGCAACAAATGGACCCGACATGATCGCCGCCGCCACATCCTCAGCGGGAATCACGTACGTTCCCTGGGCAATGCTCTGGGCGATAATCGACAAGTTCTCTGCCCTCTCATCTCTTTCAGTGGCAGGCACAGTTCTCTATCGACCTTTCGCACCCATTTTCTTGAGTCTGCCCGGCAGCTAGGCCAATTGATTGAGACCCCGCTTCAGATACCGTCCGTGCGATTTGCTGCCGTGGAACTGGCCGTCGGCGACGACGACCGACCCCCGCGACAGCACCGTTTCCACCTTCCCCTGCACCTTCATGCCCTCAAAACACGAGTAGTCGACATTCATGTGATGCGTCTCGGCAGAGATGACATCGGTCGCCTCGGGATCGACAATTGCGATGTCCGCGTCAGATCCAATCGCAATGGTCCCCTTCTGCGGATAGATGCCGAACAGCTTGGCCGGGGTCGTGGCGGTTACCTCCACCATACGGTTCAATGACAGTCGCCCCTCCGCGAGAGCGCTGTGGACCAGGAGTGGGAATCGATGCTCGACTACCGGCAGGCCATTGGGGATCTTCGTGAAGTCGTCTCTTCCCAATGTCTTCTGCCCTTCAAAGTCGAACGGGCAATGATCGGTCGCAACAACTTGCAGATCATCATTGGCCAGACCCCACCAGAGAGCCTCGTGATGGCCTTCGGAGGCATCCCGCAAAGGGGGCGAGCAGACGAACTTGGCTCCTTCGAATCCCTGGTCGAGCAGACTGAGATCAAGGTAAAGGTATTGCGGGCAGGTCTCGCCAAAGATGCTGCTCCCCCGTGACCGGGCTGCTGCGATCTCAGCAACGACCTGCTGGGCGCTGATGTGGACGATGTACAGAGGCACCCCGACTTGCTCCGCCAGCAGGATCGTGCGGTGGGCGGCTTCTCCCTCCAGTTCGGCGGGACGGGTCAAACCGTGAGCCAGCGGCCCGGTCTCGCCCCGGGCCAGCGCTTGCTCGCGCAGCAGATCGATAGCAGAACCATTCTCGGCGTGCATCAGGATCGTTGACCCGTTGCCGGACGCCCACTGCATCACCTTCATCAATTCGGCGTCCGTCGAGTAGTACACGCCCGGATATGCGGTAAACAGCTTGTAGGAAGTAACGCCCTCGGCAAGAACCAGGTCCAGGTCCGCTAGGGATTGCTCGTTGACATCTCCAACGATCTGGTGAAACCCGAAATCGACGGCGGAACTTCCCTCGGCCTTGGCCATCGTTTCCTCGAAGCTCCCCATGAGGGAGTCGCCCTTCATCTGGATCGGGAAGTCAATGATGGTTGTCGTGCCACCCCAGGCTGCGGCACGGGTTCCCGTCTCAAAGGTGTCTTTCGACGTGGCCGCCCCAAACGGGATTTCCATATGGGTGTGGGCGTCTACCGAGCCCGGGAACACAAAGCGGCCGGTTGCATCAATCGTGCGATCAACGACAGGCGGATCGAGATCGCCCCCAAGCAACCCGACGATCTTCTCGCCGTCGATGAGTACATCCGCACGCATGGTTTCTGTCGAGGTGACAACCGTGCCGCCCGCAATGAGAGTCCGTGACACGTGGCCTCCCTTTCCCGGCCATGCTACCGGTACGAGGAGGGCGGCTTAGCTCCGGACGACATCCCGGAGCAGGTACTCGATGACGTCGGCCGCGGTGTACGTGTCGGCACCGGGCTTCAAGAACCGCGCCACATTGGCTACATCGTCGCCCGAGGTGACCAGGGCCAGTTCCTCGTCGCCGTTCTTCTGCACCTGGCCGAGATCAATGCTGGCCAGCAACGCATTGCAGACGCACTTGCGGCCGACCGTCTCTTCCTCGTCGCCGCCTTTGCGAACGTAGTCTTGTACCGGCTCAGAGGCACAACGCCAACCCACGGTCTCGTCATCGATCCGGTACGGGGTGCGGAGATAGCCGAGATCACAAACTCGCTCTCGCTTTTCATACAGGTTCTGCTCTGACATCGTGTCCGGAACCGATACAACTTTGAACGGAAATCCGGTGGGTGATGCGACTGGATCGGTAAATACCTCGGCTGTGCCTGCCTTGCTCCGGGCAATGACACGTGCCTTCACTTCCGGCGAGAACCCGGACTCCTCAGCGTAGGCGAATGCAGTTCCGACCTGGACACCGGTGGCACCCGCCTCCAGTGCCTCGACAACACGCTCCGGCTCGGCATAAGAACCCGCCAGCCAGAACGGCAATCCAAACTCGGCGATTGCGGCGAGATCTGCATCGTCCTTCTCGCCGTAGATCGGCTCGCCGTTCGCATCGAGCTGCAGCTTGCCTCGCGGCGGGGCATTGTGCCCACCGGCGGTCGGTCCCTCAACAATGAATCCATCTACCCCTTCGTCACGGGCGAACATCTTGGCCAGCACCGCCGACGAGATGATGGGGAAAAACTTCGGCCGATTGAGCTTGGCCAATTTCTCCCCGCAGAACTCAGCCGGATCGAAGCGAAGCCAGAATGGTTTGTCTCGATCTACATCCTTGACGTCTAGCTTCAGCTTGGCGGGACGCCCATCGGCGAGCTTGTCGAGCACCTTGGGAATCTCTCGCGGGATCCCGGCTCCCATCAGAACGGCGTCGACGCCGGCGAGCATCGCCCCGTACAGCGAGGGAAGGGTCGGTGCTTGGATCTTGGTGAGCAGGTTGATTCCGACCATACCGCCGTGTCCTTCCTTGGCGAGGAAGACCTCAACGAAGTTGGCCAATACCTGTAGGTCGAGAAGGTTGCGCGATGGCCGCAGTCGCCCCATCGGATGGCTCTTGAATCGCTTCTTGATAGTCTCGCCGCCCTGCCTCAAGTAGCGGGCAAAGACCCTCTTGACTACGTCCGGCATGGGGAAATGCGCGGCCGCCCTTCGCACATGCCCACCGATGTCACCGTTCTGCAGACGGCGAACCAGGACAACGTCCAGCGCGGTTCCGGACACGACACCCATCTGCCCAAGCCGGGATACCGAGCGCGCCAGCCTCCAATCGGAAACTGCAACACCCATGCCGCCTTGGATAATGATGGGTAGGTCGGGTCGATTCATGCGGGCATGCTAGGGGTTACGCCTCGACGCAGTCGACATTCAGGTTCAGGCGCTGACGACTCGCGTGTCGCCGGTGACCGGACTTCGCTCCAGCTCGATCAAATCTTCGACGCGGTCGCGCAGCTCGGGCACATGGCTGACAATCACAACAAGTCGGCTCGAGGCGTCGGCCACCAGCGATTCAATGCCCTCCATCGCAAGATCGAGGTGCTCAGGATCGAGAGTACCGAAACCTTCATCGAGGAAGAATGCATCAAGCCTCCCCCCGGTTCCGGCGACCATCTCGGCAAGCGCCAGGGCCAGCCCGAGGGAGGCCAGGAAGGTCTCACCGCCGGAAAGGCTGTCCGCCCGCCGGGTTGCGTCGGCAGCAGTGAGATCAAGAATTGAGAATTGATCGTCGGCGAACCGATACCGACCTGCCGAGAGCCGCTGGAAATGCTCGCTGCCCAAATCGGCGAGTCGCATTCGCTCTTCGTCGAGCAGGTAACGGATGAAACGCGAATCGGTTAGATCCGTGTTGATGCGTCCGAATACCTCCACCTCTTCACTGAGTTTGCTCTGCTGTTCTAGAAACGCTGCAGCCTCCTCGATTTCGACACGGTCGGCCGCAATGTCCGTTTCGATCCGCTCCATCCTGTCGACCAGGATTGCTGCGGCACTGGCAACATCTCCGGCGAGGCCGACGTCGGCCAGCAATTCCTCCCGTTCCCTGGTGAGGTCGGCGAGGCCCTGCTCAGCGGCGGCCTTGTCATCCCGCAGCTTCGTTGTGACGTCGATCCACGTAGTGCGCAACGCACAGAGCCCGCGCTGCAACGATTCGGCATCGTCTCCAATCTCGAGTTCGATCTCGAGACGAGCCGACAAATCGGCAAGTTTCACGCCGAGTTCCTGCAGCAACTTGGCGGCCTCCTGCTCATCGCGAATGGACTGATCGTGGCGGCCCCGAATCTGATCGACCCGACGCTGGGCATCGTCGCGAGCCGCCAGTAGAGCTTCGTACTTCTGCTTGCGTTCCTCCAAGTACCCAGCAGGATCCCCGGGTCCGAGCAGTTTCTCTAGGCGGATTGTCGTCTCTTCCAGGTCGCCGCGTGCGCGTACCGAGTCGTCCCTTGCGCCATCGAGCTGATTGATGGCGGCCTCGATCTTGTCACCGGCCGACGCAACCTGCTCACGGGTCCTTTCCAGATTTGCCAGGGCAGCGCTGTGCACCTCATCGATGTCCTTCTTGGCTTGCCGGGCATCGGCGAGCAGTACTTCCAGCTCCTCGAGGTGAGCCGCATCAGCCGCGCCGGGTAGGTCAGCCACCAGTTGCTCACAGACTGGACACGGCTCGTCTTCAACTAGGCCGGCTCGCAAGGTGGCTGCCATGTCGGCGTGCCGACCACGCTCTAGCGCAGCCTCCGCTTCCTCGAGAATCTTGGCTGCTTCTGCCGCTCGACCCAGCGCGGCGTCTCGAGCGTGTTCGGATTCTTCGAGCCTTGTTGCGGCAGCTGCCGCCTTCTCCCGGGCTTCGGCAACTGCCTGCTCAGCTGCGGTGATCCGGCGGTCGGCTGCGACGACCGCCTTGAGTTGTGGTTCAGCCGCGGCAAGGTATTCCGCGGCCCGCGCCAGGGTCTCGGGCTCTCCGGCCTCATTCGCGGCGCTCAGTCTCTTCTCGGTTGTCTGCAGGGATCGCTGCGCCTCGTCTAGCTCAGCGGCAAGTGCGAGTCTGGCCTGCTCTGCTGCGCCGGCCTCCTGCAGAACCCGCTCGGTGCTTGTCTCTTCCGGCAGACGTCTGGCGTGCTCATCGAGGGTCTGCAACCGCGCAGTAATCGACTCCGCAAGGCCACTCGTCTCTTGAAGACGGCTATCGAGATCTGCGATCTTCTTTGCCGCAGCCTCCAGCTCCTCGGACCGCAACTGGGCGCTCTCCAGCTCTGCTTCGTTAACCGCCAAGCGCTGTGTGGTTTGTTCAGTTCTCTCCAATCGAACCGACAACTTCTCGAGCGCCAGCTCCGCCGCATCGCGTCGCGCCTTGGCCAGCATCTTCATCTCATCGATCCGGTCATGGCCGAACACACCCTTGAGAACCCGATCCCGATCGGCAGGTCGTGCTTGGAGGAATTCGGCGAACCGCCCCTGCGCCAAGAGCACTGAACGCTCAAATGCCGAAAAGTCGAGCCCGAGTAGCTCCTGGATTCGCTCGTTTACCTCGCCCTCCAGCGTCAGCTTTTCGACTGGATCGGCAGCAGGGCCCTCGTAGCGGTAGAGGGCGTGCTTGCTCGCCCCTTTGATGCGAATCGACCGCGCCGCCTCCCAGATCTCACCTTCCACCTCGAAGAGCAGAGTCACGCTTGCATCGGCAGCTCGCTGATTGATCAAGGTTCGTGTGGCGGTGGGGATGCGGGGCGTGCGCCCGTAGAGGGCAAAGACGATGCCATCGAGAATCGACGACTTCCCGCTGCCGATCGGACCGACGATCCCAACCAGGCGTCGATCGGTGAAATCGAACACATGCTCGCCGGCGTAGGACCGGAAATTGCGCAAACGCAGCTCAAGGGGACGCATACCCGACCTCCTCCATGATCGCGCGGAACGCATCCACCAGCTCGGGGGGCGCTTCCACTCCTTCGCTGTCGAGGTAGTAGGCGCCGTACAACTCGTCGAGACTCTGCCCGACCCGGGACGCTGCGTCGGTCTCAGCACGTGGGTAATCGGCGCGTACGTTGACGAGATGGTCGAACTCGGCGCGGGCTCTATCGACGAGACCGGGGTCGGGCCCGGCTGTAGTCACCGTCAGATCAAGGTAGCTTTCGCGCAAATCGTCACGAACAAGCAACGCCTCCCACTCCCCGGTTGCCCGGACCAGACGACGACCGCCGGTGAGGGCCACCGACCGAACAGTGGCGGGCAGACCGGGTTCCACATCGACGATGACCACGCGCTTCTCTTCGCCGGCCTCACCGAAGTCGAGCTCGAGTAGAGACCCGGCGTACTCGGCGGGTACCTTGGCTCCGGGCACCGGTTGCGGAGCGTGTATGTGGCCCAGAGCCACGTATTGTGGCCCGGGAGGGATTGCCTCCGATGTTGCGGTGTACGCCTCGCCCATGTGCAACGCGCGTTCGCCCCGCGTCGCGCCGTGGCCGTGCACCTTGGCCCCGCCGACGAGGAAGTGAGCAATGAGGAACTGGACGGCATCGGCCCCGGCAAGCTTCCCCGCATACTCGGAGTACGCCTCCGAGATGCCCCGCAACCGGTCGGCGTATTGCTTGTAGTGGTCTTCGACGGCATCCCAGACATGGAATGCCCGCCCCTCGCGCAGAAACGGAAAACAGCTCACGACGGCTCTGCCCGCCGGAGTCTCTAGGTCGAGCACTGCACCCTCTTCAGGACGCTTGATCTCCCCCACCAGGTGGATGTTCTGCGCGCGCATGAAGGGAGCCAGCGCCTCGAAAAGGCCCACAGAGTCATGATTGCCGGCGATTACGACGACCGGGCGGCGACCCCCATCGGCGAGTCGAACCAGACCGGTGAATGCAACGTCGAGTGCTTCCACCGGTGGCACCGGCCGGTCGAACAGATCGCCGGAGTGAAGGACAATGTCGACCTCCTCATCTTCGGCGATGGTGACAACCTCGTCGATGACCGCGCGGTATTCGTCGGCGCGGTCGTAACGCCCGATTCGCTTGCCGACATGCCAGTCCGACGTGTGTAGTGCTCTCACAGCCCCTCGAATGGATCGCTGGTGGTCGTATCGACCTCCTCCTTGCGTGTTGCCCACGGCGGGAAAGGGAACTCCACGACCAGGGGCACGGGCAAAGCCGGTTGGCTGACCACCATGGTGCCCGGTTTGAGCAGACGGGCGCGCGCCCGGGTTGACGGAAGCATCCATCCGTATTCAGAACGCTCGGCCTCGGCAGCATCGAGGCGACCGGCCACCCGAATCGCCGCGTTTTCCATCACCTCGGAGGCCACCCGCGACGCGGTCTGCTGAGCGCCGACCAGGAGAACACCGAGCGACCGACCCCGCTGGGCGATGTCGATGAGCATCTCCTTCAGCGGGCTGTTGCCCTCACGGGGAGCGTACTTGTTGAGCTCATCCAACACGATGACCGACAGCGGCAAACGCTGGCCGGTCTGCTCCTTCTCGGCAAACGTTTCCGCCAGCAGGGCCCCAACAACGAATCGTTGCCCCAGATCGTGTAGCGATTGGATGGCAACAACCGTCACCTGAGCTGCGCGACGATCGATGCGCCGGGTCTCCCCTGCCCGCACCAGATGCCCCAGTCGATGTGCTGCGGAATGGAGCCGTCGCGCAAACGCGGACACCGTCCCGGCTTGCACTCGCCCCGTCCATCGTTGATCCGGCTCGCCGTCTTCCGGATCGACGAATTCCTCGATGCCCTCCACGAGGGTACGCAAGTCGTTGATGACCCGCTCACCGGGATTGGGAACGACGCTGGCCCCGGGCCCGTGCCCTTCAATGGGGTCGCGCAAGACGATGGCACCGGGACGTCCGGCAACGTCCACCGCGTAGCGCTGCAATTGGGCGCGCACCCTTTCCTCGATAAACGGGATCTGATTGCGGCTATCAGTGGCGTCGGTGAATAGGAATCGCAGCAACCCATCATCGATGAATTCTCGCGGCGACCAGGTGAAGGCGGCGACACGTTCTTGACGTCCGCCGGTGTCGGGGACGACGACATCGCCGCTCTGGGGGCGTGGTGGCGCCCAGAACGATACGGATGGAAATGGTTTCGGCTCGACCCCGAGAGACTCCCATCCTCGAGCCGCGACTGAGTCGAAGTAGCGATTGTCCTTGTCCAACCAGAGCAGATCCTCACCCTTGACGTTGAACACGAGTATTCGCAAGTTGGCCGCTCCATCGCCGAGGACGTCGGGTCGGGCGGTGAGCAAGCGGAGG
>Ga0180435_10000325_pt1 | contig 49212 bp, 52 predicted proteins | sample SS_ome_3_FD_132467 | JGI IMG/M metagenome (GOLD analysis project Ga0180435, IMG submission 132467) | Hypersaline lake sediment archaeal communities from the Salton Sea, California, USA - SS_3_S_1 metaG | ecosystem: Environmental > Aquatic > Non-marine Saline and Alkaline > Hypersaline >... | reverse complement strand
CTCGACGGTCGTGGCGCACTCGTGGTGCTCGCTGTCGTCGACGTCGCCGATCATGATGAGCCGGCCATAGGGCGAGATGCACGTCCCGCGCTGGTAGTCCTTCAGCCCGACGACCGCCCAGTCGTTGATGAAATAGCGGAACGGCTGGCCGGCCGCCGTTCCCTTGTCTGCATTCGGCATTTCCCGAATCCTCTTCGAGTCGCACCCTGTGACGCGCGCGGTGCGGTCCGTGCCCTTTGCACAGACGGGGCGCGGACGCCCTACCGTGCGCCGCCAGGTCCCCAGTAGGTCTTGTTGCCGAACCTGTGGCCGAACGGCTCTTCGAACGGGCGGAACGGCACCATCCCGGCGATCTCGTCGAGCCGCTTCATCGCGTCGGCCGGCAACGGGCCTTCCTCGGCGGCCTTTATGTTCTGCTCGAGCTCGCGCACGTTCTTCGGGCCGGTCAGGACGGCGGAGACGCCCTTGACGCCAAGCGCCCAGCGCAGGCACATCACGGGCATTTCGAGGCCGAGCTCGTCGACGAACTTGTAGAGCTCCTTGAACTGCGCGCGGCGCGGCGGGCTGAGCCACGGGGCGCCGCTGTTCACCTCGTCGTCGAACCGGCGCGCCAGCCAGCCCTGCTGAGTCGGCGAGGCGAGGAACACGCCCATGTTCTGCTTCTGCGCCTCGGGCAGGACGGCGATGCCAGCCTCGCGCCAGAGCGGGCTGTAGTTGAACGCGGTGAGCACCACGTCGTACTCGCCGGTCGCCATGATGCGCGCGAGCTCGTATGCGGTCGTGCCGCCGAGGCCGGTGAACTTGATGAGCCCCTCCGCCTTCAGCTCGGCCAGGAGCTCGGTCACGGGGCCGCGGAAGCTGAGGCCGTCGTCGTACCAGTCGATCTGGCCGGGCCGCTCGGGCTCGTGGACCATCAGGATGTCGATGACGTCGCGGTGCAGAAGCTTGAGACTCTCCTCGACGATGCGGCGGAGGCACGCCTTGTCCTTCGGGTCGAAGCCGGGCCCGCGCGGGCCGAGTTTGGTGGACACGATGCAGGGCTTGCCTATCTCGTGCAGCGCCTTGCCGAGGGCCTCTTCACTCGGCCCGTAGTCGGCCGAGGTGTCGGCCAGGTTCATTCCAAGTTCGAGCGCGCGCCGGACGACGGGGGTCGCGCCCGCGAGCCCTTCTTCGCCGCCGGTGATGAACGCCGCGCCGAGCGCCAGTTCGCTGACCTTGAGGCCCGTTCTGCCGAGAGTCCGCATCTTCATCTTGAGGTTCCTTTCCGTTCTATCGTTCGAACCAAAGACCGACCTTGAACGCCTTGCGCGCGGCCAGGAGCTCGAAGCCGCGGGCGCACTCGGCGTAATCCATCTCGTGGGTCACAAACTCGCGTGCGGGGATTTTGCCAGCACTCACCGCGGCGAGCACCTCGTCGTTCGCCATCGCCTCGCACGGCCCGGCCGTCGCTATGCGCGGGTCGTCCATGAGCGGCGACCGCCCCTGGCTCGCGGGCGGGACGCCGTAGATGCCGACGTGTCCGTCGGGGGCGAGCGAGTCGATGCAGTCGCGTAGCACGGCGTTGTCGCCGATCGCCTCGATGGCGTGGGTCACGCCGCCCGGCGCGATCTTGCGGACCGCCTCGGGCACCTTCTGCTTGCGGTTGTTGATGGTGTGGGTCGCGCGGCCGAAGTCGGCGGCGCGCCGGCACGAGTCGTCGTGCCGGCCGACGACGATGACGGGGTCGCACCCGATGTGCCGGCCCCAGAGCGCGAACGACACGCCGACGGGGCCCGTGCCGAAGACGAGCAACGAGTTCCCCGCCGCGACGCCGAGGTTCCTGAGGAACGAGAGCGTCTCCTTGAGCGTGATGGTCTGCACGAGCGCCATCGGGTCCCACTCGGGCCCGGCCGTCGTCTGCTCGTGCCAGGGGCGGCCCTTTCCTTCATCTTCGGCCTGCGCCCAGCGGTCGGTCACGAGGCCGTACTCGACGAACGAGCCGAACGCGGCCCCGAGGCCGAGCTCCGGCACGCTTCCGATCCTCGGGCGGACGGCCCAGTCGCCGACCTTGTAGTTCCGGACCTTCGGCCCGACCTCGACGACCCGGCCAACGGCCTCGTGCCCCAGTATGGCGGGCGGCGGCCCGGCGAACTCGCCGTGCAGGATCTTGGCGTCCGTGCTGTTGCACAGACTCGCCGCGACCACGCGAACCTTCGCGTCGTACTCGCCGGCCTCGGGCTCGGGGACGTCCCAGATTCCGACCTTGTCGACCCTCTCGACGACGATCGCTTCCATGCGGACTCGCCCCTTTCGGGAAACTGCTCTTATGCCTTCTTGTTGCTCGGGCCGTACTCGGCCTTCCATCCGGCTGGCTTGCCGACGCGCCGGGGCCAGTTCTTCACGTCCTTCCCGTTGAACAGGACGACGGCGTTCTTCGGCGCGGCTCAACAAGCATCCATCGCGTTCTTCCTTCAGTGACCGGACGTGCCCGGCCGGCGCAAACCGACGACAAGTGTACGCATATCCGCCCGCATTGCAACCGGAATGCGCCGCGTCAGCGCGGCAGGCCGTTCCGCATGACCGATTCCATAACCTCCGAGAACCGATCCACCTCGTCGATGGTCGTGTAGACGTTCGCCGAGACCCGGACGCCACGGCAGCCGCCGACATCGAGCGTGTTGGTGGTGATCTTGTGTTCCTCGCGCAGGTACCGCCCGAGCTGGTCCGTGCGGACGCCGTCGATCTCGACAAGGCCGAGCCCGCACGAAAACTCCGGCCTGAGACTCGTGTAGAGGCGGGCGCGGTCGTGCTGCACGAGGCGCCGCGCCCATCGGTCCCGGAGGTAACGCAGGCGCGCCTCCTTGTATTCCGGCCCGATCCTGAGATAGAAGGCCACGGCCGCCGGGATGGCGACGGCGTGAATGGACGGCGCGGTGCCGGTCTGTTCGAACTTGTCGATGAGGTTGTTCATTTCCTGCCGCGCCGCCATCAGCGGCCACACCCCGGCGATCTTGTCCCTGCGCACGAAAAGCATCCCCGAGCCGCAAGGCGCCTTCAGCCACTTGTGCAGACTCGTGCCGAAGAAATCGCAGTCGATGTCCGACCATTTAAACGCGAGGTGCGCGAACGACTGTGCCCCGTCCACAAGCACCGGGATGCCGCGCGTCCGCGCCATCTCGACGACCGCTCGGACCGGCATTATCTGGCCCGTCATCGTGATGACGTGGCACATCAGGATCATCCGCGTCCTCGGCGTGATGTTCTCCTCGAAGAGATCCACTATCTCCTGCGGGTCCTCCGACGGCACGGGGAACGAGAACTTCCTGAGCACGACGCCGTCGCGGCGCTCGCGCTGTTCGAACGTCTGGATCAGGCGCGGATAGTCCGTCGTCGTGGTCAGTACTTCGTCGCCAGGCTCCAGGTCGATGCCGAGCTGGCAGGTTTCCATGCTCTCGCAACAGTTCCGCGTGACGGCGATTTCGTCCGGCTCGCATCCGAAGACCTCGGCGAGCGCCGCGCGGGCGACGTTCCGTTTCTCCCACACCGTGCTCATCGCCTTGATCGGGTCGCGGTTCGCCAGGTCGAACTCCCGGCGGACCGCGTCGGCGACGACGCGCGGCATTGGGTTGTGCCCGGCGTTGTTCAGGTGTATCACGTTGGGGTCGACGCAGAACGCGTCGCGCACGGCGTCCCAATACGACTCGTCGGACGCGACCTGTTCGGGCGTGCCGGAGTGGGCGGGCAAGATGCGGTCGATGGCGGCGGTCACATCCATGGCGGGTCGTCCTCTGCCGGGTTGCGGGGCCAATGGTGCCCCTGTGGGGGGCATCTATAAACTTGTGGCGGCGCGAAGTCAAGAGGTGCGATTTTGACGCAGGGTATTGACGCAGCTTTCGCGGATTATGCAGGCGCGACTGCAGAGGGAAAATCTCACCGCCGTACCCGACCCAAAAACACGGGAACAAGATCGGCATAAAGTGCTATCCAAAATCGAAAATGGCGGACATATAGAAGTAGAGGGTACTGCCTGCGGGCAAGAATTGGAGGGGGCGCCGTATGCCGCCGAGCACCGAAATTAGAATCGGGCGTGCAAGTGCTGTCGCACCCGCCCCTTGCGTTCCCAAATGGTGTTTGGCACCATTCTTCAACCATTCTTCACAGACAATTTACAGAACTTTCGGGACTTGACTCCGCAAGTTGCGCCTGTTGATTGCTTGGTTGATTACTTGGTCGCTTCCCGTAGAATGAAACCGGCGAAAACAACGGCTCGACCGTAGGTGAATAGCGCGCTCTTTGCCCGTTGACCTGAGAGAGAGGTTATGCCGATGTCAAAATCCCTTTTGTCGAAGCAGTGGCCGACGCTCACCTCCTACGACCAAAGCCACCTGACCTGCATCTCGATGCCTCTCGGAGGCATCGGGACGGGCACGGTCGGGCTCGGCGGACGGGGTGACTTGCGCGACTGGGAGATCATGAACCGGCCGTCAAAAGGGTTCGTCCCCGCACACACGTTCTTCACGCTGTACGCAAAGCCCACCGGCGGCCAGGCCGTGACCAAGGTTCTTGAAGGACCATTGGACCCGCCGTACGATTCGGAAAACGGATTCCGGCAACGCCCCTACGGCCTGCCGCGTTTCCGCAAGTGTGAGTTTCACGCCGCCTACCCGTTCGGCCAGGTTCTGTTGAGCGACCCGAACGTGCCGCTCGATGTCAGGATCGAGGCCTTCAATCCGCTGGTTCCAGCTGATGCCGACGCGAGCGGCATGCCGGTTGCGATTCTACGTTTCGTGCTGACCAACCGAAGGTCCAGGCGCATCACTGCGTCGGTCTGCGGCAACGTCCAGAACTTCATCGGCACGGACGGGGTCGACGGCGAATCGAAAAACAACGTCAACACTTTCCGTCGCGCGCAGCAACTCCGAGGGGTCTTTATGTCCTCAAGGGGCGTCTCCACGAAAGCCCCGCAACACGGCACCATGGCGCTCACCACAACGGCACGGGCGGGGGTAACGTATCGCACGGCGTGGACGTCCGATGCGCCGGGGCCGGTCTTCACGGCCCGACGCGACTTCTGGAACGACTTCGGCGCTGACGGCAAGCTCGAGAACAGGAGTGCCGCCGGTCAGAACGCGCCGGTCGCGTCACTGGCCGTCCGGACGTCCGTGCCGCCGCGCGGAAGTCGGGCTATCACGTTCCTGCTCACGTGGCGCTTCCCAAACAGACTGGCGTGGGGAATCCGAGAGCCGAAATCAAAAACGGACGACGCCATCGTCGGCAACTACTACGCCACGCAGTACCGTGACGCCTGGGACGTGGCGCTGAAGGCGGCCCGGAAGCTTCCAGATCTCGAACGAAAAACCTCGGCATTCGTCCGCGCCTTCTGCGAAAGCGACCTGCCGCCGGTCGTCAAGGAAGCGGCTCTCTATAATGTCAGCAACCTGCGGAGCGAAACCTGCTTCCGCACCCGGGACGGACGTTTCTTCGGGTTCGAAGGATGCAACGACACCGTTGGATGTTGCCTCGGTTCGTGCTCCCATGTGTGGAACTACGAACAGGCCACCGCGTTCCTGTTTGGTGACTTGTCCTGCAAAATGCGAGAGGTCGAGTTCCTGCAGGCAACGCGAGACGACGGTTTCATGAGCTTCCGCGTGATGCTACCGGTCAAACGCGCTCGGGAGATGGACTGTATCGCCGCCGACGGGCAGATGGGCTGCCTCATGAAGCTCTACCGTGACTGGCGGCTTTCCGGCAACAGCAAGATGCTCCGCAGAATGTGGCCGCGGGCACGGAAGGCGCTCGAGTTCGCGTGGGCGCCGGGCGGATGGGACGCGGACCGGGACGGCGTCATGGAAGGGCGCCAGCACAATACGACCGACTACGACTTCTACGGGCCGAACCCATTGACGGCAGGGTGGTACCTTGGTGCACTGCGCGCCGCGGAGGAGATGGCCGCGCACGTGGGTGACGATGACTTCGTCATGGAGTGCCGCGCCCTGTTCGCACGCGGCAGCGCATGGGTCGACAAACACCTGTTCAACGGCGAGTACTACGAGCAACAGGTGCGCTCCCCGTCAGACCACACCCGGCGTCTGCGAAGGGGAGAACGGGAACCCGACAACCAGCCGGGCCGCGGCTGCATGACCGACCAGCTTGTTGGTCAGTTCCTGGCCAATGTCTGCGGACTCGGGCATCTGCTCCGACCCGGGAATATCCGCACGACCCTGGGAAGCATAATGAAACACAATTTCCTGAAGGATATGTCGGACCATGTCAACCCGCTCCGGGCCTTCGTGCTCAACAACGAAAAGATGCTGGTGTACGGAACCTTCCCGCGCGGCGGACGCAAGCCACAATCGTGCCTGCGATTCGACGAGACCTGGACTGGTATCGAGTACGCCGCCGCGGTGCTGATGATGCAGGAGGGACGTGTCGCCGACGGCCTGCGCATATTCAAAGCCGTGCGAGACAGGTTCGACGGCAGGAAACGCAACCCGTTCGACGAACCTGAATGCGGCAGACACTACGCCAGAGCGATGTCGAGCTGGGCCGCTGTGCCGGCACTGACCGGGTTCCACTACTCGGGCGTGGACAGAACGATGACCTTCGCCGCAAAGGAAGGCAAACACTTCTGGTCTACGGGGTATGCATGGGGGACGTGCACGGTCCGCAACACGCGCGGCGGCCGGAAAGTGTCGCTCAAGGTTCTGCACGGGGTCATCAACGTGGAAAGAATCATTCTCACCGGCCGTGGAGCCGTGTCGCTTAGACGCAGGCGAAGACTGGCCTCCGGCCACTCGGCTTCCTTCCTGGTACGAGGGACAGGCCCGTCACCTTGATCGACAGCGGCGGCTGAGCAGGCGTGATTGCGACATGCCCGGATTCGCACATGCCGACATCCCCGACCTTATGACGCAGAACGGCCTCACGCTGGCAGGATTTTCTTGAGGAACGCGCCGGTATGTGAGCCGCTGACGGTGGCGACCTGCTCGGGCGTGCCCTCGGCCACGACCGTCCCCCCTGCCGCGCCGCCCTCGGGGCCGAGGTCGATGACCCAGTCGGCGCACTTGATGACGTCGAGGTTGTGCTCGATGATGATGACGGTGTTGCCGCGCGACACGAGCCGGTCGAGCACCTCGAGCAGTTTGCTGATGTCGGCGAAGTGCAGGCCCGTCGTCGGCTCGTCGAGGATGTAAAGCGTCCGGCCGGTCGCGCGTTTCCCGAGCTCGGCCGAGAGCTTGACGCGCTGCGCCTCGCCGCCGCTCAGCGTCGTGCTCGACTGGCCGACCCGGATGTAGTCCATCCCGACGTCCGCGAGCGTCTGGAGGACGCGCTTGAGCTTCGGGAAGTTCTCGAAAAAACCCACGGCCTCCTCGACGGTCATGCCGAGCACGTCGGCGATGTTCTTGCCGCGGTAGCGGACGTCGAGCGTCTCGCGGTTGTACCGGAGTCCCTTGCACTCCTCGCACTGGACGAAAATGTCGGGCAGGAAGTGCATCTCGATGCGCTTCGTTCCCTGCCCCTCGCAGGCCTCGCAACGACCGCCCTTGACGTTGAAGCTGAAGCGGCCGGGCTTGTAGCCGCGGATCTTCGCCTCCTTCACCTGCGCGAAGAGGGAGCGGATTTCGGTGAACGCGCCGGTGTAGGTCGCGGGGTTCGAGCGCGGCGTGCGCCCGATGGGCGACTGGTCGATGTTGATGACCTTGTCGATGTGCGGGACGCCCTCGATCCGGTCGTGGGGGCCGCCGCGGTCGCGGGCCGCGTGGAGCTCGTGGGCGAGCGCCTTGTGAAGCGTCTCGGTTATGAGCGAACTCTTGCCCGAGCCGGAAACCCCCGTGACACAGACGAACGCGCCAAGCGGGAACGACACGCTGATGTCCTTCAGGTTGTTGAGGCGCGCGCCATGGAGCACGATGGCGCGGCCGCGCGAGACGGGCCGGCGCTCCGCCGGCACGGGGATGCACCGTTCGCCGCGCAGATATTGGCCCGTGACGGACTTCGCGCTCTTCGCGACGGCGCCGGGCGTGCCCTCGGCGACGACCTGGCCGCCGTGCTCGCCGGCGCCCGGCCCGAGGTCGATCAGGTGGTCGGCCGAGCGGATCGTCGCCTCGTCGTGCTCGACGACTATCACGGTGTTGCCCAGGCCCTGGAGCCGCCCCAGCGTCGCAAGCAGGCGCTCGTTGTCGCGCTGATGAAGGCCGATGCTCGGCTCGTCGAGTACGTAGCAGACACCGACGAGGCCGGACCCGACCTGCGTCGCGAGGCGGATGCGCTGCGCCTCGCCGCCCGCGAGCGTCCCGCTCGCGCGGTCGAGCGTCAGGTAGCCGAGGCCGACATCGGACATGAACCGCAGGCGCTCGCGGATCTCCTTGAGAATCTGGCGCGAGATGACCCGGCGCTCGGGGTCGAACTTGAGCGAGCCGAAGAACGATTCGGCGTCGGTCACCGAGAGCGTGCAGATTTCGCTGATGGAGCGGCCGCCGACGCGGACCGCGAGCGACTCGGGCCGGAGCCGGGCGCCGTCGCACGCGGTGCACGGCAGGACGCTCATGTACTCCATTATGCGCTTCTTCGCCGTGTCGCTGTCCGAGTGCTCGAAGCGGTACTGGAGCACGGGGATGACGCCCTCGAACTCGGCTCCGTATTTCTCCTCCTGGGCCGCGGTCGTGCCGTGCAGGAGAATCTTCCGCTTCTCGGCGGGCAGTTTCGCGAACGGGGTGCCGCGCGGCACGCCGAACTCCGCGGCGGCGCGCCGCAGGCGGTGCGCATACCACACGGGCATGCCCGGCCCCGGCTTCCATGCCTGGATCGCGCCCTCGGCCAGACTGCGGCGCGGGTCCGGCACGACCAGGCCGGGGTCTATCTCGAGCCGCGTCCCGAGCCCGGCGCACACGGGGCACGCGCCGTACGGGCTGTTGAACGAGAACATCCGGGGCGTGAGCTCCTCGAGACTCGTCCCGCAGTCGGGGCAGGCGTAGAGCTCGCTGTAGAGCGTGTCCGAGGCGTTCTTGCCCGGCTGTTCGGCCGAGACGATGAGAAGGCCAGAGCCGAGATGCAGAGCCGCCTCGACCGAGTCCTGGAGCCGCGCGCCGAGCTCCGGCTTGACGACGAGACGGTCGACGACGATCTCTATCGAGTGCTTGACCTTCTTGTTCAGTTTCGGCGGCGCGTCGACCTCGACGAGCGCGCCGTCGACGCGGGCGCGGACGTATCCCTCGCGCTTGGCGCGCTCGAATATCTCGCGGTGCACTCCCTTGCGGCCGCGAACGAGCGGAGCGAGGAGCATTATGCGCGAGCCGGGCCCGAGCGCGCGCACGGCGTCGGTGACCTGCTGAGCCGTCTGGCGCGTTATCGGCCGGCCGCAGACGTGGCAGTGCGGGTCGCCCGCGCGCGCGAACAGGAGGCGCAGGTAATCGTATATCTCGGTCGTGGTCGCGACGGTCGAGCGCGGGTTGGCGCCGGCCGTCCGTTGCTCGATGGAGATGGTCGGCGGCAGTCCTTCGACGAACTCGACCTCCGGCTTCTGCATCTGCTCGAGGAACTGGCGCGCGTATGACGAGAGACTTTCGACGTAGCGCCGCTGGCCCTCGGCGAAGATCGTGTCGAAGGCGAGCGAGGACTTGCCGGAGCCCGAGACGCCGGTGATGACGACGAGCTTGTCGCGCGGGATGCGGACGTCGATGTTCTTGAGGTTATGCTCGCGGGCGCCCTTGACGTGTATGAACTTCTCCGCCACGTGTTCGCACCTTACTGCGCGGCCCGGCCCCTCTCGAGCTCCTGGCGTATCGCGCCGACCAGGCGCGCGACCCGGTCCGCCCGGACGGAGCTCTCGGCCTGCGCCGCGAACAGCGCGGAGTTCATCGCGGGGGCTTCGCCGCTGTTGATGAGGGTGGCGAGGAAACAGGACTCGGCGCGTTCGCCGATGACGACGGGCGGATCGGTGATCTCGCCCCGGCGCAGTCCGAACAACGTCCCGATGACCGCGCGGCGCTCGTACTCGGCCATCGAGCGGGGGCGCTCGGCCTGCTGTATCTCGTAACGCAGCCGCGTCCAGTCCTCTTCCTTCCAGACAGCGATGTTGTGGCGCGACTTCGTCTCGACCGTGACCTGCCGTGCGGCCTCCTCGAGGGCTTCGCGCGTCGGCGCGGCGGTCTTCTGGAAGACCTGCTCGGCCGTCTCCGCGGCCTTGCCGAGCCCGAGTGCGAGCTCGACGTCGCGTCTGGCCGCCGCCTCGACCTCCTCGAAGGGCGGAACGTGCTTCGGCTCGACGCTGACGACCCGGACCAAAACGGGGCCGTAGTCGGTGCGGAGAACCGTGCTCGTGTCGCCGGCCTGGGCGGTCGACAGGAAGGCGTCGAGGCGAGGCGCATCATGGAACAGCCACGGCTTGTCCTCGGCGTTCGGGGAATACTCGAACGACGGCAGGTGCACAAGCTCGGGCATTTCGCTCGCGACGTCTTTCATCGGCTTCGGCGTGTCCGAGGGCGATGCGAACTCGGCGGCCGCACGTGCGAGAAGCTCGCCGGCCCGCTGTCTCGCCGCCCGCTCCGCGAGCCGGCCGGCCAGTTCATCACGGACCTCTTCGAGCGACCGGTAGACGGCCTGCCCTTCCTGCGACCGTGTCGCGTCAAGGAACAGATGCTTGAGCTGATCGTATGCATCGGCGATCTCCTGCTCGGCCGGGGCCGCGTCCGCCTTGAGGGACTCGATGTCGGCGAGCAGGATTTCGAGCTCGTACATGGCCGGGACTTCGTACCTGGCCTGGTGCGCCTCGTACTGCTTTTGGGCGTCTTCCTCACTGCTCTTGAATAGCGGGGCGAACCATTCGGCCGGGACAAGGACGCTGTGGACCTTGACGAGGTCGTTCGTTTTCGCGTCGATGACGCGGGCGACCTGCACGACTCCGTCCGCGGCGACGATCTCGGTCGTCCGGCCGGGCTCGGTGTCGAACGCGGCGTCCCTCAGGGCGGCGGTCAGCCCGTGGCCGAGCGCGGCGTCGCGGCCAACGTATCCGGTGGTTTCGGCGGCCGTGCGGGGCGGCAACCCCGCCGCGCGGCCCGCCGCGTTCAGGGCGTCCTCGAACGTCGCGCCCGCGTTCGCGTCCGCGTATTCACGGACCGCCTCGAGCGCGGCTCGGGCTCGCTCCGTGAGCCGTGCCCTGCGGACGCCGGCGCGGGCGGAGGGGCGGGCGTCCTCGAACGGCGGGATGCCGCTCTCGGTCCGCTCGACGACACGGAAGACGACCCAACCATTCTCGGTCTTGACGGGCTCGGACAGGGCGCCCGTCTCGGCCGCGAGCATCCGGCCGACGAGCTCGGGGGCGTAGCCGATGCCCCGGACCACCTGGTCGCCGGGTCCGAGTAGCGGCGTGGCGCCGCCGGTGACGGGGATGCCGGGTGCGAACGTCGCCGCGATGTCTGCGAGCGGCATCGGCGAATTGGCGGCCACGGCGTGCGCGGCGCGGGCGGCCTCTTCCGCGGCCCCGTCCTCCGCCGCCTTTCGGGCGAGGACCCGGCGTATGATGGTCCTGAGCGTCTCGTCGAGCGCGCGGTCCTTGTAGACGGTCTCGCGGTTGGCGTCGAAGTATTCCTGCACCTGCTCGCCGGAGACGGTGGGTTCAAGGGAGCGGGCGATGGCGTCGAACGGGGCGAAGACGAACTCGGCCCTCGCGCGGGCCGGCCGGCGGAATTCGTCGGCGTGGGTCTTGTAGTAGGCGGCCGCGTCGGACTCGCTCACGGTCACGTCGAGCGGGTCGTAGTCGTCGATGCGAACGGATACGAACTCGATTTTGCGTTCCGAACGTGTCTCGCGGCCGGCGAGGAGCATGACGGCGGCGGCGGACTCGCCGGTGACGGGCAGTTCGATGCGGCCGGGCTCGAGCTTGAACGCGGCCGCGATGAGCTCCTTGTCGCCGCCCAGCGGGAAGGTGTCGTCGGCGTGGAAGAAGGGCGTGGAGGTGAGCCGCAGGGTTTCCTTGCGGTCGAACTCGATGGGGTGCGCCTCGACGTAGCCGCGGAAGGCGGTCGCGAGCCGTCCCTGCAGATAATCGAGGTAGCGGTCGGTGAACTCCCTGTTCTTCCACTCGTCGATGAGCTGTGTTTTCGCTCGCGCGACCTGGTCGTCGGCCGGTTCGGCCGGGGACGCTTCTGGGCCGAGTTCGGCGTCGCGAAGGGCGCGGGCGCGAGCCCGGACCTCGTCGTCGGGCGGTTCGACGACGGCCGCGAACTGGTCGGGCGTGAAGCGGACATATTCAAGGCGCACGTTGTAGGCGCCGGCCCGATCGACGTCGGTTATCACTGCGGTGCAGTAGGCGTCGCCGTCCTTGAGAAGCCGGACGATGTCGCCCGGGAAGAGCGCGCCGCTGTTCTGCACGTGGCGGAGCAGGGCCGGCGGCACGCCGGCCACCTCTTTGGAGGCGGAGACCGTGGCGGACTGGACGGTCAGGCCGTTTTCGGCGGCGACGGCGCCGAGGAGCTGGCGCGCGATGCCGGCCTTGATGAGCCGGGCCGCCTCGACGGCCTTGCCGACGGCGCGGACGTGGGCGCAGTCCCGCTCGACCTCGCGCCGCGCCTCGGGGCTCAGCTCGGCCAGTTCGACGGAGCGCGGGGGGAGGGACTGGCGCAGTCGGAACAGGAACGGGCGGCCGCCACTGCTGAACGTCGGGCTGACCGGGCGCAGAAGCGCACGCGCGCCGGATTCCACCGTGACCTCGCGCGGCGCCATCTCCCGGGAAAACGCCTGTTCGAGGACGCCCGACACGCCGGCCAGCTCGGGCGCGGCCGCCAGGAATGCCCGCGCGTTGAGGGCAGGCAACAGCTTATGTTCGAGACCGGCCTCGCGGGCCGCGGGCTCGAGCGGAAGCTCGACGCCGTCCCGGTACAACTGTTCCAGTGCCTTGTCTCGTATGGCGTCGAGCGCGCCCGCCCCTTTGGACGCCGGCATCCCGGGCGGGGTGATGACGTACTCGACCTGCACCTCGGCCGGCTGGAGGTAGTTGAACGAGGGTGCGCCCGTCGCGTCCCCCTTGCGCGCGTTGTAGAACTCGAGCAGTTGCACCGGGCTGAGCGGCTCGGCGTCGACGAAGGGCGCCACGGGGATCGTGGCGATCAGGGCGCTCACCTCCTGGCCGTAGAACTCGGCGACCTGCTCGCGGGCGTCGTTCGTGAGCGAGGAGCCCGCGGTGGCGAGGTCGATGAACTTGTGGACGACGAGGTATTCCTCGAACGTACTGCGGGCCTGGCCGGCGTTCATCGATTGCTTGGCGGCGACGAGGTCGTCGTATGTGTCGTAGGTTTCGAGCACCATGAAACGGTCGTTGTACCAGCCCTCGTCGTTCTTGATCATCACGCCGCTGGCGTTGAAGCCGGCGGAGGACTCGATGACGCGGTATATGAGGCGCTTCGGTCCGGCCGCGACCACGGCGCTCGGCACCCCGACGGGCGCGCGGAACATCGCGGCGGCGACGTCGTCCGACACCTTCAGCCCGGCCTTGCTCGCGAGGACGGCGGCGGCGCTCTGCTCGGCGAACCGGGGCGACTGGCCGTATTCGAGCCCGGCGGCGCCGGCGGCGTCCCGGAGCGCGTCGAGACAGGGCCGTCCCCGCGCGGGCGCCGCGGCGGCGAGGGCCTGTGCCCGGTTTATTTTCTCGCGGGCCGCCTCTTCCGCACGCTGAGCGATGAGCGCGGAGCGCACCTCGTCCTTCGCCTCTTCAAACGAGAGGCCCTTGCCCTTCCAGTTTGCGTCGTAGTGCGCCTTCATGTCTTCCTTGGCCGGCTCGATGCCGGCGGCCAATTTCGCCGGGTCCGCGACGACGTATTCGATGACCTGGGCCTGCGCCGGGTGGCGGAAGCGCATCTCGTCCACGGCCTTGGGTCCGACCGCGACGCCGTGTGCGCGCGCGGCCAGAAACAGCAGGTAGGTGTTGAAGGCGGCCTCGTCGGATGACTCGCCGGCCACCGAGACAAACGGCAGGCCGAGCCGTTGCCACCGCTGGGCGAACGAGATGTAGGCGTCCTGCGCCAGCGGCTTGCCATAGAGAATCCCGACCACAGCGGCGGGCCTTTCGGGCCGGCACGTTCCGCTCGGCAGTGTGAAGATGGCTATCAGGAACGCGGCCAGGGCGACGAGCACGTATTTCTGGTACTTGTCCAGGGCCTTGCGCATGCTACCGAGCATTGTCCGTGCCTCCGGTCAGAATTGTTTGAGGAACCGGGCGTCGTTCTCATAGAAGAGACGAATGTCGTTGATGCCCAGCTTGACCATTGCGATGCGGTCGACGCCCATTCCGAACGCGAAGCCGGTGTACTTTTCGGCGTCGTAGCCGACGTGCCTGAATACCTCGGGGTCGACCATCCCCGCGCCGAGCAGTTCGATCCAGCCGGCCTGGCCGCATACGCCGCAGCCGCGGCCCGCGCAGAACGGGCAGGAGACGTCGACCTCTGTGCTGGGCTCGGTGAACGGGAAGAAGGACGGCCGGAACCGCGTCCGCGTCTGCTCGCCGAAGAGCTCCTGCATGGCGATGCTGAGCACGGCCTTTAGGTCGGCGAAGGAGACGCCCTCGTCGACGTACAGCCCTTCGAGCTGGTGGAACATCGGGAAGTGGCCGGCGTCCACGGTGTCGGGCCGGAACACCTTGCCGGGCACGACGATGCGGACCGGGGGCTGGCGCGACTCCATCACGCGGATCTGCACGGGCGATGTGTGACTGCGGAGAAGGTGTTCGTTCCTGCCGCCGTCCTCGATGTAGAACGTGTCGAACCCGTCGCGCGAGGGGTGGTCGGGCGGGATGTTCAGGGCGTCGAAGTTGTGGTGCTCGTCCTCAATCTCAGGCCCGTAGGCGGTCTCGAAGCCGAGGCGCGCGAACACCTCGACGAGGAGGTCGTTGACCTGCGTGATGGGATGGCGCGAGCCGAGTTCCGTGTGCGCGCCGGGCAGTGTGACGTCGAGCGCGGGCCGGCCGCTTCCTGCGGCGGGGGCCTTGAGCTTTTTCTGGCGCTCGGCGAGGGCGCGCGTGAGGGCCTGCTTGACCTCGTTGGCGAGCGTGCCGGCGGCCGGCTTCTGGGCGGCGGGGAGCCGGGGCAGGTCGCCCATGAGGTCCTTGAGCCGGCCCTTGCGCCCGAGGTACGCGGCCCGCGCGGCCTCGAGTGCGTCGGAGGAGTCGGCGGCTTCGATGGCGGCGAGGGCTTCGTCGCGCAGGTGGTGGAGCTTATCGAGCATTTGCCTTGGCCGCGGCCTGTGCGGTTTTCACGAGTTCATCGAACGCCGCGGCGTCGCTGATTGCGAGCTCGGCGAGCATCTTGCGGTTGATCTCGGCGCCGGCGTGTTTGAGGCCGTTCATGAACTGGCTGTAGTTGACGTCGCGCATCCTGCACGCGGCGCTGATGCGCGTTATCCAGAGCCGCCGGAAGTCCCTCTTCTTTCGCTTCCGGTCGCGGTAGGCGAAAATCTTGGCGTGGTCGACGGCGTCGGCGGCGGCGCGGAACCGCCGGCTTCTTGCGCCGTAGCCGCCCTTGGCGGCCTTGAGCACTTTCTTGCGGCGGCGCAGGCGTGCGGGTGCGACGGTTGATCTTGGCATTTGCGAGGTCCTCCGTTGTTCAGGTGTTCAGGGCTCTCTTCAGCCGCGCCTCGTCGGCGCTGCTGGCGGTCACCTTCTTGCGCAGATGGCGCTTGGTCTTGCGGCTCTTGCTGGACTGCAGGTGGCGGCGGCCGGCCTTGCCGCGGACGACCTTTCCGTTTCGGGTGACCCTTATCCTCTTGGCCAGCCCTTTTCGTGTTTTCTGTTTCGGCATGTCGGCAACTCCTCTAACGTGTGTTCGCTACTCGTGGCTTCGCGTCACTTGGCGGTGATCATCATGTTCATCCGGCGTCCGTCGCGCTTGGGCGGGGTCTCGACCTTGGCGACGTCGGCGATCTGTTCGGCGACGCGGAGCAGGAGCGCCTCGCCGACGTCCGTGTGCGCCATCTCGCGCCCACTGAAAACGACGGTGAAGAGCACCTTGTCGCCCTTGGCCAGGAACTCTCGCGCGTGTTCGAGGCGATATTCGATGTCGTGCGGGCCGGTCTTCGGGTGCAGCCGGATTTCTTTCACGTGCGTCGTGTGTGACTTGGTCTTGGACTGGTGGGTTCGGCGCTTCAGTTTGTACCGGTACTTGCCGTAGTCCATCAGTTTGCAGACGGGCGGGTCGTCGTCGGGCATGACCTCGACGAGGTCGAGCTCGGCGGCGCGGGCCGTCTCGAGCGCTTCGGCGATGGGCACGACGCCCGCCTGCTCTCCGTCCTGTGCGATGAGCCGCACGCGGCTCGCCTGGATCTGCTCGTTGATCGCGAGCTTCTTGGTTACCGTCGTGGTTCACCTCCTCGGGGCATCCCCGGTCAGAATGGCGGCCGCCGTGCCGGCGGCCTGGTTACGTTTTCGCGGCGATCTGCCCGGCCATGGCTTCGAGCACCTGCTCCAGTTCGGCCGCGCCCTGGTCGCCGTCCTTGTATGTCCTGAGCGAGACCTGTCCGGTTTCGGCCTCGCGCTTGCCGATGACGAGCATGTACGGGATTTTCTGCGTTGTCGCCTCGCGTATCTTGAGCCCCATCTTTTCGCTTCGGCCGTCGACTTCGGCGCGGATGCCGGACTCGGCGAGCTTGGCGCGGACCTCTTCGGCCCGCTCGTGCTGGTGTTCGGTGATGGGGATTATCATCGCCTGGACGGGCGCGAGCCAGAGGGGGAAGGCGCCGCCGTAGTGCTCGACGAGGCATGCGAAGAACCGCTCGATGGAGCCCATCAGCGCCCGGTGGATCATTATGGGGCGGTGCTCGGACCCGTCACTGCCGGTATAGGTCATCTCGAAGCGTTCGGGGATGTTGAAGTCGACCTGGATGGTGGAGCACTGGTGGACGCGCTTGAGCGCGTCCTTGATGTTGACGTCGATCTTCGGGCCGTAGAAGGCGCCCTCGCCCTCCTGCACCTGGTAGGCGAGTCCGCTCGTTTCGAGCGCGGCCCTGAGCGCGGCGGTGGACTTGTCCCAGTTCTCCTGTTCGCCGACGAACTTGCCGGGCTGGGTGCTGAGGGCGACGTCGAACTCGTCGAAGCCGAACGTGCGCAGGACGTGGAGTGTGAACTCGAGGACCGCCTGTATCTCGGCGTCGAGCTGGTCGGTCCGGCAGAATATGTGGGCGTCGTCCTGCGTGAAGCCGCGCGCGCGGAAGAGGCCCTGGAGCACGCCGGACTTCTCGTAGCGGTAGACGGTGCCGAGCTCGGCCCAGCGGATGGGAAACTCGCGGTAGCTGTGCCGGCGGCTCTTGTATATCTGGATGTGGAACGGGCAGTTCATCGGCTTGATCTGGTACTGTTGCTCGTCGATGAGCATCGGCGCGTACATGTTCTCGCGGTAGAAGCTAGTGTGGCCGCTTCGGTCCCAGAGCTGGAGCTGGCCGATGTGGGGCGTGTAGACCAGCTCATAGCCGTGCTTGTAATGGGCCTCGCGCCAGAACGTTTCCATTATGGTGCGGACGCGCGCGCCCTTGGGGTGCCAGAGCACGAGGCCGGGGCCGACAAGCTCGTCGGTCGAGTAGAGGTCGAGTTCCCGCGAGAGGCGCCGGTGGTCGCGGAGCTTCGCGGCCTCGAGCAGGTCGAGGTGCTCGTCGAGCTGTTCCTGTGCGGGGAACGCGGTGCCGTAGATGCGCTGGAGCATGGGGTTGCGCTCGTCGCCGCGCCAGTAGGCGCCCGCGACGGAGAGGAGCTTGAAGGCGCCGATGGCGCCGGTGTGGGGGACGTGGGGCCCGCGGCAGATGTCGGTGAACTCGCCGTCGCTGTAGGTGCTGACGAGGGCGTCCTTCGCGGCGTCGCCGAGCTCGAGCTTGTACGTGTTGCGGATGGTCTCGATTATCTCGGCCTTGTAGGAGTCGCCGGCGCCGGCCGCCTCGCGGTGCGCTTCGTCGGCCTTGACCTCGCGGCGCCGGAACGGGATTTTCTCGGCGGCGATCTTCGCCATCTCGGCCTCGATCCGCGGCAGGTCTTCCTCGGCCAGGCGGTGGGACATGTCGAAGTCGTAGTAGAACCCGTCCGCGATGGCGGGCCCGATGGCGAGCTTTGCGTCGGGAAAGAGGCGCAGGACCGCCTGTGCCATGACGTGTGCGGCGCTGTGCCGCACTATTTCGAGTCCGTCTTCGGAGCCGGGGGATATGGGTTCAATGGAGCAGTCGGAGTCGATCGGCCGGGCCAGATCGGCCGGCGCGCCGTCTATCTTGGCCGCGATTGCGGTTTCTTGTGCGCCCGAGTCAATGTCGGCGAGCACCTCCGCGGCGGTTACGCCGTCCGGGTACTGCTTCACCTGGCCGTCGGGCAGCCGGATGTTGACCAAAATGGCTCCTTGCCAATCGGTTCGTCGGTGCCCCGCCCTCCGTACGCTCCGGACGCGGGCTGGTGGGCGATACTGGATTCGAACCAGTGACCTCTTGCTTGTCGAGCAAGCGCTCTAAACCAGCTGAGCTAATCGCCCTCTGATATCACGAGCTTATCCCGGCGTCGCGGGGTTGTCAAGCATTCGGGCTCCCCGCGCGGGCCGGGAGCGGTTCACCCCTTGTCCTCACCCGCGTCCCCGGCCGGTTCGGCGGCCTTTTCGGGTTCGACGGCGACCTCTGGTCGCACGGGCTCGCCGGTCTTTTCGGCGATGCCGACGAGCTCGAAGATGACCTGGGCCGCGTCGTCGCCGACCCGGCGGGTGCCGAGGTGCAGGATGCGGGTGTAGCCGCCCGGGCGCTCGGCGTAGCGCGGGGCGATCTCCTCGAAGAGCTTGCGGACGGCGCGCTTGTGCGGAAGAATCGCCAGGGCGCGGCGCCGCGCGGCGAGCGTGCCGCGCTTGCCGAGCGTGACGAGGCGTTCGGCGAGCCGCCGGGCCTCCTTGGCCTTCTCGGGCGTGGTCTGTATGCGCTCGGCGTGGTCTTCCGTCGGCGTGGCGAGGAAGAGGCCGGCGACGAGGCTTCTCAGGAGGGCCTTGCGCGGTCCGGAACGCCGCCCGAGCTTTCGGTTTGATTTTCTGTGGCGCATTATTTGTGCTTCCTGTGTCTCAGTCTGTCTGCATGCCCAGGTCGAGCCCGAGCTCGGCGAGCTTTTCCTTCACCTCGACCAGCGACGTCTGGCCGAAGTTCCGCATCGCAAGCAACTCGGCCTCGGTCTTGGTGACGAGGTCGCGGATGGTGTCGATCTTCTCCGACGAGAGGCAGTTGGCCGAGCGGACCGAAAGTTCGAGCGTTTCGATGGGCCGGGCGAGCTTCTGCTCCTGCTCGGTCTTGTGCTCGAGCTCCTTCTGCGCGGCGAGCTGGGACGCGGCGTCCTCGATGGGCGGGCCGAGCTCGAAGTACTGGACGAACGGGTCGAGGTGCTTGCGGTAGATGCGCGCGGCCTCGACGAGGGCCATCTCGGGGTCCACGGTGCCGTTGGTCCATATCTCGAGCGTGACGCGGTCGTAGTTCGTGACCTGTCCGACGCGGCAGTTCTCGACGAGCGGCCGGACCTTGACGACGGGCGAGAAGACGCCGTCGAGCGGGACGTGCCCGATCTCCTCCTTGGCGAACTCCTCGGCGACCTTGTAGCCGCGGCCGGGCCGCGCTTCGAGCGTGGCGACGATCTTGCCGCCCTCGCTGACGGTGGCGATGTGCAGGTCCGGGTTGACTATCTCGACGTCGGCGTCGTGCTGGAGGTCGGCCGCTGTGACCTCGCCCTTTCTCTGGACGTCGAGCCCCAACTGCTTGACGGTGTGCTCGTCGTCCGAATGGAGCTTGACGAGCACCTTCTTGAGGTTGAGGCAGATGTCCGTCACGTCCTCGACGACGCCGGGGAGCGTCTGGAACTGGTGTTGCACGCCCTCGAACTTGACGGACGTGAGGGCCGCTCCGCGGAGCGAGGACAAGAGGACGCGGCGCAGGCCGTTGCCGACCGTGGTCCCGTACCCGCGCTCAAACGGCTCGGCCGTGAACTTGCCGTATGTGTCGGTGAGCGTGTCTCGGTCGCACACGACCCTGACCGGCAGCTCGAATCCCATCCACCTCTTACGCATCTCTTCTCCTCCGCACCCTTGGGGCTTTGAGGCCATTCGTTTCTATTTCGACAGGAGCTCGACGATGAGCTGCTCCTGCGCCGGCAGTGACACGTCTTCCCGGGTCGGCAGGCGTAGCACCTTGCCCACCGGCGGCTCCTCCGGGGAGACTTCGAGCCACGAGGGCACGCTGCGGCCCTGCACGCTTTCGATGCTGGCCGCAACGGCCGCTTTTGACTTGTCTCTGTTGGCGACCGAGATCTGGTCCTCGGCGTCGATCTCGTAGGACGGGATCGTCACGCGCCGGTTGTTGACGAGAAAATGCCCGTGCCGGATGAACTGGCGCGCCTGGCTGCGCGAGGCGGCGAAGCCCAGCGCGGTCACGACGCTGTCAAGCCGCCGCTCGAGGCCGATGAGCAGGTTGGCGCCGGTGTTGCCGGGCGCGCGCTCGGCGCGCCGGAAGCACAGGCGGAACTGCCCCTCGAGCAGGCCGTAGTAGCGCTTCACCTTCTGCTTCTCGCGCAGTTGGAGGCCGTAGGGCGTGATCTTGCGCCGGCCCCACCCGTGCATGCCGGGCGGGAACTCGCGCCGCTCGATGGCGCACCGGGCGGTGTCGCAGCGTGTCCCCTTGAGGAAGAGCTTCATTCCTTCCCGGCGGCACAGTCTGCATTTCGGACCTGTGTTGCGTGCCAATGTGCGACTCCTAATCGACCTTGACTTCGACGCCGACGCTCACACGCGGCGCCGCTTTCTCGCCCTGCACCCGTTGTGGGGCAGCGGAGTGACGTCTTCGATGGCTTTGATCTCGAGCCCGGCCGCCTGGAGCGCGCGGACGGCGGATTCGCGGCCCGAGCCGGGGCCCTTGACGCGGACCTCTATCTGGCGGACGCCCAGCTTCTGGGCCTTCTCGGCGGCGCTTTCGGCCGCGCGCTGCGCGGCAAACGGCGTCTTCTTGCGCGAGCCCTTGAACCCGATGGTGCCGGCGCTGGCCCAGCAGAGGATCTCGCCGTTCAGGTCGGTGACCGAGATGATGGTGTTGTTGAACGTCGCCTTGACGGTCGCTATCGCCTGTGTCGAGACGCGCCGAACTCCTTTTCTGGCTTTCGCCATGTTTATCTCCTGTTGCGGCTAGCCGAGTGCTTTGACGCTCTTCTTGCCGGCCACGGTCTTCTTGGGACCTTTCCTGGTGCGGGCGTTGGTGCGCGTGCGCTGGCCGCGGACGGGCAGGCCCCGGCGGTGGCGCTCGCCGCGGTAGCACTTGATGTCGCGCAGGCGGGCGACGTTCTGGCTGACCATGCGGCGCAGTTCGCCCTCGACGGTGCACGTGCGGTCGATGATGCCGAGGAGGCGTGATATCTGCTCCTCGGTCAGGTCGTCGGAGCGCGTGCCGGGCTCGATGCCGGCGGCCTTGACGATCTCGAGGGCGGTCGGCCGCCCGATGCCGTGGATGTAGGTCAGCGCGATCTCGATGCGCTTCTTTCCTGGGATGTCAACGCCCACCAGACGGGGCATGTCGCGGTCCTCCTATCGTTTCGCTCACTTCCCCTGGCGCTGCTTGTGCCGGGGGTTGGTGCAGACGACCCGCACGACGCCTTTGCGCCGTATGAGCTTGCAGTTTTCACAGATGCGTTTGACCGAGCTTCGTACTTTCATTTCTTCGCGTCCTTTTCTTTGTCGCTCGCGGGCGCGGTCCGCTGCGGCCGCGTCCCGCGGTACACGATGCGGCCCTTTGTGAGGTCGTAGGGCGACATCTCGAGCGTCACCGTGTCGCCCGGCAGTATGCGGATGAAGTGCATCCGCATGCGTCCGGACACGTGGCTGAGGACCCTGTGCCCGTTCGCCAGCTCGACGCTGAACATGGCGTTGGGCAGGGCCTCACGCACGACCCCTTCGACGGTTATGGCTTCTTCCTTCGGCATACTTTCATTCCTGACCGGTCAGGGCAGCGTCAATATCTCGCGTCCGCCGGGCGTCACGGCGACGGTGTGCTCGGCGTGGGCCGAGAGTTTTCCGTCGGCGGTCCGCACGGTCCAGCGGTTGTCGTCGACCTTGACCTTGTGGCCGCCGGCGTTGATCATCGGCTCGACGGCGAGCACGAGGCCGGGCTCCATGATGACCGCGGCGGCGCCGCGTGTCACGAAGTTGGGCACCTCGGGTGCCTGGTGCATCACGGCCCCGATGCCGTGGCCGACGAAGTCGCGGACGACCGAAAAGCCGCTCGCCTCGACGTGGCGCTGCACGGTTTCACCGATTTTCGAAAGAGCGTTGCCAGGCCTCATCTGCTCGATGGCCAGTTCGAGCGCCTCGCGGCAGACGCGGATCAGCCGGGCGGCGTTCGTCCCGACGCGGCCTACCGGCAGGGTCGCGGCGGTGTCGCCGTAGAAACCCTGGAGTTCGACGCCGACGTCGACGCTGACGATGTCGCCGTCCGCGAGCGCCCGGCCGCCCGGGATGCCGTGGACGACCTCGTCGTTCACCGAGGCGCAGATGCTCGCCGGGAAGGGCGGCCTTCCGGGCACGACGTAGCCCTTGAAGGCGGGCCGTCCGCCGTGTGCCCGAATGACCTCTTCGGCCGCGGCGTCGAGGTCGAGGGTCGTCACGCCGGGCGCCGCCACCTGCCGCATGCGGTCGAGCGCGCGCGCCGCGACGCGGCCCGCTTCTCTCATGAGCAACAGTTCCTGCGGCGTCCGGAGCGGCGCTCCGTCAAACATGGTGCCTGGCCTTTCAAAGATCGATCCCGCCCGCGCGCCCGGCCTTCGGGCGTCGTCCTGTCATGTTTCCAAAGACCGCCGCGCGGCTTCGGCGATTTCGTCCACGGCGCCCGTCGCGTCTATCTCGATGAGGGAGCCGGCGGTCTTGTAGTGGTCTATCAGCGCCTGCGTCTGGGCCTTGTAGACCTCGAGGCGGTTCTTTATCGTCTCGGGCATGTCGTCCTTGCGCTGGACGAGCTTCGCTCCGCACTTGTCGCAGACGCCGTCGGTCTCGGGCGGCATCGCCTCGACGTGGTAGCCGGCTCCACACTCGGGGCAGGTGCGGCGGCCCGACAGGCGCCGGACGAGGACTTCGTCGGGCGCGCTGAAGTAGAGGACGCGGTCGACGTCTTCGTTTCGCTCGGCCAGGCGCGCCTCGAGGGCCGTGGCCTGGGCCATCGTCCGTGGGAAGCCGTCGAGCAGGTATCCCGCTCGGCAGTCGGGCCGGGCGAGGCGTTGCGCGACCATCGCGACTACGAGTTCGTCGGGGACGAGTTCGCCCTTGTGCATGTATTCCTTGGCCTGGCGGCCGAGTTCGGAGCCGGCCGCGGCCTCGGCCCGGAGTATGTCGCCGGTCGAGATGTGCGGTATCTCGCGATCGGCGGCGAGGAGCTTGGCCTGCGTGCCTTTGCCGACGCCGGGGGGGCCGAGGAAGATGAGTCTCAACGCCATCTTATCCCTGCCTCCCCTTGATTCTGGCCCCGCCCTTGAGGAATCCGTCGTAGTGCCTCATGAGCAGGTGGTTTTCGATTTTCTGGACGAGGTCGAGCGCTACGCCGACGACGATGAGGATGCCGGTTCCGCCGTAGATGTACGCGGCGCGCCCGAGCCCGGGATGGGCGCGCTGGATGATGTACGGCAGGATGGCTATGCAGGCGATGAAGACGGCGCCGGCGAGCGTGATGCGGGTCATCACGCGCTCGAAATATTCGGACGTGCGCTTGCCCGGCCGGATGCCGGGGATGAAGTTGCCGTGTTCCTTCATGTCGTCCGCGATCTTGATGGGGTTGAACTGGACGGCGGTCCAGAAGAAGCAGAAGAAGGCGATCAGGACGACGTATATGATCAGGTAGCTGATGCTCTGGTAGTCGAAGAGCCGGTAGAGCTTCGGCAGGACCCACGCCCAGAGGCCCTGGCGGGGCGCGACGGCGGCGAGCTTGCCGAGGAACATCTGCGGGAACATGAGGAGCGACTGGGCGAAGATGATGGGTATGACGCCGGCGGCGCCGACCTTGAGCGGGAGGTAATAGCGCTGGCCGCCGAAGACGCGGCGGCCCTTGATCTGCTTCGCGGTCTGGATCGTGACGCGGCGCTGGCCCTGGTTCAAGAGGACGACGCCCACGACGACAAGCACATACATCAGGATCATCCCGGCAATGCCGACGATGCCGATCTTGTCCTCGGCCGGGTTCACGAGGTTCGCGTCCACCTGCGTCCGCCAGACCTGCAGGATGAGCGGGGGCATGCGGGCGACGATGCCGCCCATAATGAGGAGCGAGATGCCGTTGCCGATGCCGTGCTCCTGGATCTGCTCGCCGAGCCACATGAGGAACAGCGTGCCGGCGGTGAGGGCGACGATGCAGGTCAGCTCGAAGCCGAACCCCTCGGCCACGGCTCGGGGCACGACGAACGTGCCGGGCGTGGGCTGCATGGCTTCCACCGTCCGGGCGAAGAAGATGGCCTGGACGATGCAGAGGAGGACGGTGGCGTAGCGCGTGTACTGGTTGATTTTTTTCTGGCCGGCCTCGCCCTCTTTCTGGAGCTCCTCGAGCGGCTTGATGACGGTTGCGAGGAGTTGGAAGACGATGGAGGCGCTGATGTAGGGCATGATGCTGAGCCCGAACACGGCGCACTTGCTCAGGGCGCCGCCGGCGAACATGTCGACGAGGCCCAGGGCGCCGGACCCGAACTGGTTCGCGGCCGCGCCCACGACCTTCGTGTCGACCCCGGGCACGGGGACGAAGGCGCCGAGCCGGAACACCATGAGCAGGAAGACGGTGAACAGAATCTTCTTCCTGAGCTCTGGTATTCGGAAGCAGTTTATGAGCGGGTCGAGCACGTCTTCGGCCTCATCATTCCATCGGTTCGGCCTTGCCGCCGGCGGCAAGGATTTTTTCGCGTGCCTTGTCGGAGAAGGCGTTCGCCCTGACCGTCAGCGGCCGCGACACGTCGCCGTGGCCGAGTATCTTCACGCCGTTCGATATGTCAGAGACCAGCCCCGCGCGGAGCAGGGACTGGGGGGTGACTTCCTCTTCGCCGGGCCAGCCGGCCAGGTCGCCGACGTTGATGACAACGGGGCGGCTCTGGAAGCGCGTGTTGTTGAACCCGCGCTTGGGCAGGCGGCGGAAGAGGGTGGTCTGGCCGCCCTCGTAGGTGGCGGGTATGCTCGCGCCCGACCGCGACTTGGCGCCGCGGTGGCCGCGGCCCGCGGTCTTGCCCCATCCCGACCCGCGCCCGCGCCCGACGCGGCGGCGCTTCTGGTACTTCGTCCCTGCTACGGCGTCCGATAGGTTCACTCGAGCGTCACTCCTCTCAGTCTTTCCACGGTCTCGCGGTTCCGCATGGAGCGCAGTCCCTGCATCGCGGCCTTGACGAGGTTCTTGGCCGACGCGCTGCCGTAGGCCTTGGTCAGTATGTCCCGGACGCCCGCGGCCTCGGCCACGGCCCGTACGGCGGCTCCGGCGATGATGCCGGTGCCGGGCGCGGCGGGCTTCATGAAGACGCGCGAGGCGAGATGCCGGCCGGTGACCTCGTGTGGCAGGGTGTGGCCGGCGAGCGTCACGCTCTTCATCGAACGCCGGGCGTGCTTGAAGGACTTCTCGACGGCGGCGGGCACCTCGGGCGCCTTGCCGTAGCCGATGCCGACGCGGCCCTTGCCGTCGCCGACGACGGTGAGCGCGGCGAAGCTGAACCGCCGGCCGCCCTTGACGACGGTGGCGCTCCGGTAGATCTTCACGACGGTCTCGAAGAGATCGCTGTCTCTGCCTCGGTCGCGGTCTCTGTCACGTCCGCTGCTGCGTCTTGCCTGCGACAAATGTCACCCCCTTAGGGTAAAGGAGTTCCTAGAATACGAGTCCGGCCTCGCGGGCCGCGTCGGCGAGTGCCTTGACGCGGCCGTGATACCTGTATCCGCTCCGGTCGAAGACGACCGTTCGCACGCCGTGTGCGATGGCTTTTTCTGCGAGCCGCCGGCCGACGGCCTTGGCCGCGGCGCAGCCGGTGGCCTTTTCGTCCGCCGGCCGCACGTCGGCGTTCCGCGTCGACGCGGCCACGAGCGTGCGCTCGGCCGTGTCGTCGATTATCTGCGCGTACATGTGCTTGAGACTCCGGAACACGGACAGCCGGGGCCGCTCGGGCGTCCCGACGACCTTCTTGCGGACACGCATCCGCCGCCGCACATGTTTCAGCCGTTTTGCCTTGATCGCTTTCATCGCCAGAACCTATTGCATTAGGAGGAACCCGCCGCCAGCGCTTTGCCGGCCTTGCGTTTGACTTCTTCGTCTGCGTACCGGATGCCTTTTCCCTTGTAAGGTTCCGGCGGGCGCAGGTGCCGCACGGCCGCGGCGAACTGGTTGACGAGGTGCCGGTCGACGCCGTGAAGCGTGAGGGTCGTGCACGGGAGCTGGCCGAGGCCGGTTATCATGAGATTGCCCGTCTCGGGCGGATCGACGGTGATGCCGGCGGGGATGGCGATCTTGAGTTCGTTGGCCAGGCCGCACCGGATGGCGAGGTCCGAGCCCTGGACGGTGGCTCCGTACCCGACGCCGACGACGATGAGCTGCCTTGAGTATCCCTTGGTGACGCCTTCGATCATGTTCGCGATGAGCTTCCGCGTCGTGCCCCAGACGGCGTTGTGCCCGCGGGCCTCGCGGGCGTCGGCGCCGGAGATGTCGCGCCGCGAGACGATGATCTGCCGCGCGCCTTCGTCAAAGGCGACCTCAACGGCGGGATGGATTGCCTGCTCGATCTTGCCCTTTGGCCCTTGCACCGAGACGGCGGCGTCGGCAACGGAGACGGCGACGCCTTCGGGCACTGGGACGGGGGTTTTTCCTATTCTTGACATTCGCTCACCAGACCTCGCAAAGTATCTCGCCGCCGGCCCTCTGCTTGCGGCACTCGCGGTCGCTCAGCACGCCCTTCGGCGTGGACACGACGTAGATGCCGAGCCCGTTCTTCACAACGCCGAGTTCGTCCACCCCGCTGTACGTGCGCCGGCCGGGGGTGCTCTTTCTCTGGATGCTCGTGATGACCTGTTCGCCGTCGGGCCCGTACTTGAGGTAGACGCGGACGAGGGGCTGGGGCTTCGTGTCGAGCTCCTCGTAGCCGCCGATGTAGCCCTCGCGCTTGAGCGCGTCGGCGATGGCGAGGACCTGTCCGGTCTTGATCACGTCGACGGTCGCGCTCTTGTTTCGCACCGCGTTGCGTATGCGGGTGAGCATGTCGGCGACAAGGTCGTTCATTGTCATGTGTCGGCGGCTCCTGTCCGCGCGAAGCGGCGTTACCAGCTTGCCTTTCTGACGCCCGGGATCAGGCCGAACGAGGCCAGATTGCGGAAGCAGATTCGGCAAATCCTGAACTTTCTCATGTAGGCCCGGCGCCGGCCGCAAAGCTCGCAGCGGTGGTACGCGCGGACCGTGAACTTCTGGGGCGTCCTGCTCTTGTTGACCCAACACTTGCGTGCCATAAAGGCGTTCCTCAGTCTGTGGCGAACGGCATTCCGAACTGGCGAAGGAGTTCTCGTCCCTCGTCGTCGGTGTCGGCCGTTGTGACTATCGTTATGAGCATTCCCTGCGCGACCTTGATTTTGTCGGGGTGAATCTCGGGGAAGACGGACTGTTCGGTGATGCCGAACGAGAAGTTTCCGCGTCCGTCGAACCCTTTCTGCGCGAGGCCGCGGAAGTCGCGGATTCGCGGGATGGCGATGCTTATGAGGCGTTCGAGGAATTCGTACATCCGGGGGCCGCGGAGCGTGACGGCCACGCCTACGGGCATGCCTTCGCGGACCTTGAACGCGGCGATGGAGGACCGCGCCTTCGTGGGGACGGGCTTCTGGCCGGTTATGAGGCCGAAGTCCTCGAGCGCCTGCTCGAGCCGTTCCTTTTCCTCGCTGCCGCACCCGACGCCGGCGTTGAGCGAAATCTTCGCCAGCTTCGGCACGGCCATGGCGTTCTTGTACCCGAACCGCGCGGTCATGGCCGGGGCCACTTCGTTCCTGTATTTCTCGAGCAGGTTCAACACTCGGCGCTTGCTCCGCTAAACGGTTCTACAGTGTCGACTCGACGGGCTCTCCGCACTTCGTGCAGACGCGCGCCTTCCCGCCCTCGGCCGCCTTCCGGGCGACGCGGGCCTTTGCCTCGCACTTGGGGCAGTAGAGAGCGACGTTGGATATCGCAACGGGCGCTTCCTTCCGGATGATGCCGCCGCGCGGGTAGTCGCGGTTGGTGTTGGCCCGTACGTGCTTGTGCTTGACGTTGACGCCCTCGAGGATGAGGGCCTGCCGCTTCGGGAACACTCTGAGGACCTTGGCGGTCGAGCCCTTCCGTGCGGGCGAGGGACCGCTGAAGTCCTTGAGGAGCACCACGGTGTCGTTCTTGCGAATAAGCACTCTTTGTCCTCACACCACCTCGGCCGCGAGCGAGATGATCTTCATGAAGTTCCTGGCGCGGAGCTCTCTCGGCACGGCGCCGAAGATGCGGGTGCCGCGCGGGTTCAGGTCCTTGGGGTCGGTGCTGAGTATGACGACGGCGTTGCTGTCGAACTTGACGTAGGAGCCGTCGGGCCTGCGCAGGCCCTTCTTGGTGCGGACGATGACGCCGCGGACGACCTCGCCCTGCTTGATGGGTCCGTTGGGCACGGCCTTCTTGACCGCGAGCGTGACGATGTCGCCAATGTTGGCGTACCGGCGGCGTGTTCCGCCGAGGACCTTGATGCATGCGACGCGCTTGGCCCCGCTGTTGTCGGCCACGTCCATTCTCGTCTCAGCCTGGATCATCTCTTACTCTTCCGGCCCTTGTTCCAGAACCTCGATGAGCCGCCACCGCTTGGTCTTGCTAAGCGGCCTCGTGGCGGCGATCCTGACGCGGGCGCCTACGCGCGCCGCGCCCTTCTCGTCGTGCGCCTTGAACACCTGGGGCACGCGGATGGTCTTCTTGTAGAGCTTGTGCTGCACCGTGCGGACCGCGCGGACGACGATGGTCTTGTCCATCGCGTCGCTGGTGACGGTCCCGACGACTGTCTTCGGCGCCTTGCGCTTCTCGCTCATGAATCAACCGCCTCTCAATCTTGTGCCTGCGCCTGCGGGGCGGCTTCGGCGCCGCGCGTCCGCTGGCGCTCGGCCAGTATCGTGCGCATCCGTGCGATGTCTTTTCGCGTCTTCCTGAGTTCCGCCGTGCTTTCGAGGTTCTGCGTGGTCCTCTGGAAGTGCAGGTTGAAGAGCTTCTGCACCGCGTTTTCAAGCTCGTTGAGGAGTTCGGCGTCGGACAGTGCTCTGATCTCGGCTGGTTTCACCACGCGTGCCTCCTGTGCACGAGTTTCATCTTGAGCGGGAACTTGTGGGAGGCGCGGTTCAGGGCCTGGATCGCAGAGTCCTCGGGCACGCCGCCTATCTCGAGCACGATGGTGCCGGGCTTGATGGCGGCGACCCAGAACTCCGGCTCGCCCTTGCCCTTGCCCATCCGGGTTTCCGGGGGCCGTGCGGTGGCCGATTTGTGGGGGAAGACGCGTATCCACATCCGGCCCTCGCGCGCGAGGAAGTGCGAGATGGCCACGCGCCCGGCCTCGAGCTGGCGGGCGGTGAGCCAGCCGGGTTCGAGACTCTGGAGGCCGTAGTCGCCGAACGCGACGTAGTTGCCGCGGGTCGCGAGGCCCTTGAGGCGGCCGCGCTGGACCTTGCGGTGCTTGACTCGTTTGGGCATCAGGGGCATCAGGCGGGCCCTCCTGCCGGTTGTGCTTTGACTTCGTCGGGGGTCGAGTCGGCCGGCCGCAGGCGGCTACCGCGATAGACCCACACCTTGACGCCTATGGTTCCGTACGTGGTGACGCAGGTCGTGAAGCCGTAGTCGATGTCGGCCGTGAGCGTGTGGAGCGGGATCATCCCTTCGACGACGCGCTCGCGGCGGCGCATCTCGGACCCGCCGAGCCGGCCGGAAATCTCGATCTTGACGCCCTGGGCGCCCGTCTGCATCGTGGTCGCGGCGGCCTTCTTGAGGGCGCGGCGAAACGACGCCCGCTTCTGAAGCTGCTCGGCTATCCCCCGGCCGATAAGCGTCGCGTCCAGCTCGGGCCGCGGGATTTCCTTTATCTCGACGTGGATGTTGCAGCCGGCGATCTCTTCGAGCTCGGACCGGAGCCGGTCGACCTCCTGGCCCTTGCGGCCGATGATGACGCCGGGGCGGGCGCAGTGCAGTGTGATCCGCGCGTCCCCGCTCGTCCGCTCGATATCGATGCGCGGAATGCCGGCGAACTGGTAGTTCTTGTCGATGTGGGCCCGTATCCTGCGGTCCGCCACGAGGAAATGGCCGAACTCTTTCTTGCCGGCGTACCAGCGGCTACGCCAGCTTTGGTTGATGCCCAGGCGAAACGAGACGGGATTGACTTTCTGGCCCACTCTACTTTCCTCGGTCGGACAGGACTACAACGATGTGACAGCCGCGCTTGCGGATGGGGCGGACCCGCCCGCGGTCGCCGGGCCGGAAACGCTTGATGGTCGGTCCCTCGTCGACGCGCGCGGTCAGGACGTGGAAGTCGTCCTCGTCGAGCCGGCCGCCGGTCTCGATCGCGTTGGCCCATGCGGACTTGACGACCTTCTCCAGGAGCCGGGCGCCGCGCCGGTTGTTGACGCGAAGCGTGTCCAGCGCGTCCGGCAGCGACATCCGCGCGATGAGGCGCGTCAGGGGCCGGACCTTCGTCGGGGAGACGCGCGCATACTTGTGTCTTGCGGTGACATCCATCTTTATCTTACCCTGCTGGCTTTTCCGCCGCTTTCCTGCCCGAATGGCCGCGGAACGTCCGGGTCAGCGAGAACTCGCCCAGACGATGGCCGACCATGTTTTCGGTCACGTAGACGCGCGTGAACGTGCGGCCGTTGTGCACCATGAACGTGTATCCCACGAACTCGGGGACGATGACCGAAGCCCGCGACCATGTCTGGATCGGGTCCCGGCCGCCGGTGCTGGAGCTTCGCTCGACCTTCTTGAGCAGTTTCGGGGCGACGAACGGGCCTTTTTTTACGGAACGCGACATTTCGGCTCAGCTCCTTACGGGACGTGTCATCTGGTTTTCGAGCGGCGGCGCACGATGAACTTGTTCGACGTCGCCCGTTTGTTCCTTGTCTTCCCGCCCTTCGACGGCTTGCCCCACGGCGAAACGGGCACTCGCCCGCCTCCCGCGCGCCCTTCGCCGCCGCCCATCGGGTGGGCGACGGGGTTCATCGCCATGCCCCGGACCTTGGGCCGACGGCCCAGCCACCGGCTACGGCCGGCCTTGCCGAGCTTGATGGACGAATGCTCGACGTTGCCGAGCTGGCCCACCGTACAGCCGCAGGCCAGGTTGATCTTGCGAACCTCGCCCGACGGCAGGTTGACGAGGGCGAACCGGCCCTCCTTGGCGGTCACGGTCGCGGCCGTGCCGGCGCCGCGGACGAGACGCCCGCCGGCGCCCGGGACAAGCTCGATGTTGTGGATGGGCATGCCGGGCGGGACGGCTTCAAGGGACATCGCGTTGCCCGGCTTCGGCTCGACGTTTGCGCCGGCGACGACCTGCTGGCCCACCACGAGGCCCTTCGGGGCGAGGATGTAGCGCTTCTCGCCGTCGGCGTAGTGCAGGAGGGCGATCCGGGCGGAACGGTTGGGGTCGTATTCGATCGCGGCGACCTTCGCCGGGATGTCGACCTTGTCGCGCTTGAAGTCGATGACGCGGTAGCGGCGCTTGTGTCCGCCGCCGCGCCGCCGGCTGGTCATGCGCCCGCCGGAGTTGCGCCCGCCGCTCTTGGACAGGGAGGTGGTCAGGGACTTCTCTGGCTTCGACTTCGTTATATCGGCGAAGTCGGAGGTCGTCATGTGCCGCTGGCCGGGTGAGGTCGGTTTTCTTGCCTTGATGCCCATTTTTAGCGGTACTCTATCTTGTGGCCTTCGCGCAGTGTCACGACGGCTTTCTTCCAGTCGGGCCGCCACGTGTTGCCGCCCTGGCGGGTGCGGCGGCGTTTGCCGCGGCGCCAGAGTGTCCGGACGGCGCAGACCTTGACGTTGAAGATCGCCTCGACGGCCTGCCGGATCGCTATCTTGGTCGCGTGCCGCTCGACGTGGAACGTGTAGGCGTTCTGCGGCTCGCCCTTTGTGTTCACGCGCTCCGAGAGGTGCGTGCTCTTCTCGGTCACGACGGGCAGCAGGATTATCTTTCTTGGGTCGTCCATCAGTCCTTGCCATCCGATGTTGTTTCGCCCGAGAACCGCTCGACGACGCTGTCGAGCGCGCGCCGCGTGACGACGAAGTCCCGCGGCAGAAGCAGGTCGTGCGCGTTCACCTCGCGGACGGGCTTGATCGTGACGCCCGGGATGTTCCGGACGGACTTGAGCACAGCGTCCGAGACCCCGTGCATCGCTATGAGGCAGGTGCCCCGGACCTCGAAGTTCTGGAGCATCCGGGCGATGTCCTTGGTGCTTGGCTGGTCGAGCGTTATGTTGTCGACGACGCGCGTCGCCGTCTGGAGCTTGTCGAGGTAGGCGCTCTTGAGCGCGGCTATCCGGGCCTTCTTGGGGAGCGCATAGCGATAGTCGCGCGGGTGCGGGCCGTGTGGGACGCCGCCGCCGCGGTGGTGGGGCGCGAGCCACGAGCCCTGCCGGGCGCGGCCGGTGCCCTTCTGGCGGAAGGGCTTGCTGCGGGTGCCCCGGAGCTCGGAGCGGTTCTTGGCCGCCGCGGTGCCCGACCGGCGGCTGGCCTGGTACATCAGGACGGCCTCGCGCAGGACGGCCTTGTTCACGGTCTGGCCGAAGACGGCCTCGTCGATTTTCATCGAGTCGACCGCTTTGCCGCTCATGTCGTAAATCTTGAGTTCCAACATCCTATGCCTTCACCCTTATTCCGACGCCCGCGGGCACGCTCAGCCGCTGAAGGGCGTCTGTTGTCTGAGATGTCGGGTCCGCGATGTCGATGATGCGCTTGTGCGTGCGTATCTCGAACTGCTCGCGGGACTTCTTGTCGATGTGGGGCGAGCGGAGGACCGTGTAGCGCTCGATGCGCGTCGGCAGGGGCACCGGCCCCGACACCCTCGCGCCGGTGCGGAGGACGGCGTTGACGATCTGCTCTGCCGACCGGTCGAGCACTTCGTGGTCGTACGCTTCCATACGTATCCTGATGCGTTGCATCTGTGCCATTACGGTCTTCTCCGGGGCGGCGGAAAACAGCCGCCCTTGTTGAGCCGGGCCGCACAGCGGCCGCATTTTCGGACGCCATAACCGCGCGCCCAAAAGTCGAAAAGGACGCCATTATAGCGACTTCTCGCAGGGCGTCAAGCGAAAATCGACACGCGGAACGCGCGGCGCGAAGATTTTCCGGGGCCTCAGGCCGTGCCCAGAATGTGGTCGAGGGCCTGTGCCGGGACAAGCGCGTATTCGAGCGGCTCCATCGTATAGCCGGCGCGGCCCTGCGAGAGGGAGCGTATCACGGTCGCGTAGCCGACGAGCTCGGAGAGCGGAACCTTGGCGTCGATGGTCCTCAGGTCGCCCATGATTCCCATGTCGGTGATTTCAGCCCGGCGGCTGTTCAGGTCGTTGAGCACGTCGCCGATGTTGGCCTCGGGCACGACGACCTCGAGCTTCATGATGGGTTCGAGCAGGGCGGGCTTTCCCTCGCGCCCGGCGTTCTGCATCGCGCGGCTCGCCGCGGCGACAAAGGCGAGGTCGCTGGAGTCGTCCGAGTGGAAGGACCCGCCCAGTATCGTAACCTTCACGTTTATCAGCGGATAGCCCGCCAGTACGCCCCCGCTCGCGGACGTCATTATCCCTTCCTCGACGGCCCGGATGAACTCGGTCGGGATGTCGCCCTGCCTGACCTCGTCGACGACGGTTGGGCCGGAGATGCTGTCGAACGGCTCGACGCGGATCTTGACGTGGCCGTACTGGCCGCGCCCGCCGGTCTGGTGGATATACTTGCCCTCGACCTCGATCGCGTCGGTAAAGGTTTCGCGGTAGGCGACTTTCGGCGGCCCGATGTTCGCGCCCAGGTTGAACTCGCGCTGCATGCGGTGGACGAGAACTTCGAGGTGGAGCTCGCCCATGCCGCTGATGATGGTCTGGCCGGTGTCGGGGTCCGTCCTCCGCGTGAAGGTCGGGTCTTCCTTCTGGAGCTGGTGGAGCACCTCGGAAAGTTTGTCGCGGTCGGCGGTGGTTTTCGGCTCGATGGCCTGCGAGATGACGGGGTTCGGGAACTTCATCTGCTCGAGGATGACGGGGTGCTCCTTCTCGCAGAGCGTGTCGCCGGTGCCGGTGAACTTGAGGCCGGTGACGGCGACGATGTCTCCGACGGTGGCCTCTTCGACCTGAGTCCGCTCGTCGGCGTGCATCTTCAGCATGTTGTTGGCGCGCTCGACGCGGTCCTTCGTGGCGTTGTAGAGGCGCTTGCCGGGCTGGAGCGTGCCGGAGTAGACGCGGACGTATGTCAGCTCGCCGAACCGGTCGGCCGCGACCTTGAAGGCGAGCGCGGCGAGGTGCTCCTTCTGGCTCGGCTTGCGGCGGATGACCTCCTGTGTGGCGGGGTCGATCCCGTCGATCGCGGGGACGTCGACCGGCGACGGCAGGTAGGCGGTGATGGCGTCGAGCAGGGGCTGAATGCCGCAGTTCTTGAGCGCGGAGCCGCAGAGGACGGGCGCGACGGCGGCCTTGAGCGTTGCCTCGCGGATGCCGGCGACGAGGTCGTCTTCGCCGGGCTCTTCGTCGTGGACGAATTTCTCGGCGATTATGTCGCTGTGGTCGGCGAGTGTCTCGATCAGGTCTTCCCGGTAGTGCTGCGCCCCGACGAGCATGTCGTCGGGAATGTCCGTGATGTGGAACTCCGCGCCGAGCGAGTCCGAGTCGTAGACGATGGCCCGCATGCGGACGAGGTCGATCTGCCCGCGGAGGCCGGCCTCGATGCCGAGCGGAATCTGGAGCGTGAGCGGGACGGCGGCGAGGCGGGTGCGGATGGAGTCGACGGCCTTGTAGAAGTCGGCGCCGGTGCGGTCGAGCTTGTTGATGAAGCAGAGGCGCGGGATGCGGTAGCGGCTGGCCTGGCGCCAGACGGTTTCGGACTGGGCCTGGACGCCGGCGACGCCGCAGAAGACGGCGACGGCCCCGTCGAGCACGCGCAGACTGCGCTCGACCTCGGCGGTGAAGTCGACGTGGCCCGGGGTGTCGATGATGTTGATGACGTGGTCGCGCCAGGTGCAGGTTGTGGCCGCGGACGTGATGGTGATGCCGCGCTCGCGCTCCTCGTCCATCCAGTCCATCGTGGTGTTGCCGTCGTGGACCTCGCCCATCTGGTGCTCGACGCCGGTGTAGTAGAGGATGCGCTCGGTGATGGTGGTCTTGCCGGCGTCGATGTGCGCCATGATGCCGATGTTTCGTTTCTTGCCGAATGCGGTCATTTCAGATTGCGCCCTGAATGTATGAGGGATTCTTCGCTGACGCTCAGAACGGCAGAGCCCGCCGCATGTGGGTGTCTTGTGTCATGCTGAGCAAAGCGAAGCATCTCTGTTTCCTGCGCGGACGGTTCCATACCCAACGTGACGCTCTGTTGTGCGATGGGCCGGCCGCAACAGGGTGCGGCCGGCCCGGGATTCTTGTTCGCTGATTACCAGGCGAAATGCGCGAACGCCTTGTTGGCCTCGGCCATCTTGTGCACGTTCTCGCGCACTGTGATGGCGGCCCCTTCGCGGTTGAACGCGGCAAAGAGCTCGTCGGCAAGGCGGAGGGCAACCGGCTTGCCCGAACGCTTCCGCACGGCCTCGAGGATCCAGCGCATTGCCAAGCTGAGCTGGCGCTTGGAGCTGACCGGCACCGGCACCTGGTATGTGGCGCCGCCTACGCGCTTGGACCGGACCTCGATCTCGGGCTTGACGTTTTCGATCGCCTTCTCGAACACCTCGAGCGGCTCCGTGCCCGGCACCCTGCTGGCGAGGTTGTCGAGCGCGCCGTAGAAGATCTTCTCGGCGGTGCTCTTCTTGCCGTCGTGCATGATGCTGTTGATGAACTTGGTCGCCAGACGGCTGTTAAACTTCACGTCGGGCTTGAGGTACCGTTCGGTCGACTCGAATTTCTTCGCCATAGAGGAGTCCTTTTTGTCCTTGCTACTTGGGCCGTTTGGCGCCGTACTTGGAGCGACTGCGGCGGCGGCTGTCCACGCCGCCGGCATCGAGCGTTCCGCGCACGATGTGATAGCGCACGCCGGGCAGGTCGCGCACCCTGCCGCCCCGGACGAGGACGATGGAGTGCTCCTGGAGGTTGTGGCCTTCGCCGGGTATGTACGCGGTGACCTCGCGCCCGTTGGTGAGCCGGACCCTGGCGACCTTGCGGAGCGCCGAGTTCGGCTTCTTGGGCGTGCGGGTCATCACCTGGAGGCACACGCCCTTCTTCTGCGGGCACTTCTCGAGGTCGGGGCGCTTGTTCTTCTTCTTGATCTGGGTGCGCCCCTTACGGATGAGCTGGTTCAGCGTTGGCAAAGTGCGTCTCCTTTCATGGTTCAGTCCTCGGCGGCCTCGGTGTCCTCGGGCAGTTCGAGCGCCTTTGCGATGGCGCCGCGATACTTGGCGAAGCCGGTGCCCGCGGGGATCATGTGGCCGAGGATGACGTTTTCCTTCAAGCCCAGCAGGTTGTCCTTCTTGCCGGCGAGCGCCGCCTCCGTCAGGACCTTCGTGGTCTCCTGGAACGACGCCGCCGAGATGAAGCTCTCGGACCGCAGGGCGGCCTTCGTGATGCCGAGCAGGAGGGACGTCGCCGTCGCGGGCTGGCCGCTCTTCTCGACGACCCGTTCGTTTTCCTGGCGGAACTTGAACTTGTCGACGATGGACCCGGGCAGGAGGTCGGTGTCTCCGACGACCTCGCCGACCTGTACCTTGTGGAGCATCTGCGAGATGATGATCTCGATGTGCTTGTCGTTGATTTCTTCGCCGCAGAAGCGGTAGACGGACTGGACCTCGTTGAGGAGGTACTGCTGGAGGGCTTCTTCGCCCTTGATGCGCAGGATGTCGTGCGGGACAAGCGGGCCGTCGACGAGGGCGTCGCCCTCGCGGACGAAACTGCCGGTGGTGACGAGGAGCCGCTTGCCCTGCGGGACGAGGTGCTCGCGCTCCATGTCGGCCTGTTCGTTTCGGACGATGATTGACCGGCGCCCGCGCTTCCGCTCGCCCAGGTGGACGGTGCCGGAGATTTCGCTGATGATGGCGGGGTCCTTCGGCTTGCGCGCCTCGAAGAGCTCGGTGACGCGCGGCAGGCCGGCGGTGATGTCCTGCGTCCGGCCGATCTGGCGCGGCGTGCGGGCGAGGAGCGTCCCCGCCTTGACGTGCTTGTTCTCGTCGACCTCGATGTAGGCCTTCTCGGGGATGGAGTAGACGCCCAGAATCTCGCCGTGCGGGTCCTCGACCATGATCTGGGGATGCAGGTCGCCCTTGTGCTCGATGATGACGCGTCGCTCGGAACCGCCCGAGTCGATCTCGACCCGCATCGTCTCGTCCTCTTCGATGTCGATGAAGCGAACGACGCCGCTCTTCTCGGCGATGATGGGGACCATGTGGGGGTCCCACGCGGCGAGCACCTTGCCGGAGGCGACTTTTGCGCCGTCCTTGACGCTCAGCTTGGCGCCGATGCGGAGCTGATAGCGGCGTACTTCGTGGCCGTCGCCGTCGCGGAGGACGAGTTCGCCGTTCTGGTTGAGGACGACGGGGTCGCCGTCGGGCCCGTCGACGACGGTGAGGTTGTCGAAGTGGACGGTCCCCGCGGACGCGGCGCGGATGTCGGCCTCGGCGGCGCCCTTGGTGGTTGCGATGCCGCCGATGTGGAACGTACGCATCGTGAGCTGTGTGCCGGGCTCGCCGATGGACTGCGCGGCGATTATGCCCGCGGCCAGGCCCTGCTCGACGAGGAGCCGAGTCGAGAGGTCCATCCCGTAGCACTTCGCGCAGAGGCCGAACGGCGCCTCGCACGTCATCGGCGACCGGACCTTGAGACTGTCGTAGCCGAGGTCCTCGACGGCCTTCGCGACTTCGTCGGTGACGAGCTGGCCTTCTTCGACCACGGTCTCGCCCGTGCGGCGGTCGACCACCGTCTCGGCGGACGTGCGGCCGAAGACGGCCCGCGCCAGCGAGACCTCGACGCGGTCGCCTGAATAGATGACGGTCTTCGTGATGCCGTTGGCCGTGCCGCAGTCGTGCATCGAGACGACGGCGTGCTGAGCGACGTCTGCGAGCTTGCGCGTGAGGTAGCCGGACTCGGCGGTCTTGAGTGCGGTGTCGGCCAGGCCCTTTCGTCCGCCGTGGGTCGAGCTGAAGTATTCGAGCACTGGCAGGCCCTCGCGGAAGCAGGCCTTGATGGGCGTTTCCATGATCTCGCCCGAGGGCTTGGCCATCAGGCCGCGCATGCCGGCCATCTGGCGGATCTGCATCGTACTGCCGCGCGCGCCGGAGTCGAACATGCACCAGACGGGGTTGATCGCGGCGGCGCATCCGAGGTGGGCGCCGGCGATCTTGCCGTGCGAACGGTCGAGCTTGGTGACGCGCCAGCCGGCGCGGTGGATCGCGACGCCGAGCGGGTTGTGCGTCGTGTCGAGCCAGTAGGTCGCGTACTTGTCCGCGCTCGCGGGCAGGGGCCCGCCGATCTTCTCGGCGACGAGCTTCGCGGGCAGGTGCAGGTTGGTCGCGCCCGAACGCTTGACGCCGCTGAGGAACTCGGTCAGGGCCGCGTACCCCTCGGTCCCGGCCGGCGTGCTCGCGGCCCGGAGCAGTGCGCCGGAGATCTCGTCCTTGGACCAGCGGAGGTCCATGACGCGCCACCCGGAACGCGCGATGGCGACGCCGAGCGGGTTGCGGGTCTGGTTGCGCCAGTACGCCGAATGCGTCTTCGCGGACGGCGGGAGCTCGCCGACGAGCTTCTCGACCTGCTCGGTGGTGATCTCAAGCGTGCCGTCGGACGTCTCCTGTTGCCTGAGGTGCTCCTCGAGCCGCTCGTATCTTGCGCGCCCGGCGAGCTCGAGGCGGGCGCCCGTGATCTTCTTGTTCGACGTGAGGAGCCCGTCCGGCTTGACCTTCCACCCTGCTCGCGCGATGGCGACGCCGAGCGGGTGGGACGTGGTGTTGAGCCAGTAGGCGGGGTATTTTTCGGCCGTGACGGGCAGTGGCTCGCCGGTGATCTTCTCGATCTCCTTTGCGGTGAGTTCGCGCTCGGTCGCGCCCCCGAGCCGTTCGGCGTGCAGGGCCTCTTCGAGCGCCCCGTACCTGGGGCCGCCGGCCTTGAGCAGGGTGGTCACCTCGGTGGCGACGTCGTTCGTCGTGTGGCTCCAGGTCTCGGTCACCTGGTGGTGGCGTTCGCTGTCGGTGATGAGGCCGCGGCGGTAGTTCTTCTCGATGCGCTCGATTTCCTGCTGGGCCGCGGCGATGAGCTCGCTCTTGTCGGCCGGCATCCGCAGGTCTTCGAGACTGATCGAGATGCCGGCGCGGGTCGCCTCGCGGAACCCGAGGTCCTTGATGCTGTCCAGGAGCTCGATGGTCGCGGCGCGGCCGAGCAGGCGGTGGCACTCGGTGATGACGCGGTTGATCCACGACTTGCCGAGTGCGACGTTGTAGAGCGGCATGCCCGCGGGCAGGGTCTCGTGCAGGAGCACGCGGCCCGGCGTGGTGCGGAGGCGGCGGTTCTCGGGCAGGCCGCGCTGGCCGTTGTCGTCGATGACCTGCGTCCCCTCGGGCAGGCGGACCTCGATGGGCTGTTGGAGCCGGACGTGGCCCTCCTCGAAGGCGAAGAGCGCCTCGGTCGCGTCGCTGAAGACCATCGGCTGGTCGGTCGCGAGGGCGTCGTCCATGAAGGTGAGATAGTAGCAGCCGAGGACCATGTCGAGGGACGGGCGGATGATGGGCTCGCCGTCGGCGGGCGAGAAGATGTTGTTGGTGGACATCATGAGGATGGAAGTCTCGGCCTGTGCCTCGACGGAGAGGGGCAGGTGGACGGCCATCTGGTCGCCGTCGAAGTCGGCGTTGAACGCCTCGCAGACGAGCGGGTGGATTCGGATGGCGTTGCCCTCGACGAGCACGGGCTCGAAGGCCTGGATGCCCATCCGGTGGAGGGTCGGCGCGCGGTTGAGCAGGACGGGATGCTCGCGGATGACCTCGTCGAGGATGTCCCAGACCTCCTCGTCCTTGCGTTCGAGCATCTTCTTGGCCGACTTGATGGTGTCGACGTAGCCGAGCTCCTTGAGCCGGCGGATGATGAAGGGCTGGAAGAGCTCGAGCGCGATCTTCTTGGGCAGGCCGCACTGGTGGAGCTTGAGCTCGGGGCCGACGACGATGACGGACCGCGCGGAGTAGTCGACGCGCTTGCCGAGCAGGTTCTCGCGGAACCGGCCCTGCTTGCCCTTTATCATGTCGGTGAGTGACTTGAGCGGGCGGTTGCTCGAGCCGAGGACGGGCCGCTTGGTGCGGTCGTTGTCGAAGAGCGCGTCCACCGCCTGCTGGAGCATGCGCTTTTCGTTGCGGATGATGACCTCGGGCGCGTGCAGGTCCTGGAGCTTCTTGAGGCGGTTGTTCCGGTTGATGACGCGCCGGTAGAGGTCGTTCAGGTCGCTCGTGGCGAAGTTGCCGCTCTCGAGCAGGACGAGCGGGCGGAGGTCGGGCGGGATGACGGGGATGACGTCCATCACCATCCACTCGGACTTGTTGGGCGAGTCCTTGATGGCCTCGACGATCTTGAGGCGCTTGACGATGTCGGCCTTGCGCTGTTTCGAGCCGCTCTCGATGAGCTCCTGGCGCAGTTCCTTGGCGAGCTTGGGCAGGTCGAGCTTGAGCAGGAGCTCGCGGACGGCGTCGGCGCCCATGTCGGCGCGGAAGGCGTCGCCGTAGGTCTCCTTGAGGCGGCGGTACTTCTCCTCGGAGATGAGGTCCCGCTCCTTCACGCCCTCGGGCTCGGCCGGGCCGGGCTCGATGACGACGTATTCCTGGAAATAGACGACCTTCTCGAGGGCCGTGGTCTTCATCGCGAGCAGTGCGCCGAGCCGCGAGGGCATTGCCTTGAAGAACCAGATGTGGACGACCGGGGCGGCGAGGTTGATGTGGCCCATGCGCTTGCGGCGCTCGCGCGAGTGGGCGACCTTGACGCCGCAACGGTCGCAGATGATGCCCTTGTGCTTCATCCCCTTGTACTTGCCGCAGAAGCATTCCCAGTCGCGCTCGGGCCCGAAGATGCGCTCGCAGAAGAGGCCGTCCTTTTCCGCGCGGTAGGTGCGGTAGTTGATGGTCTCGGGCTTCTTGACCTCGCCGTAGGACCAGCCGCGTATGTCCTCGGGCGATGCGAGCGAAACAGACACCGAGGAGAAGTCGTCGGTCCTCGGTTCGCCGAGGGCGGAGCTTGTCGCAGGTTCAGCCATCGGAACCTCCGTCGAGAGAAAGGTCGTGGGTCGCGCGTATGTTTCTCGTGTGCCGCGTTGCGTGCGTCACTGGTTTCGTTCCAGTTTCATGTTGAGGCCGAGTCCCTTGATCTCGTTGACGAGCACGTCGAACGAGACGGGGGTGCCGGCCTGGAGCGTGTTTTCGCCTTTGACCATCGCTTCGTAGATTCGGGTGCGCCCCTCGACGTCGTCGGACTTGACGGTGAGGAGTTCCTGGAGGACGTGCGCCGCGCCGTATGCCTCGAGCGCCCAGACTTCCATTTCGCCGAACCGCTGTCCGCCGGACCGGGCCTTGCCGCCGAGCGGCTGTTGCGTGATGAGCGAGTAGGGGCCGGTCGCGCGGGCGTGGACCTTGTCGTCGACGAGGTGTTCGAGCTTGAGCATGTACATGTAGCCGACGGTGATTTCCTGGTCGAACGGCGTGCCGGAGCGCCCGTCGATGAGCCGGGCCTTTCCACTGGGCGGGAGGCCGGCCTCGATGAGCGCCTCGCGGATCTGCTCCTCGGTGGCGCCGTCGAACACGGGCGTTATGACCTCGTAGCCCATCGTCCGCGCGGCCCACCCGAGGTGGGTCTCGAGTATCTGGCCGAGGTTCATTCGGGAGGGCACGCCGAGCGGGTTCAGGACGATCTCGACCGGGGTGCCGTCCTCGAGGTACGGCATGTCCTCTTCGGGCAGGATGCGGGCGATGACGCCCTTGTTGCCGTGGCGCCCGGCCATCTTGTCGCCAACCGAAAGGACGCGCTTGGTGGCGACGTAGACCTTGACCATCTCGAGCACGCCGGGCGGGAGTTCGTCGCCGCGCTTGATCTGGCTGATGCGGCGCTCTCGCTCGTCCTTTATTCCGTCGATGCGCTCCTGGAAGATGTGGCAGATGCGTAGCGCCTTGGGGGTGATGTCCGCCCCCTTGCGCGGGCCGCCGCTCGTGACGACGCGGAGCTTCCCGGCGTCGAGGCGCCCTTCGAGTTCGAGCACGTCCTCGTCGGCCCAGTCCTCGAGCTTGGCGAGCCGCTCGCCGGTGTCGCCGTCGACGAGGATGCCGCCGGCGGCCTCCGAGACGGCCTCGGCCATCTTGAGGAACTCGGTTATTATGCGGCGGTCGCAGTCGCGCTGGATTTTCTTTATCTGACTGCGGTCCTTCGCGCGGGCCTCGCCGGTGAGCTGGGCCTTGCGCGAGAACTTCTGGGCGTCGATGACGATGCCTTCGACGCCGGACGGGACCTCGAGCGATTCGTTCTTCACGTCTTCGCCGGCGCGGCCGAAGATGGCGTGGAGCAGTTTTTCCTCGGGCGAGAGCTCGGTCTTGCTCTTGGGTGCGATCTTGCCGACGAGGATGTCGCCGGGCCGGACGCGCGTGCCGACGCGGATGATGCCGTCGTCGTCGAGGTTGCGGAGCGCGCGCTCGGGGACGTTGGGGATGTCGCGGGTGAACTCCTCGCGGCCGAGCTTCGTCTCGCGGACCTCGATGTCAAACTCGTCGATGTGGACGGACGTGTAGGTGTCGGTCTTGACCAAGCTCTCGGAGATGAGGATGGCGTCCTCGTAGTTGCTTCCGTCGAAGGGCATGAAGGCGACGAACACGTTCTTGCCGAGCGCGAGGCGGCCCTCGTGGGTCGCGGCTCCGTCGGCGATGACCTGGCCCTTCTTGACGCGCTCGCCCTCGTGGACGATGGGCTTCTGGTTCAGGCAGGTCCGCGGGCTGAGGCCGACGAACTTGCGGAGCGAGTAGATGCGGTTGTCGACGACTATCTCGTCGGCCGAGACGTACTTGACCTCGCCGCTTTCCTCGGCGACGACGACCATGCCGCTGTTCTGGGCGACGTACTCCTCGAGGCCGGTCGCGATGAGGGGCGGCTCGGTCGTGAGGAGCGGCACGGCCTGCCGCTGCATGTTCGAGCCCATGAGCGCGCGGTTGGCGTCGTCGTGCTCGAGGAACGGGATGAGCGCGGCCGAGATGCCGACTAACTGTTTGGGCGAGACGTCGACGTGGTCGATGTCGTCGGCCGGTGCGAGTCCGAACTCGCCCTGTGCCCGCGCCATGACGAGTTCCTGGGTGAAGCGGCCGCGGTCGTCGAGCGGAACGTCGGCCGGGGCGATGTTGCACTTGTCTTCCTGGTCGGCCCGGAGCCACTCGACGTCGTCGGTGACGTGCCGGTTCTTGACCTTCCTGTACGGGGTGACGAGGAAGCCGTATTCGTCGATCTGGGCGAAGATGGAGAGCGAGACGATGAGGCCGATGTTGGTGCCCTCGGGCGTCTCGATCGGGCAGATGCGGCCGTAGTGCGAGGTGTGGACGTCGCGGACCTCGAAGCCGGCGCGCTTGCGGTTCAGGCCGCCGGGCCCGAGTGCGCTGAGCCGCCGCTCGTGCGTGAGCTGGGCGAGCGGGTTGACCTGGTCGACGACCTGCGAGAGCTCGCTTCGGCCGAAGAAGAAGTCGATGGCGGACGAGACGGTCCTCGGGTTGACGAGCGTCCTCGGGCTGAGGTCGTGCGGCTCCTTCATGCTCATCCGCTCCTGTGCGGTGCGGCGGAGCTTGAGGAGCCCTTTGCGCATCTCGTCGCCGGCGAGCTCGTCGATGGTGCGGACGCGGCGGTTGCCGAGGTGGTCGATGTCGTCGATGCCGGAGGCGATGCCGGTCGGCGCCGTCTGGCCGCTCTCGCGCAGGCCGACGAGGTACTTGAAGGCGTTGACGAGGTCGTCGGGCCGCAGGGTCATCTCGTTTTCGCTGACGTCCTGTTCGAACTTGCGGTTGAGCCGGAACCGCCCGACGCGGCCGAGGCGGTAGCGGTTGGCGTCGAAGAACCGCTCGTGGAAGAGCTGTTGTGCGCGCGGGAGCTGGAACGGGTTGCCGGGCCGCAGGCGCTTGTAGATGCGTTCGAGCGCCTCTTCGTGGGTGTGGGCGCGGTCCTCGGCGATGGTGTTGAGGATGAGCGGGTCGGCGACGCTCTCGATTATCTCGATCTTGTCGAGCGAGGACGCGGCGATGAACTCGGCCGCCGGCTCGTCTATTACGCCGCCGGACTCGACGATGACCTCGCCGGTCGAGGCGTTGACGAGCGCGCCAACGGCGATACTGCCGATGAGCTTCTTGTAATCGGGCTTGGTCTTCAGAGTGACGGTCTTTGTCTCATAGAAGATGCGGAGCAGGTCCTCGGTCGTGCCGTACTTCTTGTCGACACAGCGGAGGAGGGTCGTCGCCGCGAACTTGCCGCTCTGGTCGATCTTTACCGAAAGGACGTCCTTCTTCGAGACGGAGAGCTCGATCCAGCTTCCGCGCTCGGGGATGATGCGGCAGGAGTAGAGCTTCTTGCCGGTGGCGTGGGTCTGGACCTCGAAGTCGACGCCGGGCGACCTGTGGAGCTGGGAGACGAGTACGCGCTCGGCGCCGTTGATGATGAACTCGCCGCCGCCCATCATGATGGGCACGTCGCCGAGGTAGACGCCCTCCTCGATGGTCTCGGGTCCGACGAGCCGGACGAATATGGTGAGCGGGCGGCCGTACGTGAGGCCGAGCCGCCGGCACTCGTCGGGCGTGTACCGCGGCCGGCCGAGCTCGTAGTGCAGGTATTCGAGCCGGATGCTTCCGTCGTAGCTCAGGATGGGGAACGTCTCGCGGAAGATGGACTCAAGGCCCTTGTTCGTCCGTTTGTCCACCGTCTTGTCGAGCTGGAGGAAGTTCTTGTACGAGTCGGTCTGGATGGCGACAAGGTCCGGGACATCGACGATGTCGCCGACCCTTTTGTAGTTGCGCATTTCCATCTACGGCTCTCCGCAGAAGAACGGGTTCCTGGCGAGTGCCAGATGCGGCGGCCCGGCCGCCCGGCGTCGGCGGCGCGCGGTCCCGGCCGGCGTGCCGGCCGGCCTTGCTACTTGACCTCGACCTTCGCGCCGACTTCTTCGAGCGCGGCTTTCATCTTGGCCGCCTCTTCCTTCTCGACGCCCTCGGCGAGCGTCTTGGGCGCGCCGTCGACGAGCGCCTTCGCCTCCTTGAGGCCGAGCGAGACGAGCTGACGCACGACCTTGATGGTCTGGAGCTTCTGCTCGCCGGCGGCCTGGAGCGTGACGGTGACCGTCGACGCGGCCTCCTCGGCGGGCGCGGCCTCGCCCGCGGCGGGCGCCGCGGCCATCGCCATCGGAGCCGCCGCGGTCACGCCGAACTTCTCTTCGGCGGCCTTGACGAACTCCGAGAGCTCGAGAACGGTCATCCCCGAGATAAGCTCGAGGGCCTCGGCTATCTTGCCACTGGGTTCCGCTGTGACTGCTGGTGCGTCCGACATCTTAGAATCTCCTTTCAACCGGTTTCCGCTTCGGCGTTCTTCTTGGCCAACGCTTCGGCCAGGCCGAGCAACTTTCTTATCGGGCCCTGGGCGACGGCCAGGAGCCCCGTCAACGGCGCGGCGATCGTCCCGACCACCTGCGCCATCAGCACGTTCTTCGGCGGTATCTTCGCGAGGGCGACCGCGGCCTCCGCCGCGAGGAGCCGGCCCGAGAGGAGCCCGCCCTTGAACCGCAGTACGTCTTCCTTCTTGCTCCAGTCGGCGACGGTCCGAGCCATGAGCACGGGGTCGTCGGCGCCGTAGGCGATGCCGGTCGGCCCGGCGAGCAGTTCCTCGCCCTCGGCGGCCAGCGGGGCCATCCCGCCGATCTCGCCGAACGCGCGCCTGGCGAGCGCGGCCTTGATGATGCTGAAGGAGGCGCCGTCGCCGCACTCGGCCCGGAGCTGGCTCCGCAGGGCCGCGGCCTTGCGCCCCGAGAGGCCGGTGAAGTCGATGAGCAGGCAGGTGTCGACGCCCGTGAACCGCTCCTTGAGTTCGTCCACCACTAGTTTGTTCAGTCTGCTGGGCATTTGTTCCCGACCCTTGGTTGTGTCCTCGCGCCCCGGTCCCGGGGCGCCTTTCCTGACTACGACACGGCGATCTTGACGCCCGGCCCCATCGATGAGGCGAGCGTCACACCGAGTATGTACTTGCCTTTCGCGGACGACGGTTTCGTCCGGCGGACCCGCTCGAGGAACGCTTCGATATTCGCCTTCAGGTCCTCGGCCGGGAACGACTTCTTCCCGACGGGTGCGTGTATGTTGCCGCCGGCGTCGAGCCGGTACTCGATCTTGCCGGCCGCGAACTCGGCGACGGCGCCGGGCACGTCGTCGGTGACGGTCCCGGACTTCGGCGAGGGCATCAGGCCCTTGGGCCCGAGCACGCGGCCGAGCTTGCCGACGAACTTCATCGCGGCCGGTGCGGCGATCGCGACGTCAAAGTCGAACCAGCCGGCCGTGATCTTACTCGCGAGCTCTTCGCCCCCGGCCTCGACCGCGCCGGCGGCCTTGGCGGCCTCGACCTGGTCGTCGGTGCAGAATGCTACGACGCGCAGGGATTTGCCGGTGCCCTTGGGGAGCGAGATGGTGCCGCGCAGGGCCTGGTCGGCCTTCTTGGCGTCGAGCCCGGTGGAGACGGCGATCTCGACCGTCTCGTCGAACTTGACGGAGGGCTGGGCCTTGATGAGCTCCAGCGCCTCGGCGAGCCCGTATTCCTTGCCCGGGTCGGCCGCTTCGCTTGCCTGGCGGTATCGCTTGCTTCGGTTCATACGTCGTTCGGTCCTTCTGTTGTTCTCGCGGTCCTAGCCGTCGGCAACGTCGATGCCCATGCTCCGCGCGGTGCCTTCGATCTGCCTGGCGGCTCCGGCGATGTCCTTGGTGTTGAGGTCGCCGAGTTTTTCCTTCGCGATGGCCTCGATCTGCGAGCGGGTGACCTGGCCGACTTTCTCCTTGTTCGGTACGCCCGAGCCCTTGACGATGCCCGCGGCCTTCTTGAGGAGGACGGACGCCGGGGGCTTGAGGACGGTGAAGTCGAACGACTTGTCCTTGTAGACGGTCAGCTCGACGGTCACGGTCGTGCCCTGGAGGTCCCGGGTCCGGTCGTTGAATTGCTTGCAGAAGGCGCCGGGGTTCAGGTTCCTGGGGCCCATCGCGACGCCGACCGGGGGGCCGGGGGTGGCCTGGCCCGCGGCCAACTGCATCCTGAATGTCTCGACTATTTGCTTTGCCATACGAGTCCTGTTCCTTGTGACCGGTCGGTCACGTTTTCTCAACCTGCCAGTATTCGAGTTCGACGGGCGTCGGCCGGCCGAAGATCGTCACGGTCACGCGCAGGAGGCCCTTGTCACCCATGACCTCGTCGACCACGCCCTCGAAGTTCTTGAAGGCGCCCTCGACTATCTTGATGTTGTCGCCCGAGTCGAAGTCGATCTTGATCGTCGGGGCCTCTTCCTTGCTCTCGGCCTCGGCCGTCACCTTCTCGACTTCTTTCTCGCTGAGCGGGACGGCCAGGCCGCCCGACCCGAGGAAGTCGCCGATGCCCGGACAGTTCTTCACGAGCGCCAGCGTCTCTTCCGAAAGCTCCATCTCGACGAAGATATAGCCCGGGTAGATCTTGTGTTCGGAAATGACCTTCTTGCCGCCCTTGATCTCCGAGACCTTCTCCGTCGGAACGAGCGCGGCGCTTATCTGCTCCTCGAGCGCGGCGGCTCGGACGCGGGTCAGAAGCCCCTCGCGGACCGACTCTTCCCGGTTGGTCTGCACCCGCAACACGTACCACTGTTTCACGCGAAGCCCTCGCGGTTCAGTAAAGCCCGATCACGTTCAGCACGCGGGCGAAGACGACGTCGATGACGAAAATCAACAGAGCCAGGATGACGGTGGTTCCTATTACGACGATGGTCGACCCGGTCACCTCCTCGCGGGTCGGCCAGACGACCTTGCGAAGCTCGTTCTCGGTGTCGATCAGCACGTCGCTGGTTTTCCGGTGGAAGAAGGCGAAGAAGAGCGTGATGCCGCCGAACGCGGCAAAGGCCAGTCCGCCCCATATGTACGAGGCGGGGACCTTGCCCCAGTTCATCGCGGCGCGCGTGGCGATCACGGTGATGATGCCGCCGATTATGGCGGCCGGCATCCGCGCCCACATGCCCTCTTCTTGCTTGTACACTTTCACGGACGGCTCATCCTCACGCCCGGCTTTCGGGGGCGACCGTGTCTCTGGCAGGCCAGAAGGGACTCGAACCCCTAACCGCCGGTTTTGGAGACCGGTGCTCTACCAAATTGAGCTACTGGCCTAGTGCGCATTCCGTACGGGCAAGTACGCGCCTTATTTCTTGCGCTCTTTGTGCGGCGTGTGCTTCCTGCAAAACCGGCAGTACTTGCTCAGCTCCAGCTTCGCGGAGTCGCGCGTCTCCTTGCTGGTGCGATAGTTCTGGTTCTTGCATTCGGTGCATTCGAGCGTCACGTACTGTCGCATCTTCGGCCTCTTTGTCGTGCCCGCGGCCGCGGCCGCGGTGCGCCTACTCGATGATCTTGGTGACGACGCCGGCGCCGACCGTCCGGCCGCCCTCGCGGATGGCGAACCGCATGTTCTGTTCCATCGCGATGGGCGTGATCAGCTCGACCTTGAACTCGGCGTTGTCGCCCGGCATCACCATCTCGACGCCCTCGGCCAGCTCGACCGAGCCGGTGACGTCCGTCGTGCGGAAGAAGAACTGGGGCCGGTAGCCGGCGAAGAACGGCGTGTGGCGGCCGCCCTCTTCCTTCGAGAGCACGTAGACCTGGGACTCGAACTTCCTGTGCGGCGTGATCGAGCCGGGCTTCGCTATCACCTGGCCGCGCTCCAGCTCGTCCTTCTCGATGCCGCGCAGAAGCAGGCCGACGTTGTCGCCCGCCATGCCTTCTTCGAGCGTCTTGTTGAACATCTCGACGCCCGTGCAGGTAGTCTTGCGCGTGTCCTTGAGGCCGACGATCTCGACCTCGTCGCCGACGTGGACCTTGCCGCGCTCGATGCGGCCGGTGCCGACGGTGCCGCG
>Ga0180435_10000323_pt1 | contig 49281 bp, 40 predicted proteins | sample SS_ome_3_FD_132467 | JGI IMG/M metagenome (GOLD analysis project Ga0180435, IMG submission 132467) | Hypersaline lake sediment archaeal communities from the Salton Sea, California, USA - SS_3_S_1 metaG | ecosystem: Environmental > Aquatic > Non-marine Saline and Alkaline > Hypersaline >... | reverse complement strand
GAGGACGGCTCCGAGCGGTCAGACCTGGAACGGCCTCGAGAAGGCGGGCCTGGAACGGCCTCGAGAAGGCGGGCCTGGAACGGCCTCGAGAAGGCGGGCCTGGAACGGCCTCGAGCAGGCAGGCCTGGAACGGCCTCAAGCAGGCAGCAGGCCCTTCTCGCGCAGGTACGCCAGGATCTTCTCGCCCGACTCCTCGATCGACTCGGCGCCGGTGTGGACCGTGATCTCGGGGTTGGCCGGGGCCTCGTAGGGATCGCTGATGCCGGTGAAGTTCTTGATCTCGCCGGCGCGGGCCTTCTTGTAGAGGCCCTTGGTGTCGCGCTCCTCGACGACCTCGAGCGGCGCCTCCACGTAGATCTCGATGAAGGGGGCCTGCGACATGTCGCGGCACTCCTTGCGGACCGACTCGTAGGGGCTGATGGCGGCCGTGATCGAGCACACGCCGTTGCGGCTGAGCATGTTCGCCACGTAGCCGATGCGGCGGATGTTGGTGTCGCGGTCCTCCTTCGAGAAGCCGAGACCCTTCGAGAGGTTCTCGCGGACCTCGTCGCCGTCGAGCGTCTCGACGGGGACGCCGAGGTCGATCAGCTTGGGGGTGACGTACTGGGCGAGCGTGGACTTGCCCGCACCGGAGAGGCCGGTGAACCAGAGGATGAAGCCTTGCTGGGCCATGACTTGGGGGTCGTGTCTAGGGGGTGGGTGTGGTGGTGTTGAACGGTCGGGCTCGGCCGGCTCCGATCAGCGGATCTTGCCTTCGAGGTAGGGCACCTCGAAGCACTTGCTGTGCATGATCGGCCCGTGGCCGAAGTAGCCCTCTTCGCCGAAGAGCTCGCCGTGGTCGGCGGTCACGACGATGTGCGTGTTCTTCGGGACGAGGTCGTAGAGCTGCTCGAAGACGCCGTCCAGGTAGCGAACGGTGTCGATCTGGCGCTCCTTGAGCTCGTCCATCTTGTCCTGGTCGAAGAACTGGAACTCCTCCTTGAAGTCCGGGCTGTCCGGATCGACCTGGTCGTTCATCTTCTTGAAGACGCCGTTGACGCCCGAGATGCGCGGCCACATCGAGGAGTCCTCGTCCGGCTTGGCGTAGGGGTAGTGCGTCTCCCCCACGTTCAGCATGTAGAAGGACGGGCGGTCGTCGCTGAACTTCATGGTCGGCAGCATGGCCGCCATGTCGTTGTGGCTGTCCATGAGCTGGAACGAGTCGAAGAAGCGGTTGATGCCGGTCTTCGGGTTCAGCACGGGCAGGGAGACGCGCGCCGCGGTGTGGTAGCCGAGCTTGTTGCGCAGGAACTCCGGCAGCCACAGACCCGGCACCATCGCGCCGAAGTCGACCGTCTTCTCACGAGCGCCGAGGCGGTCGTTGTAGTTGAAGAAGTCCTCCTTGTAGTACTCCGACGCGTAGACGTTCGGCGGAGACGTGTGCGGGAACAGGCCCGTCAGGAGGTTGTAGTGCGACGGCGCCGTCCACGACGCGTAGGTGTAGCGCTTCTCGACCTTGCCGCCCGACAGCTTGGGGATCGTCTTCGGCTCGGCGGCCATGAACGCGTCCCAGCGGCACGAGTCGAGCGTGATGACGATGAAGTTGTTGTCGGCCTGCGGCTCGGGGTGCGGCGGCATGCCACCGGCGCGGGGCAGCGGACGCGGCGGGAGCTTCGGCGCCGGCTTGGCCGGCTTCTTCTTGAAGGCGTCGAAGAGACCCATGGCGGTGGTCGATCGGGCGTCTGGGGGGAGATGGAGTTGGAACGCGGACGGCGCGGACGAGGAACCATGCCCCACCCGCGCCGCCCCTGCGGTCAGTTCTTCGTGGCGTAGAAGCCGACGAGGACCTCGGCGGTGGACTCGCGCATGATGCGCGGGTCCGGCTTGTCGCCGTTCACGAGCTGCTCGCGGACCTTGGTGCCGGAGATCGACACCATGGTCTTGTCCTTGTTCTCCTCGACGAGGCCGACCTTGCCGAGCTCCTCGAAGTAGGCCGCGAAGCCGACGTTGACCGTCTTGATCGCGAGGTCGCCGCCGAGCTTGTCGAAGATCTCCTGCGCGTCGAAGTCGCCCCAGATCGGCGTCTTGTCCTCGAACGGCGCGTCGGCGTGCTTGCGGCCGATGATGAAGTGCGTGAAGCCGAGGTTCTGGCGGTAGATCGCGTGCATGACGGCCTCCGCGGGGCCGCCGTAGTACATGCGCATGTCGAGACCGATCAGCTCGAGCTGGTCGTTGAGGTCCTGACCCTTGCCGCTCCACAGCTCCTCGTCCTTGTCGCCCTCACCGAGGAAGCGACCCTCGACGAGGCGCTCGTAGGTCTCCATGCGGGTGGCGGCCGGCACATCGTCGCCCTTGAGCTGGCCGACGAGCGGGTTCAGCACGACGCCGGTCTTCTTGCCGGTGTCGCGCAGGATGACCTCGGCGCCGTAGACGAGCGCGTACTCGTGGGCGCGGTGCAGCGGGTTGCGCGTCTGGAACGCGATCGACTGCTCCCAGCCCTTCTCGGCGATGAGCGGGCGGGTCTGCGACGGCGACATGACGCGGCCCGCGAAGGGACGGTCGTCCGAGAACGGCTTCAGCGTGATCGTGCCGCCGACGAGCTTGGTGCGCTCGTCACCCAGCCACAGCTTGGCCCCGGGGTGGTCGTGGCGCTCGGTGCCGTAGACGCCCTCGATGAACTTCTGCTTGTCCCAGTCGAAGACGCTCTCGACCTCGAGGGTGCCGAAGGCCTCGCCGCCGAAGTTCAGCACCGCGACGCCGCCCGACGCCAGGGCCTTGGCCTCGACGTCGGTGACGGGCAGGACGATCGGAATGGTCCAGGCCCACTTCTTGCCGTCGCGCTCGATGCAGCCGTTCGCGAGGACCGAGTCGTAGTCGGCCTGACCCATCGGGCCGGTCAGCGGGCTGAGCGTGCCGTCCGCGATGCGGTACAGCGTGGTGCGATCGGTCTCGTCGACCTCGATCGACGCGTTGGCCTTCCCCGTGTCGATCGAGGTGGCGATGCGGTTGACGGGCTCGGACAGTCCTCCGTGGACGGGAGAGACACTGGCGGCGGTAGCGGTCATGTCGGGGGATGCGTTGGCGGGCGACCGCAGCGGGCGGCCCGTCGGGTGGTGTGGGTCGTGAGCACCGCGCGGGCGCGGCGCGACGTGGGGGATGTCGGCGGTCGTCGGCTCCGTTCGGGCCCGTCGTCGCTGGGGCGCGCTACAGGTAGCCGAGGTTCTTGAGCTTGCGCTTCACGTCGTCGAGCTCCTCTTGGCTGAACTCGGCGCGGCCCTCCTCGTCGGCCTCCCCCATCAGGTCGCGCAGGACGTAGACGATGAAGTCCGTCGGCGAGTTGAAGCCCGACCCGTCCACCACCTGCTGGATCTTGCGATACAGCGGGCGCGGGATCTTGACGGTGACCTTGGACTCGCGTTCGGACACGGGGCGGGCGGCCGCGGAGGGCCGTTCGAGGGGGGGAGCCGGGGGCCGTCGGGGCCGCCGGAGAGGGCCGTGGAGCGCACTCGGCACTCCAATCGCACTCCGATCGTACTCCGATCGGAGCCTACACTCCAATCGGAGCCTCGCCGGGACGGCCCCAAGCCCGCCGCCCGGCCGGGGTTGGGCGCCCTCGATCCTGCGCCGCGGCCCGCGCTCGCGCACCGAGTGCCGCCGAAGCGGCGGCGGCACCGCCCCGAGGCCGGGATAGGATCTGGCGCGGGCGCGCTCGGATTCGCCGCGCACGCCCCCAACCGTCCGCGGGAGCGCCCGTACACGCGCTCTTCCGCCCCACCGATCACCCGCCGCGCGCCGCCGCGGACGGGCCGCCCACCGACGCCCTCCCTCAAGGACCATGCGCACTTCGCTCCGCTTCGCCCTCGCCGCTCCCCTCCTCAGCCTCCTCGCCGCCTGCGGTGGCGGCGCCGACGCCGCCGGCGACCCCTACGAGCGCGGCCTCGACCAGGCCAAGGCCGGCGACCACGCCGCCGCCGTCGAGAGCTACGACGCCGCGCTCGAGGGCATGTCCGCCGACGACGCCATGTACGAAGAGGTGCTGATGGCGAAGGTCGAGTCGATGACCCACACGAACGCCGCCGACGCCGCGATCGCGTTCCTCGCCCACGCCGACGACCACGGCGCCGCGCCCGCCGACTACGCCAAGGTCTTCAACTGGATGGTCGCCGTGCAGGACTGGGGCCAGGGCGGCAAGCTCGCCGCCGCGCTGAAGGACGCGCACCCCGAGGCCGAGGCCGAGGCCAAGATCATGGACGACCGCATCAACGCCGCGATCGCCGCCGGTGAGGTCAGCGCCGAGGAGCGCGAGATGCTCGAGGGCCTCGGCTACCTGTAGGTCCGAAGCCACATGACGCGGATCGACCACGCACGGCGAGTCGAGTCCGCCCGCGCACGACGCGGTCCGCGCTGGGCGTGGGCCGCGTCGTTCGCGTTGGTGCTCGGCGCCGGCGCCTGCACGGACGGCCCGCGCCACACGCTCGACCACGGACGCGAGTTGGCCGCGCGCGGGGACCACGCGGGAGCCATCGCCGTCTACGACCGGGTCCTCGCGGGCCTCGATGCCGCGACGGAACCCGAGCGCTACGAAGAAGCCCTGTTCGCGAAGGTCGCGTCGCTCGTCCTCAGCGACCCGATCGCGTCCGCCGTCGAGTTCCTCGCCCTCGCCGAGGAACACGCGAGCGCGGTCGAACCCACGGACTTCGCGTGCGTCTTCGACCTGCTCGCCGCGACGGAGTCCTTCGAGTCGGGCGACGACGCGTCACTCGACGCGGGCGACAAGGTGCTCCGAGCGCTCGAAGCGGCCCATCCCGACCGCACGCGGGAGTGCGCGGCGATGCGCGAGCGCCTCGTCGACGCGGTGGTCGCGAGGGAGATCGACGCGAAGGAGCTCGAATTGCTGCGGCACATGTAGCCTCGAGCCTTCATCGACCCCGCGGGCCCGACGACGATCGGTGCGCCTGGCGCCGACGAACGCGAACGGGCCGCCGCACCTCTCGATGCGGCGGCCCGTTCGCTCCGAACGACGATCCGATCCGACTCAGTCCTCGCCCTGCGCGAGCGCGTAGGCGCGGGCGCCGTCGTTCTCCATGAGCACCTCGTGGTGGCACATGCGGTAGACCTCGGTCACCTTGCTCATGAGCAGCGCGATGTCGGAGTGCCGCAGGTCCGCGTTCTCGTCGCGGGCGACGAAGCGGCAGCGCCAGTGGTCGACGCAGTCGGTGGGCGCGCCCGTGAGCGGGTACACGACCGTGCCGCGGTTGCTGATGATCTTCAGGCGCAGCGCGGTGCCCTCGGCCAGCTCCTCGAGCTTGGCGCCCAGTTCGCCGGGACCGACGCGACCCTCGAGGAACAGGTCGCAGCCGATGTCGCGGCGCGTCTTCGGCACCGACTCGCACTCGCCCACGTCGGGCAGGACGAGCGGCTTGTGCTCGCGGCGGACCCAGTTCTCCGGCTCCTTGCCGAGGTTGTCGAGCACGGCTTCGGTGAAGGCCTCGGTCCCGACGCCCATGCCCTTCGGCGCGAGGTCGCCGGTGAGCTTGCCCTGCTGCATCGTGAGCGCGATCGCGGCCTCGACCCGGTCGGCGGCGTCGAAGGCGTCGATGTGCCGCAGCATCATCACCGACGACAGGATCGCCGCGGTCGGGTTGGCCATGCCCTTGCCGGCGATGTCCGGCGCGGTGCCGTGGACCGCCTCGAAGATGCAGGCGTGCAGGCCCATGTTCGCGCCCGGCGCGATGCCGAGGCCCCCCACGAGGCCCGACACGAGGTCGGAGAGGATGTCGCCGTTCATGTTGGTCGACACCAGCACCTCGAACTCCTCGGGCACGCGCACGAGCTGGTGCGCGCAGTTGTCCACGAGGATGTACTTGGGCGTGATCTCGGGGTAGTCGGCGGCGACGCGCTCGAAGACACGCTTCAGCATGCCCTCGGTGAGCTTCATGATGTTCGCCTTCGTGACGCAGTGCACCGAACCGCGTCCCTGCGAGCGCGCGACCTCGAACGCCAGGCGCGCGATCTTCTCGCAGCCGCGCTCGCTGACGAGCTTGAGGCACTGGGCGACGCTCGGCGTCTGCATGTGCTCGATGCCCGCGTAGAGGTCCTCGACGTTCTCGCGCACGACGACCATGTCGATCGCGCGGTCGCTGAACGGCGTCTCGATGCCCGGCAGGATCCGCGCGGGACGGATGTTGCCGAAGGTCTCGAGCATCTTTCGCAGCGTGACGTTCGCGCTCTTGCCGCCGAAGCCGATCGGTGTCTCGAGCGGACCCTTCAGCGCGACGCGGTTGCGCTGGATCGAAGCCAGCGTCTCCTCGGGCACGCCCGTCGCGTCGCCCTCCTCGAAGACGGCCTTGCCGGCGCGGCACTCCTCCCATTCGATGCCGAGGTCACAGGCGTCGACGATGCGGCGGGCGGCGTTGATGACCTCGGGGCCGATCCCGTCGCCGGGCAGGAGGGTGACGGTGCGGGAGGTGGACGACATGGGGGTGGAGGCGTCGGAGCTGCTGACAGTCGCGGGTGGACAGCGATGCGGGCAGCCATTGAACGGGCGCCCCACGCCTCGTTCAAGGCGCAGCGGGCGGGATCGGGTCGCGTGCGGCCGACGGCGCGGGCCGCCCCCCACCGGCGGCCGATCCGGCGCGACGACCGACTCGGAACGACGACCGACTCAGAGCGACGGCTCGCCGCCGTCGGGACCGAGTTCGAGGCAGTGCTCGGCCAGGAAGCTCGTCACGTGCTCGTAGGCGTCGTCGACCGAGTCCGTCTTGAAGAACAGGTCGAGGTCGCCCTGGGAGATCGTTCCGAAGTCGACCATCGGCTGGAAGTCGAACACCTGGTTCCAGAACTCCGTCCCGAACAGCACGACCGCGATCTTCTTCTTGATCTTGAAGGTCTGCACGAGCGTCAACAACTCGAACAACTCGTCGAGCGTGCCGAAGCCGCCCGGCATCACGACGAACGCCTTCGCCATGTAGGAGAACCAGAACTTCCGCATGAAGAAGTAGTGGAACTCGAACGACAGACGCCGGGTGATGTACGGGTTGTCCGTCTGCTCGAACGGCAGCGAGATGCCCAGTCCGATGTTCTCGCCCTTCGCCTCGGACGCACCGCGGTTCGCCGCCTCCATGATCCCGGGTCCGCCGCCCGAGCAGACGACGAAGCGCCGGTCGGTCCCCTCGAGGCTCTTCGACCAGTCGGTGAGGCGGTGCGACAGCTCGCGTGTCGCCTCGTAGTACTTGCTCATCTCGAGGTCGCGCTCGGCCTTCGCCACGTCGCCGCCCTCCGCGCGCGTCTTCTCGAGCAGCGCCTCGGCGTCCTCGCGCGACTTGATGCGCGCGGAGCCGAAGATGACGATCGTGTCCTTGATCGACATCTCCTCGAACCGCCGCTGCGGCTCGAGGTACTCGGCGAGGATGCGCAGGGGTCGCGCCTGGGGGCTGCCGAGGAACCCGGCGTTCTTGTAGGCCTTGACGGCGCGGAAACGGCTGTCGCTCATGCGCCTGGTCTACCGGCGGCGCGCGAACGGTTCCAGCCGCGGCCTCACCCACCGGTCGCGCGCGGGACCCACAGCGTCTGGTGGTAGGCGAGCGAGAAGCCGTTGGCCTGGGTCGCCGACTGGCTCGGACCGCGCATCTCGGGCAGGCTGATCGCGACGCGCGCGCCGGCCTCGACCGCCGCTTCGAGTCGCGCGGCGACGAGCGCCTTCTGGTGGCCGCGGCCGCGGTGCTCGGGCAGGGTCGCCGCCATCCCCATCACCGCCACGTCGCCGTCGAGGAACAACGCGGCGGCCGCCACGTCCTCGCCGTCGTCCGACGACAGGAACAGGCGCCACCCCTCTTCGCCGAACTCGTGCGCCAGCCGCTCCGGCCGCCGCTGCTCGTCGTCGAGCGGCAGTTCGAGCGCGCGGACGAGCGTGCGTCGCCACGACTCGAGGTCGCCGGGCAGCGCGCGCCGCACCGACGCGCCGCGCAGCTGGCGCTCGATCGGCAGCGCGAGGTCGCGCCAGAAGACCGCGTCGAGGTCGTCGGGTCGCCAGTCGCGCGCGAGCAGCCGCTCCGCGTGGGCCGCGTGGTCGGCGGTCGGGAGCAGACGCGCGGCCGTGGGCGGATGCGCCGCTGCGAGGGCGAGCGCGTGGTCGAGCTCGCCCTCGCTCGCCGCCTCGATCCCGAACGCGTCGCCGTAGCCGGGTCCGAGCGCGACGACGAGCGCGCCGAACTCGTGCGCGCCCCAGGCCGTGTCGGCGTGCTCCCACGCGCCGAGCGCACGCGTGCGCGCCACGAGCGCGGCCCGCTCGCCGTGGGAGAGGCGCCGGATCCAGTCGTCGGAGAAGGGCGCGGGGAAGTCGACGCCCGTTCGCGACGCGGGCGCGGCGCTCCTTCCGGCGGCGTCGTCCGGGGCGTCGGACGGCACACCGGCGAGGCGCGCGTCGCGATCGCGCACGCGCGACAGGGCCGCCTCGAACGGATCGGGCTCGGCCGCCTCCACCTCGTCGTAGCGCGCGTCGAGGTCGCCCGCGCGCAGTCGCTCCTTCGCGAGCGCCGCCTCGAAGCGATCCTCGCCGCGATCGTGCCGGTCGCTGACGCGCCGCTGCGCGCGGTACCACGCGTCGTCACCCTCGCGCTCCTTCGCCCGCGGCGAGCCCGAGCGGGCCGGCTGCCAGGACAGGACCTTGGCGGTGCGCACGTCCGCCACGAGCCGCGCGCGGCAGGCGGGACACTCCAGGCGCAGTTCCTTGGGAGGCATGGGCGCATGCTACGGACCCGCGGGGGGCGGCTCGCAACCGCCGTCGCGCGCGCGGCCCACCCGGTGGCCCGCGCCGCGATGCACGCCGCGCCCATCCACAGCCCCCACCCGCCCGGGGAGACGCCTCCACCGGCCCGCCCGTTGCAGTTCCCGTCGCGCGAAGTTCCTAGGCTCTGCGGCGTACCGAGGTTGGGCGCGAACGACCGCGCCCCCACCCGCATGAGCGCCCCGTCCCCCTCCGAACCCGATCACGGCGAACCCGATCTCGGCGAACCCGATCACGGCGAACCCGAGCACCGCGAGACCGGCCAGCCCACGACCGGCCAGCGCGACGCCGACCAGCGCGAGCCGCGGGCCGCCGCGCTCGATCCGGCGCCGCGACCGACCGCGCCGCGCACCGGCGACGGGTGGATCCGCTCCTGCCACTGCTGCGGGCTCGCGCACTGGGTCGAGCCACCGCCGCCCGGACTCGCGCGCGTGTGCGCCCGCTGCGCCACGCCGCTGCCGACGCGCGCGCGCCGCGGCGGTCGCAACCGTTGGGCCGTGGCCTGCGCGCTCGCCGCCGTCGCGCTCTACCCGCTCGCGATCGGTCTACCGGTCATGGAGATCGAACAACTCGGACGCTCGCACGCTTCGAGCATCGCGCACGGCACGCTCGCGCTCCTGTCGAAGGGCGAAGTCGCCGTCGGTCTCGCGGTCCTCGTGTGCTCGCTCGTCTTCCCGCTCTTCAAGCTCGCCGGCCTCGTCGTGCTCGGACTCGCACCGGCGCGCGTGCGCTCGGCGAAGCGCCGCGCCCAGGCCTGGCACGCGATCGAGTTCATCGGTCGCTGGGGCACGCTCGACGTGCTGCTCGTCGCGGTGCTCGTCGCCGCACTGAAGCTCGGTGACCTCGTCCAGGTGACGCCCGGCCCCGGCGTCTCCGCGTTCGGCGCGATGGTCGCGCTGAGCCTCGTCGCCTCCACGCTGTTCGACCCGCACGCCATGTGGGCGAGCGAACCCGCCGCGCGCGCCACCGCCGGACACCGAAGCCGATGACCACCTCGCCCGACCGATCCGGCTCGCTCGACCGACCCGGTGACGCCGCCGTCGACGCACCGCACGCCCTGGCCGACGCGCCCCTCGCCGAGCGCGGGGGACTCGGTGCGGCCTGGATCGTCCCCGCACTCGCGCTCGTGCTCGCGATCGCGCTCGGATGGAGCTACTGGTCCCAGCGCGGCGCCGTCGTCGAGGTGCGCTTCGCGGCCGCGCACGGACTCGAGGCCGGATCCGACGTGCGCTTCGCCGGGACCTCGATCGGTGCGGTCGAGTCGGTGCGCCTCGAAGGCGACGGCATCGTCGCGCGCCTGCGTCTGCGCGACGACGCGCTCCACCTGGCGCGCGAAGGGTCGCAGTGGTGGATCCCGCGACCGCGCGTGTCGCTCGCCGGCGTCGACGGGCTCGAGACGCTGCTCGGCGCGCGCTACGTGACGGTGCGACCCGGTCGCGAGGGCGGCGCCGTCGTGCGTCGCTTCGACGGCCTCGACGACGCGCCGGTCGACGTGCCGTGGGAAGGCGGACTGGAACTCGTGCTGGAGAGTGCGCGGCTGGGCGGCCTCGCGCCCGGCGGTCCGGTGCGCTTCCGACAGGTCGATGTGGGGCGCATCACCGCGGTCGAGCTCGCGAGCGACGGCGGGTCGGTGCTCGTGCGCGCGAGCGTGGCGCCGGACTACGCCGAGCTCGTGCGCACGAACTCGGTCTTCTGGAACGCGTCGGGCATCAGCCTCGAAGCCGGCCTCCTCAGCGGGCTCGACTTCTCGGTCGACTCGCTCGAGGCGCTGCTCACCGGCGCGATCGCCTTCGCGACGCCGCCCGCCGCCGCTGCGCCCGCGTCGAACGGTGCGCGCTTCCAGTTGGCGGAGCGCGCGAAGGAGGAATGGACCGAGTGGGTGTCGCACCTGCCCGTCGGCGCGCCCCGATCGGACGCCGTCGCGCCGGTGCCGACGCTCGCCGTGCTCACCTGGGAGCGCGATCGATTGATCGGCACGGCGAAGGAGCGACGCCAGGCCCTGTGCCTGCGACTGCAGGACGGCTGGCTCGCACCGCGCGGCGTGTTCGAGCGGCCCGACGCGTTCGTCGAAGGGACGCTGCGCCTCGTGGTCGGACCGTCGGACCAGGTCGTCCCCGACGGCGCGAGCGACGCGCCGAACCTGCGCTTCCTGCCGGCCGATCGCGACGCGCGCGGATGGCCGCGCGACCGCGTGCGCGCGCCGTTGGACCCCGAGAACTGCCTCGTGCACGGCCCCGACGGCAGCCTGCGCGCGCTCGACGCCACGCGCCTCTCGAGCGCCGACGGTTCGCTGTGGCTGGTGGCGGGCGACGACGCGTTCGACGCGTCGTGGCACGGCGCGCCGGTGACCGCGCGCAGCGACGGGCGACTGATCGGGCTCTTGCTCAGCGACGGCGACGGCGCGCGGATCGCCGTGGACGTTCCGGTCGCGCGCTGATTTCGAAGACGGGTGCGCCGCGCGGCGTTCGCGACGGACCGGCTCCGCTCAGCGCAGGACGCCGGCGAGCCGGTCGAGCTGCACGCGCTCCAGGTTCGGCCCGTCGCCGCCTTCGGTCCCCGTCGGGATCTCGGGCAGCACGAACGCGTGGCGCGCCAGTCGCCCGTGCTCGTCGAACCCGAGCCACAGCACGGCGTCGGCGTCGATCCCGGCGTCGACCCAGGCCTGGAGGCGTTCGGTCGCCTCGTCGTCGCCGACCGGCTTCATGAGCGCGGCGGCGCGGGCGCCCGCGAGCAGGTCCTCCTCCTCGACGCCCGCGAGATCGAGGTCGTGCCCCTCGGACACGACGCGGATGCCGAAGTGGTCGCCGAGCGCGCCGACGACGGCGTCGAGTTGGTCGGCCTCGCCGTCCGCGAGGAGTTCGTACGGACGCTCGGTCAACAGGACGATCACTGCGCCCTCGGTCTCGAGGGCGGTCTCGAGGGCGGTCGCGTCGAGGGCGGCGTCCGCCCTCGCGCTCGCGCGCAGCGTCGGGTCGCCCGACCAGGTGGTGCGCCGCGGCGCGGGCGCCGAGGCCTGGTGCTGGTCGACGACAGCGACCGGGCCCGACGCCGAGGCCCATCCGCCCGCGTCCGGCTCGACGTTGACCGCCGCGAGGAACAGCGCGCCGCCGACCATCAAGGTGGCGACGAGCGCGAGTCCGGAGAGCAGGACCACGGCGACGGGCGAACTCTTCGGGCGCTCGGCGCGCACGCCGCGGCGGCGATCGTGGCGCATGGCGACGCGGGCCTCGCGCGCGGCACGGCGCTCCTTGCGGACCAGGTCGCGCTCGAGCCGACGACGCTCGTGCGGGAGCGGCGGAGGCGTGGTCGTCGCGCGATGCTGACGCGGCGGCGGCGGCGCGCTCGGACGCAGCGGCGGGAGCGGGCGGTCGGGGATCGACGCCAGCTCGACCGCGTCGCCGCCCATCGACGGCAGGTCGGCAGGACGCACCGCGAACGGGTCCTTCGCCGCCGCGATCTTCGCGAGGTCGCCGAGCATCTCGTCGGCCGAGGCGTAGCGCTGACTCGCGTCGGCCATCGCGCGCCGCACGACCCACGAGAGCGCCTCGGGGCAGGTCTTCGTGATGCGGCTGAGGTTGCCGTGGGCGGGGAAGCCGTCCTCGATCATCGAGTACAGCACGGCGCCCGCGCTGTAGAGGTCGAACTTGACGCCGTCGACCTCGTGCACCTTCACGCCGCGCATCGCCTGACGGACGAGGTCGGGGTCGCGGTAGTACTCGGTGCCGTGCGTCGTCAGCGTCATCGCCGACGCGAGCGGCGTGACGAGCCCGAGGTCGATCAGCTCGAGGTGCGGGCCGTTGGCGACGATGTTGCTCGGCTTGATGTCCTTGTGCCAGACGCCCGCTTCGTGGAAGCGGCCGATGATGCGCAGGAGCTCGCAGGAGTATCCGACGACCGCGTCGATCCCGGCGCGATCCAGGCCCTTCGGCCCCGCGTCGTCGTGCAGCTTGCGCGTCACGATGCCCAGGTCGTCGCCGGGCACGAAGGGCATCACGTACCAGAAGTGCTCGCCCTCGGAGCTGTGCTCGAACACGAGCCCCATGCGACGCGCCGCCTCGAGCGCGCGGTTCTCGCGCATCATCTGCGGCAGGCTCGATCCGAACGACAGGCCGAAGGCCTTGATCACGACGCGGTCGGTGAGCTGCACGCCCTGTTCGGATAGGGCGGCGCGGTGCGCATCGGTCGGACGCGCGAGGAACAGCTGCGCACCCGAACCGCCGCGCGGGAGCTCGGACTCGACCGCGTAGCCCTCGAAGACGCGCTCGCCGGCGACCTCGCGCGGCACGCTGGCGACCACGTCGGTCATGCGCTCCTCCATGCCGTCGACGAGGAAGCCGAGACCGACGAGTCGCAGCGGCCAGCCGAGCGCGGCGAGGTAGAGAGAGGTGCCGCAGTCGCGCAGCTCGTCACCGCTCGCGCGGACGTAGTGCTTCGCGGCGGCCCAGCGCCCGAGCGCGACGTTCGAGACCGACATCGGCAGCAGGATGAGCGCCGAGACGAGCGCGCCCGTCGCGCGGACGGACTCGACCACGACGCCCCGGATGCAGTCGAAGACGTGGCCGATCAGGCGACCGATCGAGTTCAGCGTCCAGCCGATGCCCTTGAAGAGCCCGCCGATCAGCCAGAACAGCAGGACGAAGCCGAAGATCGCCCCGAAGATCACCGCCAGGATCGTCGCGATCGTGGCGATGGGCGAGCTGACGACGATGGCGGGCGGAAGGACTTCCATGGCGGGTCGAGGTCGGGGGACGCTGCCCCGGAGCCGCGGCGCGAGCGCCGGGTCCGGGAGGACCGGTCACGCCCCCGTCGAACGGTCCAGCTCCGCGCGGAACTGGGCGTAGCGGTGGTAGACCTCCGCCACGGCCTCGTCGAAGAGGGCGTCGGAGGCCTTCTTGGGATTGGCGTCGAGCCCCTTGCGGCTGGCTTCCTCCAACTCCTCGTCGGTGAAGCTGAAGCGCACCATGATCTCGCCGAGCTGGGCGCGGACCCGGTCGCGCACCTTCGAGAGGCGACGGCTGACGGCGGCCTCGGACATGCCCAGCGACCCGGCCACCTCCTTGCCCTGCTTCCCGTCGAGGATCCGCAGGCGGTAGACCTGGAAGTCCATGAGCTCGGACTCGCGCTCCACGTTGCGCAGGGCCGCCTCGACCTTCGCCCCGATGATCAGGCCCTCGTAGCGCTCGTCCGGCGGCGCCTCGTCGCCGGCCTTGTCGTAGGCGTGCTCGAGCGCCATCGGCTTCTGACCCTGACCGCGCTTGATCGCCATGCGCCGGTCGAATTCGTCGGTCAGCGTGTACTTGGCGATCGCCAGGAGCCAGGTCGAGAAGCGCACGCCGCGCGAGGGGTCGTGCGAATCGATCGCCGTCGCGAGCGCCGCCATCGTCTCCTGCGACAGGTCCTGCACGGTCTCCGCGCCGATCCGGCCCTTGCCCCACCGTGCGAATTGGGCGCGCAGCACCGGACCGAAGATCTCCCACAGCTCGAACCACGCCTGGGGATCGCGTGTGCGCAGGCGCTGGATGAAGCCGGTGGTGAGGTCCTGAACCATGGGGCGGGGGGGGCGGAGCGGGGTGCGGGGACGAGCTGGGCTACGCAGCCTACCCCAGCGCATTCGGGCCCCGTGGCCCGGCCGCCTCCGCGCGGAGCGAGGGCCGCCGCGGCGACCCGCAGAAATCGCCGCCGTCGGCGGAAGCGCGAACCCGCCGGTCCCAACAAGCCCCCCGTCGCACCGGCTCACCGCCCGTGACGACCACCGACGCCGCCCGTCGACCACGGGCCAGACCGGCCCGCCGCGCGGGCCACCGCCACGACATCGACACCATGTGCATTCTCAAGACCGCGTTCCGAACCCTCGTCATCGGCGGACTCGCCCTGGGCGTCCTCGCCGGTGGATCCATGCTCATCGCCGGCCCGGACCGCACGGCCGCGATCTTCCACCACGGCAGTGACGCCGTCCGCGCCACCATCGACGCGCAGATCGACGACACCGCCGCCATGCGCCAGAAGCTGCGCCGCCTCGAGAAGGAGTACCCGCAGCGCATCAGCCAGGTGAGCGGCGACCTCGCCGAGCTGCGCGAACAGATGCGCCAGCTCGACCGCGAGCACCGCGTCTCCTCGCGCGTCGTCGCGCTGACCGGTGACGAGCTCGCCCGCCTCGAGTCGAGCATCGGCGAGATCGAGGGCCAGCTCGCGATGGCGCCCGCCTCCACCTACACGAGCGGTTCCAGCATGCTCAACGTGCGCCGCGAGAACATGGAGCGCGAAGCGCAGCGCGTCCGCCAGACGCAGATCGTCTACCAGCAGCGCGCCGACCAGGCCATCACCGACCTCGGCTACCTCGAGAAGCAGGCGCAGCGCCTCGAGGAAGCGCTGACCCAGCTCGAGAACGAGCGCACGCAGTTCCAGACCCAGCTCATGCAGCTCGAGCGCCAGATCGACGCCATCGATCGCAACGAGCGCATGATCGAGATGATGGAGAAGCGCCAGAAGACGCTCGACGAGGTCTCGCGCTACGACGCCTTCTCGATCGACCACGTCACCTCGAAGCTGTCGGAGATCCGCAGCCGCCAGGAGGCCGAGCTCGAGATCCTGACCACGGGTCAGTCCGCCACCGACTGGGAGGACGCCGCGCGCTACCAGCTCGACCGCGAGTCGCTGAGCACGGGGTCCTACGAGCACGACGAGTTGCGCGAGTACTCCGAGTCGAGCTGCGACGACGGCTTCGGCTCCTTCGAGCTGGCGCCGGTCACGCGCAACTGAATCGGAACGGGTCCCCTCTTCGGAGGGGGACGGGCCCTCTCCCGATCCAACGGGACGCAGGGCAGTGGGAAGCGGGGAGCGTCCGGGGGGACGCTCCCCGCGCTGCGTTCGGGGCGCGACGCTCGCCGCGAAGCACCGTCCCCGCGTGCCGCCTCCGATGCAACGGCGACGGAGCGAAGGAACCGCGCTCCACCGCCGCAACGGCGTCGGCCACAATCGCAATCACACGCTCGCCCCAGGGGTCCTTCGCAGGACCGCGCGCCCACCGGGACGCCACTGCGAACAGGCCACTGTGACCGAGTCACTGCGACCGAGTCACTGCGACCAAGCCACCGCGACCACGCCCGCGCTCGACCGACCAGCCCACCATGTCCACGCTCACCGCCCTCCCGCTCCTCGCCGCGCCGCTGCTCTTCGCGCCGATCCAGGAGTCCGCCGCGTCGCGCCACGACTTCGTGCAGAAGCCGCCGACCGGCTGCCTCGCCTACGCCGAGTGGCGACGCCCGCAGGACACGCTGGCGATCGTCGAGGAGCACGAGGTCCTCGCACCGCTGCTCGGTGAGTTCGCGCGTCAGGCCCTCGGCGAGGAGGCGGAGCTGGCGGCGCTGGTCGACGCCCTGTCGGTCGAGGGCGAAGCGACCTCGACGACCCTCGCGCGCGTGTGCGGCGACGGAGTCTCGGCCTGGCTCGCGTTCGAGCAGTTCGAACCGGTGGTCTGCTTCGCGCTCCCGGCGGACGACGAGGCCGAAGGCGAGACGCGTCGGGGCGCGCTCCTGCGCGCGATCGAGCAGGTGGCCGGCGTGCCGACCGGCGCCCTCGACGGCGCCGCCGAGACGGTCGGGGACGCGTTGGTCTGGGACTTCGACGGCGAGCTGTGCGTCGTCGGCAAGGGACGGATGACCTACCTGTCGAACAGCCGCCGCGCGCTCGACGCCGTGGTGGAGCCGCGGCGCCTGGTGCGCGGCCGCCGCGCCCTCGAACGACTCGAGACGGCGCACGCGGCGCGGTCCGACGGATCGAACCTCTACGCGTGGGTCGACATGGGCGCGATCTCCGCGCTCGCGGGTCTGGCCGGGGGCGCGCTCGGCGACGAGGGACCGGGCGCGCTGCTCGCGCAGCTGCAGGAGCTGCCGCGCGACCCGCAGGCGCAGAGCCTCTTGGGCCCCGGCATCGCGAACCTCGCCCGAGGACGGTCGTGGTCGCTGACGCTGGAGGTGGCCCCGGCGACCCTGTCGGTCGAACTCGCGTCGGACGGTGTCGAGGGACTCGGCGGGCTCGAACCGCACGGCCCCGCGCCGCGACCGCGCGCGAACGCCGCCGACCTGGGGCACGCGCTCGTGCACCGCGACCTGGCGACCATGCTGCGCGAGCGCGAAGCGCTGTTCGACGCGCCGAAGCTCGCGGACATCGCCATGACCGTGTCGCAGCTCGAGCTGTTCCTCGGCGGTCTCACCCTCGCGGACGACGTGCTGCCGGCGGTCTCGCCGTGGATCGAAGTGATCGCGCGCGAGGTTCCCTTCGAGAGCGCACCGCGCCCGGACCTGCGGCTGCCCGCCGCCGCGTTCGTGCTCGACGTCTCGAACGACCCCGAGATCGGCGCGTACCTCGACGCCGCGTTCCAGAGCCTGGTCGCCGTGACGAGCGTCGGCCTTGCGGAACAGGGCCAACCGCCGCTGCGCCTCGCGCTCGGGCGCGACGACGACCACACCTGGACCGCGGCGCACTACCCGCCCCCCGCCGAGGGCGCGCCGGTCGACGCCCTCTACAACTTCGCGCCGGCCGCGGCGCAGGTCGGTGAGCACTGGATCGTCGCGACGCACGAGGAGCTGTTGGTCCAGCTCCTCGACGAGCTGCCGGCTCGCACGACGGCCGCACCAACGGGCACCGAGCGCGACGCGCGCACCGAACGCCTCGTCGTCGACGGCCCTGCGCTCGCCGCGATGGTCGCGCCGCAGCTCGACGCGCTCGCGTTGATGCAGGCGCTCGAGGACGGCGTTCCGCGCGAGGAGGCGTACGAGGACCTGTTGGGACTCGTGTGGCTGCTCGAGCGCACGAGCGCGACGGCCGAGGTGCGATACGCGGACGAAGCGGTCGTGCTGGGCATCGACCTCGACTTCGTGCGCGCCGCGGCGCCGACGACCGGGGACGAGTGATGCGACCCGCAGCGCCTCGGATCGCGCCGCTGTCGCGCGCGGACGCGACGCACCTCCTGCGTCGCCTGTGCCTCGCCGCGCCGACCGCCGAGGTCGAGCGCTTCGCGGGCAGCTCGCCGACCGACGCGGTCGAAGCGCTGTTCGAGGACGCGCGCACCAGTCGAGCGAGCGACGACATCGCGCTGCTCCTGCCGACCGGCGAGCTCGCGTACCTGCAGGCGTGGTGGTGCGAGCGGATGCTCGCGGACGCCGGCGCGCGCTGCGCGGAGTCGGTCGCGCTCATGTGGCACGACCACTTCGCCACCTCGCACGACAAGGTGCGCGACGTCCACCTGATGCACGGCCAGTACCGACTGTGGCGCGAGCGCGGGCTCGGTGACTTCCGCGCGCTCCTCCACGCCGCGCTGGTCGACCCGGCGCTGCTCGTGTGGCTCGACGGCGTCGACAACGAGCGCGGGCGACCGAACGAGAACCTGGCGCGCGAGCTGCTCGAGCTGTTCGCGCTCGGCATCGGCAACTACACCGAGCGCGACGTCCTCGAAGCCGCGCGGGGGCTCTCCGGGTGGCGCGTGGTGCGCCGCACGGCCCGCTTCACGCCGAGCCGCCACGACGCGGGGTCCAAGACCGTCCTCGGCGTGACCGGCGCGCTCGACACGCCCGGCGTGGTCGACGCCGTGCTCGCGCACGACGCGTGCCCCCGCTTCGTCGCGGGGCGCCTGTGGGAGCACCTGATGGCGCGCACGCCGAGCGAGCGCGAGGTCACCGAGGCGGCCGAGCAACTGGTCGCGAACGACTGGGACACGGGCCGCACGCTGGCCTGGCTCGCGACCCGCGAACGCTTCTTCGCGACGGACGAGCGCGCTGCGCGCATCGCGATCCCGATCGAGTTCGTGGTCCGCGCGACGCTCGAGACCGGCGTGCGACTCGCGCCGAAACAGCTCGCCGACGGCGCAGCGGCGATGGGCCAGGCGCTCATGCGTCCGCCCTCGGTGAAGGGCTGGGACGGCGGGCGCCGCTGGATCGACTCGACCGCGTGGATCGCGCGGCAGCGCTTCGCCGCGCGCGTGGCCGAGGCGCTCGAAGGAACGGCGCCCGCGTTCGCGGACCTGCTCTCGGACCTTCTCCCCGAGCACGCGGCGCCCGCGTGGCGCGCCGAGGTCGAGCGCCTCGCCGCGGCAGCGGACGAACCGGCGCGCGTGCGGACCGCCGCCGTCCTCGCCAGCGCGGAGTACCACCTGTCATGAACGGACCCACGAACCGCCGCCCACACCTGTCCCGTCGTCGCTTCCTCGTCGGCGGCCTCGCGGTCACGGCCGTGGGGACGCTGCCGTTCGACGCGCTCGCCGCGCCGACCACGCGTGCCACCGACGGACGCGTCCTCGTGGTCGTGCAGCTGACCGGCGGCAACGACGGCCTGAACACGCTGATCCCGATCGAGCAGGACGCCTGGTACCGCGCGCGCCCGACGCTGTCGCGCGTGGCCAAGGGCAGCCACGACCTCGGGTCCGGATGGGCGCTGCATCCGTCGATGGGAGCGCTGGCCGAACGCTTCCGCGCCGGCGAGCTGACCTGCCTGCACGCGGTCGGCTATCCGAACCCCGATCGCTCGCACTTCCGCTCGATGGACGTCTGGCACAGCGCGTCGCTCGCGCCGGACCTGACGGACCGACCGGCGGGTTGGCTCGCGCGCCTGGGTGAACAGATCCTCGCCGCGGGCGGGCGCGCCCCCGCGATGCTGCACGTGGGTGGCGGAGCGCTGCCGACCTCGCTCGTCGGCGACGAAGGCCCGGCGCCGTCGGTCCGCGACCTCGACCAGCTGCGTCCTCCCTCGGGCAGCGTCGGCGGCGCTGTGTTCGACGCGCTCTACGCCGAGCGCGGCGGCGCCGGGGAAGCGGCCTTCCTGCGCGCCGCGGCGCGCGACGCCGTCGACCTCGGGCGGCGGCTCGAGGACGGTGCGCGCGCGCCGCTCGTCGCCGACTGGCCGCAGGACGCGTTCGCGCGCGACCTCGCCCTCGTCGCGCGGCTCGTGCGTTCGGGACTCGGCGCGCGCATCTACCAGGTCGAGCTCGACGGCTTCGACACCCACCGCGGCCAGGCGCCGATCCACGCCGACCTGGTGGGACGCCTCTCGAACGCGCTCGCCGCGTTCCAGGACGAACTGCGCGCCGCGGGTCGGGCGGACGAGGTGCTGACGCTCGTGTTCAGCGAGTTCGGGCGGCGCGTGCGCGAGAACGCTTCGGGCGGGACCGATCACGGCGCGGGCGCGCCGTCGTTCCTGGTCGGGCCGGCCGCGGTCGGTGGCTTCGTCGGACGCGCGCCCGACCTCGAGCGCCTGGTCGACGGCGACGTCCCGTTCGGCCTCGACTTCCGCGCGGTCTACGCCGCGCTCGAGCGCGACTGGATGGGACTCGCGCCCTCGACCGCGCTCGAGCCGCTCCGAGTCCTGGGCTGACGCGATCGTTCGGTGCTAGCCTCGGCATTCGTGGAGACACGCGCGATCGAGGCCGTCCGCGGCGAGGGCTGCGGCAATGCGTACCTGTTTGTCGACGGCCCGACGGTGGGCGACGCGATCACCTCGCTCGTCGAGGAGCGCGGCGCGCGCGACACGCCGCGTTGGCTCGACGCATCCGGCGACGCGAGCCTCGACGGCGTGATCCTGCTCGCGCCCGACCGCGACGGCGCGGACCGGCGCGCGATCGTGTGGAACGCCGACGGGTCGCGCGGCGAGGTGTGCGGCAACGGACTCCGCGCGGCCGCGCTCCTCCTGCGCGAGCGCTTCGGCGCGGAGCGGGGTGCACTGCGCAGTGACGCGGGTGTCCACGAGTTCGCGTTCGAGCCGGACGGCCGCGTGGCGGTCGGGCTGCCGCCGCCGCGCTTCGATCCCGACGCGATCGGGCTCGTCCCCGCCGCCTGCGCGGGCGTCGCGGCGGACGGCGGGCCGCTCGAGGTCGAACTCGAGCTGGAGGACGGTGCGCGCGTGCGCGGGCACGCGCTGTCGATGGGCAATCCGCACCTGGTCCTCGATCACCTCGAGCCGATCGTCGGTGTGCTCGCGACGGGACCCACTCTCGAACGCCACGCCGCGTTCGCGAACCGCGTCAACGTGAACTACGCCTGGCCCCTGGGCCGCGAGCGGATCGGGCTGCGCACCTTCGAGCGCGGCTCGGGCGAGACGGCCGCCTGCGGTTCGGGCGCGTGCGCGACCGCCGTGGTCGCGCGCCACCTGGGCTGGTGCGACGACCGCGTGGTCCTCGCGCAGCCCGGCGGCGAGCTGGAGGTGCGGCTGCGTCGCGACGGCGTCACGCTCGTCGGCCCGGCGACGCTCGCCCCGCCGACGACGCTGCGGCTCTGACGGTCCAGCGACAGTACGGTGCCGCGCACGATCTTGTTCGTCGCGGGCAACATCGTGCGCGGCACCGTACTGTCGCTACAGCCCCCGCATCCACTCCGCGCGGAACGGAGCGGCCTCGGGACTCGCGAGGACGCGATCGAGCGACGCGACGAGCCGCGGCTTGTCCTTCGGGAAGGTGCCGGCGAGCGCCAGGTAGTTGCTCGCGTGGTTGGAGCGGAAGATCGAACCGTCGAGCTCGAGCGCCGCGACGAACTCGCGTAGTTCGCGCGCGAGCTCGATCGGCTCGAGGTGGTCGAAGCGACCGGCCAGGTCCTCGTCGAACAGCGGCGTGCCCTCGACCGGAGTCATCACGAGCGTGCTGACGAAGCGCGGCTGGATCGCGTTGACGACGCGCGCGGAGTGACGCGCGTGCTCGAGCGAGCGCGCGCGGCCGCCGGCCCCGAGCAGGATCATCGTCGACAGGCGCACGCCGGCCTCGTGGGCCTTCTTCGCGACGCGGATCATCTCGTCCGCGTCGACGCCCTTCTCGAGCCACTCGAGCGCCTGGTCGTCCCCACTCTCGATGCCCAGGTAGTACTGCGTCAGTCCCGCGGCGCGCAGGCGCGCCATGTCCTCGACCGAGCGCACCTGGAGCGACTGGGGCGACGCGTAGCAGCTGATCCGCCGCAGGTGCGGGAACGCCGCGTTCAGCTCTTCGCACAGCGCCTCGAGGAAGTCGGTCTTCGCGATCAGCGCGTCGCCGTCCGCGAGGAAGACCTTCGCCACGTCCTCCCCCACCTGCTCGCGCGCCCAGGCGATCTCGGCGCGCAGCTCGTCGAGCGGCCGCACGCGGAACCGCTTGTCGCGGTACATCGCGCAGAAGGTGCAGCGGTTGTAGCTGCACCCGATCGTCGCCTGCAGGATCAGCGAGTCCGCCTCGGACGGCGGCCGGTAGAGCGTGCCCTCGTACTGGATCATCGCGCCGCTGATCCTATCCCGACCGAGAGGTCCGCTTGCGCCCGTCCCGGCGCCGTCGTCCTTCGCGGCGACGCACACTGGAAATCCCCCGCACGATGGCGCAGAACAGGCCGGCGGTGCAGACTCGCCGAGTAGCGCCCCCCCCGACGGCACCCGTTCCACGAAGCCCCCATCCCAGCCATGTCCGACGACACCAAGCCCGCCGCCGAGACGCCGACCACCGGTGTCGAAGGCGTCTACGCCCAGCTCCGCCAGATCTACGACCCCGAGATCCCGGTCAACATCGTGGATCTCGGCCTCATCTACGACGTGGAGGTCGAGGGCCCCAAGTGCGTCGTGACGATGTCGCTCACCTCCCAGGCCTGCCCCGAGGCCAAGACCATCCCCGACATGGTGAAGCGCCGCGCGAACACCGTCGACGGCGTCGAGGAGACCGAGGTCGACGTGGTCTGGGAGCCCGCCTGGGGCCCGCACCGCATCAGCGAGGAAGGCCGCAAGATCCTCGGCATCGAGGACGAGGAGTAGGCGCGAGCTTCCGAGCCTCCCGAACGCAGCAGGGGCGCGCTCCACGACGGTGGAGCGCGCCCCTGCTGCGTTCACGGCCGGCCCGATCGAGGCCGGGCACCCGCTACTGGATCACCTTCATGCCGTCCTCGTCGGGCGGCGGCGCGTCGGGGTTGTCCTTCAGCTCCTGCTTCCACGCCTTCATCCGCGCCTTGGCCTGCTCGGCCTCGGCCGCGTCGATGTCCTCCTTGCGGACGTAGATCATCGACAGGGTGGTGTGGACGAGGTGGTCGTTCGGATCGAGCTCGACGATCCGGTTCGCGACCTTGATCGCCTCGTCGAGCTCGCCGCCGTGCATGTTGGCGGCGGCGAGGGCGTGGAGCACCTCGGTGTTGTCGGGCGCGAGCTCCAGGGCCTCGGCGTACTTCGCCGCGGCTGCGGCGTAGTCCTGCTGACCGTAGAGCTTCATGCCTTCCATGTAGCGTTCGACCCAGGGGTCCATTGCGTTGCCTCCCCTCCCGGGGCGTTGGCGATCGTCCGGAGTCGTTCGACTAGAGAACCGGCTCGATGCCGAGCTCGCCGAACTTCTTGCTCTCGAAGTTGTCGCGGAACATGTCGCGCAGCTTCACCGCCGCCGCGTCGTAGCCGTCCTTGTCCGCCCAGGTGTTGCGCGGGTTGAGGATCTCGCTCGGCACGTCGGGGCAGCTCGTCGGCATCTTCAGGTTGAGCACGGGGTGCGTCTCGCACTCCACGCCGTCCAGCTTGCCGTCGAGCGCCGCGTCGAGCAGCGCGCGCGTGTGCTTGATCGAGATGCGCTTACCGGTGCCGTACGCACCGCCGGACCAACCGGTGTTGAGCAGGATGCAGCGGGCCTTGCCCTCCTGCATCTTCTTCGCGAGCAGCTCGGCGTAGACGCTCGGCTTGTGCGCCATGAACGGCGCGCCGAAGCAGGCCGAGAAGGCCGCCTGCGGCTCGGTGACGCCGACCTCGGTGCCGGCGAGCTTCGAGGTGAAGCCCGACACGAAGTGGTACATGACGTCCTTCGGTTCGAGCACCGAGATCGGCGGCAGCACGCCGAAGGCGTCGGCGGTGAGCAGCACGATCGTCTGCGGGCTCGGGCCGCAGGCGCCCGGCATCACGTTCGGGTTGGCTTCGAGCGGGTAGCTGAAGCGCGTGTTCTCGGTGATCGAGTTGTCCGTCAGGTCCAGGTCCTGCGGATCGCACTGATCCATCGTCTTGCCCGGCAGCGGCGGCACGTTCTCGATGATCGTGCCCGGCTTCGACAGGGCCGCGGCGATGACCGGCTCGGCCTCCTTGTCGAGGTCGATCAGCTTCGCGTAGCAGCCGTCCTCGAGGTTCGAGATGCCGCGCTCGTTCCAGGCGGTCTCGTCGTCGCCGACCAGGCGGCGGTTCGGATCGGCCGACAGCGTCGTCTTGCCGGTGCCCGACAGACCGAAGAGGATCGCGGCGTCGTCGTTCTGCCCCACGTTCGCCGAGCAGTGCATCGAGAGGATGCCCTGGTTCGGGAGCATGTAGTTCATGACCGTGAAGATCGTCTTCTTGACGACGCCGTTGTAGTCGGCGCGTCCGGCCACGAGGCAGATCTTGTTCTTGAAGTCGATGATGATCGCGGCCTCGGAGCGGCTGCCGTCACGCTCCGGCTCGCACACGAAGCTCGGCGCGTTGAGCATCGTCCAGCGCTTGCTCTCCGCGTCCGTGACCCCGTCGAGGTCCTTCGGGAACATGTTGTGCGCGAACATCGCGTGCGTCGCGTACTCACCGACGAAGCGGTACGGCAGCGCGTAGGACGGATCGCTGCCGACGAACACGTCCTTGACGAAGAGCGTCGCCTTCTTCGCGTTCAGGTGCTCGACGACGCGCTTCAGGAGCCCCTGGTACTTGTCGGGGTCGTACTTCTGCAGGTCGTTCTTCCACCAGACCGTCCCTTCGATCTCGGGCCACGCCACGGCGAAGGTGTCCTTCACGCGCCGACCCGTGCAGTCGGGATCCGTGTAGTAGACGAGCGGGCCGTTCACGCCGAGCGCGGTCGGGAACGCCTTCTGCGCGTCCGACGGGCCGTCCTTCGTCACGCGGCCGCGGTCGCTCGCGATCGCCTCTTCGAAGAGCTCGGCCTTGGACAGGCCGTACTTGTAGGTGACGCCGTCGAGGCCGAGGAGGTTCTTGAGGTGAGCGCTGTGGTCCATGGCGCGGGGGTGCGGCGCGGCCGCGGGGACGGGATGGAGTCGGGACGAAGGACGATCGAGCGCCGGTCGGGAGCCCTCGCAGGGCCGCCCGGAGGCCGTGCCCGGGGCCTCGGGCGCGCGATTGGAAGCGGAACAAGGTACCGACCGCGCCCCTCGACGGGCAAGGCGCGCGAGGGCTCCTCGCGGGGGCGAACACCGTCGTTCCACTGGAGCTTGAGTCTCCCTTGAGGCCCCCTGGCTACCGTTCGGGACACTCGGGGAGCGCTCCGGGCGTCCCACGGACAAGCTCGAGCCGTAACCGGCCGATGAAGGAAGGGACCGCCGGGGGAGGCGTCCGGGAGACCGGCCGCCAGAGCGGTTCGAGGAGTCGAGCGAGGGTCCGCGCCCAGGGGGCGGCGTTCGGCACCGCGACCGCGGCGTTCACCCGACACCAGCGGGCCCGCTCCGACGAGCACCCGCGTCCGCGCCGACGCCCACCGACGAACGCTCGTCGGGGGTGGCGCGTCCGCCCCGCCGGGCCGCCTCGACGAGGCCCCTCGGCGCCGCGGATCGCTGCGCGACGACGGACGACGGACGACGACGACAGACGACAGACGGAACGACGACGACAGAGACGAAGACGGAAGGACGACGACGAATGGAAACGACGATGAAGGGCAACACCGACGCCGCGCGCCTCGAAGGGGAAGCCGCCGGCACCACCCACTCCTGCCCGGAGCACGGGCATCGCATGGTCCCGATCCACCGCGTCAGCGGCGGACAGCGCTCGGTGGTCGGCTGGACCTGCCCCGAGCCCTACTGCGAGCACGCGGTGGTCGATCCGCGCCTGGTGGACGACCCCGAAGGCTCGCCCTGGGACGACGCCCGCTGACGGGCGCGCCCCACCGGCCTCACGCGCCGGCGGAACGGTCGCGGAACCACTCGAAGGTGGTCCGCAGACCCTCTTCGAACGACACGCGCGGCTCGTAGCCGAGGTCCGCGCGGATCCGAGCGAGCGACGCACAGCTGTGCTTCACGTCGCCGGCGCGGTCCGGCCCGAAGGTCGGCTCGGCGTCGACGCCGGCGAGGGCCGCGAGCTCTCGGTAGAGCTGCTCGACCGTGACCCGGCCGCCCGCGCCGACGTTGTAGACGCCGCCGCTGGCGTGCCGCCCCTCCATCGCGAGGAGGTTCGCCGCGACCACGTCGCTCACGAAGGTGAAGTCGCGGCTCTGCTGCCCGTCGCCGTGGATCGTGATCGGCTCGCCCGCGAGCAGGCGCTTGGCGAAGATCGCGATCACGCCCGTGTAGGGGCTGTCGTCGGCCTGGCGCGGTCCGAAGACGTTGAAGTAGCGCAGCGCCGTGGTGTGCAGCCCGAACAGGTGCGACCAGGTGCGCAAGAGGTGTTCACCGGCGACCTTGCCGACCGCGTAGGGCGACAGGGGCCGGACGGGCAGGTCCTCGGTCTTGGGCAGCTCCTCGCCGTCGCCGTAGGCCGCCGACGACGCGGCGAACACGACCTTCGTCCCGCCGCCCGCGCGGACCGCCTCGAGCACGTTCGCGGTGCCGGTCACGTTGACCTCGAGGCTGCGCTCGGGCTGCTCGACGCTGAGCGGGACCGACACCTGCGCCGCTTCGTGGAAGGCCCCCTCGACCCCGTCCGCCGCCGCGCGCACGAGGTCGCGATCGCAGATCGAGCCCTCGACGAGCTCGACGCTCGCGCCCGACCCGAGCTCCCCGCGGTCCAGGTGCTCGAGGCGGCCCCAGTCCTTCGAGGTGGAGAAGTCGTCGAGCACGCGCACGCGGTCACCGCGCCCGACGAGCGCCTCGACGAGGTGCGAACCGATGAAGCCGGCGCCGCCGGTGACGAGGAAGAGACCCATGGGCCGGGGAGCTTACTCGCCTCGACTCGCGTTCGCGTTCGTCGCGCCTCGCCTCGCGTTGGTCACGGACCACGCGAGTCGCTCCGGACCTCGCTTCTCGCTGCTCGTCCGCCGTCCGTCGCCGCACGTCCGCCGACCGAAGTCCCGGCCCTCGCCGATGCGACGGCTGCGCCAGCAGCCGTGCCAACAGCACCTTCCCTTTTCGGCTCCGCCGAAAAGGGAAGAGCGTCGCCCCGAAGGACGACGCTCCACCGGTCATCGATGACGGCGTGGCTCGCGAACTCCGAACTTCCGGAGCCGGTGCCGTCGGACCCCCGTTCCCATCGGGTTCCTTCCGCTCGGGGGTGCGGGCGGAGGAAGTGCGGCGCTGGTTCCGGCCACCGGCGCCACGCCCAGTGATACGAAGAAGGGCGCGTCAACCCCGCCTCAAAACCGCCAGAACGTGGCCCGCGCCAAGGAGTTACCGAGGGCACTCCGCAGTTCGGACCGCGCGGCGAGCGCTGCGGTGGGCGGTTGGTGGACCGTTGAGCCCCCTGAACGCCCCCCGTCTTCACGAACCCGCGTCCCCGGCGGCGGCTCCCGATCGGGGGAGCCGCCGCCCCGGGATCCGGAACGAGAGCGGGGCGGCCCCGCTCGGCCGCCCCGCTCCCGGGTCGCTGTGGCCGTCCGCGCCGGCGGTGGTCCGCCGCGGCGGCCCGCCCCGCGCTCAGCGCCCGAAGATGCCGGTGCGCTCGCGCTTGCGGATGTCCTGGATGTCGGCCCAGACGATCTCGCCGGTCTCGATGTTCACGCACTCGAGGGCGAACTGGTAGTAGACGTCCTTCGTGCGCGTGCCGAGGGACTCGATCGACGAGCCCTTCTCCTTCTCGATGGAGATCAGGCGGCCGTACACGATCACGTCGGCGCCGATCTGCTTGCCGAAGGCCTTGGCCTGCGCCGGATCGACGCGCCCCGAGCCCTGCTGGAAGCGCACCTGCTCGCCGATCTCGTCCTGCCCCTGGTCGTCGGTGGCGAAGCGGAACTTGCCGGACTGGAGCATGGTCGCGCGGATCCGGTCGCGGATGGCGAGCGTGTCGATGTGCTCGCTCGTGCGGTTCTCGATGCCACCGAAGTAGACGATGACGCGCTTGTCGTCGCCCTTGCCCGAGTGGTCGATGTAGTTGAGCGCCTGGCTGTCGCCGATCGACTCGGACATGCCGCCGGCCAGCTCTTGCAGGTCGGTGGAGCCGAACTCGATCGAGACGGTTTCGACGCCTTCGGGGTCGCCGTAGTCGAGGCTCGAGCACGAGGCCGCGAGGCCCAGGGGCAGCGCGGCGAGGAGGGTGAGGAGCTGGGTCTTCATGGTGTGTCGGTGATGTCGTCGGCCGTCGGGCCGGTCGCGGTGGTCGCTTCGACGCGCAGCCCACCGATGGGGTGCGCGTACAGCCCGCCGTCCACGTCGCGCGCGAAGACGAGCATCGTCTCTCCGTCCTCCAACGCATAGCGCCCGAGGGGGACGCTGCGGCCGTCGGAGGTGGTCAGTTCGAGGGTATGGGTCCCGGCCTCGACCGGGACGCGCGCCGCCTGCCACTCGCGCGGGAGCGTCAGCCAGCCGCGCAGGTCGGCGCGTTCCAGCGCGAGGCTCAACAGGTCGATCCCGGCCGCGGCGAGCCCGCCGTGCTGCTCCTCGAGTTCGTGGCGCACGACGCCGCGCACCAGCGCCCGCGCGCCGGTGCGCAGCGCGGCGAGGGCCAGACGATCGTCGAGGTTCTCGCGCGCCACGCGCTCCACGTCCTCGACGACGGCGCCGCGCACCGCGGCGTCCCCGTCGGGCAGCTCGAGCGTCACGAGCGGCGCGGCGCCGCGGCTCGCGTACTGCGGGGCGGTGAGGCGCACGAGGCCCTCGCCGGTCGGCAGCGTGATCTGCGCCTCGGTCTTGTACGGCCCCAGACCGGCGCCGGCGAGCAGCCAGATCGTCGCGCCCGTGCCGTCGACCTCGTTCACGGGCTCGTAGTCGGCCACGAGCGCGCGCAGGTCCTCGCGGTCGAAGAACTCGACGAGCTCGGCCAGGCGCGGGCCGGCCAGCTCGAGCCCGACGCCCTTCTCGACCATGCGGCGGTAGTCGATGAGCGCTTCGTCGAGGCGTCCCTCCATCTCGTAGGAGATCGCCGACAAGAGGTGTCCGAGTCCGCCCGCGCCGTAGTCGCTCTCGTACAGCGCCTCCTCCCCCTCGAGCACCTGGTTCGCGCGGCGCGCCTCGACGCGCATCCCGTCCACGTCGCCGAGGCCGAGGTAGGCGATCGCCAGGGCCACGTGCACGAGCACGCGCTCGTAGCCCTCGCCCTCGTAGGTGCCGACCGTGTCGTTGACGAGCAGCGTGCCGAGGTTCTCGAGGCCGTCGGTCGCCGACAGGAGCGCGCGCTCCTCCGCCTCCTTCGCCGCCTGCGCCGCGCGCGCGAGGCTCGTGCGCGCGCCGTCCCAGTCGCCCGCGGTCAGTCGCACCATGCCCGCCTCGGCGCCCGCCAGGAAGGGATCGCTCGCGGCCTTGTCCTCGAACGCTTCCGCGGCGCGCTCGAACCGACCCGCGCGATAGTCGCCGAGCGCGGCGCTCGTGCGCTCGGCATAGCTCGCACAGCCCGCCGCGAGCGGCAGGACGGCGAGGGCGACGACGCAGCGTCGCAGGGCGGTCGGGCGGATCTCCGTCGGGGGCATCACGGGCGCGATCGTGGGTGCGGTCGTGGGCGCGTTCACGACCTCGGTCGGAGCGCGGTCGCGGCGCGGGAACCGGCGCCACGGGTCCCGTAGAGTACGGCCTCCCGCGGCGTCCATTCGCGCCCGGGACGCTCCCTCCCGCGATCGACCCCCGATCGCGCGCCGCCCCGCTCCGTCGCGCGTCCGTCGCTCGGCGCGCTCCTCCACCCCCACGGCCCCGCCCTCGATGCCCCCCAGGAACAGCACCCGCGTCGCCGGTCCGAAGTCGCCCGGTCGCGCACCCGGCCCGAACGCGCGCGGCGGCAAGCGGACGCCGATGATGGAGCAGTTCTGGAAGGCGAAGGACGAGCATCCGGACGCGCTCCTGTTCTTCCGGATGGGCGACTTCTACGAGATGTTCGGCGAGGACGCGGTGACGGCGTCGCGCGAGCTGGGCATCACGCTGACGAAGCGCGACAAGGACGCCAACGCGATGCCGATGGCCGGCGTTCCGGTCAAGTCGATGGACGGCTACCTGCTGCGCCTCGTGCGCAAGGGGTTCAAGGTCGCGATCTGCGAGCAGCTCACCGACCCGAAGAAGACCAAGGGGATCGTCGAGCGCGGCGTCGTGCGCGTGGTGACGGCCGGCACGCTGACCGAGGAGGACGCGCTCGACGCGCGCGCGTCGAACTACCTCGTGTCGCTGTGGCCGCGCGATCCGAAGGACGCGCACGGCTCGAACGGCCTCGCGTGGGTCGACGTGTCGACCGGTCGGTTCCGCGCCTGTGACGTGGACGACGCCGGGCTCCTCGACGAGCTCGCGCGCCTGGCGCCGGCCGAGCTGCTGCTCGCGGTCGACCGACTCGATCCGGCATCGCCGCAGCACACCGACCTGCAACGGGTCTACCACGCGCGCTTCAGCGAACGCGACGCCTGGCGCTTCGACCGCGAGACGACGCGGCGCGCGCTCGAGCGGCACTTCAAGGTGCGCACGCTCGCCGGCTACGGCATCGAGGACGACGCCGCGTGCATCCCAGCCGCCGGTGCGCTCGTCGAGTACCTCGAGGAGACGCAGAAGGCCGCGTGCGAGCACGTGCGCCGCATCGAACCGGTCGATCCGTCGCGCTACCTGGTGCTCGACCGCGCGACGCGCGCCACGCTGGAGCTCGTCGAGACCCAGCGCGGCGCGCGCAAGGAGGGGACGCTGCTCGACGTGCTCGACGGCACGCTCACGCCGATGGGAGGCCGCTGCCTGCGCGACTGGGTCCTCGCGCCGCTGCGCGAGGTCGAGCCGATCCGCGCGCGGCAGGCCGCCGTCGCCGAGCTCTTCGAGCACGCGTTCGTCCGCGAGGAGCTGCGCGACACGCTCGGGCAGGTGCGCGACCTCGAGCGCCTCGTCGCCAAGCTGTCCACCGGTCGCGCGAACGGCCGCGACGTGCGCGCGCTGGCCCTGTCGACGCAGCTCGTGCCGAGCCTGCGCGCGCGCATCGAAGGCGCCGAGTGCGACCTCTTGCGCGAGCTCTTCGGACGCCTCGATCCGCTCGAGGACGTGACCGCGCGCGTGCTCGACACGCTCGTCGAGGAGCCGCCGGTCACCGTTCGCGAGGGCGGCCTGATCGCGGACGGCGTGAACGCGGAGCTCGACGAGCTGCGCTCGATCGCGGGCGACGGCAAGACCTGGATGGCGCGCTTCCAGGCCGAGGCCGCGCAGGCGACCGGCATCGCGAACCTCAAGATCGGCTTCAACTCGGTCTTCGGCTACTACCTCGAGGTGCCGCGCGGTCAGGTCGACGCGGTGCCCGACGACTGGATCCGCAAGCAGACGGTCAAGACGGCGGAACGCTACATCACGCCCGAGCTCAAGGAGTTCGAGACCAAGGTCGTCTCGGCCGAGGAGAAGGCGAAGGAACTCGAGTACGGCCTGTTCGAGGAGCTGAAGCGCGAGCTCGAGGCGCACGTGGAGCGCGTGCTCGACACCGCCGACGCCGTGGCCACGCTCGACGCCGTTGCCTCCCTCGCCGAGTCCGCGGCCACGAACCGCTACGTGCGGCCGGAGGTCGACGACTCGACCAGCCTCGAGGTGGTCGGCGGACGCCACCCGGTGATCGAACTGTCGGACACCTGCGACACGTTCGTGCCCAACGACAGCCGGCTCGACGCGCGGCCCGAGGAGGGCCGCATGCTCGCGGTGCTGACCGGCCCGAACATGGCCGGTAAGTCGACCTACATCCGCCAGACGGCGCTCATCGTGCTGCTCGCCCAGATCGGGGCGTTCGTGCCGGCCGAGTCGGCGCGCATCGGCGTGGTCGACCGCATCTTCACGCGCGTCGGCAGCGGCGACGACATCAGCCGCGGCGAGTCGACCTTCATGGTCGAGATGGTCGAGATCGCGAACATCCTCAACAACGCCGGTCCGCGCTCGCTGGTCGTCCTGGACGAGGTCGGCCGCGGCACGAGCACCTTCGACGGCCTCGCGCTCGCCTGGGCGATCGTCGAGCACCTGCACGAAGCCGTCGGCGCGCGCGCCCTGTTCGCGACCCACTACCACCAGCTCACCGCCCTGTCCGAGCGCCTCGCCGGCGTGTTCGACCTGTCGGTCGCCGTGCGCGAGTCCGGCGACGAGATCGTCTTCCTGCACACGATCGTCGAGGGCGGCACGGACCGCAGCTACGGCATCCACGTGGCGCGCCTCGCCGGCGTCCCCGACGCGGTGCTCGCGCGCGCGAAGCAGGTGCTCGCGACCCTCGAGGAGGAAGCCGAACACCTGGAGCCGGGCGGGCCGGTCGACCTGAAGCTCGAGAGCGCCCCGACGCGTCCGTCCAGCGACGGACAGCTGTCCCTGTTCGGGCCGGAGAGCGAGGTCGAACGCCAGATCCGCGAGCTCGACCTCGACGCGACCACGCCGCTCGACGCGCTGCTCGCGCTCAAGCGACTGCAGGACGAGCTGCGGTCCTGATAGAAGCCTTCCGTGGTCGAGCACCTGGCCGACGAACTCGTCCAACGCCACGGACGGCTGGTGGACGGTGTGTTCCGAGTCGCGTGGGACGCGCTCTGGGACGACGCCGCCCAGAACCACGAGGATCGCTGTACCGCGAACGAAGTGGATCCCGCCCTCCTCGACTCGGTCGGCGAGGCCTGGACCGAACGGCTCGCGTCCTCGTTCGAGCCTGCACTGCGCACGCTCACCACGCCCGAGTTCCGCCTGGTCGCCGAGGGCCCGCGCCAGGAGCTGCGCCCGTTGCTCCGCGTCCTCTCCGAAGCTCGGACGCGCGTCCTTCATCTCCTCCCGGGCATCGCAGTCGCTCCGTCGTACCGACTCCCGGTCGTCGCGCTCGGCAACCCGTTCCGCCTCGACCGCTACGTGACGCCCTTGCTACCCGAGGATGGACCGGACCTCCCGCTGGCTGGCGTGTTCGTTTCGGACGGTCTTCCGCACCTCGTCGTCGGCGCGCACCGAGGAAACACGTTCGATACGGTCCTTCACCACGAACTGACACACGCCTACGTGAGCCACATCCGACTCCCCGTCTGGCTGAACGAGGGCATCGCGACCTCGATCGAGCGTGCGGTCGACCTGCACTCCCAGCCGATGACCGAGGAGGAATTCGACGCACATGTCGCGCACTGGAACGCGACGGCGATCCAGCGCTTCTGGTCCGGCTCCTGCTGGAACGGGTCCGACGAAGAGGTCTCGTTCGCGTACGGGCTCGCTCGGATGTTGGTCATCCCCTTGATGGAACACGCCGAGCCGTTCGCTCGCTTCGCCAACGCCGCCACCTGGGAGGACGGCGGCGAAGCGGCGGCGCACGCGGTGTACGGGCGGTCGCTCGGCGACCTGCCTGCGGCGCTCCTCGGCGCGGGCGACTGGGCGCCGCGTCCGGACGCATGGAACCGCGACGCCGACGCAGACGACGCAGTGGAGAACGGAGCATGACCCCTCGCGACACGAACGACTCCCGCGTCGAACCCGCCTTGCTGATCGCCGGGCTGCTCGGCGCGCTCGTCCTCGTCGCGGCCGCCGGCTACTTCCTGTACGCCACCACGGCTCGCAGCGCGGCGGTGGCGCGACACGACGCTGCACTGGCGGAGGTCGAGGAGGTTCGATCGGTCGCCGCCCTGGACCAGGGGATCCTGTCGGGCGAGCTGGCGGGCGGCGACGTGCTGATGCTGCCGGAGTACGGGCCCGTGCGGCACCGCGTCGAACTCGAGCGCCTGGCGCGCCGGTACGCGACCGAATCCGAGGCCTTCGCCGCTCCGCTCGACGAGCCGGGCACGCCGCTCGTGATCGAGGGGCGCGTGGTCGACACCGACGGCGCGCCGCTCGCGGGCGCGCAGGTCTACGCCTACCAGACCGACGCGCACGGGTGGTACGGCGTCGAGCGCAGCGACGACGAGGCGAACGCGCGGCTGTGGAGCTTCTGCACGACCGACGCCGACGGCGCGTTCCGCATCCAGACGATCCGACCGGGCCACTACGCGCACGACCCGTCCGTCCCCGCGCACGTGCACTTCGACGCGCGTGCCGAGGGCTTCGGACGGCCCGCCGGCTCGGGCCCGCCGAGCCTGTTCTTCGAAGGCGATCCGATGCTCGACGACGCGCAGCGCGCGGAGATCGCATCGGACGGCGCGACGATCGCAGCGGTGACGGTCGACGGGGACGGGGTCGAGCGCTGTTCGATCGAGCTGCGGCTCGCGCGCACCACCACGCGCACCACCCCACGCCCGGCCGAAGCAACGGGCGAGTGATCGACGACGCCGGGGCCGCACGGGGTGCGGGCGCCGTCGCGGTCCACGGATGACCGAATCGTCATCGCGCGGCGCGTCCCGACGCACGAAGCTCCCGGACCACGCACGGACGCACGCCCGGCCGACGCGAGCGGCGGCGTCCCCGCAGTAGGCTCGACGGGTCCAGCGTGGCCCTCGAACCCCACATGCCCCCGACGACGCTCCACCTCCCGCTCATCCTGTTCGCCGCCGTCGGCCTCGGCGCCTGCTCGGCGACGCCCGAACGCCTCGATCCGGCGACCGTCCTCGACGCGCGCGCGGAGCGGCAGGCGGCGGCGCCCGAGGACGCTGTGTTCGACCGCGAGGCGCTCGTCCTCGCCTTCGTCGAAGGGGACGCGCGCGTGCGCCGCGCCGCGCTGGCGCTCGAGCGCGCGCACGCCGACGCGGACGCGGCGGGGCGCCTGCCGGACCCGACGCTCTCGCTCCAAGGACTGTTCCTCGACCCGGGCTCGGACCTGCCGTCGCTGGTCGGCGGCGCGCTCCAGTTCGCGCTGCCGTTCCTGTCCACGCGCGACGCCGAACGCGCGGCCGCCGACGCACGCGTCGTGCGCGCGGCCGCCGAGTTGGCCGACGCCGTGCGCGTCGCGCGCGCGGACGCGACGCTGATCTGGATCGAGGCCTGGGCCGAGCGACGCCGCAGCGCGCTGTTCGACGCCGCGAGCGAGGACTTCGCCGGCCTCGCCGAGCTGGCCGAGCGCATGGCGCGGGTCGGCGAACTCGGATCGCTCGACGCGCGACGCCTCGCCATGGCCGCGACGCGACGACGACTCGACGCGCTCGACAGCCGTCGTGCGCTCGACGCGCACGAACTCGAGGTCGCGGCCCGCCTCGACCTCGCGACGCCGCCGACGCTCGCGACGCCGGTGGAGTTGGCGCTGGCGCTCGACGACGCGACGCACGACACGCAGCTCGACCCGCGCATGGCCCGCGCGGCGGCGGACCTCGCGGTCGCCGAACAGCGCCTCGTCGCCGCGGCGCGCGGCGGGTTCGCGGGCGCGACGCTCGGGCCGGCGGGCGAGTGGGAGGGCGGCGACGGGCGCTTCGGCCTCGCGCTCTCCCTGCCGCTGCCGCTCACGGGCCGCACCGCCGCTCTGCGCGCGGTGGCCGAGATCGCGCGGCGCGCGGCGGCGCTCGAGCTCGAACTCGCGGTCGCCGCGGTCGAAGCCGAACGCCGCGGCGCGCGGCGCGAACTCGGCGCCGCGCGCGCGACGCTGACCGGTATCGAGGCGGAGTGGCTGCCTCTCGCCCGAGAACAGTGGCGCGCGGCCCGCACGCTCTTCGAGGCCGGCGAAGCGGGCGCGGTCGATCTCGAAGCCGCCCTGACGGCACAGCTCGAGGCCGAGCTGGCCCGTATCGACGCACACGCCCGCGCCGCGGCCGCGGCCGCACGCCTCGAACGCACGGGATCCACGGACACCGGCGCGCTCGCACAGGACGAACGCTGAGGAAGACGATGAAGCACTCGACCGGACTGCAACGGATCGCGCGCCGCGCGACGACGCTCGGCCTCGCGGTCGCGCTCGCCGCGTGCGCACCTTCGGAGAACGACGCGGAGCGCGACGACCACGCGCACGACGACCACGCGCACGAGGAGGGCGGCGAGTCCGCGCTGACGAACCGCGTGCCGATCGACGCCGCGCGGCGCCGTTCGCTCGGACTCACCTTCGCCCAGGTCGAACGCCGCCCCATCGGGCGCGCGTGGACGCTGCCGGGCGAGTTCGAGCTCGCGCCCGACGCCGTGCGCGCCTACCACGCGCCGGTCACGGGGCGCGTCGAACTGCTCGTGGACGAGTTCGACCGCGTGGAGGAGGGCGACGCGCTCTACTCGATCGACTCGCCGGACTGGCGCGGCGTCCAGCACGACCTCTCGGAGGCGTTGGGTGCGATCGCGAGAGCGGAGGGCGAACTCGCCGGCGCCGAGGCCGCGCTCGCCGAGGGCCGCACGAAGATCGAGACGCTCGAGTCGCGGCTCGCCGCGCTACGCGAGATCGACGTGCGGCGCGCCGATCTGGAAGCTGAGCTGGCGACGGCGCAGGTGTCGCAGAAGCGCTACGAGACGCAGGTCGCGACCGCGCGCAACGCGCGCTTCCTCGCGCTCGAGCACTACGAAGGAACGCTCAACCGCGCCGCCTCGGTCGTCGACCTGCCCGCCGCGGAGCTGGACGAGGTCGTCGGCGAGGAGGGCGCGACGCCGAAGCACCGCTGGTGGACGATCGACCGCGTCGTCGTCCGCGCGCGCGACGCCGGACTCGTCGAGCACCTGTTCGTCACGCCCGGCGCGTGGCTGTCGACCGGCGACGCCATCCTCGACACGGTGCGGCCCGATCGCCTGCGCTTCCGCGCGCGCGTCACGGTCGACGACCTGCCGGACGACCTGTCCGCGCTCGTCGGTCGCCTCGTCGGATCGCCGGCGTCGCGCGCGGACGCCGTGCGCGCCCGACGCCTCGAGCGCGCGCCGCGCGCGGACGACCTGACGCGGCGCGAGCGCGTCGTCGCCTTCGAGTTCGACGCCGCGCCGTGGATGCGCGCCGGCGCGAGCGCGTGGCTCGAGGTCGTCGACGAGTCCTCCCCGACCGTCCTCGCGGTGCCGCTCGACACCCTGCAGCGGGACGGACTGACCCAGATCTTCTTCCGCCGCAACCCGAGCGACCCGGACGAAGCGATCCGCGTCGAAGCCGATCTCGGGGACGCGGACGACGCGTGGATCGAGGTGAAGAGCGGCGTGCGCGCGGGCGACGAGATCGTCCTCGAGGGCGCGTGGGAGCTCGCGCTCGAGTCGAGCCTGTCAGGCATCGACACGAGCGGCGGCCACTTCCACGCCGACGGGACCTTCCACGCGGGCGACGACGACCACTAGTCCAACGATGCTGTCCCGCCTGATCACCTTCTCGACGCGCGCACCGGTCTTCGTCGTCGCCGCGGCCCTCTTCGTCGTCGGCCTCGTGGTCGCACGCCTCGACACGATGAGCGTCGACGTGTTCCCCGAGCTGCTCGCGCCGCGCGTGCTCGTGCAGACCGAGGCGGGCAGCTACAGCGCCGACGACGTGGCCGACTTCGTCACGCGTCCGATCGAGCTGTCGTGCCTGAGCCTGCCCGGCGTCACGAACGTGCGTTCGACGAGCCGCCTCGGCCTGTCGATGGTCCTGATCGACTTCGAGTGGGACACGGATCCGTACCTGGCGCGGCAGCTGGTGGCCGAGCGCGTCGACCAGATCGCAGGTGAGCTGCCCGACGACGTGCACACGGAGCTGGCGCCGCTCACCGCGACCGCGGGCGAGATCCTGCTGGTGGCGCTGACCGGCGACGATGTGGACCCGCTCGCGCTGCGGCGCAGCGCGGAGTTCGACCTGCGGCCGGCGCTCCTGTCGGTGCAGGGCGTCGCGCTCGTGACCGTGATGGGCGGCGGGTTCGCCGAGGTGCGCGTCGAGATCGAGCCGGAGCGGCTCGAGCAGTTCGGGCTCGTCCCCGACGACGTGGCCGAGGCCGCGCGCTCGGCGCTCCAGGTCGGTTCGCTCGGCTACCTGCCGAGCGTCGGCGCGCGCGAGCTGCCGCTGTCGTTCACCGGCCGCGTCGAGGACGCGCGCGACCTCGCGCGCACGCCGCTCGTCGGCGACGGGCTCGAGGGCCTCACGCTCGGCGACGTGGCGCGCGTCGAACTAGCACCGATGCCCGCGCGCGGCGAGGCGTCGAGCATGGGCCGTCCGGCGGTCGTCGTCTCGATCCAGAAGACGCCGGGCGTCAACACGCTCGCGCTCACCGACGAGATCGACCGCGTCCTCGATCGCTTCGAACAGCGCCTGCCCGCCGGCGCGGAACTCGATCGCGACGCCATCCGCCAGGCGAGCTTCATCCAGCGCTCGATCGACAGCCTCACGCACAAGCTGCTCGAGGCGGCCGCCGTGGTCGCCGCGGTACTGATCCTGCTCATGCGCGACAAGCGCACGATCCTCGTGTCGCTCGCGGCGCTGCCCTGCGCGCTCGCGGCGGCCATCGGCACGCTGCACCTGTTCGGACTGTCGCTCAACGTGATGACGCTCGGCGGCCTGGCGATCGCGCTCGGCGAGCTCGTCGACGACGCCATCATCGACGCGGAGAACGTGGCGCGTCGCCTGGGCGCGAAGAAGGTGAAGGGGCGCGCCAAGGCCGCGATCGTCGCCGCCGGCTCGAACGAGGTGCGTCGCTCGATCGTCTACGCCACGGGCATCCTGGGCGTGGTGTTCCTGCCGGTGCTCGCGCTCGAAGGCCTCGAAGGACGCTTCCTCGTCCCGCTCGCCGTCGCGTACCTGACCGCGATCGGCGCGTCGCTCGTCGTCGCGGTCACGGTGACGCCCGCCCTGTGCGTGCTGCTCCTGGGGTCGGGGAACGCTGCGGACTCGGGCGACGACGACGAACACTCGCCGCTCGTCCTGCGCTGGCTCGAAGTGCTGCACGCCTTCACGCTGCGCCACAGCCTGCGCGTCGCGGGACTCGTTCTGCTCCTCGCGCTCGCGCTCGGTGTCGGCGCGGGCGTCGCGAGCAGCGGCTTCGGCGCGCGCTTCCTCCCGGTCTTCCGCGAGGGCACGCTGACCGTGTTCCTGTCGGCGCCGCCCGGCAGCTCGCTCGAAGCTGCGTCGCGTCTTGGTACGGCCGTCGATCGTCGCCTCGCCGAGCTCGACGGCGTCGCGGGCGTGGTGCGCCGCACCGGTCGCGCCGAACGCGACGAGCACGCCGAACCGCCCAGCAACAGCGAGATCGAGGTGCGTCTCGATCCCGACGCCGACCTGGACGCGGTGCGCGAACGCGTCGAGGAGCTGCTCGACTCGATCCCGGGCGTGACGACGATGATCGGGCAGCCGATCGAGCACCGGCTCTCGCACCTCGTCAGCGGCACACCGGCCGACATCGCCGTCTCGTTCTACGGCGACGACGAACTCGCCCTGCGCGCGGCCGGCGAGGAGACCGAGCGCGCGCTCGCCGACCTCGCGGGCGTGACCTCCGCGCTCACGCAGCGCGAGCTCGTCACGCGCCAGATCCCCGTCGACCCGCGCCCCGAGATCCTCGCGCGCCTCCAGCTCACGCGCGGCGAGTTCGCGCGCCAGGTCGGCCTGGCCTTCGCCGGTCGCGAGGTCGGCCTCGTCCGCGACGGCCTCGTGCGCACGCCTGTCACGGTGCGCCTCGCCGAGGAGCGGCGCCGCGACATGGCGCACCTGGCGGCCTTCCCGATCGTCGGCGCCAACGGGCGCGTCGTGCGCCTCGACGAGGTCGCGCGCCTCGAGGTGGAGAACCGCTCGAACCTGATCCTGCAGGAGGGCGGGCGCCGCAAGAACAGCGTGCAGGTGCAGCTCGAAGCCGGTGCCGACGCGGACGGCGTCGCCCGGCGCGCGGAGGTGCTCGCCACGGCGATCGCCGCGGAGCACGGACTCGACGTGGAACTCGCCGGCCAGTTCGAAGCGCAGCGCCGCACGCGCTCCACGCTCGCGATCTACGGACTCGGCGCACTCGTCGGCATCTTCTTCCTCCTGCGTCAGGGGCTCGGCGGCTCGTGGCTCGCGCTGCTCGTGCTGCTCAACCTGCCGCTCGCCCTCATGGGCGGCGTCGCGGCGGTCCAGCTCGTGGGCGGGTGGAACGCGGTGCTCTCGGTCTCCGAACTCGTCGGCTTCGTCGCGCTGTCGGGCCTCGCGATGCGCAACGGCATCCTGCTCGTGCACCGCATCCGCGACCTCGAGAACGAGGGCGTCCCGACGCGCGCCGCGATCCTCGACGGCACGCGCCAGCGCCTGGGCCCGATCCTGATGACGGCGCTGACCGCCGCCGGCGCGCTGATCCCGCTCGCGATCGCCCCGAACCAGCCCGGTAGCGAACTGCTCGCGCCGATGGCCGTCGTCGTCCTCGGCGGCCTCGTCACCTCGACGGTTCTGAATCTCCTCGTGGTGCCGTGCGGGTACGCTCTCCTCGCGCGCGTCGGCCTCGTCACCCGTGAGGAGCCCGACGACGCCGTGACGAATCCCGCCATCGCCTCTCCCGCTCTGACATGATCCGCCTGCGCTCCGTCTCCGTGGCCCTCGCCCTCTGCGTCCCCTTCGCGCTCGCGAGCTGCTCGTCCGGTGAGGACGACCACGGCCACGATCACGGCGAGGACGGTCACAGCCACGCCGAGGGCGACGACCAGGATCACGGCGACGACGAGGACCACATGCACGCGGGCGAGCCGACGGTCCTGTTCGAAGGCGCGGCCGAAGGCCTCGAGTCGCTCACGATCACCTGGCTCCGGACCGAGGAGATCGGCGACGAGATCCTCGTGATCGTGGACGCGGTCGGTGGCTCCCCGACGATCCGCGGACGCGTCGTGGCCGGCGACGGCAGCGAGTCGCTGACGATCAAGGGCGAGGCCGAGAACGACACGGAGCACCACCTGCACATGAACGAGCTCCCCGCGAGCCTCGACCTGGCCACGGCCAAGGTCGTCGTGGAGGTCGAGCTCGAGGGCGCCGACGCGCAGTCGTTCGAGCTGCCGTTCGTCGACTGAGGAGCGGGCCCTTGTCGAACCACGGCTCCAGCTTCGAGAACCCGGTCTTCGTGGCGCACGGCGGTTTCGCGCGCCTGCGCGAGATCGGGCGGATCCTGACGCGCGCCGGCATCGCGTCCGAGGTCGTCGCGCCTCCCCAGGGCACGAACCTCAACGCCTGAGGCACCAAGTTCCTGCTCGCGGTCGCGGGCGGCGAAGCGCGCGACGCCCTGGCGCGCATGGAGGAGGCGGAGATCGCCGCCATGGGCGAGGAGGAACGGCGCGCCGCCGCGCACGTGATCGACCTCGACGCGCCGAGCAACGACTGCCCGGCCTGCGGCACGACCTTCGAGGGGCACCCGAGCCGCTGCCCGGGGTGCGGGCTGCGGATCGGGTGACGCCCATCGGTCTCGGCCGACGAGCAGTACGGTGCCGCGCTCGTTGTTCCTCGACGGGCAACAACGAGCGCGGCACCGTACTGCTCGACGTCACTCGGCCCGCGCCGTGATCACCAGGACGTTGCGACTGCCGACGCCCTGCTCGTGCAGGACCGTGTAGTCGGCTCGTTCGTCCTCGGGCAGGCGCGACCAGTCCTTCTCCCGGACGACGCCGAGCACCGGCCCGCCGTCCGCCCTTTGCCGGGCGAGGTCGTCGAGGAAGCGCTCGGCCGCGACGAACGGAAGCCCCGTGTAGAAGCGATAGCCCTCCGGTCGCACGCCGCGGCACGGGATCGTGGTCGGGTGCTCGTCGAGCGTCGCGATCCACTCGGCCAGGTGGCGCGGCGACTTGGCCGCGTCGACCACGGGATAGAAGGCGCCGAACGCGGTCGCGACCGTGAGCGACCACGCGACGACCGCGGCGCGGAAGCCGGCCGCCGGAGCGACCGCGAGGGCCCGCAACGCGAGCCAGCCGGCGACGAGTCCGACCGCACCGACGAGCACGGCCCGTGGGACGACGCCGTCGAGCTCGGCGACCTCGTCGAAGCGCGGCCCGATCGCGGCGCCGACGAGCGCCAGCACACCGACGAGCTGGACCGCGCCGCCCGGCACCGCCAGCGCCGCGGTCCGCCACCAGCTGCGACCATCGGGATCCTCGAACCAGCGCTGGAGACAGCGCGCACCGAGCAGCGCCGCGCCGGGGAGCGCCGGCAACAGGTACAGGTCGCGCTTGGGCGGCATGGCCGAGAAGACGACGAAGAGCACGACGAGCCAACAGAACGCGCGACGATCGCCGCGCGCCGCCGTCGAGTCCGTACCGGCCGAACGCCAGCGCCGCGCGACCAGGACCAGGCCGACCAGGATGGGCGGCGTCCACGGCAGCAGGAACGGCGGCAGCCGCAGCAGGTACTTCCACGGCGGCCCCTCGTGCGGGATCTCGCCGAAGTTGCGGCCCACGTGCTGATCGAAGAGGAGCTGACGCCCGAGTTCGGGCTCGCTCAGGATCGCGGCGCCGGCCCACAGCGCGACGGGCGCGAGGGCCAGGATCACCGCGCCGACGACGCCCCGCCAGCTCGCGCGCGGCCCCGGTTCGCGCGCACCGACGAGTCCCCAGGCGATCAGGACGAGCCCGACCTCGAGCCACGCGACCGGCCCCTTCGCGAGCGCGCCGAAGCCCGCGGCCAGACCGGCGAACCACAGGAGCCGATCGCGTCGACGGGCGTCCACCGCGGGCCGGTCGACGAGCTCGATCGCGAGCGTCGTGCAGAACGCGAGCAAGGGATCGATCTGCAAGCGACCGCCGAGCTCCGTCCACATCGCGGTCATGAGCAGCACGACGGGTGCGATCGCGGCGGCGGTGCTCCCCCACCAGCGCCGGGCCATCCGAGCCACGAGCGCGGCGGACCCCAGCGCGGCGGCCACGCTGACGAGTCGCATCGCGCCGGGCGTCCAGTCGCTCACGACCCCGAGCAGTCCCGCGATCCAGTACAGCAGCGGCGGCTTGTCGGGATAGACCTCGCCGCACAGGTGGAGGACGAGCCAGTGCCCTTCCTGGAACGCCGCTCGCGCGACCTCGGCGTACCGCGGCTCGTCCGGCGCCCACAGCCCGCGGGAGAAGGTCCCGACCAGCAGCGGGAGTGCGAGCAGGTACCACAGACGCTCGGGGATCGGGCGGTTCGTCGAGTCGTCGGACATGAGCACCTGGAGCGGTGGCCGTACGGGTCGTCGACCGTGCCCGTTCGCGGCCCGCGAACCGCATGACGAGCTTGAAATGTCCGGAGCGAGCGGCGCGGCGCTAGCGTCGCTCCCGCGCGGCGGAGCGATCGAGCACCGACGCGCCCCAGCACCATGACGGTCGAGCCGAACACAGAGTCCGACGCCGCGCCCCCCATCTTCGAGGCGAACGTCGCCGTCCGCAGCGTCGACGCGACCCGGCGTCGTCGCACCCCGGACGCGCGCGACGCAGCGTGCCCCCTCTCGGTCGTGATCCCGGTCCACGACGAGGTCGACAACCTCGACGCCCTGCACACGCGCGTGCGCTGGGCGCTGCGTGGGATCGAAGGCTGGGAGCTCGTCCTGGTCGACGACGGGAGCCGCGACGGCTCGCGCGAGCGCGTGCGCCGCCTCGCCGAGACGGACCGCCAGGTGGTCGCGATCCACCACGACACCTGCCGCGGACAGTCGGCCGCGCTCGCGACCGGCTTCGACCGCGCGCGCGGTCGCGTGATCGCCACGCTCGACGCGGACCTGCAGAACGACCCCGGCGACCTGCCGGCCATGCTCGCGCGCCTCGAGGCGGACGGACTCGACGCCGTGCTCGGCTACCGCGCGACGCGGCGCGACACCTGGGTGAAGCGACTCAGCTCGCGCATCGGCAACGGCGTGCGGCGCTGGTTGACCCAGGACGGCGTCCGCGACACGGGCTGCGCCACGCGCGTCGTCCGGCGCGGCGCGCTCGCGTCGCTGCCGCGCTTCGACGGGATGCACCGCTTCATCCCGGCGCTGCTGCACATGAACGGCTTCCGCTATGCCGAGGTTCCCGTCGCGCACCACGCGCGGCGCCACGGGCGGAGCAAGTACGGGATCCGCAACCGGGCCCTACGCGCCTTCGTCGACGCGATCGCCGTGCGCTGGATGCGCTCGCGGCACCTCCGCGTCCCCGTCCCGACCCCCTCGGGTCCGGAACCGCGTTGAGCCTCCTCGTCGCAGCCGGTTGGTGCGCGAACGCGTGCTTCACCGGGCGCGTCCTGGCGCAGTGGGTCGCGTCGGAGTGCGCGGGACGCTCCGTGTCGGTCCCCAGCTTCTGGTGGCTGTCGCTGGCCGGCGCCGCGCTGTTCGCGGTGTACACCGCGGCGCGCGGTGAGCTCGTGCTGCTCGCGGGCAACCTGCTCAACGCCGCGCTCTACCTGCGCAACATCCAGCTGTCGCGCGGTTCGCGCAGCGCCGGCGGCAACGCTCCGCGCTGGCTGCTCCTCGCCGTCGTCGCGGCGCTGTTCTTCACCGTCCGACCGCGCGCGGACCTCCACGAGAAGGCCGTGTGGTTCGCGGTCTCGGTGATCGGCCAGGGCCTGTGGAGCAGCCGCTTCGTCGTGCAGTGGTGGCTCTCGGAGAAGCGCGGCGTGAGCCACATGCCGCCGGCCTACTGGTGGATGAGCCTCGCGGGCAATACGGCCCTGTTCGCCTACGCCCTGCACCTGCTCGACCCGGTCCTGATCGCCGGGCTCGCGCTGGGTCCGATCGTCCAGATCAGGAACCTGGTGCTGCACGCCCGCGCGACGCGGGTCGTCGCGACCTGAGTCCGATTCGCAGTACGGTGCCAGGCACGTTCCTGCAACAGGGGCCGCCCGCGCGACGCGCGGGCGGCCCCTGTTGCAGGAACGTGCCTGGCACCGTACTGCGAATCTCAGCGCGAGCGGTGCGGGCCGAGCGACTCGAGCAGCTCGAGGTAGCGGTCGGCGCAGTGCGCCCAGTGGCACGCCTCGTCGACGAAGGTGCGCACCGAGGACTCGAGGGCGTCGCGTCGCGCGGGGTCGGCGGACATCGCCTGCATCTGCGCGGCGAGCGCCTCGACCTCGCCGCCGCCGAGCGGGACCTTGACCGTGCAGGCATCGGGCAGCTCGCGCTGTTCCGCGGCGTCGCTCGCCAGCACGGCGCGACCGAGCCCGAAGCTCTGGAAGATGCCGCCGGAGGTGCCGCCCGAGGTCGGGCCGCGCAGGTTGACCGACAGGTCGCCGGCCTTGAGCCACTCCCACCCGACCTCTTCGTCGACGAAGCCGGTCAGCACGACCGCGTCCTCGAGGCCGCGGCGGCGCACCTCGTCGGCCGCGTCGAAGAAGTCGCCGGCCACCTTGCCGACGAGCGCGAGGCGCAGGCGCGGGTTCGTGCGGCGCGCGACGGCGAGCGCGTCGAGCAGCTTGTCGATCCGCTTGTGCGGCTGCACGCCGCCGAAGCTCACGAGCAGGAAGTCGTCGAGCCAGGCCTCGTCGAGTCCGAGCCCGCGACGCACCTCGCGGCGGTCGCGATCGTCCCAGCGCCGCTCGCTGCCGTGCCACACGCGACCGACGCGCGCCTGCGGTCCGCGCTCGCGGCGGATGCGGTCGCCCACGTAGTCCGAGTGCACGACGAACGCGTCCGCGTTGCGCACGATCGTGCCGTTGAACGGCAGCTCGAAGCGATCGCGCGAGAGCGTGACGGGGATGAACGGCAGCGCCTGCGACAGCGACAGGTCGAGGTCGTGCCACGCGCCGTCGGTGCGATAGCGGATCGACTTGACGAGACAGCCCAGCCGGCGCGTGTCGCCCCACTTCCTCTGTTCCTCGGTGACCTCGACCGGCTCGGTGCGCAGCACGAACAGGCGCGTGCGCGCCGGGTCCGGCCGGACCTCGAACGCGTCGTCTCCGTGGTCGGGGCGCGACACGAAGCCGGCCATGCGCTGGTCGGCCTGCCACAGCGTCACCGTGCGGCCGGCCGGCGCGTGGACCTCGACGACGAGCTCCTCGACGACCGCGTCCGTCCCGACGGGTAGGCGGAACGAGCCGAAGTCGCAGGTCCAGCGGCCGTTCTCCTCGGGCTCGTGCCAACCGGCGAGCACGTCGCCAGCGAGCTGCGCGTGGTCCGGCTCGCTCACCCGCGAGCGCTTCTGCCGCCGCCGATCGAGGAAGTTCGCGAGGTAGCGCCGCGTCTGCGGCACGCCGCCCTCGCGCAGCGCGAGCGCCGCGCCCTTGACGCCGCCGCGCGCGAGCGCCGGCCAGGCCGCGATCGCCATGTCGAACAGCACCCAGTCGTGCAGGCACACGGTGCCGCCCAGGCGCTTCATCGCGCGCGCCATGAACGCGTGGTTCGACTCGTTGCCGACCTGGTAGAGGATCCGGTCGACGCGCTTGGGGTCGAGGTCCGCGATGCTCTTCGCCGTCCCGCCCCCGTAGGCCTCACCGAGTTCCTCGCCCGCGAATTCGGGCGCGACGAACACCTCGACCTCGGCACCGCGCGCCAGGTACGGCACGAGGTGTCGCGTGTAGTCGCCGATCCCGGAGCGGACCGACGGCGGCGTCGTCACGAGTGCGAGTTGCACGGCTGTTCGGGGGAACGGTCGGTGGAACTCGGCGGATGGGCGAACGCTGGGGCAGGTAGCGGGAACGGGTGCGAACTCAGACGGCGGCGGTGAGGACCTCCACGGCGTCCTCACCCACGAAGATCGAGTGCTCGGTCTGCGCGACCATCACGCCCTCCTGCTCGACGAGCGGAGGGAAGCGCAGGAGCGACGCCTGGCGTGCGAGCTTGCCGAAGGCGTCCTCGACCGCGTCGCGGTCGAACTCTTCGAAGTAGCGGCGCGCGATCGGCAGACCGCGCCAGGACTCGATCGCGCGCAGCACGCCCTTGTCGAGTCCCTTCGCCTTGCGCGGCGGCCGCACCATCATGAACACCTCGGCGCGCCCGCGCTCGACCGTGTGGCCGCGCCCGGTGCAGGCGAAGGGTTCGATGGCGACCACCTTGTTCTTCGGCAGCACGTCGCGCCCGTGGTCGGGGCAGGACGGGATCTGCGGCGCGGTGTGCACGGTCCACCGGTCGAGGCCGTGACCCGTGAGGTTGCGCACCGGCTCGAAGCCGGCCGACTGGATGACGCGCTCGACCGCGGCGCCGATCTCGGCCGTCGGGCGCCCCGGCTCGACCATCGAGATCGCGGTGGCGAGCGCGTCGCTCGACGCCTTGATCAGGTCGCCCCAGCGCCCGTCGCTCGACAGGTCGACCGTGCAGGCCGTGTCGGCGATCGCGCCCTCGACGCACACGCCGAGGTCGACCTTCACGCAGTCGCCCTCCTCGTAGACGGTTTCGTCCTCGGGCGAGCTGCAGTAGTGCGCCGCGATGTGGTTGCGGCTCGTCTGCGCCGGGAAGGCCGGGATCGCGCCCGCCGCGCGGATACGCTCCTCGATGCCTTCGAGCACGTCGCGCAGCCGCACGCCGGGCTGGATCGCGGTTCGGGCCCATTCGCGGCACTGCGAAGCGATGCGCCCGGCACGGCGCCAGTTGTCCAGTTCGGTGGCGATCACGGCGGGAGAAGATAGACGCCGAGAGGAGCGACCGCCACCGCGGCGCGTCCCTCCGAGCCCGCTCCGCCACTCGAGCATGCCCGCCGCCGACCCACCGCCCCCCGATCGCACGGTCACCGAACGCTCGGTCACCGCACGCTCGGTCACCGCACGCACGGTCCCAGGGCGCACGCCCGCCGAACGCTCGCCGCTCGCGCGCCTCGCGCCCTGGCTCGCGATCGCCGCCGCCGTGCTGGGGCTCCTGTGGGAGCCGCTCGCGCACGGGAAGGCCCTCGCCCCCTACGCCTCGCTCGCGAACTTCGAGCCCTGGGCCAGCGAGACGGACCTCGAGCCCCGGAACCCGCTCCTGCTCGACCAACCGCTCGTGACGCTGCCCTGGCTGGCGTTCTTCGCCGCCGAGCTGCACGGCGGCGAGGTCCCCCTGTGGAACCCGCACAACGCGCTGGGGCAGCCGGTCCACGCGGCGCTGACCGGCGGCCTCCTGTGGCCGGGGCACTGGCCGTTCCTCGCCTGGCCCGACTGGCGGGTGCTGGCGTGGACGACGGCGCTCGAGCTCGTGCTGGCCGGCGGGCTGTTCCACCTGGTGCTGCGGCGCTTCGGACTGCGGCCGTGGGCGACGACGGTCGGCGGGATCGGCTACGCGCTGTGCGGCTTCCAGGTGGTGTGGCTGGGGCACCCGCACGTGCACGCGGCGCTCGTGCTGCCGCTGGCGCTGATCGCGGTCGAGCGCTGCATCGAGGCGCGGGGCGGGGTCGGCGCGCGCGACGGCCGCCGCGGCGTGGCGCTCGTGGCCCTGTCGGTCGCGCTGCTCGGCGTGTGCGGCCACGCGCAGACGGCCTTCCACGTGGCGCTGTGGACCGCGGGCTGGGCGCTGGTGCGCACGCGCGTCGGGCCGCGTCCGCGCGCGGGCGGGCGAGCGCTCGGCCGGCTCGCGCTCGGCGCCGCGCTCGGCGGCCTGCTCGCGGCGCCCCAGGTGCTCCCGTTCGCGGAGTACCTCGGCCAGAGCCGCGCGGCCGAGGCGCTCGCGGCCACGGACCTGGTGACGGAGGTGGCGCCGTGGAAGGCGGCGGTGATGCTCGTCGATCCCGGCTTCTTCGGCGATCCGCTCGCGGGCACCTACGCCGGACCGGTCGGACACAACCTCAACTACACCGAGCTCGCCGGCGGGTTCGTCGGGCGCGTCCTGCTCGCGCTCGCGCTGCTCGGCGCCGCGCTCGTGCTGCGGCGTCGCGCCCCCGACGCGCGCTTCGCCCTCGCGCTCGTGGCCGTGGTCGTCGGCGCGTGCTTCGCGTGGCAGGTGCCGGCCGTCTACGACGCGGCGCGCGCGGTGCCGGTGCTCGGCTCGACGAAGCTCATGCGCTTCGCGCTCCTGCTCGCCGCGGGGCTCGTGGCGCTCGGCGCGCTGGGTCTCGATCGCGTGCTCGCGCGCATCCCCGCCGGACGCGCGCGCCACTTGGTCGGCGCGCTGGTGGCGCTCGTCGTCGCGACCGAGCTCGCCGTGCAGCACCGCGGCTTCAACCCGTCGATCGAGCCGACGCGGCTCTTCGAGCACACGACGACGAGCGCGATCGTCTCCCACCTGGACGGCCGCACGCTGGGGACCGAGGGCACGACCTTCGCACCCAACGCGAACGCGCCGCTCGGCGTGTCGCTCGTGCACGGATACGACTCGATCGAGGTCGAGCGCGTGACCGACCTCGTCACGCGGCTGACGACGGCGGAGCTCGAGTTCCCGTTCGCCTCGACGATCCCCTTCTTCGATCGCGCGCTGCCGCTCGTGCGCGCGCTCGGCGTCGAGCAGGTCGTGACGCGGTCGCCCCTGCCCGCGCCGTACACCGAGCTGGTGACCGCGCCCGGCGGGCTGTCGGTGTGGAGCGACCCCGCGCCGCTCGGACGCGTGTGGGTCGCGCGCGCGACCGAGGTCGTCGAGGACGACGCGGAGCGCCTCGCGCGCCTCGAGGCCCTCGACTTCGATCCGCTCGTCGCGCTCGTCGAGGAGCCGCCGCCCGCGGGCGCCACGGATCGCGCCGCGCCGGCGGGGACGGCCGAACTCGCGATCGACGAACCGCGTCACTTGGTGATCGAGGTCGAGCTCGACGCGCCCTCCCTGGTGGTCGTGGCCGACGCGTGGTACCCCGGGTGGCGCGCGACCGTCGACGGGGAAGCGCGGCCGATCGAGCGCGTCGACCACGCCCTGCGCGGGGTGTGGCTCGAGGCGGGGTCGCACCGGCTCGAGCTGCGCTACGCCCCGCGCTCCTGGTCCCTGGGCCTCCTGCTGGCGGGCCTGGGCGGGCTGGGCCTGGTGG